>Ga0210403_10000717_pt1 | contig 33602 bp, 22 predicted proteins | sample IncBWC19MmetaG_FD_150863 | JGI IMG/M metagenome (GOLD analysis project Ga0210403, IMG submission 150863) | Forest soil microbial communities from Barre Woods Harvard Forest LTER site, Petersham, Massachusetts, United States - Inc-BW-C-19-M | ecosystem: Environmental > Terrestrial > Soil >...
TTGCGGAGATGGAAGTACCGTACCCACCGTCAGACCCGCCGCGGTGATGGCGCTGGAGGCTGCGGATTGCGTGAGGCCGTTAACATTGGGAACGACGAAAGACTGCGGTCCGACTGGTCCGGTTGAAATGGAAAAACTTACTGGGGTATCGGCAGAGAGTGTGACCCCGGGCACCGGGCTTTGTAAGAATACGGTCCCTGCTGGCGCCGTATTCGAGCTGGCTTCGCCGATCGAACCGACGCTGAGTCCGGCGGTCAGGATGGCGGATATGGCGCCAGCCTGCGTGTCACCTACGATATTCGGCGTAGTCTTCGAGTTTCCATTCCCATACGAGACGGTCACATTAACGTATACACCCGGGCCGGTTGGTGAGCCCGCCGCAGGGACTTGCGACATCACCGTGCCCGCTGGAACCGTTAACGAGAACGCGTTAGTGATCAAACCAAGATTAAGTCCTGCCGCGTTGATTGCGCTCATGGCTGTGGCGATCGGGTCGCCGATGAGGTTCGGCGTCAGATCGAAAGCGGGTGTGGCGCTGGCGATGGTCAGGCTGAAAAACGTGCCCGGCGTGACTGCCGTGCCGGCTGGCGGGTTCTGAGATACCACGTCACCGACGGGAACGCTGGACGATGAAACCGCGATCGGTGCTGATCCAAGATTCAGTCCGGCAGCGTTCATGCTCGCAATCGCGGCGGCCTGAGTCAGACCGACGACATTCGGCACAATCGTTTCCGGTGGTCCGGAAGAGACCACAATCGAGATCGCGGCGCCTGGCGAGGTAAATCCGCAGCCAAAGGGAGTTTGTGAGAGAACCGTGCCGGCAGGAACGGATGAGGAAGAGTTCGTGGTAATCGTCCCGGTAATAAACCCTGCGGCGAGAATCGCTGCTTGCGCTTCACTCTGCGTCAGGCCGGTTACGGGAGGTACGGGCGAAGTGCCCGGAGACACCACTAGATCCAATTCTGCAACGCCGCTGTCCGTCAAGGCAGCGTACGTTTGACTGGCCGCACGGAGGGAGAATCTTGCCTGGATTGCGGTCAAATTCGAGCAACCGAAGCTTGCTGGGACAGTCACCGGGATCGTTATTTGCTGGCTTGCGCCGCCGGCAAGAGTAAGCGTTCGGCGAACGCCGGAAGTGTTCCACCAAGAGAATTGCGACACGGGTGTGAGGATGTAGGTGTCCGTCTGAGTTCCCGTGTTGGTGACGGTGAAAGTCAGGTTGAAGTCGGCTCCCGGTACAACCCGAACTAAACCCGGGCTAGCAACCTGCACCATGAAGGGCGTGGGAAAATTGGGGATAGCCCTTTCCGTGTTGGAGGGCACCGACGTTGGCGGTGCCGGGAGAACGAGTAAACCGCCGATGGCGCCACCGGTATAGATGAGGTGCGACCAATCTTCGGAACCGATGAGCAAGTCGGGGGGGATGATCTCTTTGCCGGCGGGACTCAATAGGTTGTCAATGTCGAGTCCGTCCGTTAGGATAGCGGATTCAATCGTACCGTCGCAGTTCCAATCAATGGGGCCATTGGCGTTCATCACGAACGGGTGCAGAACGTTAGGGACTGATTCGCCGCCGACCAACTCAAAGATAAAGCAGGAATAAGTGGTGCCGTAGTTTGCGATAGCCGGTCCGCCGTGCAGACCGACAAACTCGTTCAGCGCGAATTCATCCAGGGAGGGAATACTCGGAAATCGTGAATAGTCGAGGTAACCGGCAGTGCCGTTCTCGATCAGACCGTTCTGAGCGAACGAATAGTTCATGATACTCAGAAAGTTAGGTTTAAAATTAATATCGTCGAGTCCGCCATGCTTGAGGCCGAGATTATGGCCGAGTTCATGCATAAAGGCTCCGGCCTGGTTCATTTTGGTGCCAACCTGACCGGAAAGGCTTCCTAAACTCAGAACAAAACTGCTGCTCGGAATGTTCGATAAGCCGCCGACTTGCGCCCCCGGCACAAGGCCACTGCTGATCCCAAGGGAGTGGCCGAAAATCATATAGTGGAAGCTAGCGTAGCGGCCAGTGGGAACAAAATTTGCGAGCGCCAATGCATTAAAAGCGTCCCAGTTGTAGACACACTTCCCGGAGGCGTCACAAGTCTCATCTCCAAGCACTGTGATTTCAGGGTCGATGACCTTTGCGCGTGAATATGTGTCGCCCCATGTGTCTCCCGTGAGGGGATTCATGATGCAATCGGGGCCGCAGTCGATGTGGATGGTGATTCCAGTGAGACCATCCGGATTTTCCACGGGGGCGTTGGCAAACGCCTGGATAACCATGTTCATGGCATCGGGATTCGGTTTGTGGGTATGTCCAAAGCCGCAGGTGTACCCGGGCCCACAGATATTCGGATTGGAATCCACCATGTAGTCGGCCTGGACGAAAATGTCTTTGTGCTTGGGATCCGCGCCCATGTGCGGCAGGTCTATAAACTGGTGGGTTACTGGATCGGTGTAGCCATTCTTCTCCCAATCGTCACAAAGGCCGTCGCCGTCCGTGTCGCCTCCGTCGTTGATACACGGCGGAGTCAGCAGGTAGGCGTGGTGCTGGCCGTTGATGATGCCTTCGCCGACGATCTGCCCCAGATCGTTTATGCCCGTGGCGGAGATTAATTCCCAACATGTTGCGCAGATATTCATCGAGGGAAAGAATCCGGAGCACGAATTCGGCGTGCCTACGGGAGGCGCCACGGAAGGATCAAGCAGCTGATTAAGGTCGATGATCGTGCTCGCGTTTTGCCACATGACGGCGTGCTGGCACGACATCCAGGCCCGGGAAGGATCAACGTCTGACTGGCCCACGATATTTAAGGAAGTGTTGTTGATGGCAGAGGCCGAACTGGTGGCCAAGGGATCTGGGCTGGCGGTACCCAGGTCTTTAATCGCACCAAATTTATCCATCACGTAGGCGTGCTGTCCCACGCTTGGGTCCGCGAGTGTTGTCGCGCCTACAACCATTTCGGCATCGTTGATGCCATTCGCGCCACTGTTTGGACCGCCTAAAGTTCCGATCAGGTCACTGGGCAGAAATGGCCCGGTCCCAGTGTGCTTGAATCCAAGACTCTGAGCCAAGTTGTATGCCGTTCCGACCAGGGTGCCGTTGTTGTTGATCCTGGTGGGGAAGCTATATACAAAAACGCGGGGGAACGGAGACGGAGGGTTTCCGAGGATGGTATAACTCCCATTACCGTAGAGCCAGGCGTCGTCATTTTCCAGTTCTGCCCATCCAACGATCTGACCCGGGTCATTAATACTGATGGCATAGCTAGCACCATAGTGCGCTCCAGCGATTCCCACCGTCTGTGGCGGAATGCCAAGGTCCACGACCTTCCCATTCTCGTAACGGGCGCCGTGGATTGCTAAGTTCGGACAGGTGCCATCCGGAGATGAATACGAATACCCCACTGCTTGCCCAGAGCGATTGATATCGAACGGAACGCTGTCAAATTGGGCGTAACCGCCTGGTGTAGTGAGCCCCTGGACAGTCTGTGCGGGGCTGAAACAATAGGATCCCGGGAGTCCACCAATGTAGGTCATTGTGCCGGTCGTCCCGTTCTTCGAATCCGGCGTCCATATAAAACCGTCTTGATTGAGGAATCCTACGAAACCTTCCTGCTCTGCACCGGTGATGTAAACACCCGAAAAGCCAACCACTGTGCCGGAAGCATTTATGGCTGTGGCCGAGCTATCCGTGTCCCCGCTTGCCCTGCCGCTTATGGTGGATACCACGCCCAAGTCGGTAATCGTCCAGCCCTTCTGGGGGGGCGGGAGTGTCTGCGCAGACGCGATCGAACCGACGGCGACCGCGGCAGTAAGTGAGAAAACAATCCTCAGTCCCCAGCGATTCCATTTCGTCGTAGAGGTGCTCCCTGTTTTTTCCTTACTCGATTTCATGGCTCACCATTGACCGGGCAATACGACTTCGCCTAACGCACCACTCGATGAGTAATGTCAGGCGCAACCTAAGTGCTTACCGGGGACAACCAGCTGTATCTACGAGGGCCTTCACCTCCACGCGGGGAAGGAGAAGATCCGCTCGAGCCGCTTCCTGCCGAAGGAGCTTGCAGGATCTCCTGAGTGTGATTGCCGGAAGGTACGAATTTCGCAGTGGGACTCTCCTGCGGGCCACGATGTAATGCAAAACCGCTGATGGCGTCAATGGATGCGCAGTCATACGGGGAACTTTTTTCGGTAACCTGATAAATCCATTTCCAGTGAGTGACTTACGCGCACGGGTAATCCGATTCTTTTTCCGACCGTGGAACGTTACTTCTTGTGGTACACTCCCCGGCCTGGCAGGTGACTGTTGCCCCAGCCCTTGCGAGCCGCGCGGATCATTCGCTTCGGTCTGTTTGAGGCCGATCTTGCCGCCCGAGAGGTGCGCCGTGAAGGGTCCAAGGTCAAGCTTCAGGATCGTCCCTTCCAAATTCTCACCATCCTTTTGGAACGTCCCAATGAAGTAGTTACGCGCGAGGATTTTCGCCGGCTGCTGTGGCCCGCCGACACGTTCGTGGATTTCGACCACAGCCTGAACACTTCGATCAACCGGTTGCGCCAGGCTCTGCGGGACGATGTGGAAAATCCAAGATTTGTCGCCACGGTCGGGCGGTTGGGTTACCGGTTCATCGCTCCGACGGCCGTTTCCGGAAACGGCCATTCCCAAGCGCTGGACGAGAATAACCCTCCACCGGAATCTTCATCGTCGTCGAATGAACGATCTACTTCTTCAGCTGCAAGATTGGGAACGTGGCGGGTGGCGGTTGTGCTCGGGATTACCGCGGCGCTGGCCGCGGCGGTGATCGGCGCCCACCGTTTGCTGACGGTGAGCCCGGTGCGTGTGCTGGACATTGTACGGATCTCGCACAATACAAAACTCGATCCGTGGGGCCGGGTGAACACCGATGGAGCCCGATTATTCTTTACGGAGCGCGCAGGCGATCATTGGAATTTGATGCAGGTTCCGGCAACCGGCGGGGACGCCGTGCCATTTTCGGAGACGTATCGGAACATGCGAGTTGTAAGCGTCTCGCCGGATCGTTCGCAGTTCCTGGCCTTCACCTTTGCCGCGCGGGTGCCTGATTTACCTTTGTGGATTGTTCCGATTGTTGGCGGGCCGCCGCGGCGCGTGGGTAACATTCGGGCGGATGACGCCATCTTCACGCCCGACGGACGGGAGATCACTTTCAACGCACCAGACGGAATATATCAGTGCGAGCGAAACGGCGCGACTGTCCGGAAACTTGTCGGCCTGCCCGGACGATCCTCTCAGCCCGCCTGGTCAAGGGACGGCCGGCGGTTGCGATTCACGCTTTTCGACGAGATCGCCGGGACCAGTTCCCTCTGGGAGGTTTCGTCAGACGGAGAGAACCTGCACCCAATCTTATTGGGGCCGCCCTTTGGAGTTCACGACCGGAGTGGAAGATGGTCGCCCGACGGCCGCTATTTTTTCTTTGAATCCACGCAAGGCGACAATCAAACCGTCTGGGTGGTTCGCGATTCCGGAAATCCCTGGCTGGCAGAAACTCTGAAACCTGTGCAGTTGACCTTTGGCCCCAACGGCTATGGGCTGCCCGTTCCGGACGACTCTGGCCACAGCGTTTACGTGTGGGGCGGTCAGGAGCGCCGGGACGCGGTTATTTATGGCAAGACGCGCGGAAGTTTTGAAGCGCTTTTGCCGAATTTAAAACTGGGATGGTACGCGTTTTCTCCGGATGGTTCGCTACTCGCCTTTTCGCACCAAGGCACACTCTGGCTTTGCCACGGCGATGGAAGCGAACTGCGGCCCATCGTGTCTGAGTTCGCAAAGGTCGGCAGGATGGTGTGGAGTTTTGATGGACAGCGCATCCTGTTCGCGGCTCAGCGGGCCCATGAATCCTCCGCGAAATTCTTTGCAATAAAAACCGAGGGTGGCGCGCCCGTGGAGATTGCTCTGAGCCCCGGAGATAACGATCCGGTGTGGTCTGCCGATGATGGCTCGATCTTCTATACCGGGCGTGTCACTTCCGGTGCAGCGTCAGCATTACAGAGTGATATCTCCATTCTGGATCTGAACACTTCCAAGATTGCAAGAATCCGGGGCTCTGAAAATCTTGACCATCCGACCGCCTCTCCGGACGGTCGTTTCCTTGCCGCCATTTCGGAGGTTCGGTCTGGAGAATTGACCCGGCTGAATCTTTATGACCTGAAGACCGAAACCTGGACGGAAATAGCCAGGGGCACGTTACTGAGCGGCGGAAGCTGGTCTCGCGACTCCAGATATTTTTACTACCAGGACCTGCTGGCCCCGGATGAACCCGTATTCCGCTATGACATGGAGACACGGACGTCCCAGCGCGTGATTGATTTTGCGCCACTGCTGAGGGCCGGAGCGATTCGCTGCGGCTTCAACGGACTGGCTCCCGATGGCTCGATCCTAGCCGTCGTCACGCGCGGCGAGGGCGATCTCTACCGCATCGACCTGGAACTCCCCTGAAGAATCTTATTTTGCCACTCGCCACGCGCTGCCGTTTTGCACCCAAGAGGTTGTCGCCACCCCGTGTTTCCCGATACCATCAAGGTGCTGTGGCAACTGCTGATTCCAAAGCACATCGCAGAACAATCACTTTGGTCCCGTTCTTCAGGCCAAGGCTCTCTGCCGTACACTCAGGAGGGAGCTTCAAATGTCTTCGATCTCCACTGGCAGGCTCACCACCCCGCTGATTCGCGATTCCACCGGCCACCGTCCGGCAAGTTGGGAAGAAGCTCTTACGCTGGTTGCTGGAAATCTGCGCAGCCAGATCGAAAAACACGGGCCGCGCACCTTCGGCATGTTCAGTTGCTCAAAAACCACCAACGAGCTGAACTACATCGCGCAGAAATTCGTCCGCTCGGTCATCGGATGCAACAACATCGACAGTTGCAACCGTACTTGACACGCCCCTAGCGTCGCCGGTCTGGCGGCGGTCTTCGGCGCGGGCGGCGCCACCAGTTCCTACCAGGAAATGGCGGAATCCGACTTCATTTTCCTCTGGGGCTCAAATGCCCGCGAAACCCATCCGATTATTTTCCATCATCTATTGAAAGCTACGCGCCGCGGAGCGCAACTAGTGGTCGTCGATCCTCGCCGCACTTCTTCGGCACAGTTCGCTCATACCTGGCTCGGTCTCGATGTCGGTTCCGACATTGCCCTCGCCAACGCCATGGCTCGCGAAATCATCCATGCGGGCCTGGTGAACGAGAAATTCATCAAACACGCCACCAGCGGATTCGACGCATACCGCGCGACTGTCGAAAAGTACACGCTCGAACGCGCTGAAAAAGAAACCCGCGTCCCCACCGAAAGGATTCGCGAAGCCGCCCATGCCTACGCAAAAGCCCCTCGCGCTCAGATGTGCTGGACCCTGGGCATCACGGAACACCACAACGCGGTCGACAATGTGCTTGCCCTCATCAATCTCGCCCTTCTCACCGGACACGTCGGCTGCTATGGCAGCGGCATCAATCCGCTTCGCGGCCAGAATAATGTGCAAGGCGGCGGCGACATGGGCGCCATCCCGGACCGCCTCCCCGGTTTTCAGCACGTCGAAAATGCGGAACTCCGCGGCAAATTTGAAAAAGCCTGGGGCACAAAAGTGGATCCGAAGGCTGGCATGCATGTAACCCGGATGTTCGAAGCGATGGAGCAGGGCGAACTCACCACCCTTTATGTTCTCGGCGAAAACCCGATCGCCTCCGAAGCCGATGGCCATCGCACGCGCAGAATTTTGGGCGATCTCGAATTTCTCGTCGTGCAGGATCTCTTCTACAACGAAACAGCTCAGATCGCCGACGTCGTTCTCCCCGGCGCCGCGGGATGGTGCGAAAGCGAAGGTACGGTCACCAACAGCGAGCGCCGCGTCCAGCGTGTGCGTGCGGCGGTTCCACCGCCCCCCGGCGTGATGGACGACACAGCCATCCTGTTCGAACTCGCTCGCCGCCTCGGTCACAATTGGGGCGAACCCATCGCAGAAGATATCTGGAAGGAGTTGCGCAGCCTCAGTCCTATGCATGCGGGCATGAGCTACGCGCGCCTCGAACAGCTCGGCGGTATCCAGTGGCCATGCTTCGATGAATCCCATCCCGGCGAACTGTATCTTCACAGCCGCCTCTGGCAGGAACCGCTGCTCGGCCCCCGGGCCCCATTTTCCTGCGTTGAATTTGAACCGCCGGTTGATACGCTCACACCGGAGTTTCCGATCCGCCTCACGACCGGCCGCCGCCTCGATTCCTACAACACCGGCGCGCAAACTGGAAAATACACTTCGCCGTTGCGCCGCCCGGAAACGCTCGACCTCTCACCCGAAGATGGCGAACGCTATGCCCTTCAGGAAGGCGAACGCGTTCGCATCCGTTCCCGCCGCGGCGCTGTGGAAGCGCCAGTCCATTTCGACGACGCGCTCCGCCCGGGACTGGCCTTCATGACCCTCCACTTCCCCGATCAGGTACGCACCAACGACCTGACGATCGAAGCAACCGACCCGAAATCCGGCACCTCCGAATTTAAGGCTTCCGCGGTTTCCATCGAAAAGATTGAGGTGAAGTGAGTGGAGCTGCATCTCACCAGCGACGCGCCGACGCAAGACGAAAAATCCGCAGTGGATCTTATCCTCGGAGCGCCGACATCCCAATGGTCCGGTTCCCCGCGTGACGCTGCTAAGGATGAACAATCTTCTTCCGCCCAGCCGAACCGCCGGCACTTGCTCCTGCCGGTGCTTCATTCCCTTCAATCGCGCATCGGCTGGCTCAGCCCCGGCGCCCTCAATTACGCCGCGGTTCGTTTGGATGTACCGCCGGCGGAAGTTCACGCAGTGGCTTCGTTTTACGATCTCCTTCGACTACAACCAACTCCTCCCATTACCTTGCACGTCTGCGACGACATCGCCTGCAGAATCAAAGGCGGCGAATCCCTCTGCTCTGGTCTCGAAAAGTCTCTCGGGAAAGCAGGTTCGCCGTGCCTCGAAGGCGAGGCAGCGTGGTTTCGCAGTCCGTGCCTCGGGCTCTGCGATCAAGCCCCGGTTGCTTTTATGCGATCCGCTGGACAATCCGCAAAGGAATGGGTAATCGCCCGAGCCACGAGTGAATCGCTCCGCGCCAACCTGCGAGAGTGCTCTAAAGGCGGAGAGGGGCTGAAGGAGTCGCGGCCATTGTTGCGGGAATTTCTTCCACAGTTCGGTCAAACGCAGCTTCGTCTGTTGCGCCGTGTAGGCCACACCGACCCGGCAAGACTTCCGGAATACCTGAAGTCAGAAGGCTATGAAGGGTTCCGCCGCGCGATGGAAATCGGGCCTGAAGCCGTAGTACGCGAAGTGACCGAATCGCGATTGCTGGGACGAGGAGGCGCGGCATTCCCCACAGGCAAAAAATGGGAAGCCGTTTTCCGCCAGCGGCGCCCCGGCTCTGTTCACTACGTAATTTGCAATGCGGACGAATCGGAACCCGGCACATTCAAGGATCGCGTCCTGATGAAAGGTGATCCGTTCGCTCTGATCGAAGGCCTGACAATCGCCGGTTTCGCCGTGGGAGCGGAAAAGGGCTACATCTATATCCGCGGCGAATATCCCGAATCATTCGAAATCCTCTCGCACGCAATCCAGGCAGCGCGCGCAGGCACATATCTCGGCAAGAATATTCTGGGCAGCGCTTTTTCTTTTGACATCGAACTGCGCCGCGGCGCCGGCGCTTACATCTGCGGCGAGGAAACCGCGCTTTTCAATTCGATCGAAGGCTTCCGAGGTGAGCCCCGCAACAAGCCTCCATTCCCAACGCAATCCGGACTGTTCCGCCAGCCCACCATCGTGAACAACGTCGAAACACTGATCAATATTCCCGAAATTATTTTGAAAGGCGGCACGGCCTACGCGCGCATCGGCACACCGCAATCCACAGGTCACCGATTGTTTTGCCTCTCAGGGCATGTAGTACGGCCGGGAACCTACGAAGTCGCATTCGGCGTCACACTGCGTCAGCTGATCGAAATGGCCGGAGGCGTCGGCGGCACAGGAAAGCTGCAGGCCGTCCTTCTCGGCGGAGCCGCAGGAAGTTTCCTCTCGCCCCAGGAACTCGACACGCCCCTCACCTTTGAGGGTGTCCGCGCCATCGGCGCCAGCCTCGGCTCCGGCGTAGTCATGCTCTTTGACGACTCTGTGAACCTGAAAGACATCCTCTCGCGCATCGCCAAATTCTTCCGCCACGAATCCTGCGGCCAATGCGTTCCCTGCCGCGTAGGCACCCTGCGTCAAGAGGAAATCCTGCGACGCCTGACGAACCGCGCACCAAACATTTCTGCCAAATCCGAAATCGCCCTGCTGAAAGAAACAGCACAAGCAATGCGCGACGCTTCCATTTGCGGCTTGGGGCAAACTGCTTCCGGCGCACTTCTTTCTGCTATCGAACGCTGGAGCCTCTTTTCATGAGCGATCCGCAAAACGCGCCTTCCTCGTTAATTCCCGTTCCACGCGGCCCGCTGCCCAGCGTGCCCGCCACGGAACCGGTCCGCATGATCGAAATCAAAATCGACGGCCACCCGCTTTTTGTCAGCGAAGGCGCGACGATTCTCGAAGCCGCCCGCCAGCTGGGCATCGAAACGCCCACGCTCTGCTACCTCGAAAACCTCGCTCCGGTAAATGTCTGCCGCCTCTGCGTTGTCGAACTCGAAGGCTCTCGCGTCCTCGTCCCCGCCTGCTCGCGCAAAGTGGAACCCGGCATGGTGATTCACACTGACTCCGAGCGCGTACGCCTCAGCCGAAAACTCGTGCTGGAATTTCTCGCGTCGTCCGTGGATCTCTCCACCTGGCCCGCGTTCGCTGGATACACCCAACGCTATGGCGCGAATCCCGCGCGCTTCGGGGAAAACGCCGCCAATAATTCGCAACCCGTCAAAATCGACAACGAACTTTACGTCCGGGACTACGCGAAGTGCGTCCTCTGCTACAAATGCGTGCAAGCCTGCGGCGTCGAAGCCCAATACACCTTCGCCATCGCGGTCGCAGGGCGCGGCGCCGGTGCGCACATCTCCACTGAATTCGAAATTCCCCTGCCGGAATCCGCCTGCGTCTATTGCGGTAACTGTATCGGCGTCTGCCCGACAGGCGCCCTGATGTTCAAATCCGAATACGACATGCGCCAGGAGCGTACTTGGGATGAATCGCGCCAAACCAAAACGGATACGATTTGCCCCTACTGCGGCGTCGGTTGCGACTTGACCGTTCACGCCCAGGACGGCCAAATCGTGAAAGTAACTTCTCCCCTCGACCACTCGGTAACCAACGGCCACCTTTGCATCAAAGGCCGCTTCGGCTGGCAGTTTGTCCAGATTCAACCGGCGCAGCACGGCAATCGCTAAATAGTTGGGTCGAGCACTCAGGCTCGTTTGGTTTCCTGAAGAATATTTCCACCATCGACCACAAGAATCTGACCGGTGATATAAGACGCTTCCTTCGAAGCCAAAAACGCCACAGCCGCCGCGATCTCCTCGGGCCTCCCGGCGCGTCCAAGCGGCGTATAGGTTGCCGCCACCAACTCTTCCGGCAGCGAAGACCCGGTCTGAACCCAACCCGGCGCCACGCCGTTGATCGTGATGCCATCCAGCCCATGCTCAATCGCCACAGCCCGCATCAATCCATCCATCGCGCCTTTGGCCGCGCCATAGGCGCCCGAACCGACGTTGCTCACCAACGGGCCCGTCACGGATGTCACATTCACAATGCGCCCGTATTTCTGTTTCTTCATGATCGGCAAAACCACCCGCGTCATCAGAAACGCGGTGTCAACCGTCATCGCCAACTGTCGCTTCCAATCCGCAAAGCTGATTTTTTCGACCGTCGTGTTTCCCGGTTGCTTGCCGTTCTGCGCCAACCCGGCGTTGTTCACCAGAATATCGATCCGGCCGGTGCGCTGCGCAACAGTTCCCACCAGCTCATGTACACGCATCTCCTCCGTCAAATCTGCAACAAAGGGAAACACGTTCTGACCGGAGGGATCGAGTTGTCTGGCTGATTCGTGGATGCGTTCGGTAGTAGCGCCAATGGCGACAAACGCTCCTTCGCGCAAAAGTTGCCGGGCAATTGCAAAGCCGATGCCCGCAACACTCCCTGCGCCCGTAACAATTGCCGTTTGGCCCTGCAAGGAAGGATTCATCGCAGCAGGGCGCTATGCCTTCACGCCGCCAATGCACAGATATTTGATCTCAAGAAATTCCTCAATGCCGTATTTCGATCCCTCGCGCCCCAACCCCGATTCTTTCACGCCACCAAACGGAGCAACCTCGGTAGAAATAATTCCCGTGTTGATGCCGACAATTCCATACTCCAGCGCTTCAGCCACGCGCCACACGCGGGCCAGATCTCGCCCGTAAAAGTACGCGGCCAGTCCAAATTCCGTGTCGTTCGCCAGCGCAACCGCTTCGGCCTCCGTCTTAAACCGGAAAAGCGGCGCTACAGGCCCAAAAGTTTCCTCGCGAGCCACGGCCATCTGCGCAGTCGCATTTACCAGAATCGTCGGCTCAAAGAAACGCCCGCCCAGCGCGTGCCGGTGCCCGCCGGCAATCACCTTCGCGCCCTTCGATACCGCATCCTTAATATGGCTCTCCACTTTCTCCACGGCCGCGTCATCAATCAGCGGCCCCTGCGAAGCCCCAGCTTCCAACCCCGGCGCCGGCTTCAACTTCTTCACCGCCGTTACCAGTTTTTCCGCAAACGCATCGTAGACCGAATCCTGCACCAGCACGCGGTTCGTGCACACGCAAGTCTGCCCGGTGTTCCGGTATTTCGAAGCGATCGCGCCTTCCACCGCCTGATCCAGATCCGCATCCTCAAAAACAATGAACGGCGCATTCCCGCCCAATTCCAGCGAAAGCTTCTTGATCGTCGCAGCACACTCGGCCATCAATACTTTCCCAACTTGCGTTGAACCCGTGAAAGAAAGTTTCCGCACAATCGGATTCGATGTAAGCTCCGCGCCGATCTCCTTCGCCGACCCGGTGACCACATTCAGCACGCCCTTGGGCACTCCCGCGCGCTCGGCCAATTCCGCAAGCGCCAGCGCCGAAAACGGAGTCTGCGCAGCGGGTTTGATCACCACCGTGCATCCCGCCGCCAGCGCCGGCCCGGCCTTGCGCGTAATCATCGCCAGAGGAAAATTCCAGGGAGTAATGCAAGCCACCACGCCGATGGGCTGCTTCAAAACAACGATCCGTTTGTCCGCCTGGTGGCCCGGAATCGTGTCGCCGTATACCCGCTTCGCCTCTTCCCCAAACCATTCCAGAAACGCTGCCGCATACGCCACTTCCCCGCGCGATTCCGTCAGCGGCTTCCCCTGCTCCAGCGTCATCAGCCGCGCCAGGTCCTCCTGATTCTCCATCATCAGGTCGAACCACTTGCGCAGAACATTCGCGCGCTCCTTCGCCGTCCGCGCACTCCACGATTTAAATGCCTCGTTCGCCACCTCAATCGCGTGCCGTGTTTCGGCGCCGCTCAACTTGGGGACTCTACCGATAATTTCGCCGGTGGCGGGATTATCCACGCCCACCTTGCCGCCGTCCGCCGCCTGCACCCACTGCCCATCCACGTAGCAGGCTTCGCGAAACAGCCGCATATCCTTCAAATCAACCGCGGCAGCCGCCGCATTAGTGGCCGTGCTCGACATGAAACACCTCGTTTATTTCCTTGGTGCGCGAAAAGTCCGGCTCGCCTTGAATGCCGCCGGGTTCCGCGCGAAAAGGTTTATGCGTGTGAAAGTGCTACTTGCTTTTGTTCGGAGACAAGCGCCAGTCCGGCCTCCAGCACATCCAGCCCTTCATCCAACTGCTCGTCCGTAACCACCAGCGGCACCAGGATGCGCACCACGTTTCCATACGTCCCCGCCGTGATGGTAATCAAGCCATGTTCGTAAGCGTACTTCGAAAGCTCTTTCGTCTGGGCCCCAGCAGGCTCGCGCGTCTCCCGGTTGTTGACCAGTTCAATCGCACACATGCCGCCGAGTCCGCGCACATTGCCAACCACGGGGAATTTTTGTTGCCAGGCCTTCGCCCGCTCTTCAAAACGCTTCCCGATCGCAGTCGAACGCGCAAGCAAGCCGTCTTTTTCAATAGTTTCGATGGCTGCAAGTCCCGCAACGCAAGAAGTCGGATTCCCGGCAAAAGTGCTTCCCAGACCACCGGGAATCGGCGAGTCCATAATTTCCGCTCGGCCGGTAACCGCCGCAATCGGTAGCCCGCCGCCCAATGATTTCGCGGTGATCAGCAGGTCCGGCTCCACGCCGTAATGCTCGATCGCAAACATCTTTCCGGTGCGCCCGATGCCGCTCTGCACCTCATCCGCAATGAAAACGATGCCGTGCTTGTCGCAGATTTCGCGGATCACCGGGAAAAACTCCTTCGGCGGCACCACGAACCCCCCTTCGCCCAGCACCGGCTCCGCAATAATCGCGGCCACCTGATCCGCCGCAACCACCCGCTTGAACGTATCTTCCAGGTGATGTGCGCAGGTCATCTTGCACGACGGATACGTCAAGCCGTACGAGCAGTGATAACAGTTGGCATACGGAATCCGGTAGATTTCCGGCGCAAACGGCCCGAAACCCACCTTGTACGGATTGGTCTTGCTGGTCAGGGTCATCGTCAGCAGCGTCCGCCCGTGAAACGCATCTTCGAAACAGATCACCGCCGGCCGCTTGGTGTGCGCCCGCGCAATCTTTACCGCGTTTTCCACGCCTTCCGCGCCTGTGTTCACAAAAAACGTTTTCTTCGCGCCCCGCATCGGCGCCAGCGAATTCAGCTTTTCCGCAAGCGCGATGTACGATTCATACGGCGTAACGCCGAAACACGTATGCAGGAATTTCTCCAACTGCGCCCGCACGGCCTTTTCCACCCGTGGCGCGCGGTGGCCAATGTTCAGGCAACCAATGCCTCCGGCAAAATCCAGGTAACGGTTGCCGTCAACGTCCTCAATCCACGCGCCCTCCGCCTTCGCCGCAAAAATCGGCGTCACCAACTGCGGCCCGCGCGGAATCGCCGCCTCGCGCCGCGCCACCAGCGCTTTGGATTTTGGCCCGGGAACCTCTGTGCGCAATTGAATTGTCTTCATGGCTCTCACTTCCCCCATTTGAAATCCGAAGATCTTGCTCTCTCAGTACCACCCGATCGGAGTCTCGTCGAGATTCACGTATACTTGCTTCGTTTCCAGATATTCCTCAAGTCCCCACGGCCCCAGCTCCCGCCCGAAACCCGACTGCTTGTACCCGCCCCACGGTGCTTCGACGTAAGTCGGCTGCATATGATTCACCCAGATAATTCCCGCGCGCATCGATTTTACGATGCGGAACGCCTTATAAATGTCACGTGTCCACACCGCGCCTGCCAGCCCGTACGGCGTATCGTTGGCAATCTTGATCGCATCGGCTTCGTTCTCAAACGGAATCACCGACGCCACAGGCCCAAAGATCTCTTCCCGCGCGATCCGCGCTGAGTTGTCCACGTCATAAAAAATCGTCGGCTCCACATAAAATCCCTTACCGAACCCCTTCGGCCGCCCGCCGCCGATCGCCGTCTTCGCTTCCTTCTTCCCGATTTCCATGTATGAGGTCACGCGGTCGTACTGCTCCTTGCTGACCAGCGGCCCCATCTTCGTGTCGCGGTCGAGCGGCGCGCCCAACTTGATGCGCTTGGCCTTTTCCGTCATGGCTTCCACAAACTTCGAGTAAATCTTTTTCTCGACCAGAATCCGGCTGCCCGCCGAACAAACTTCGCCCTGATTGATGAAAACGCCGAACAGTGCTCCATCGACCGCCGCTTCCCAATCCGCATCCGCAAAAAACACGTTCGGCGATTTCCCGCCAAGCTCCAGCGTCACGCGTTTCAGCGTGTCCGCCGCGCTCTTCACAATGATCTTGCCCACTGCCGCGCTTCCCGTAAACGCAATCTTGTCCACTCCGGGGTGCGACACCAGCGCAGCCCCGGCAACTTCTCCGACGCCGTTCACCACGTTCACCACGCCCGGGGGCAAGCCGACTTCCTCCAGCCAGTTCGCAAACTCCAGCGCCGTTAGCGGCGTCTGCTCCGCCGGTTTCAGCACGCAGGTGCAACCCGCCGCCAGCGCCGGGGCCAATTTCCAGGCCGCCATCAACAGCGGATAGTTCCACGGAATAATTTGCCCCGCCACGCCCACAGGCTCGCGAAGCGTAAAACTCAGGGCGTTCGCCGGCACCGGCATCACGCTGCCGTTCACCTTGTTCGCCAGCCCGCCGTAGTATTCAAAACAAGTCGCAACGTCCCCGATGTCGTATTCCGCTTCAACAATCGGCTTACCCGTATTGCGCGACTCCAACTCCGCCAGCATCGGCTGGTTCTGCCGGATTTTTTCCGCCAGCTTGAAAAGAATGCGCCCGCGATCCTGCGCCGTCGTCGCCGGCCACGGCCCTGCATCAAACGCCGTGCGCGCGGCCTTCACCGCCTTGTCCACGTCGCTCGGGCTGGCTGCCGCAACGTGCGCAATCACTTCTTCCGTCGAAGGATCGAACACAGGAAACGTTTCGCCCGTGGAACTCGAAGTCCATTGGCCGTTTACGTAATTCTGATAGGTTTTCACCGCAGGTTTTGCTGGACTTGACATCGCTTTCCTCCAACTTCTATTTCACGCCGGCGTCGATCCTTCGGCCAATTTCCGCGCCGCTTTCCGGCTGCCATATACAAAAAAGAAAAACGCCGCCAGGCCGATGAACCCAAGCGTCCCGCCAAACATCCAGATTTCGTAGGAAAGCAGCGAAGTAATCTGCTGCGCCGGAAAAAACGCCAGCGCGATCCCAAGAACGGTCGTCAGCATGCCGGAAACACCCGCAAACACCAGCGCGCCGCGCCCATAATGGCCGCGCACGAATTGTTCATGGGTGGCGATCTTCAGCAGCGCCCCGAACATATATAGAAACGGTATCAGCTGCAAAACAACGGCGAGCGACAGCAACTTCTGAAACGTTTCCTGCACCCCGGAACCCGTCAGCGTGAAGTTGAGAATCACCAGAATCAGCGAAACTCCCGCATGCACAAGAAGCGCCGGATACGGAGTCGCGTATTTCGGATGAATCTTGCCCAACCACGAAGGCAGATAGGAATCGAGCCCCGCGACAAACGGGATCCGCGCCGACCCGCCAAGCCAAGCCGAACCAATCCCCGCGATCGACAAGCTCAGCAGGAACGCAAACGGCGCCACAATCCACGAAACGCCAACTTGCCCCGCCATGTGGCTGACCGCCTGCACAATTCCCTGCAGCACGCTGATGCTGTCCTTGCTTACGGCGATCAACAACGTCAAAGTCGCACCAACATAAAGCAACCCGGAAAACACGCCGCCCCAGGCCACCGCGCCCGGCAAAGTCTTCCGCGGATTTTCAATCTCGTCACCCATGATGGAAGCGAGTTCCAGCCCAACCAGCCCAAAACAAATCACCCCAAATGAATTCAGCACAAACCGCGGATTTGTGGGAATCCGAAAATCCGCCCATTGAATCGAAGTCCCAAAGCGCAAGCAAACCACCACGCCCAGCCCCATCAGCAAAAACGCTGCCGCAAACGTGCCGATGCCGCCCAGGTTATTGATCCACTTGCCCACGCCAAGTCCCATGATATTTAAAATCACCAGCACGCCCAACAGCACGACACTCGCTGCCAGCGCAAACGGCTTGTTATCCCCAAGCGACGCGTGGCTCGGTCCCAGCACAAAAACAGAAACGCCGACGAAGTACAGCATGATCGTCGGCACGTACATCATGTTGTTGGTCCAATAACACCAACCCGAAAGAAAACCGTGAAAATCGCCGAACACTTCCTTGGCCCAGAGATAGACGCCGCCTTCGCCGGGATATCGGTGCGCCAGTTCGATCACCGCAATGCCCTGCGGCCAGAAAAATAAAATCAACGAAACGATCCACAACCAGATCGTGACCCCGCCATTTGCGGCAATCGATGGCAAAACGTTGAGATTGAAAACGGCAACAACGAACAGGAGCACGAGGTCGCGCTTGCCGAGTACCCGCTTCAGGTGCGTGGTTCCGGTGGAAGAAGGCGAAACGTCAGCCTCCGCGGGCGCGGCCTCGTAACTCAAATGGTGCTCTCCTTAGTGTCCGGCCGCGCCAACAAACTGCGCGCCGCGTTCCTGCTGCGCCTTAGCCAGGCCGGGGGCGACCTCTTCAAACGCCGCCAGATGCTTGTCGATGTCCGCTTCCGTGTGCTGCACGGAAATCGTCCACTGCTCGTCCCACCAGTACGGCATCGCCAGCACGCCGCGGTTCACCATGCCGAACCAGAATTGGCGCCAGATGTCGACGTCAATTTTCAGCCAGTCGCGGTAGTTGCGAATTTCCTGCGGATAGAACATCAGCGCGCCGTTCACGCCGGCGCTCACGACATACGCCTGCACGCCGTTTTTCTTGACGATCGCGCGATACCCGTCGGCCAGTTTCTTACCGAGCTTGTCCACGTGTGCGTAATTTTCGCGAGTGAGAACTTCGCGAAAAACCGCCAGCCCCGCCGCCATCGCAAAGCGGTTCGTGTTGTACGTTCCGCCGTGGAAAACCTTGTGCTGGACGATCAGGTCCATCACTTCCCGGCTCGCGCCAAACGCCGCCAGCGGAACGCCGCCGCCAATGGATTTCGCCAGCGTGATCATGTCCGGCTTCACGCCAAAATATTCGCTCGCGCCGCCCCAGCCAAGCTTCGCGCCGGTCTTCACTTCGTCAAAAATCAGCAACGCGCCATTCTTGGTGCAGATCGCACGCAGGCCTTCGAGAAAACCGGGCTGCGGCATGCACAGGCCAACGTTCATCAGGATGGGTTCCAGAATAATCGCCGCAATCTGCCCAGGAAACTGCTTGAACCGGTTTTCCACGCTGCCAAGATCGTTGAACGTAGCCACCGTGACGTTGTCGAGGACCGATTTGATGACGCCCAGCCCGCCCGGCACGGAATTCGGCGCATGAATATCGCCCGCATCCTCCAGCTTCGGTTTCACGCTGACCAGCGCCGTGTCGTGCAGTCCGTGATAAGCGCCTTCAAAGCGCAAAATTTTGTCGCGCCCCGTTGCAGCGCGCGCAATGCGGCAAGCGTGCATCGTCGCTTCCGTGCCGCTGTTGCCGAACCGTACCATCTCCACTGGATACCGCGCGCAAATCTCTTCCGCCAGTTCCAGTTCCATGCCATGCGGCATTCCGAAGGTAGTGCCGCTGTCGGCCATCGCCTTCACAGCTTTAACCACCGCGGGATGCCCGTGCCCGGCCATTAACGTTCCGAAACAAAGGTTGTGATCGAGGTATTCGTTTCCGTCAATGTCCTTAATCTTGCTTCCATGCCCCTCCGCCACAAAAATCGGATAGGGATCATACGCGCGGTAATTGCTGGCCACGCCAAGCGGAATACGTTTCTCCGCCTTCTTGTGCGCTTCCGCGGATTTCGGCGTGCGCTTCTCGTAAAGGGCGATTTCCTTCTGTAGTGTGTCGTGCATTTGCTGCTCCATCCAGGTAGGCCTTCCTTGTCCGGTCACCTGTGGCAGGTCTATTCCCTGCGGTCAGTGTAGGGGCGACTTTACGTCGTCTCCGTGTAGGGGCGGCTTTATGCCACCTCTCTCAGCGAGGTAAACGGCGCGGTTCCTGCGGCGAACTACGCTTACTAGTTTACGCCAATTCTGCGATTGCCTGCAGCCGCGCGGGCGTCCTCAGCGGCACTTCTCTAAACTCCTCGCGCGGAAACGCCCCGGCCTGGTTCGGGCGCTTCCGCGCGAAAGTTTCCTCTTCCAGTCCTCAGAAGAGAATCTTCAGGGCAAACTGCACCAAGCGCGGATCGCGCACCTTTTGCGGCTGGCCAAAAGTTGTGTTGGAAGTTCCGCCATCCACGCCGTAGAACTGCGCGTGATTGAAGATGTTGAATACTTCGGTACGGAACGACACGCGAATTCGTTCGTTAATAGCGGTGGTCTTGAATACGCCGAAGTCCCAATTGTTGATCGGAGAATTGCAGCATAGCGTGCGCGCCGAATTGCCGATCACTCCCAAGGCGCTATCGGAAAAGACCGTCGGGTCAGCAAATACACTGCCGTTGATTCGGGGATTCTGAATCCGTACCGGTCCCGCGAGGTCCGGCTTCCCGGGGCATTCGAATCCAAGGGTGCTGCCTTGCAGCTCCTGGTCGTCACAGTTGTTAATGAGGATCGGGAATCCGCTCTGATACGTGTAAATTCCCGAGACTTCCCATCCGTTCACAAACTTCCCCTTCATCCCCTCTTTCTTCGGAATGGGCAGTTCCCAGACATAGTTGAAGACAAACCGGTGCCGTGAGTCGAAGAGCGACGGTCCATAGGTGCTGTTGAAATTGAGGGGATTGAGGATTTCCTCGAAGCTCGAGGCATTATCCAGCGACTTGCTGTAAGTATACGAAGCCTGGAACTGCAAGCCATGCGAGAAGCGCTTCTCAAGCAAAGCCTGCAGCGAATTATAGTTCGAACGAGCCGCCGAATCTTCCGAGAAAATACTGTTGAACACTTCGGTGCCGTCTGCCGGGCAGCCGACACCGGTGAGCGGGTCGCAGTTGGGAGAGGCGTATGGACGCAGGCCAACCAAATTGATTTGCTGTCCGCCCGGCCCAGCGGTGAAGGTGCAGCCGGTGGGAGTTTTTCCTACGATCGGACACGGGATGTTCGGTCCGCCGGGAGTCGGGCCCCCAATGTAGGGTAGATGCAGCGTTGAGCCTTGCGGCAGGACGAACTGAAACTGGTTGTCCTCCGAGAATGGCCCGCATCCCGGGCCTACGCCAAGGTTATCCGCGAGGCCTTGAATGTCCAGGCAGGATTGCGCGTTGGCCGCGTTCTGGTCATGGATTGCCAGCAAGCGGTGGCCCTGGGAGCCAACGTATCCAACCTGCACAAGAATGTCGCCGGGCAATTCGCGCTTGAGCGTCAGGTTGTACTGCGCCGAATATTGCGTGCGCAGCGTCGTCGGGAATTGCCCGAAGAGCAAAACCGGACGATAGAGCGACCAATCCAACGCCTTATTGCGCGGCGGATTCAGGAAGGCATCCGACACATTCGGCTTCGTGGATCCGTCTTGTGTTACGAACGGCGTGGTGAACAGCGGATTGGAAACGCCGTTGCTGATCCCGAACGGGGGTTCCGCGCTGAACTGCTCCAGCACCAATTGTTCGATGGGGTTGTAGAACAGGCCCCAGCCCATGCTGATCGTCGTCTTGTTCGGTCCGCCGGTAAGCTTCGCGAGAGCTCCGTCTTTCCAGCCCGGACTCCAGTTCAAACCAAGCCGTGGCGCAAAGGCTTTGTAGTACGTTTTGATGAGGCCGTTCGGCACCCCTTTGTCTCCCGGAAATACCAGCCCGGTCGGAGTCACACCCTGGTTATTGCAATCGTTCCCCGGCCCAAATAAATTGCTGGTGGGGCTTAGCTCGCAAGGAAAGACGGTGGAGACTTGCCCTGGATTGAACCGCTGGACTTTCTGGCCCTTATCCGTCAGCGGTGTGTTCATTTCCCAGCGCAACCCGTAGTTCAGCGTCACGGTGGGCTTGATCTTCCAGCTGTCCTGCGCGAACAAGTACAAGGAGGTACTCCGGATAAATTCCGTGTTTGCCGACCCCTGTGAGTAGGACGTCGGCAGCCCCAACAGATAATTGGCGAACAAGTCGCTGGCGCCCGTGTCGTTATTCCCGCCGGGGCCAAAAATGTATTCGCCGTTCACGTTGAAGTACAGTTTCTGGTCGAATTTCTGATACCGGACGTCACCGCCGAACTTGAAGCTGTGCTTCCCAATAATCTTGCTGTAATTGTCGGTGAACTGAAAGGTATTGCCAGTCTGCGGCAGTTGTCCCTCGAAGTTATTCCCGAACAGTCCTTGTGTGCCATTGAAAGTGATAAACGGCACGCCTTCAAACTTGCTGCCGAGTCCCGGATGAATACCACAACCGAAGCCCGGACAGTTCGGGGTTGACCCGAGAACGGTTCCGTTGTCGGCCACCAGGGATGTATCGGAAGTACCGGTAAAGCAGAACGGCTGCGCGTTTGGATCGCTACAGGATCCTGTCACCGCATTCGTGTGAAGGGGGGTGTAAAACTGCGGTTGCGCTTCCCGGAAATACGTAAATCGGAACTCGTTCACCGCGTTGGACCCGAGCGTCCAGGTGTGGCTCGCGTTCAGCTGTTGGGCTTTGGTGATGATCCTCGCGCCAAAATTACCCAGCGATCCGCCTGCCAACTGAAAGATGGCGAATGGATCGAGGGTATTGTCGTTGTCGTAGTAATAATAAACGGAGAGCTTCTGCGAAGGATTCAAGATCTGATCGAAGCGGATTTGGAACTGGTCTCCACTGTCCCGGGATTTCACCACGTCTTGTACTTGCGAACTGGTCCCTCCGGACCCCGGCATAAACTGTTTCGCCAGGTTGAGCGCCACCGGATCAAAGCATTGCGTCGGAACCGTGGCCACGGGCGCGCCACCCGGTCCGGGTGAGGATGGGAAAATGGAGTCCCACGGCGTCGAGGCACCTCCAATCGCCGCATTCAGCGCCGTTTGTCCTCCAGCGGTTAATTTGCTTCCCCCCGGGCTGGCGCTTCCACAGCGGTTCTGGAGGATATTCGCCACCAACGAGTCACTCAGCGATCCAGGGAATACCATCGCATCCGTCGGAGCGCCGGTAAACGTTCCTGCATAGTCGGCGCCGGTTGGAACAGGAACGCTTTGTGAAACGATGCCGCGCACGACACGGCGGCCCTCGTAAGACCCGAACAGGAAGGTCCTGTCCTTCTTCAGCGGTCCGCCCAGCGTTCCACCAAACTGATTCTGCTTAAACGGCGGCTTGACTGTGGGTTGGAACGTAAAACCATGAGCGTTCAGAACGTCGTTGCGGAAAAATTCATAGGCGCTGCCATGCACTTCGTTGGTGCCCGATTTTGTCACCACGTTCACGACCGCTCCCGAATTCCGCCCATATTCGGCGTCGAACGAATTCGAAATTACGCGGAACTCTTCAATGCTGTCCGGCGAGGGCTGCACCGCGGGGAGGTTTGCGAACAAATCGTTGCTGTCTCCTCCGTTGACGGAGTAATTGTTGGAGCGTCCCCGGCCCCCGTTCACCGTGACGACGCCGGGTTTATCCGACCCGTAAAACAGATTGTTCCCGATCTGCGACTGGACGCCTGGTTGCAACTGCAGCAACTGAAATACATCGCGTTCGTTCAAGGGCAACTGCGTTGACGACCGTTCATTCACGACAGCGCCCAGTTGTGTCGAAGTCGTATCGATCACCGGCGGTGCGCCCGTCACCTCCACCGTTTCGGTCGAGCCGCCGATCTGCAGCGGTATGTCCACCGTGACAACCTCGTTCAAATTCAGCGGGACGCCCTTGCGCACGTATTTCTTGAACCCCGTCTGGTTCACTTCCACGGCATACGTGCCGACCGGCACTTCCAGAAACAAAAATTCCCCAGTGCTTGAGGTCTGCGCCTCGCGCTTCACGTTGGTGGCCTCGCTGGTCAGGACGACCTTAACGCCGATCACGGCGCCGCCGCTCGCGTCCGTCACCGTGCCGCGAATGCGGCCGCCGGTGCTTTGTGCATTGAGAGAGGAAGCAGTAAAGAAAAAGCTGAAGAGTGCGAGGACCGCGGCGAACAGAATGCTCTGGCAACAGACAGACCGAAGCTGCTGAAGGCGCTTTGCGACTTTCATTTTGGACTCACCCCTGTTTCATCGAAGATTCCCTGCCCCGCCACAAGATTCTTCGTGGTTGCTACTTCCCGCTGAACCTTACTATAATCCAGTAAACTTAGAGAAAGCCGGGACCTGTGTCAAGCAGAAAGAATTTCTTGCCCACATCGAAATCTCCGGGCCGCCAGCCGCTTCTGCGCATCTCTGAAGTGGCCCGCCGCCTGGCGATTTCCTCTTCCGCCTTGCGCGCCTGGGAAGCCCTCGGCCTCGTTTCGCCGCAGCGCACCCAAAGCCGTTACCGCATGTACACAGAATCCGACGTCCGCCTGCTGCAGCGCGCCATTTTCCTCCGCCGCGCCCGGGGCCTGAATCCTGCCGCCATCGTCCACGTCCTCAAAAAGCAGGGTGTCGTCTCCGCTCCCGCCGACGCGCCACAACTTCCCGGCCAGCGTTTTCGCCGCCTGCGCATGCGCCGCCAGCTTTCCCTCGCCCAGGTCGCCCGCGCCACCAGCGTTTCGGTCGGCTTCCTCAGCGCCCTCGAACGCGGCCAGATGCGCTGCTCCATCGCCACGCTTCGCCGCATCGCGCGCTTCTACAAAACGAACATCATCTCGCTCTTCGAAACCAACGGCGAAGCCCAGCACCTCGTGCGTCCTTCGCAGCGCAAGATCCTTGAAACCAGCCCCAACGTCCGGATGGAGCTTCTCGCCTGGGGCAACACCGCCATGGAGCCGCATCTTTTCCGCGTAAAACCCGGCGGCGGCAGCGGCGAATCCTATTCGCACGAGGGCGAGGAATTCCTGCATGTCCTGCGCGGCGAGTTCGAACTCTGGCTGCACAACGAAGGCCACTATCACCTGAAAGCAGGCGACAGTCTCTACTTCGAAAGCTCCACGCCGCATCGCTGGAAAAATCCCGGCCGCACCGAAGCATGGGTTTTGTGGGTCAACACGCCTCCTACATTTTAGATTTAAAATCCAACCTGCAGCCGCTTGCCGTTCCGCTGCCAATCGAGGATCGCTTTGAGACTGCCTTCATTTCTTACCTCAATGCTCTTGCTCGCCGCAGTGCCCGGGGTCACCCGCCCCGTGTTTGCCCAGCAGTCCGCCCGCGTCGAGCCCGCGGAAATTCTGATCGTTCATGCCAAGGTCTACACTCTCGATCCGCAAAAACCCTGGGCGCAAGCCATCGCCATCCGCCACGGAAAAATCCAGGCTGTCGGCCGCGATGAAGAAGTCGAACGCTTCCGCGGCATCGGCACAAAACGGATCGATGCTGGCGGAAAGCTGGTTCTCCCCGGCTTTACCGATTGCCACATCCACTTTTTGGATGGCTCGCTCAGTCTGGGCCGCGTCAATCTGGAAGGCGCGAAGGATCCCGCAGATATTCAGCAGCGCTTGAAAGCCTACGCTGCCCGGCATCCCGGCGACGACTGGATGCTCGGCCGGGGTTGGAATTACGCCATGTTTGGGCAGGAAGCCCTGCCCCACAAGAAGTACCTGGTACAGTTTTCCCCGACCGGCCTGTTTTCCTCGAAGGCTATGACGGTCACACGTATTGGGCAAACTCGAAAGCCATGCTGCTCGCAGGCATCAGGAAAGAGACGCCTGACCCTGCGAATGGCGTAATCGTTCGCGACCCTCAGACCGGAGAGCCGACCGGCGCGCTCAAGGAGAGCGCAGCTGGGTTAGTTGCAAAAGTGATCCCCAAGCCCAACCGGGAGGCCAAGTTGCTTGCTCTTCGAAGCGGCCTGAAATGGGCCAACCAACACGGCCTGACCCGCGTGCACAGTGCCGGCGGCGATTTCCCGGAGCTCGACTTGTTCGATGAGTTGCGCCGGAAAGAGCAGCTCTCTGTCCGCTTCTACATCGCTTATTTCCAGGACCCGCCGGAACTCCGCAAGGAGGACATCGAAGCCATGGAGACGGCGAGGGGAAAATTCCACGACGATTGGCTCGATACCGGAGCCGTGAAGTTTATGGTGGATGGAGTCGTCGAATCCCACACCGCTTCATTTCTCGAACCGTATTCGGACGATCCTTCCACGCGCGGACCGCTGTTCTGGGATCCCGCAAAATACCAGTCTGCAGTCGCGGAAATGGACAAGCGCGGCTTCCAGATCTTCACGCACGCCATCGGCGATAACGGCATTCGCACGGCCCTGAACGCTTACGAATCCGCGGAAAAGAGCAACCACACGAAAGATCACCGAGACCGCATCGAGCATATCGAAGACATCAACGCGGCCGATATCCCGCGCTTCGGCAGACTCGGAGTGATTGCCAGCATGCAACCGCTGCACTCCTATCCGGACAGCGATACCCTGGACGTCTGGGCGCGAAACGTAGGTCCCGAACGGGCTACCCGTGCATGGGTATGGAAAAGCATCTCCGACGCTGGAGGGCGCTACGCATTTGGCAGCGATTGGCCCGTGGTAACACTAAATCCCTGGGAAGGGATCAGAACCGCGGTCACCCGGCAAACGGCGGAAGGTACTCCGAAAGAGGGTTTTGTGCCTTCACAACGTTTGACTGTCGCGCAAGCCGTCGAGGGCTACACGCTCGGCGCGGCCTTCGCGGGACACCGGGAAAAAACGGAAGGCTCCCTCGTCGCGGGCAAGGCAGCCGACGTAATCATCGTCGACCGCAACATCTTTGAAATCGATCCGCACGCCATCGGTGATACAAAGGTGGTTACCACCATCGTGGGAGGAAAGATCGTCTATGAAGCCGACGAAAAATAGGCTGCGTGCATTCCGCGTGGCCGCCATTTTGTTTTCCTGCGTGACACTGCTCGCGTCCTGCCAAAAAATGGAAGAATCACTCAGCCTGCTGGTCTGGGAAGGTTACGCCGATCCCACGTTCGTCCACGCATTCGAAGAAGACCACCACTGCAAGGTCTCCGCGTCCTACATGGGCTCCAGCGACGACCTCGTGGCCAAGCTGCGTGGCGGCAGCGCCGGCAACTACGATGTAATCTCGCCCTCCAGCGACGTCGCCGCTTCTATCGCGCGCGCCGGCCTCGCCGAGCCGCTCGATCTGACCAAGTTGCAAACCTATTCCCAGCTTTCTCCAAAACTCCGCGAACTCTCGCTCGTAAAATCGAATGGTAAAACCTACGGCGTCCCTTTCATGTGGGGTCCGAATCCTCTTCTCTACGACACCACCGTTTTTGTGAAACCACCGGACTCCTGGGCAATTTTCTGGGACCCGAAATACAAAGGCAAAATTTCCGTCTGGGACGATCTCTCCACCCTATACATGGCCGCACAAATGCTCGGCTACGACAAGCCCGACCCTTCGCAACTCTACAATCTTTCCGACGATCAACTCGCGGCGGTAATGCATAAACTCCTTGCGCTGAAACCCAACATTCGCAAGATCTGGTCCAGTGGCGGCGAGCTAACGAATCTCTTCGAAAATCACGAAGTGGTCGCCGCGATGGGCTGGCCGCTGATGACCAACCAATTGCACCAGGCGAATTTCCCCATAGGCGAAACAATTCCCAAAGAAAACACCACCGGCTGGATCGACCATCTGATGATCACCAGTGCCAGCCCCCACAAACAACTCGCCTACGCCTTCCTCGAATACATGATCCAGGCTCAGACCCAGAAAAAAGTTACCGACGTCACGCACTACACGCCCGCAAATGCCGCCGCGGCGCGACTCATGACCGAGTCGGAACAAAAGGGCTTACACCTCGACAATCCCGACGCTTACATGCAGCGCATCTATTTCTGGCAGGACGTGCCCCGCCGCGCGAAGTACATCGAAATCTGGAACGAGGTAAAGGCCGCCCCGTGACGCAACCGGGCGCCAGCACGGAGCAAGCCGCCGCAAGCTCAGACTCGGGAAATGTGCTGCTCGAAGTCCGCAAGGTCGCCAAAAATTTTGGCGCACGCGAAGTCCTGAAGCACATCTCGCTAGAAATTGCCTCTGGCGAATTCCTCACCCTGCTGGGTGAAAGCGGCTCCGGCAAAACAACCCTGCTGCGCCTGATCGCGGGCTTCGAACAACCCACCAGCGGCGAAATCTGGATGAACGGCGAGCGCCTGGACACCCTGCCGCCCTACAAGCGCCGCGTAAACACCGTCTTCCAAAACTACGCCCTTTTCCCGCATCTAAACGTGCAGGAGAACGTCGGTTATGGTTTGCAAGTCAGCGGCGCGGCAAACTCGGAAATCCCGGGCCGCGTAAACGAGGCGCTGCAAATGGTAAAGATGCAGGAATTCGCCACGGCGCGACCCGCCAAGCTCAGCGGCGGCCAGCAGCAGCGCGTCGCCCTGGCCCGCGCGCTGGTGAATCGCCCCAGACTGCTGCTTCTCGACGAACCGCTCTCCGCGCTCGACGCCAATCTCCGCAAGCAAATGCAAGGCGAACTGAAATCCCTGCAGCGTGAGCTCGGTATCACCTTCCTCTTCGTCACCCACGATCAGGACGAGGCCATGGCCCTCTCCGACCGCATCGCCCTGTTAAAGGACGGCGGCCTCGAACAGGTCGCCTCCCCCCGCGAAATCTACGCCCATCCCGTCACCAGCTACACCGCCGAATTTATCGGCCAGACCAATCTCCTGCGCGGCGACGTGAAAGACGGCGTCGCAACTTGCGGTTCCATCCGCTGGCGCGCAACGCAGCCCACCGGTTCCGCTCTCTTTTCTTTGCGGCCAGAGTCCATACATCTGGCACCGGACGGCCCGGTTCCGGCCGGCGCCGTTCTATTCCGCGCCGTAGTCCGTCAACAATCTTTCTCCGGCTCCAGCGAACATTTGGAACTCGATCTCGCCGGCCAGTCGCTGCGCGCGCGAATTCCTGCCCGCGGTCCGCTCACTGGCGAATACCAATTCTGGTTTTCTCCCGCGGATGCGGTGCCCGTCCGCCAATGAAATAAAAATGTATTCGCGCGCCTACAAATGGATCGTCTCGGTCCCTCCCCTGCTCTGGGTAGGAATCTTCCTGCTTCTCCCTTACGCGCTGATGTTGGCCGACAGTTTCTGGCTGGTGCGCGACGGCACACTCGTCCGCGAATGGAATCTGCAAAACTACGCGAAGCTCTTCCAGAATCCCGTCTACCTCGAAGTCCTCTTCCGCACCATGCGCATCGCCGCCGGCGTCACGCTGCTCTCTCTCCTCCTCGGCTATCCGCTCGCCTACTACATGTCCTTCCACACTGGCGTCCGCAAAGACCTGCTCTACCAACTCGTGATCGTCCCACTCTGGGTGAGCTACCTCGTCCGCGGCTACGCCTGGAAAACTATTCTCGGCTCAGAAGGCGTCTTGAACGGTTTCCTGCAATATATCCACGTCACAAAAGAACCCGTCAGTTTTTTCCTTTACAGCCCGTTCGCCGTCGTCCTGATGCTCACGCACATTTACACGCCCTTCGTTTTTCTCCCGCTCTATGCCTCGCTTGAACACATCCCCCGAAATCTCGTTGAAGCCTCCCATGACCTGGGCGCCAACTCGCGCGCTACTTTCCTGCGCGTCATCTTGCCTCTCTCTCTTCCCGGCTTGCTCGCCGGCGCAACCTTCGCCTTCGTGCTGACCCTCGGCGATTTCCTCGCCCCGCTCCTCGTCGGCGGCCCTTCCAGCATCATGATCGCGAACATCGTGCAAAGCCTCTTCGGCACCGCCTACGACTGGCCGCTGGGCGCCGCAATCTCCGTCTGCATTCTCCTTCTCACGATATCTCTGCTCTTCCTTACCGAGCGTTTCGAAAAACGGTGGTCCTTCCGATGAGCCGCCAATCCAGATACGCCTCGCGCTCGCCGCTGCTCGCCGTCTACGCACTTCTCGTCTTCGCATTTCTCTATATGCCTATCGTTGTATTGGTCATCTACTCTTTCAATCGCGTAGGCGTCGGCGGCTTCCCGCCAAAACAACTCACCCTCGCCTGGTATCGTCTCCTCTTCAATGACTCCGCGATCTGGGACTCCGTCTTCAACAGCCTGCTGGTCGCCGCAGCCGCTGTCGTCCTCTCGCTCACTCTCGGCCTCCTCGCTGCCCTCGCCCTCGATCGCGCCGACTTCCCCGGCAAATCCCTCTTCCGCCGCCTTGTCCTTCTCCCGCTGATCCTTCCCGGCATCATCACCGGCCTCTCCCTGCTGATGTTCGCGGTTTTCTACCGTCTCCGGCTTAGCCTCGCCACCGTCTTCCTCGGCCACGGCACCGCGCTAATCTCCGTCGCCACCACCGAACTCTTTGCCGGCCTGCAAAAAATCGACCGCGCCCAGGAAGAAGCCTCGCTCGATCTCGGTGCCACGCCATGGCAAACCTTCTGGCGAGTAACACTTCCGAATCTAAAACTCTCTCTGATTGCCGCCGGCCTGCTCATCTTCACCCTGTCGATGGACGAAATCGCCGTCACCTTTTTCCTCATCGGCCGCGACAACACTCTCCCGCTCGAAATCTGGGCCCGCCTGCGCCGAGGCATCACCCCGGAGATCAACGCCATCTCCACCCTGATTTTCGCCGTTTCCGTAATTCTAATTCTGATCTGGTATCAGATTCGCACGCGTACGACCGGCAAAGAAGTAAAAGAACTTTTGGAACACCCTTAAGATCTCTCAGGAGAAAGAACCCATGTCCCAATCACGCCGCGATTTCATCAAGTACGTCGTAGCCGGTTCCATCGCTTCCGGCTGCCCAATCGACAAAGCGCTCCCCGAAGAACCCGGCGGCGCTGCCGCGACACCACTCGTCGAAGGCGAGCACTTCGGACTCTGCCACCAGGTGCGTGACGGGCACTCCTTCCCCAAACCAGACGCCACCAAAAAAGTGGATGTCCTCATAGTCGGCGGCGGCGTCTCCGGCCTCTCCGCCGCCTATTTCCTCAAAGGCAAAGACTGGCTGCTTCTCGAAAAAGAAGACCACTTCGGCGGCAACGCCTACCAGGAAGAATACGAAGGCCAAATCTTCGGCACCGGCGCCGCCTACGGCTATCGCGGCGACCCCGGCGACCAACTCGCCAAAGAAATCGGCCTCGACATGCCGCTTATCAACATGCCCGATCCCGTCATCGACAACGGCAAATACGCTCCGGACATCTGGCGCACCGGCATCAACGATCTTCCCTACTCGAAAGAAGTCGTTGCCAGTTTCAAGAAATATCGCGACGACATCATGAAAATAGACATCCGCAAAAACGTGACCGAACTCGACCAGGAATCTTTTACAAAATATCTCGCTCCCTATGCCCCCGAAATCACCAAGCTCTGGGACGCCTACGGCCCCTCCAACTGGGGCGCCTTCTCCGAGGACACCTCCGCGCTGATCGGCATCGCGGACACGCAATATCTGATTCAGGGGTTCGACGACCAGCGCGTAATTCTTCCCGGCGGCCTCGGCTGCATTACCCACAAACTCGTTGAAATCCTCAAGCCGCACTACGCTGAGCGCATGCTCAGCGACGCCACCGTTCTCGCGGTCGTCCCCGACAAGGACGAAGTCCGCGTCACCTACGCGCAAGGCGACAAAATCACAACGGTTGCCGCAAATGTGGTCTTGATGTGTACGGCGAAGTACATCACCTCGCGCCTCGTCGCCGGCCTACCCAACGAACAAAAACAAGCCATGCGCCGCATGCGATACGCACCCTATCCAATGATCAACATGATTTTCGACAAGCCCATCTACCGCAAGGGCTACGACAACTGGTGCCCAGGCAAAACCTTCACGGATTTCATCGTCGCCGACTGGACCATCCGCAACAATCCCGGCTACAAGCCCAAATACAACATCCTCACCTTTTACACACCGCTCCGCGAATCCGAACGCTCCACGCTACTCGAAGAAGCAGATTGCAAAACGCTCGCAGCAAAAGCGTTGAAAGACTTCCAGGGCCTGCTCCCGGAATTCAACGTCGACCCCGTCGAAATCCGCATCTACCGCCGCGGCCACCCGATGTTCATGGCAGTACCAGGCCAATACACGAAGAACCGCATGATCGCGTCGAAACCAATGGACCGCATCTTCTTCGGCAACTCCGATTCCGGCGGCCCCGAATCCCTTACCAGCGAAGCCGTCCGGATCTCCCACGCCGGCGTCGAGTGGGCCAACCTTGTCCTCGCCGGAAAGCCCGGCGCCGCGGATCTGGCCCACAAAGCCCTGACCGAAGTCCTCCTCTAGTATCCAATCGCCCGATTGAACATCGGAAATTTTCCCGCCGTGTTATCGTTTTGCGGACACGGACGTCTCAACAAACCTAGAAAGGACTTCTTCAACGAATGCTTCAACCAATCACCAGAGCCTTTCTCGCGCTATTGCTGCTCGGAAGTGCGGCATCGCTTCCTTCTTATTCCCAGAAAAGTCCGCAATCGCTGCTGATTTTGAACGCGCAAATCGCGGATGGCACCGGCGCCCCGCTCTATTCGGCTAACGTGCGCACCCTGGGCGGCCGAATCGTTGCAATCGGCAAACTGGGGCCGGAACCAGGGGAAGCAACCCTGGATGCCAAGGGACTGGTTCTCGCTCCAGGCTTCATCGACATTCATAACCATTCCGAACAAACACTGCCCAAGGATTTGGCGGCCGAAACGCAGGTCTCTCAGGGAATCACCACGCTCATTGTGGGAGCGGATGGAGAATCACCCTGGCCCCTGGCTTCCTGGTTCCACCAGATGCAAGACCATCCGGCAGCGGTGAATGTGGGGTCGTTCGCAGGCCACGCCACGATTCGCCAACAAGTGATGGACAACGACTTCAAACGCGCCGCGACACCCCAGGAAATTCGCTTGATGGAAGAACGGATGCGCCAGGAGATGAATGCGGGCGCGCTCGGGCTCTCCAGCGGCCTCGAGTACGAGGTCGGCAGCTACGCCACCACCGATGAAGTGGTGGCGCTCGCCAAAATTGCCGCTGCCAGCGGCGGCGTCTACATGACCCACATCCGCGATGAAGCCGACAAATCCTTCGAAGCGCTGCAGGAAGAAATCGCCATCGGCGAGCGAGCGCACATTCCCGTGGAACACTCGCATATCAAGCTCGGCACGGTAAACGTGCAGGGCAAAGCGGGGGAATACATCGGGATTATAGAATCAGCGCGTAAGCGCGGCGTGGATTTTCTTGCCGACTGCTATCCCTACGACGCCTGGCACTCCAACCTGAAAGTCGTCGTCCCGGACAAGCAGTATGAAAACCCGAAGAGCGTTTCGGCGGCGCTCGAAAGCTACGGTGGCGGCTCGCACATCACGATCACCGAATTTTCTCCCAACAAAACTTACCCCGGGCACACCATCGCCGAACTTGCCAAAGCCAACAGCCTTTCCGAAACGGACATGTATATCCGCCTGATCCGCGAAGGCGACGCCGCGCACACGGAAGCACTCATCATCGGCCAATCCATGATCGAGAGCGATATCAAGGCGTTCTATCAACAACCCTGGGTGATGGTGGCCAGCGACGGTGGAGTAAATTCCGAGCATCCCCGTGGCGCGGGAACTTTTCCGCGCGTGCTGGGCCTTTATGTTCGCGAAAAACACTGGCTGACCCTGCCGGCGGCGATTCGCAAAATGACCTCGCTCCCCGCGCAACGCCTCGGGTGGAAAGACCGCGGCGCCATCAGGATCGGCGCGTTTGCCGACCTCGTGCTCTTCGATCCCGCGACCGTGATGGATCGCTCGACCTTCGCCGATCCCACCGCCCTTTCAACGGGCATCGAAAAGGTTTTCGTCAACGGCGTCATGGTCTGGGATTCCGGGAAGCCTACCGGCACCCGCCCGGGAACTGTGATCGGCCGCAAAGGCGCAGTTCTCGGGCTCGCTGGAAAAACCGGCGCTGCCGAGCTTTCCCACAATGCCCCGACCGGGGGCGTGCTGTAACGCGCTTCGGCTCCGCGCCCCGTGAGAGTTCAAAGACGGGCGGTAACGGATGCCGTCGCGGGGCTGGCGAATTTCTCATTCCACCGAATGC
>Ga0210403_10000718_pt1 | contig 33554 bp, 26 predicted proteins | sample IncBWC19MmetaG_FD_150863 | JGI IMG/M metagenome (GOLD analysis project Ga0210403, IMG submission 150863) | Forest soil microbial communities from Barre Woods Harvard Forest LTER site, Petersham, Massachusetts, United States - Inc-BW-C-19-M | ecosystem: Environmental > Terrestrial > Soil >...
AGACCTGATCTACTTCGATTCCCGGGATCTCACCGGCGAGATGCACCAACAGATTCCAGGGGACGAAGCCAGTGCCTATTCCGCCCTGGTGCTGGGCACACGCGATTACATCCGCAAATGCGGATTTCAGAAAGCCATCATCGCCCTCAGCGGCGGCATCGATTCCGCGCTAACGGCTGTGATCGCCGCCGATGCCGTCGGCCCCGAGAACGTCATCGGCGTTGGCATGCCCGGCCCCTACTCGTCTCAGGGTTCCATCGACGACGCCCGCAGCCTGGCAAAAAATCTGGGCATCCGCTTCGAACTGCTTTCAATCAATCCCGCATACGAGGCTTACCGTCAGACCTTACGGGATGTATTCGCAGGACTCAAAGAAGACGTCACAGAAGAGAACATACAGTCCCGCGCTCGAGGCATGTTGCTGATGGCGCTCTCGAACAAGTTCGGAGCCATTGTGCTCTCGACCGGCAATAAGAGCGAACTCGGCGTCGGATATTGCACTCTCTACGGCGACATGGTCGGCGGTCTGGCAGTCATCTCCGATGTCCCGAAAACTCTCGTCTACGGTTTGGCTGAATACGTGAATTCACGCCGTCCCGTAATTCCCCGAGCCTCCATCGAAAAGCCTCCGTCGGCAGAGTTGCGGCCTGATCAGAAAGACAGCGACTCGCTGCCGCCTTACGAAGTGCTCGATGCCGTTCTGGAAGATTACGTGGAAGATTCGCACGCCGCCGAGCGCATCGCCGCCGATCGCGGCATTGACATCGGAACCGTCCGGCGCGTGATCCGCATGGTTGATCGCGCTGAGTACAAGCGCCAGCAGGCCGCCCCAGGTCTCAAGATTTCTCCCAAGGCTTTTGGCTACGGGCGTCGTTTTCCCATCGCTGCAAAGTCGGAAATATGATCTGTGAATCTGAAGTATTCTAGTGTGTTGAAACCGAGTTTCTGCAAGATCCAAGCATTTCTAATCTGAAAGGAACCCATGCGCGTTCTGCTGAAAGCAATTTCCGTTTTCCTTCTGCTCGCCGGCACCCTCGTTCTTGGCCAGGCTTCGGAGAAAACTAAACCTGCGGCCAAGCCCGCCGAGAAACTCGGAACCCACGCCACCGCCAATCTTCCCTCAGAAGCCACCGTCGATTCGTTCCTCCACGAACAGTTCGGCTATCAATCTGACATGAGCTGGAAGATCTCCAGCATCAAGCCTTCGACGATTGAAGGACTGGCCGAAGTGACTGTCGTGCTTGCCAGCCAGCAGGGTCAGCAGGTGTCACGTTTCTACGTCTCGCCCGATGGCCAGCACGCCCTGATTGGCGACATCATTCCTTTCGGAGCCAAGCCATTCGACCCTGCGAAGAACGCTTTGGAGAAGGGAATCATCGGCCCATCTCGCGGTCCCAAAGACGCAGCAGTGACTATCGTGGAGTTCGGAGATCTACAGTGTCCCGCATGCAAGGCCGCGCAGCCCACTATTGAGGCGCTCGTCGCCGCCGAGCCGCAGGCTCGATTCGTCTTTCAGAGCTTCCCCCTCGAGATGCATAACTGGGCGGCCAAGGGCGCCGCATACGCCGATTGCGTCGGACGTGCCTCCAACGACGCTTTCTGGAAATTCGTCTCCAAGACGTACGAGACGCAGGCGGAGATTACCGCCGCGAACGCCGACGAAAAACTCACCGCGCTAGCCGACGGCGTGGGCGTCAAGGGCTCCGAGATTGCTGCTTGCACCACCCAGCCGGAAACGAAAGCGCGCATCGATGCCTCCATCGCTCTTGGCAAGAAAGTCGACGTGAGCGGTACTCCGACGCTCTTCATCAATGGTCGCAAGATCGGCAGCTTCGATAACCGCCTGTCAGACGTTTACAAGAGCCTGGTGGAGTTTGCTGCAAAAGAAGCGAAGTAGAACTGGCGATGGCGCTCACCGTCCGGCAGGTCACGAATCTTGAGTTGAACTGGACGGCTGACGCCCGACGGCGGTTTTACTATCTCTCGCTCACCCAGATCTCATTCGTGGTGCGGTCGAAATTGGAGATCACGTGCGGCGTGATGGCGATCATCAACTCGTCGTAGTCTATCTGCCGGGTGTTGCTCACCATCGCCATGTTAAGCCCGGGAACAAAGCCAAGCCCCGGAAGTCCGCTCATCGACCGCGTATCGCTGTTGGAAATCTCGCCGGCCACGAACGCAGGCTCGCCATCCTTCAGGTTGATGCTCGCTTTGTATTCGCGATTCGAGATCACCGGCACGCCGTTGTCGGATTGCCCGGTCAGCGAGCGCACCTGCAATTCAAGCTGCAGGCTGATCGTACCATCGGCGTGAACGGTGGGTTTTGCTTTCAGGTTCAGTCCAAGATCTTCATAGCTGACGGACGGAATCGGCGGAATATAAGTCTGATTCCCCAGGACCTGGGAAATCTGCGGTGAGTTGAAGATGGGCGCGTAACTGGCATTCAAAATCGGATACCGCTGCCCCAGATGGAAGTTCGCGTCGGCTCCTTGGCCCGCGCGCATCGATACGTCATCAAGAGTTCGCACCCACGATTCGTTAAGCGACAGTTGTGCCGATAACTGATCGAGGCTCAGCCCCATGAACGTGAGCCCGCCGCCGAATGTCGCCAGCGGCTGGCTGAAGATTGAACTCTGCTGCCCGGTGAGCTGCGAGAGCAAGCCGGCGAGGGACGTGCTGCCCGCCTGGTTGATTCCACCCGAAGCAATAAGCTGATTAATCAGATCCTGTATGTTTTGTCCGCCCAACCCCGCCAGTGCCGCAGCCGGGATGTTGAACATGTTGAACGTATTCGGAATGTGCACGCCCATATTGCGCGTGAGCATGTGACTGATCTGGTAGACGCGCACGTCGATCATTACCTGCGGCTTGGGATTGCCGAGTTGGTCCAACAACCGGGCGCAGGCGTCGACCGCCCGCTGTGGTCCCCTTACTTCCACGGTGTCGGCAGTTTGCCCCGAACTCAGGTTGCGTAGATCAAAAATCTGCCGCATCGTATTCACGATGTCGGTCGCTTCCTGCGGCGTCGAATGCGACGGCAGCACGAATCTCCTCAGTGACATGCGGTCGTATTGCCTGTGATTCTCAGCGTTGTCGGCAAGGATCAGCATCTGATGAGGCTCGAGAGCCGCCCACATCGTTTTGCTCACCTTGCATGCCAGGCGCAGCGCAGTGAAGAAATCGACACTATCCACATTGAAGCGCACCTGGCGCGTCTGGACCGAATCGTCAAATTGGACCGTAATCTTGTATGCCGACCCCAGTTCGCTAAACAACGACTTCACATTGCCGGCGAAATGGAATGTGGCCACATCGTTGGTCGGCTCGAGATGGATCTCCTCGGACTCTTCCCAGCGTCCGGGCACCTTGGCCTGGAGGATTGGTGAAAACTGCCGTGTAGCCTCGCCCAACCGTTCCTGGGCAAACTGATTCTCCGGATCCAAAGCGAGCGCGGCGCGGAATTCAGCCGCAGCACGTATTCGGGCATCCTCCAGCAGCAAAGCATTCCCATGCTGAATGTGGTCGAACACCAGCTTCGATCGAAGCACTTCCCGAGCGGTCAGATACTCCCGACTTTGTGGGACCAGCCGTGTCGCCTCTTCGAACTGCGCCAAGGCCTCTTCAAAACGCTGACTCTTGTGCAGTTTGGCGCCTCGTTTGAAAGCTTCCTGTGCCTCCTTGAGGTCTTTCTTCGTCGTAATGCAACTGACTCCACCAGGAACTCCGTTGCTGCAGGTCATGGGAGCGGCCAGCGAAGGTTCATCCCCCAGCGCGAACGACGCACCAATCAATGCAGCCAGTAGCCCGGCCGTCAAGATGGACAACTTAAAGGACATTGTGTCTGATTTTATCGTGCTTCCGTTCTTGTTGATCAGTGGCCGGTAGTCCGTAGTACCTTTGGTCACATCCCAAGAACGCGAAAGCCCCTCGGCCTTGCATGATCAGAAACGTCTCGATGGTAAGAAAGCCCGAGGGTGCCTCGTCTTGTGCGACAGGGGGGTGACTTTTGTCGGTAGCCGTTGCTGAACGATATGTAGCCTACGTCAGCATCAACCGCTCGATCTTCTGCGCCTTGCCAGTGGTCTCGTCACACTCGATAACCACACCGCAAAGCCGCACATCCCCCGTCGCCGGCTCAAAGCGTACCGGCATTCCATTCAGGAACTTGCCCACGACCAGTTCCTTCTTAACCCCGATCACCCCATCATAAGGCCCGCTCATTCCCACATCGGTGATGTAGGCTGTTCCATTCGGCAGCACCCGTTCATCCGCCGTGGGCACATGGGTATGCGTGCCCAACACCGCGGTAACTCTCCCATCCAGATACCAGCCGAGCGAAATCTTTTCCGACGTGGCTTCTGCGTGCATGTCGACGAGAATCACCTTGGCCTTAATCTTTTGTAGAAGCTGATCTGCCACTCGGAATGGATCATCGTTCGAAGCCATGAACACACGCCCCTGAAGATTGATCACCGCATAGGGCACTTTCCCTTTCATGCCTTCGTACAGACCGGATCCCGGCATGTCCGCCGGATAGTTGGCCGGACGCAACACGCGCCGCGCCGGTCCGTGTCCGTTTCCCTCGATCATCTGGAAGTAGTCGACGATCTCGCGTTTGTCCCAGACGTGATTCCCGGTGGTGATGACGTCAATGTTCAGTTCGAACAATTCTTCGGCAAGCGCCGGCGTAATGCCGAAGCCAGCCGCAGAGTTCTCCCCATTCGCAACAATCAGGTTGATACCGCGCTCGCGCACGATCTGCGGCAGTCGTTCTCTGACTATTGTCCGTCCCGGCCGCCCAAAAATGTCCCCGATAAAAAGAATGCGCATAAGATGCCTGAAATTCGATGGTAACAGAGAATGTGGGGACAGCCGCCATCGGCTGTCCGTCGAGCAAAGCTCGACAAGGTATCCTCGACGGCGACACGAAACTCATAGTGTTTGGCCTTGAAAGGGTGCGGCTTTAGCCGCGCCGCCCACAGTCAGAAATAATGCGGGCTTTAGCCCCTGAGGGAATTACTCCGGCAACTTCGGCAAATCCGCCCGTGCCAACACTGATCCCCAGGCATCGATCACGTACACGTCAGTCCACTGCGTCCCAGGTTTTCGCCTGGCCACCAGGTCCGCGAGTGCGAAGACCACGGTAGTTCGAGGAGATGTACATCCGGTCAGCTGCCGGACTTCATACTCGCGATCTTCCGTATCCGAGAGTTCTCCAAGTCTTATCATGTCTTTCCTCCCGGGATCCGCGCGCAGCACCACTTCCACCGCCCCTACCAGATTCTGGCAGCGCATCGGAATCTGGATCTCCCACTCCTTGGAGCCATGCTTCTTGACGAACGGTGAATCAGCGAACACGACGACTGGCGGATTTCCTCCCGGCGATGCATACCACTCGCGCCATCGGTGCTCAAATTCGATGCTAGCCTTCGTGTATGCCCCGCCCAACTCGTGATCTCGTTGCTCCCAGCACGGATGCATCGCGTACAACGATGCAGTCTTAGGCCCACTACTGCGCGCGTGCAGCAGATGGTGCAGCGCGGGGACGAAATCTGGATGGTACCCGGCCCGTGCCATCAGCATCAGCCCTTCCCGGTCGGCCTCTAGTTCCATCTGCCGGCAAAATCGTCCCAGGTCTGCGGAAGCCTTTTCCGAATTGCTCCAGTTCGCCTGCGGCACGCCGGGATCACCCAGCACAATATTCTGGCTGCCGCTTGTTTCCAGGACCTTCTCATACAGGTATCGCCGTGCCCAATCGCGGCGCACGACATGCGCGATCTCATGGGATAGGATCGCAGCCCAGAGTCCGGCGCTCGGTCCCGCCATTTTCGCCAGCCCACTCTCCACGTAGACGGTCCCATCCGGCGACGAATACGCATTGAGCTGATCGTTTTCCACGATCCGCAGCTGCCACTGAACCTTCGCGCTGGAAGCAGGTTGCACCTCCGGCACCAAGCGCTCGAACACCAGCCGTCCTGTGGCATAGTGCCCGGCAGCGGCCCCGCTCTGCGCCATCAGCTCGGGCCGCAGTCGCGCCGCTGTTTCCATGTCTAGTTTGAATTGGGAGGGAACTTCAGGGACATTAGCGATCTGCCCCATCACCGGAAGCGTCCACAGTAAACAAACACAGATGGCAAGATGAACCCGCAATCGCTTGGTTCCTGTGGCCGTCACACCGTACCCCGTCGGAGAACCATCTCCTGAGTCGGATTATGCTCCTTTTGGAAGATCTGGAGTAAGAAAAGTGCACGACGCTCCCATTCGGAAGCTCATCCAGGAAAGATTGCGATTCTAATTCGAGTTCGACGCGAGTTCGGCGTTCCGCAGGAAATCAAAATTCCCCGCAGGATTCAGCCGCAGATTCCTTACCCGGTTGGTATGCACCATGACACTATCGAGATACCACAGATTGATGTAAGGCAGATCCTCCGCCAAAATACTCTGAACCTCGGCATAGAGCGGCTTGCGCGCCTTCGGATCAATCTCGCGCCGCGCCTTGTCAATCAGCGCATCGATCTTGGGGTTGGAATAGTAGTCGCGGTTGGCTCCATTCGGCGGAAACTTCGAAGAGTGAAACGCATATTCAAAGATGTCCGGATCTTCATTCCCGCCGATCCAGCGCAGCCCATACATCTGAAACGCGCCATGCTGCACGTCATAAAAAAACGTGGCTGATTCGAAGCTCCGAATGTCGAGAGTGATTCCCACCTCGCGCAACTGCTGTTGCATTACGGCGACCATGAGGCGCGTACTCTCGATGGTCGAAGTTTTCATGGTGATGTGGAACCGCACTCCATTCACTACCGGATACCCCGCCGCGTCGAGCAGTTGATTTGCCTTTGCTGTGTCGTGATCGTAAGCCGGAACCTCACCGTTGTAAGCCCAGCTTTGCGCTGGCAAGATACTGCGCGCAGGTCGCGCCAGCCCGCGCCACAGATATTCGATCATCGGCCGCCGGTCAAGCGCATAGGCGATGGCCTGCCGCACGCGGACGTTCCTCAAAATCGGATCGCGCAGATTGAATCCCAAGTATTGCACCTCTGTTCCCGGTGCCGTTTCGACGGCTAGCGATGGTTCCCGGGCGAGCGTGATAACGGTATCAGGTGTGAGCGAGTTGATCGCGATGTCCCCGCTCCCCTTGCGCAACTCCAGCGCCTCGGTCGTCTCATCCGGCACAACGGCAAAACGAACGCGCGCCAGCTTCGGCGGACCGCCCCAGTACTCATCGTTCCGTTCAATCGTGACTTCACGGTCGGTCTCGGCGTTGACGAACTTGAAGGGCCCGGACCCGATCGGATGCTCCGTCATCTCATCACCGCTGCCGTACGGCACAATCCCCATCGCCCCGTCGGAGAGATTCCATAGCAGTGTCGCGTTGGGCTCTTTCATGTGGAAGGTGACGGTGCTTTCGTCCGGCGCATCGATATGATCGACATACTTGTAGACCGCTGCTTTGGTGCTGCGAATCTTGCCCTGCAGCAACGAATCGAAGGTCCACTTCACGTCGCGCGAGGTCAGCGCACGCCCGTCGTGAAACTTCACCCCCGGGTGCAGATGAAACACATAGGTCTGCGGATCGGGAACGTCCCACCGCTCCGCCAAGCCAGGCGCGACATTGAGATCGTCGCCACGGGACAGCAGATCATCGAAGATCAGGTTGTCGATCCGTTCCGACTGCGCATCGATGCCCACACGCGGGTCCAGATTTGTCGGACTGGACTCAATCAGCATGACCACAGTGTCCGGATCAGGCTTGGAAGAGCACGAAAGAACAGGGAAGAGGAAGCAACAGAACACAACCGCGAGAAGCCATCGGACCTTAGACCTCGGAGCTCGGCCCCCGAGGTCTGATGTCTGACGTCTGAGGTCAGCGGTTTCACGCATACGAAATCTTCCCCAGCACAGCCCCTCGTTTCGCCCCCGTAGCCGAAGGCACATTCGACGCCCGCCGATTCCAAGTCTCGTAAGCCAGCACCGCAAACGCGACAGCCTCCTTCGCCTCAGAAGGCAGTCCGAACTCATCCGAGAACCGCACCACGATTCCCAGAGGCGCCAGCAGTTCCGCCAGCATCCCGACCAGCGTGGCATTCCGCGCCCCCCCGCCAGAAAGGATGATCTCGCGAAAACCCACGCTCTTGAGGATGGGGATTTTGGCTTTGAAGTTTCCTGCAAGAACGTACCGCCGCACCGCTTCCACAATCGACCGTGCAGTCAAAGCCGTAGCCGTGGCAACCACATCCTGCTCGCGCCCTCCGCGACACGACCGCAGAAAGTCCGCCACAAACTCACGCCCAAACTCCTCCCGCCCCGCAGTCTTCGGAGGCTTCGCTCGAAAAAATGCCCCACTCAAAAGTCGCGCGAGGACAGGTTGAATTACCTCACCCGAAGCCGCAATCTTTCCGTACCGATCGAACGTCTTCCCAAACAGTTCCTGTGTGACCCCATCGATCACCATGTTCCCCGGCCCGGTATCAAACGCGACAACCTTTTCGGAACGTGCGCCCGCCGGAATCGCCGTCAGGTTCGCGATTCCACCAATGTTCTGCACAATCCGCCCAATCCGCGCATCGCGAAACCACAGATAATCAAGATAAGGAACCAGCGGCGCACCCTTGCCGCCGGCAGCGAGGTCCGCAGGACGGAAATCCGATACAACGGGCGCCCCTACCCGCGCCGCAATCACAGCCCCCTCGCCGGTTTGCCAGGTTGTGCAAATCTTGCGCCCCAGAAAGCTCTGCCCCTCACCTTGATGATAAAGAGTCTGCCCATGACAACCGACCAGATCCGCCTTCAGGCGAAATCGGCGCTGCGTGGCCAACACCGCGTCAGCATAAAGTTCGCCTAGCAGAAAATTGAGCCGAGCCAGATCCGCAACCCGCGCCTGTTCGGCGTTCATCGCAGCGAGTATGCCAGCGCGAACCTTCGCAGCATACGGAAAGTGCATGTGCCCAAGAAGCCTGATTGTGTAGGCACGGGCGCCCCGCCCGTGCGCCTTGGATTCACCGACGCTGACCAGCGCCACATCGATCCCGTCCGCCGACGTCCCACTCATCACTCCGGCGACGATCATCCCGCTCTTGCTCATCCGCGCCGCCGCCGATCTTCCCGCCGGCTCAAGGGACCCAGCCGCACCTGTTCACCAAGCTCCCATAGATTGCGCGTTAACTTCTCGATGACAGCGGCCGTCGGAGCCTTCCCGGCCGCCAGACTCTTCCCACATTTCCTCTTGAACGCAGCCACCCGTCGAGAAGATTCCACCACACGCTTCGCTAATTTCTTGTCGCGTTCCGTGGCTTTGATCAAAGCCTCATACGCTTCAACGACGCGATCTTCCCGATGACAGACCAGGCACAGATCGCCACCCGCCCGCACGAACTCAACCGCCGCCTCGCCCACAGAAGCCGCCGCCAAGACTCCACCCATCTCCAGATCGTCCGACACCACGAGCCCGCGAAATCCGATCTTCTTTTTCAAGATGTCCGTGATCCATATCTTTGAAAGCGAGGCAGGTGTCTTCGTCTTTGTCACCTGCGGATACCCTGCGTGCGAGACCATCACAAACGGAAGGTGCCGTCGAAGCGCCCGGTAAGGAACGAGATCCTCAGCCCATAGCTGCTTCAACGATTTCTCGATCACCGGTAATTCACGATGACTATCCAGCTTGCCCTCACCGAGTCCAGGGAAATGCTTTCCACACCCAAGAACCTTTGCGTCCTTGAGCCCCGACAGGAATTCCCGCGCATACGTCACGCTCTCTTCCGGATCGGCCGAGACTACCCTCGAACCCATGACTGGTCGTGACGTTTCAAACGCCAGATCCAGCACTGGTGCAAAATCGACATTGAATCCCAGCGCTCGGCAGTTCTCCCCAATGATCCGCCCATGTGTGCGAAACAGCCTGGGATCATCGACCGCAAACACATCCGACGCCGAAGGAGCAGCACCTAGCGCGTCGCGAAGCCGATCCACCGTGCCGCCTTCGAGATCAACGCAACTAAACAGCGGCATCTCAACGCACTTCTGACACTCACGCAAAAGACGCCACGTCTGTTCCGGGCTCTTAATATTGCGTGCGAACAGGATGACGCCCGCTGGTTGCAACCGCTTCAGCAGGGAAGCGAGCGGCGGCGTCATCTCTGTGCCGTCAAAGCCGACGATCAGCAACTGTCCAAGTTCGCGTGCCAGAAGCCCCCCTTTGAACCTCTGTGTACTCTGTGGTCAGATTTCCTTCTTCAACTCCGCGAGCAGGTTCAGCGCCTCCAGCGGCGTCAGCCGGTTCAAATCCACGTCCCGCAACTTCTCCAGCACCGGCTGCGACAGCGGCGTAAAGATCGTCAACTGCGCTGCCGGAGGACTCGCTCCCGGCGACAGATGTGCAGTCGCCTGCTGCTCCGCGAATTCGTGCTGCACCAGCACCTCCCGCGCCCGTTCGACCACTTCATTGGGCAGTCCCGCCAGCTTTGCGACCTCAATTCCATAACTGCGATCCGCCGCCCCGGGCTCGACCTTCCGCAGGAACACGATCCCGCCGCCCGTCTCTTTCACTGATACGTGATAATTCTTCACGCCCTCCAACTGCTCGGCCAGTTCGGTCAATTCGAAGTAGTGCGTTGCAAACAGAGTCTTTGCACGAACCCGTCCATGCAGATACTCCACCGCCGCCCACGCGATCGCCAGCCCGTCGTAAGTAGAGGTGCCGCGTCCCACCTCATCGAGCAGGATTAATGACCGCGCCGTAGCCGTATGCAGGATCGCAGCCGTCTCCGTCATTTCGACCATGAAAGTCGAGCGACCACGCGCCAGATTGTCGCTCGCTCCAATGCGAGTAAACACGCGATCCACGACACTCAGCTTCGCCGACCGCGCCGGGACAAACGATCCCATTTGCGCCAGAATGACGATCAAAGCCGTCTGCCGCAAGTAAGTCGACTTACCACCCATATTCGGCCCGGTCAGCAGCAAAATGTTGTGAGTCGTGTCGTTCAGGTAAAGATCATTCGGAACAAACCGCTCGCTGCCCCCGGCCAATTCCTGCTGCTCAATCACCGGATGCCGGCCTTCGATAATCTCCAACTCGCCCGACGCCCCGACAAACTGCGGCCGGCAATAGTTCCGCAGCGCTGCAATATGCGCCAACGACCCGAGCACATCGACCTCGGCCAAGGCAAGCGCAGTCTGCCGAATCCGTTTTGCCTCCGCCGCAATCGCCGTCCGCAAATTCGTGAACAGCCGCCGCTCGATCTCGACGATCTTCTCCTGTGCGTCGAGAATCTTCGCTTCATACTCCTTCAACTCAGGAGTAGTGAACCGCTCAGCCCCGACCAGCGTCTGCTTCCGGTCATAGTCCTGCGGCACCAGATGCAGATTCGATTTCGATACTTCGATGTAGTAACCGAAAACAGAATTGAACTTCACCTTGAGCGACGAGATTCCTGTTCGCCCGCGCTCCCGCTGCTCAATCTGCGCCAGCACCGCCTTGCTGTTGCGCGAAAGCTCCCGCAGTTCATCCAGGTCGCGATCGATTCCTGCGGCAATCACGCCCCCATCGGCAAAACTCAATGACGGTTCCGGTACAATCGTCTTCTCGATGCGCTCGCGAAGGTCGGTCAATTCATCGAGCGCCGTATGCAACACCTGCAACCGCGCAGACGTCAAACGCGCCACTGCTCCCTTGATCGCTGGAATCTTCCGCAACGACGCCGCCAGAGCCAGCACGTCCCGCGGATTCGCCGTCTCCAGCGTGACGCGGCTCAGCAGTCGCTCCAGATCCAGCACACCATCCAAAGCCCGACGCAACTCCTCGCGCGCGATTAGTTCCTTCACTCCCGCCTCGACCGCGTCCAGCCGCGCATTGATTTCGGTCAAATCCAGTGACGGCCGCAGCAACCACGCGCGCAACAGCCGCTTACCCATCGGCGTCACGGCCGCATCGATCGAACGGAACAAAGTCACTCCGGCATCGGACCCGGCAAACAGTGGCTCAATCAACTCCAGATTGCGCACCGTCACCGCATCGAGCACCAGGCAATTCTGTCGCTCATACCACCCGATCCGGTCAACGTGATCCAGCGACCCCCGCTGCGTCGAGCGCACGTAATAAAGGATGGCCCCCGCCGCCGCAGCCGCCGCAGTTCGTCCGGCCAGCCCAAACCCCTCCAATGACAACACGCCAAAATGATTCTCCAGCAAAGGCAGCGCGTGGTCCGGCGAAAAAATCCAATCCTCAAGCGGAGTTTCGGTAAGAGCCGGACCATGTAGCGACAGCCGCCTCGGCTGTCCCGCGACAGCGAAGCCGAGCGGCTTGGCCCCGGCGTTCTCGAATAACGGCGCCGCCGACCCAAACAACAACTCCTTCGGCCGCAGCTGCTCCAATTCCTCCTGCACCCGTCGCATCGCGGCTTCCCCGGAAAACTCCGTGGCCCGAAACTCCCCGGTAGACAAATCCAACGCCGCAAAGCCCACGCAATCCCGCACCTGCGCCAGCGCCGCCAGAAAGTTGTTCTCGTCCGATCCCAGCGACGAATCCGCAGCCGTCCCGGGCGTGACGACCCGCGTGACTTCGCGCCGGACTAGTTTCTTCGCCAGCCGCGCATCCTCCATCTGCTCGCAGATCGCGACCTTGAATCCACGCCGGATCAATTTCCCGATATACCCTTCGGCCGCGTGGTACGGCACGCCGCACATCGGTACCGCGATTCCTTTTTCTTTATTGCGGGAGGTCAGCGTGATCTGCAGTTCTTTCGACGCCACGATGGCGTCATCAAAGAAGAGTTCGTAAAAGTCTCCGAGGCGGAAGAACAAAAGCGCGGTCGGATGTTCTTTTTTAACGGCAGCATACTGCCGCATCAGCGGAGTGGACGGCTCGGTCATCTAAGCGGGCTTCGGCGGATTATAACAAACACGGCGCATGGACCCTCTCTGTGATTTCGCATGCATCCCGTGGAAAATTCCGCAGCAATTGGCAGTTGACTCCACTTCTCTCCCGGTGTTCTCCTTCTTCTTTCTATGGAACTTCGCAAGGACCCAATCACCCGCTCCTGGGTCATGACCGGCGACGATCCCGGCGATGCCGGATCCCGTCCCGACGCGCCGTGCCCTTTCTGCTCCGATTCCAGCTTGCATGTAATCGCGAACGCTCCCAATACGCCCGGGGCGTCCTGGTCCGCACGTTCCGTGGTCCACCCGAGACCGCTCTACCATATCGAAGGCGAGCCCGGACGCCGCGGCGACGGTCTCTATGACCGCATGCAATCCGTGGGCGCCCATGAAGTGCTCGTCGAAAATCCGAATCACGATCGTCATCTGTGGAAGGCCAGTGACGAGGACATCGCCCACTTCCTCCGTCTTGCCGCTGAGCGCATCCTCGATCTCAAGCGCGATCCGCGCATCAAGTACGTCAGCCTGTTCAAGGATTACGGTACCAACGCCGGACAGGAATTCAGCCATCCCACCTCGCAACTCACCGCAACCCTGTTCGTCCCGCGGCGCGTCCTCTACGAACTGCGCGCCGGACGAGAATATTTCGTCGGCAAAGAGCGCTGTGTCTTCTGCGACATCATCCAGCAGGAAGAACGCCAGGCCCAGCGCGTGATTGAGGTGCGCGGCGACTACCTCGCCTTGGGGCCTTACGCCCCACGCGTTCCCTACGAAACCTGGATTCTCCCCCGCAATCACGATTCTTCCTTTGAGCGTACTGGCCTGAACAAGCCCGGCCTGCGAACGAATCTCGCCGCTCTCCTGCGCCGGACCTTGCAGCGCGTCCGCACCGTCACCGAAGATTTCCACCTCGTGCTTCACACTTCGCCCAGCAGCCTGCATCCCTCAAAGAATCTGGGCTATTGGAAGACCATCGACGACGACTATCACTGGCACATTGAGATCATGCCCGTGGTGCCGTCCAAGGCCAAGTCGTACACGTTCAAAGAGGTGTACTACTCTCCGGTTACATCAGAAACTGCCGTAAAGCAGTTGCGAGAGGCAAAAATCGAAGGCTAAGTGTGCGCGAAATCTCGACGTTTGAAGATGTTGCATTTCGGAACATGTAGGGTCAGCCGCCTCGGCTGTCCCCTGAGCGAGCAGAGCGAGCAATAGGGAAGCGCTGCTAGAAGGTTCGAGGTCCATGCCACCCAAAGTAAACGGCCTCATTCCGATGGCCCAAGTCGCCGACGTACCACGCTCCGTTGACTTCTACCGACTCCTCGGCATGGAAGTTCGCGGCCACCTGCGAAATCCCTCAGGAAAATTACAATGGGTTCATCTCGGCTGTGATCAAGCCGAAGTGATGTTTTCCCAGGCCTCGGAACCGGTCATCGCGAGTCAGCAGGCGGTTCTGTTCTATCTTTACTCGCCTCAACTGCCACCGTTGAGAGAGCACCTGTTATCCCACGGCGTGACGGTGTCAGAAGTCACTTATCCCAGCTACATGCCCAAAGGTGAGATTCGAGTAGAAGACCCGGACGGCTACGTCCTGTTGATTGGACAGTCAGGCTGATACTGCGTCGGCGTAATTTGATCACCCGCAGTGCACTATCGTCACGCTACTTCTTCTCGCTCGGAACCGCAGTTGTCATCTGGTGAGCCCAACTGACCGCCTCGTTAAACGCCCGGTTCACGAAGGGCAAAGACAGGTTGAGCTTCTTCGCGTGTCTGGCTACGACATCCCACTCTCCCGCCTCGCGCGACACCATCAGTTCGTAAACAGGCGACAGGGCGGTGGGCTTCCCGGTCTTCATTCCCAGCAGCTCGGTTCTAGTTTCAGAATCGAATGCGAGACCTTCGATCACTATGCCCATGGGGACTTCCAGGATCGCGTCCATCAGGGAGAACATTCCGATCAAGAATAGGTCGCATGAACCGTGATTTACCTTGGGCGCAATGAGTTCGCAGAAGTGTGCCCGCACCAATGACGCAAGTACCAAATCGGAGCATTTTTCCTGGCCCATAATCAGGGTGGTTGCCATCCGTATCCAGCGGACCAGTTCCCTCTCTCCCAGCAGGGTGATGCCGTGGCGTACGGAGTGCACCGTATTCGACACTCCCACTAACGGCGAGTTCAAGTAGCGCAGCAAACGGTAGCACAATGAGGCATCCTGCTTGATGAGCTCTTCGACCGCGTCAAAATCCACTTCCGGCGCCGAGATGGCTTTCAGAAGCCGCAGCTGGCTGGCTTGGTTCGCAGGAATGTGCCGGGCCCGCATGCGCTCGGGATGTCGGAAGAAGTACCCCTGAAACAACGTGAACCCGTCTTTTAACGCCGCAATAAACTGCAGTCGCGTCTCAACCTTCTGGGCGATCATCATGCAGTTGGCTCCATGATTGGCGACGAGGGCAGCGCAGTGCGGTTCTAAGACTCTTCTGATGTCGATCTTCAAATAATTCGCAAATGGGATCAGCTTTTCTCGTGCATCGCTCGGCGTAAAGTTGTCGAGAGCGATTTCGTAGCCGTCCGTTCTGAGTTGCTCGCAGGCTGCGACCACCCGTACATCGACGGGCACATTCTCCTGGATCTCGACCACCGCCATTTCGGCAGGCAGCAGCTGAAAGAACCCTTTCAGCAACATGTCGTGCGAGCAATTGATGAATGCGCTGCGCCCATCGCACACCGCATCCAGTCCCATCACGTTCAATGTGTCGATGATGCTTCGGGTGCCTCCTTCCAAATCGGCGTTGAATCGGTCTTCTTGAACACTCTCGCGGAACAGCAGTTCGTACCCCAGCACCTTTTCGTCTTTGCTCAGAATCGGCTGTCGCGCCAGGCAGGAGCTTGGCTTCTCGGACGGAGCGGTTTTGACGGCGGTATTCATGGTCTCTGTTTCCATCGGCAGGTACGGCGGAAATCTTAAATGCGCACAACTTTATCGCGCGCTACCTTTGGCGCGATCAGGACCCTCGCCAGCTTTCTTCCCCTGCTACAATCGTCTGCTTTCGGAACCTCACAATGAAAAGTCTTTTGGCTTCCCTCCTCCTTGTGTCCAGTTGCCTCGCCCAGACCGCTCCCTCGGCCAAACAAAAGGTTCTATGGCAGAAATTGGAATCGAAGATCGAGCAGGTTGACCGGAACCTCGACGGCGTCATGGGAGTTGCCATCGAAGACCTGACCGCGGGTGATCACTACTTCCTCCACGAAGATGAGGTTTTTGCCCAAGCCAGTTCGATCAAGATAACGGTGCTTGCCAACCTCTATCTTCAAGCGCAGCAGGGCAAACTCAATCTCAACGACCTCTACACCGTGCAATCTTCCGACCTGGTTCCCGACAGCGACATCATGAACGGCCTCACGCCTGGCGTGACGCGCCTGACTCTGCGCGATCTCGCCACCATGATGGTCGCCGTCAGCGATAACGCCGCGACGAATGTCCTGATCGACCGCGTCGGCATGCAGAACGTCAACGCCATGCTCGACTCACTCGGGCTGTCGCACACCCGCCTTCGCCGCAAGATGATGGACCTGGAAGCCGCCAAGCAGGGCCGCGAAAATATCTCTACCCCGCGTGAAATGATGACGCTGCTCGACGCCATCTACCACGGCAAGTTGCTGAACAAAGAGTCGACCGAGGACTTCTTCAAAATGCTCAGCACGAATAAGCAGTCGTTCATCCCTCGCGACCTCCCGCCTGACCTCAAGGTTGCCAATAAACCAGGCGAACTCGAAGCCGTTCGCAACGACTCCGGCATCGTCTTCGTCGCAGGCAGACCATATGTGCTCTGCGTGATGACAGGGTTTCTGCGCAACGAACGCGAGGGCGAAGAAGCCATCACAAAAGTCTCGCTCGAAGCCTGGCGCATGTTCGACCGCCTAAGCCGTGCAACAGAATACGGCCGCGTAGTCTCTCCCGGAAACGGCACACGCTGAGCCTTGTCATCCTGAGCGCGCAGTTCTTGCGCGCGTAGGATCCATGCAACCTGCTCGAAGCGTAGTCCCGCTCAGGGCCTACCAAGACTGTTAACTTGTCCCCGCGGTCATCCTCGCCACTAACTGCTGCCGCATGAAGATCAACGCCGCCTTGGCCTCCATCGGTTGCGAGAAGAAATATCCTTGTCCGTACTCGCATCCCAACTCGAGCAGGCGCTCCACTTGCCGGACCGTCTCGATACCTTCGGCGATCACCTTCAGGTTCATCTTGTGTGCCAGCAGAATGATCAACTCCACAATGTCAGAGGCGCTGCGGTCGGTCTGCATCTCCCGGATCAGTGACCGGTCGATCTTCAGCGCATCCACGGGAAACTGCTTCAGCCCGACCAGGGAAGTCGATCCCGTGCCGAAATTATCCAGCACGGTGCCAATCCCGAAGTGTTTCAGATGGGACAGCACAGTCACCGTCAGCTTGGGATCGGCTGACGCGATCTTCTCCGTCATCTCCAGTTGCAGTTGTGAAGGATCGACGCCAGTCTGCTGCAGCGCATCCTGAATGTCATTGGCCAGCCGCGCATCGGCAAACTGCCGCGCGGAGACATTGACGGTCACGTGCATCGGTGATCCGGACCGATCGTTGGCCTCCCATTCGCGCAATTGCCGGCAGGCCTGCACCATCAACCAATGCCCGATCGACACCAGAATCCCCGTATCTTCTGCCGCGTCGATGAAGCGGTAGGGCGAGATCAATCCTTGCGTGGGATGTTCCCAGCGCAGTAGCGCCTCAAAACTCATGATCCGGCGCGAATCGAGTTGCAGAACTGGCTGATAGTGAATGCGGAACTGTCGCTCCGTCAGCGCCGTGCGCAAGTCGGACTCCAGCTTCAACCGCCCGACGGCGCGCGTGTGCATGGCCTCGTCGAATACTTCGCAGCGCGAACCGCCCATTGCCTTGGCCCGACGCATCGCCACATCGGCGTCTTTCAATATATCCTCGGGGCGCGTGTGCGCGGCCCTAGTGAGCGCAATGCCGACGCTGGCCGAGGCGCGGACTTCGCGCGATTCGATCGGGAAGGGCGCAGCGACCGCTTTCTGCAGTCGGCGCGCAATGCGAAGTGCGTCGTTCGGATCGCCCACGCTTTCCAGCAGGATCGTGAATTAATCGGCTCGTAGACGGAACAGTGACGCGTCGCTGGCCGCGGTGCGATCTCGCACGGTCGCATCATCCTGCCGTATTTCCACCGAAAGCCGGCGCGCAATCTCGGTCAGGATGTGATCGCCCGCTTTGGTTCCCATGGCTTCGTTGAAGACCTTGAAGTGATCCACATTCGCCAGTAGCAGGGCCTAGCTTCGCCCCGTTTCGCGGCGCACCCGCGCGAAAGAAGTCTGCAAGCGGTCCATGAACATGCGCCGGTTGGGCAATCCGGTCAGCAGATCGTGAAACAGGTTGTACTCCAATTGCTGCTCGGCGCGCTTGCGCTCGGTGATGTCACGGTTTACGATCACCAGCTTGGCTACTTCGCCTTGCGCATCACGAATCGTGCTGGCTACCGATTCCAGCACGCGCCAGCTTCCGTCTCTGTGCTTGATGCGGTACTCGAGCCGCTTGCCGACTCCGCTCTCGCGCGCTTCCCGCGCCGCTTCCAGAACTCTCATGCGATCGTCAGGATGAATCTGCTCGAACGACGAGGTCTCGCTCAACTCTAACGGAGAGTAGCCGAGCACTCGCTTGTACGCGGGGCTGTTGTACAAGCGCCTTCCTTTCACGTCGACCAACGAGATCATGTCGGCCGCGTTTTCGGTGACTACCTGGAAGATCTCGTCTTTCTTGCGAAATTCGCGGTTGGCCTTGAAGATCCGCAACTGCTCGACGATCACCAGGACGACTAGCGCTTCCAGCGCAATCCAAACCCATAGGTGCATCGATAGCACTCCTGAGAAGAGCTATCGGCAGAAGCGTGAGCAGGATTAAATGAAGTTCGTGGACGGGAAAAGTGCGCCGCGAGGAGAGTCCGGACGCCACGGGATCAAGAAATATTTAGTTTCCCGAAATGGGGCTCAGTCCTCGTCGCCCGGGGTATCCCCCTGGTCCGCTGGAATCATCGGCTTAGCGGGAGTTAGCGAATTAATTCTTGAGACACAGTCACTTAGGGGCAAGATCTTGGTTTCAAAGAACTTAGTGCCCTATTCAGGAACAGAGCTCCAAGAACGGGACGCTATTCGCTTCGGCCCACCGCGAAGCCTCGACGGTGATTGCGCGAACCCGCTTGTGACCGCAAGGGCAGACGTCACATCGCGCTGTGAACAAGAGCACAATCTGAGTCCACGAATTCCGTCCTGGAAGGACGTCCGAGAATAGCCCGGCGCTTTTGAGCGCCGGGATTCGTTCGATCATGGATTCCGCGTCCTGGAAGGACGCTGAAACCGTGGTCGCGATTTTTCAGTCGTGCCTACGGCACGAAACACAATCCGTACGCGATTCCCGCCAGTGGAACTGGCGGGCTACTCTCATTCGTCCCTCCGGGACGGAGAGAGCAGAAAACGTCCTCGTTCGGACGCCGGTGCTTTACCCCGTCGGGTCAATCGCGAAAAGGGCCAAAAGGCAATCACCACAGAGGACACGAAGGAGTCTTTCTGGTTTCCTTCGTGAACCTTTGTGTCCTTCGTGGTTAAGGCTCTTCGCGGTGTACCAGTCGCCCAATTCGCCCGCGGGAGCAAGGGTGCGGTCTTACCGCGAAAAGTATCCGGTCTTGGTGCGCACCTTGAGTCCATCCTGCCTGGGGCGGATGATGATCTTGCGGAACGAATCGTCCTTGATGGGATTAGTCGGGTAGTAAGCCAGTTCGTAGGAGCTGCGCAACTCATCGCCGATTTGACGAAAATAGGTGTGCGGATCGATGACCTCCGCGTCGAAGGTAGACCCGCCGGTTTCTTTCGCGATGCGATCCATCACTCGGATGCCGTATTTATTCCGGGCGGTGAGATTGCCGTGTTCTTTCTGTGTATAGCGGATGGGAAATAACAGGACGTTCGCGCTCTGGGCGGCTTCAATCGTCGTCATCATGTCGTGAGAGCTGGAGTTGTCTTCGCCGTCGCTGAAGATCAGGAGGGCCCGCCGTCCTTTCTCATTGGCGAGTTTTTCGGCGACCGAGTAGAAGATGGAGTCGTAAAACGCAGTGCCCATGTCTCGCGACTCTTTCGGACCGAGTTCCGGGAAATGTTTTTCATCGTGTTCGAAGCGAGTGAGTCCATCTAAGATTTCAGCGCTCGACTGGGTGAAATCGCTTACCAGGCGCAGATGGTTGCCGAAACACAGCATGTAGGCCCGGTCTTTGGGTCCGAGGACATCCTGCAGGAAAACTTCAAGGTCGTGCTTGTGCTGCTTGGAGTAATGCTCCTGGCTGCCGCTGGCATCCACAATTAATCCGAGGGTGAGGGGAACGTCGGAGCTGCGGGAAAAGAACGCAATTTTCTGAGGAACTGCGTCTTCCAGAACCTCGAAATCGTCCTTGGTCAGGTTATCGACCAGCGCTCCGCGGGAATCCCGCACCGAAAACGACACGTTGACGAGGTCGACCTTGACCCGGATGGGCTCTTGAGAAAAACAGCCGGCGGCGAGCATTGTGAGCAGCAAAGCGGAGCGTCTCATGGCGATATAGGGTGAGCCATTGCTACAGACGTGAGGAGATGAATTTGGTTACCCTGTTTCGGGCTGGCCCAGCATGATCATGCGGCGGTAGGTTTCTACGGCATCCCATACCGTTGGAACTTCTTTGAGACTGGAGGTGCGAGATCGTGTTGTATCCGCGTTCGCCGTGGTAAATCCTTCTTTCACTACTTCCTGTGCGTGTTCCGTGTCCTTGACGCGTGCAAATATAAATCGGCGGACGAAGGCCAGCGACGAAGGCGCCGTGAGGGACGGTGGGGAGCTTTTATCTGGTGGATTCGGGTGTCCAAGGCGCATACAGGGTGGGGATCTTGGCCACCACACTGCCGCCTTACGCGTTTCGTACGGTCCCTCGGAGGGCTATCGCCCTCCTCAGGATGACAACGTTAAACCATGACATCGCCAAAGCATGACATCGCGAAGTCTGCGGTAAGAACTTTCCGCAACTGACAGAGCAACGGAATTCTCACCCGAGCTTCATCGCCTCCGGGTCCCACTTCACGACCATCCCGTGCTCGATACTCAGGTTGCTGAGCAAGGCGGCTCCGGCGGCTCGATACCCGAACACGGCATCTTCGACGACGGGCTTGCGCGAGCGAACTGCGCTGAAGAAATTGGTGAGGTGGTCGAAGCTGTCGCGGTATCCCTCGGGAGCGACATACTTCTCGGTTGCGACGGCGGGCGGACCGGAAGGATGCGACGCGGGATACCGATCGTGATAAGCGTCGCGAATCCGTTTCTGCATGGCCTCGGTGTAGGTCCCGATCATGAGGCCGGGCTCTTTTTCGCGAGGAGTACGGCTCACGCTGACCGAGTTGAAGGCAATTTCCAGAGTGCCTTCTGAACCGGTGAAGACCAGGCCCTCGCTCTCTTCGCCACCGTCGACAAAATTGACGCGCAGGCTGAGATTGAATCCTTGCGGATAGTCAAACAGGCCGAGCAGCACGTCGTTGGCGTCGCGGCCGTCTTTCCAGAAGCGCAGCCCGCCGGTAGCCATAGCGCGGGTGGGGCCGTTGCTGCCGGTGATGAAATGCGTTCCGCTGAACAGGTGCACGAATAGATCGCCCGCGACTCCGGTGCCGTAGGCTTTCCATTTTCGCCACTGGAAAAAATGCTCGGAGTTGAAGGGAACTCTTGGCGCGGTGCCGAGGAATCGGTCCCAATCGCAGGTTTCAGGCGAGGCATCGAGAGGTACCGTGTAGTTCCACGCTCCCATGGATGAGTTGCGGTCCCAGTAAGCGCTCACCATGTTGAGCTGGCCAATCGTTCCAGAAGCCAGCAGCTCTTTGGTCTTGGCATAAATAATGGAGCTGACTCGCTGGCTTCCGATCTGCAGGATGCGGTTGGTTGATTTCGCTGCGTCGATCATCTCCGGCCCTTCGGAATGGGCGTGGATCATCGGCTTCTCACAGTAGACGTCCTTGCCGGCTATCATGGCATCGACGGCAATCTGCTTGTGCCAGTGATCGGGCGTGCCGATGATCACCGCGTCCACATCTTTTCGCGCCAGGATTTCCTTGTAGTCGCGCGTGGTGAAAATGTCATTGCCCCAGAGTTCCTTGCTGTGCTCGAGACGGCCGTTGTAACAGTCGGCTACGGCAACGAGCTTCACACCGGGGACTTGGACCGCGGTCCGCGTATCTCCCTGGCCCTGAATGCCAGCTCCAATCAGGGCGAGTTGGATGTGATCGTTGGCGGCGAACGGCGCGGGGGCTTCCAGCGGCAGTACTTTGAGGGCGTGCGTCTTGACTCCGAGGGCGCTCGCGGCAGTAGCCGTGCCCGCAACTTTCAGGAAGTTTCTTCGATTCAGCATAAGTACATTTCTCCCGCGTGGAAATGGACGTGCGCCTCACACAATATTCTTCTTTGCGGGATTTGTCTTGGAGAGAATCGTACAGAGCAAAATCATGTGGTGGATGATTTTCAGTCCGCGACAGGTAAGCCGCCAAGGCTCCATAATGTCGGGATGACGGTTCGCCGACTGAAGACCTATACCGGCGCGCAGGGCTACGTGTACCAGTATTACTTCGTGGGCAAGCGCGCGGCCCTGCCGGATGATCCCGAAGCTCCCGCGACGGAGTTCATTTTCGATGTGACCTCCGACCGCAAGCTCACCTATTCCGTCAGCGTCTTTTTGCCGCAAGGCCCATTAGCAGAGTGGAGTCAGAATCATGGCCGCGCCTTGAATGACGCCGAGCAGTACGCCGCCGTCAAGTTGCGGTTGTTCCGCGCCTTCGATGAGTTGGAAGACGTAAAGGCGGACGGACGCCGCTTGCGTATCGACGGTGCGTTGCTAGAGGAAGCTTTGTCGAGCTTGGGCGTCGAGTGAGATGCCGTACCTTCCAGATTAGATTTTCGTACGGTAGGCACGACTGAAATCGTGTATGCGGTTTCAGGCGTCGCTCCGCGACGCAACCCCATGTTCGCCGCTACCCGGCGTTAAAACGCCGGGCTATTATCAGAGGTCCCTCCGGGACAAAGTCGCGATTCTTGTTCGGGGCACGGCGGCGAAAAATTGGCGGTCCGCGACCCGCCAGTGAAACTGGCGGGCTACTCTCAGGAGCGCCTCTGGCGCTGGGCAATCCCGTCGACTGGAAGGCGCGATTCATGGCCTCAACTTTGGTATAACTTCTGGCGGAGCTCCCCGTGAAAAATTTGAAATCTTACATCCTCGCCACATTTCTGCTCTTCTCTTGCATCGCGTGGTCCCAAACGTCCCGCTGGTCCGAGCAAAAAGCCAATGAGTGGTACGCTCAGCAACCCTGGCTAGTCGGTAGCAACTACGCCCCCAAGTCCGCCATCAACGAACTGGAGATGTGGCAGCAGGACACCTTCGATCCGACCCAGATCGATAAAGAACTCGGCTGGGCCGAATTTCTCGGCATGAACACCATGCGCGTCTTCTTGCACGACCTGCTCTGGCAGCAGGACGCTGCCGGATTCCAGAAGCGCCTCGATCAATTTCTGGCCATCTCTTCGCGCCATCACATACGGCCGTTGCTTGTGCTGTTTGATTCCTGCTGGGATCCTGCGCCGCGCCTGGGCAAGCAGCACGATCCTATTCCGGGAGTGCATAACTCGGGATGGGTACAGAGCCCTGGCGCCAAAGCGCTCGCCGATCCTGCCGAGGTTCCGCGCTTCAAAGCCTATGTGCAGGGCGTTGTCGGCGCGTTCGCCAAAGACGACCGCATCCTTGGATGGGACGTATGGAACGAGCCTGACAACTCCGGCGGCGGCGACTACTCCAAGACAGAACTGAAGCCGACGGAAAAGAGAGCTCGGGTGGCGGTCCTGCTGCCGCAGGTTTTCGCCTGGGCCCGCGAGGTCAATCCTTCCCAGCCACTCACCAGCGGCGTGTGGGACGTTGACATCTCCAAAGACGAAAACGCACAGCACGAGATCGATCGTGTTCAACTGCGCGAGTCCGACATCATCACCTTCCACAACTACAACTGGCCCGAGTCCTTCAAAGCCGAGATCGGATGGCTCAGACAATTCCATCGCCCGATCATCTGCACCGAATTCATGGCGCGTTCGGTGGGTAGCACGTTCGACACGATCCTGCCCATCGCGAAGGAAGAGAAAGTCGGCGCCATCAACTGGGGATTCGTTGCTGGAAAGACGCAGACGTACTATCCGTGGGAGTCGTGGGATCATCCCTACGTGAAGCACCAGCCACCGGTCTGGTTCCACGAGGTCCTTCACCCCGATGGCACTCCGTACCGCCAGGCGGAAGCCGACCTGATCCGAAAATTGACCGGGAAGAATTGAGGCGGTTCCTATGGAGATAGCCGCCTTCGGCTGTCCAGCGAGGGCGAAGCTGAGCGGCCGTCAAAACACAGCCGAGCGCGGTCTAGCTTTCATTTCAAGGTTCCAACTGCTCGAAACCGGCCCTACAATCCCTTCGCCGCTAGTTTTTGCTGCGCTCGCTTCACCAGTTTCTTCAACTTCCCATCGATGTCTGAGTCGCCGATGTGTTGGTCCTGCAACACGCCATCGGCATCAATCGTGAATGTATTCGGAATCGCTTGCACTCCGAACGATTTGGCCACGGGCCCAGTGAATCCATGATCGCAATACTGCGGCCACGTCATTTCATTCTTCGCCACAAACTCTTTCCACTTCGTCTCATCGGTATCCACACTTACGCTCAAGACGACGAGTGCCTGCCCATCAAACTTCTTCGCGATCTCCCGCACATGGGGCAGAGCTTCGCGGCACGGCTCGCACCAGGTTGCCCAGAAATCGATCAGCACTACTTTCCCCTGAAGGTCATCGAGTGAGATTTTCTTGCCGTCGATGGTAGAAACCGCAAACGGGGGCGCCATCAGCGCTCGCGCCAGTTCGGGTTGGCTGATATAGAGCATCGCCCTCTCCCGATCCGGAGTGTCATCCTTATTCAGCTCCACGTACTTTACGAACTGTGCTTTGGCCGCATCGTCCTGTCTCAAATAGGCCAAGGTGCGCCCATCGGCGTAGATTGCCAAAGGGAACTTGGGCGCGATCTCCAGGGCCTTCGTGAATTCGTCGTGAGCCCGCCTGAATACGTCATCCTTACGTCGTTCAATTCCTTCCTCCAGCAGAATCCGGGCGAGTTGATAATGCGCAATTGCCAAGTCGCGTTTTTCTTTCGCGCCCGTGACCATCTCCTCTGCCGCACTCTCAGCGGCCTTCCATTCATGCAACTCCAGGCCGTACTTGATGATCTGCTGCCGGCATTGAACGCACATCCCTCCATCTTGCTTGTTTGCTTTCTTGAAGGAATCAATCGCGGCATTCAACATTCCGCGATGCACGTACTCCGTACCCTCCCGGTACGCCTTTTGTGCCTTTTCGCTTTTTGGTCCTTCTGGAGTTTTTTCCTGCCCGAAGCCCGGAACTGTTACGCATGCCAGTACCAACACAATCGAGAGACTTCTCATGCTCGCCTCCACGGCTGCGACTGGGAACGCTATCACGACTCCGCGGCCACGACCAGTGATTTCACCCGTACAATAGGGGTCTTTGCCAGGTTCTACGTCTTGGCGACGACACTAATCTTTCCGTCGTCCTAATGGCCTGTATGCGGGAAGACGTCCACGATTTACAATCTCCGGCGTATGAAAAACCTCTTCCTTCTTTCAGTCATCCTGGTCCTGATTCTTACTGCCTGCAGCAAGTCGCCGACGCAATCCTCGACAGCTCCCTCGGCGCCCTCCAGTGCAACCACCTCCAAGGCGCCCGATGCCGTGCAACTTAAATTGCAGGAATACGGCGGAAGCTCCGCCACGAATTGCGGACGGCTGGACATCCACGCCCCCGAAGCACAGTCGAAGGGAGCCGCCGATTGTGCCCTGCAGGCAAGAAAGGCGAAGCATCCGTTCTATGTCAGCTACGACATGCCCGGCATGGTTGTCGGCGTCGCGGGCAACGCGGAAGGCAAACTGCTCACTGCGCGCTCGGAAGGTGGAGGGGTCAGCAGCGGCGCATGCCCCTCGGAACTGCGTCTGGCTTCCAGCGGACGCGTGACCTGCTTCTCTCCTGGCGACATGGGCTCCATGGGCGCCGGGCACACCGCCATCCCGCAGGGCATGCCCAACCCCCACGCCTTACCCAAGCCAAAATAGGTGCGATGGAATTTGTCCGATCAGGGATGCGCCGCGGCGGTTTTACGGTCGGAAGGAGTACGTGTACTTGACCACGAAGCGGTGCTCGTAGAACTGCGCCGGGTTGACCGCCGCCAGGCTGGCGAACTTCTGGCCGGCAGTGTAGATCACATACAGGTCGCTATCGGGACGGTAGTTCCATCGTAGCCGAATATTGGCGCTCGCAGCTTGCGCATCGGCTGTGTTGATTTGAAGAATCGTCGAAAGAGAGAGGAAACGGGAGAACGAATAGTCGGTCTCCAGCGCGCCGAATATCACTGAGAAGTTGCCATCGGGAAGCGGCAGACGAAACCGGTTCCACTGGGGTCCCAGGCTGAATGACAGCCGTTGGTTGGCGCGGTAGGTGGCGCGCATACGGAGTTCGTTCAACCGGCCGTTGTAGTAGCTTCCGAACCGCTCGTAGAACTGCAGCGTCACGCGCCGGTCTTGCGGAGTGCCGTAGGTGAGTTGATGTCTGGTCCAGTTGTAGACTCCCACAGGAATGTTGACGTTCTTATAGATATTGAACGGCGTGGTGAGCCGCTGGGCAAACACGTCGACGATGTCGTCGTCGGTGTATGCGCCGTTGTGAAAATCGGCGCGGAAAGTGGTCTGCCATTCCTGCGTCTGTACAACCTGGTGAGTGTCCGGGGCATGAAAGATGAAGCCCTCGAACTGCAGTTCCCGGATGCCGGCGAATTCGGGGCGCGTCTTGAAGGTGGCGTCGGCGAAGTCGCAGATGCAATCAGCGCGCTCCAGAAATCCAACCGCCGGATTGAAGTTAGGGCCGATCTTTCGATGCTCCCCCTCAAGGTCAAGCCAGTTGGAGCGGAAGGTGAGGCCTGCTCCCAGGTTTGATTGCCCGGAGGAAAAACCGGGACTTCGCGTCTGAGCCGCGTAACCGCTAAGAACCAGGTCCTTGAACAAAACCAACCTGCCGTCCGCACCGGACGTTTGATTGAACGCAGACAGCACTTCTCCCGACCGCTTGTCGATCCCCATAACTCCCAGATACGAACCGCTTTCCCCCATGGACTTCTTCACCCGCAGGACGGCGTAGTTTGCCCAGGGATTCGGTCCCGATGACCGAGTGTCCACATCCATTGCCCCGAGTTCGAATCCGCCGAGCGAGCCCGTTACCTTGCCTCCTCCGTTGATCGGCACCTCCTGGCCGGTGACCGGATCAATCCCGATCTCGCGGCTGAAAAACAGCTGATCGGCAGTACTGCTGAGGCCCATCGGAAAGGCAAAGACGCCCGCGTTTTCGAGGAAGAACTGTCGTTTCTCAGGAAAGAAAAGTTTGTAAGGAGTGAGATTGAACTGCTGGACATCGACGTCACTGTCGGCGAAGTCGGTGTTGCCCGTGAGGTTGGCCACCAGGTTGGAGCGCAGTCCGATCTTGACATCGACGCCCCCGGTGTAAAGGGCGGTCGTGCCCGGTGTCAGACCGCTGGCCGTTGCATTGGCCGGCAGGTGGCTGAAGCCGCCGAGAGCGTACGGTTTAACGATGAATAAACGCCCACTCCCAATATCATTGATGCCGCGCAACTCGCCTGCCTGGCTGATTTTGTTGGCGCCGAAGGTTCTGCGCCATCCGCTCCAGAGGTCTTCCTCGTTCTTGCGGCGGATGAAGCGTTTGAAGTTCACTCCCCAGACTACGTCGTGGGAGCGCATGAAATTCAATGTCGAAAATGGAATAGCAACTGTGGCGGTCCACCCATCACGGGTGAGCCGGGCTTCAGAAGTCCAGACGCCATCCCATCCTGTGTCGCCGTCTTGCGTTTCTCCCACTTGCTGCTCATCCGTGATGAGGGCGTCGCGCTGCGTACCCAGGGGATTGATCTGAAAGACATACGCATTGCGGCGGTCATGCCGGGAGTCAATGATGATTTCGAAATAGTCGTCCAGTTCCTGGCTTACATCGCGGCGGAGTTGCGTGGCGACAGGTCCCGACGCAACCGAATCGTGACAGACGATGCCGAAATAAATCTCAGTCCGCGAATAGAGCACTCGTACTTCCGTTCTCTCTGTCGCGGGCTGGCTTTCGTAGGGCTCTCGCTGCTTGAAATCCGTAACCGGGCGAGCCTGCTGCCAGACAGGATCGTCCAACGTGCCGTCCAATCGAGGTGAATGCTCCACTGCGACGGCCTCAGCAATGCGTGCGAACTCCAGACCGCCTGCCGCCGCAGGCTCAGTCTGTTGCCCCAACATCGCGGGACTTAAGATACCGACCAGTAGAAGACGAGTCGAGAATCCGGTCCAACCTTTCATGCCGAGCGCCCCGAAGCAATATACTGGCTTCGGCCTGAAGAATGGATGAATGATTTCAGTGGGAACTGTTATGCGAAAGCAGCCTGTCCTGGCTTTAGCGACGCTTACCGCCATTCTCGGTTGCTCCACGCCTACTCTTCCGGCGGAAGATACTGTGCCGCTGAAGGTGGTTGCCGATATATCTCTCCCCGGCCCGGCCGTCCGCTTCGACTACCAGAGCTTCGACCGTACCCATGGTCGCCTGTACATGGCCCACATGAATGCCGACCAACTCGTTGTCTTCGACGCGAAGAAGCGTGAAGTGGTCGCCAATCTGGATGGATTCCCCAATGTCCACGGCGTACTGGCAGTCCCGGAGATCAACCGCGTCTTCGCTTCCGCGACCGGTGAGCACAAACTCGCCATCGTCGACATGGCGACGCTGAAGATCCTCGCCACTCCCGGTCCCATTCAGTATCCCGATGGAATCGCTTATGCTCCCGGGCCGAAGCGCGTCTTCGTCTCGGACGAGCATGGAGACGCCGACGCCGTCATCGACGCCACCACCAATACGCTGATTGCCACGATCAAACTCGAGGGAGGCGCCGGCAACACCGTCTACGATCCCGGCTCCGGGCGCATCTTCGTCGCTGTCCATGAAAAGAACGAACTGGTTTCCATCAATCCCGAGACGGCAAAGATCATCAGTCATCATCCGGTACCGGGAATCGAAAGCCCCCACGGAATTGCACTCGATGTGGATGCCCGTCTGGCGTTCGTCGCGGGTGAGGAGAACAACAAGCTCGCCGTGCTCGACCTGACCAGCGGCCAAGTGCTTGCGACCTACGCGGTGGGCAAAGACCCCGACGTTCTGGCTTTTGATCCCGGCCTCAAGCTGCTCTATGTTTCCGCGGAATCCGGAAATGTGACTGTATTTCGCGAAAACGGCAAGGCGCTGGTGAATGTCGGCTCTTTGTCGATGCCTCACGCCCACACGGTCTCGGTCGATCCCGACGCGCATCTTGTGTATTTTCCACTGCAGAATCTGAATGGGAAGCCGGTTCTGCGCATCATGGAACCGAGCGGGGTGAACTGATGAGTTCAGTAGTCTCTGCCCTCCCGGTTACCGTCTGTGATTCTAATCACACCTCTAAGTGACCATTCGTGTTGGCCTTAGACCCATCCGGTTGGACAATGGCAGCGTTGTACTAGGGGAGTACAGAACCCCGCAGGATTTGGGGTAAACTCAAGAAACTCCGTTTTTTCTTGGGCTTTCCCGTTCCCAGGTTATCCGGCCAGGGGTTGCTGAGAACTGGGGACTGAGAACAGAGAACTGCATGTCATTGCTTTGGCTGCGTTTTGCGCTGGGGTGCTATTTCGTGGGCTTGGTCTACGCCTTCGTGGCGCTGACGCGCACCAGTGACCTCTTCAGCCGCATCGCACTGCACGCCGCCACTATTGGCATGGTCTTTCATTTTGTTTCCTTGGCCGAACTCTTCCTCTCCGGGCAAATCGTATGGGCCTCGGTTCATAACAGCGAATCGCTACTGGCCTTCTTGTCGATGGCTTTCTTCATGGTGATCTACGCGATCTATAAAACCACTTCGCCGGGAGTCGTCGTGTTTCCTGTGGTGTTCTTCCTGACGTTTGTTGCGGCGCTAGACGAGCAGCCGGTCCTGCTCACGCAATTCGTTTCGCACAAAGGATGGCTCATTGCCCACATCATGCTGATCTTCACCGGCTACGCGGCGCTGCTGGTGAGCTTCGGGGCGAGTCTGCTCTATCTGCTGCAAGAGCGCCGCCTGAAAGCCAAGAAGTCGACGAGCTTGATCGCGTTTCTTCCGGCGCTCGAAGTCATTGATCAGATCGGATATCGCTCCCTGCTGCTGGGCTTTCCGTTCATGACGCTGGGTTTGATCACCGGCTCGGTGGTCGCAATCACCGCGCCGAGCATCGGGCGCGTAGATTTTCTCGATCCCAAGATTCTGCTGTCGGTGCTGATGTGGGCCGTCTACATGGTGATGGTCTTCACCCGCTGGAACTCGGGATGGCGCGGGCGCCGCGCTGCGTTCCTGGCAACGTTCGCCTTTGTGGCCGCGCTGGCCGCCTGGGCGGCGAACTATTTCTCGGCAATGCATCGGTTCGGGACCTCATGAGATACCAGCTCATCGGTTTGAATCATAAGAGCGCTCCGCTCGAAGTCCGCGAGCGGCTGGCGATCCCCGAATCGCGCCTGCCCGATACCTGCCGCGAGCTGACCTCCTATCCCGGAATCGAAGAGGGGATGGTGATCTCGACCTGCAACCGCGTCGAGATCGTCACGCACACGGTGAACGGTCACGCTGATCTGCGCGGGTTCCTGCACGACCACTTCCACCTCGATGCCAGCATGCTTGATGCCCATCTTTATGAATTCCGCGAGAAAGATGCGGTGCGCCATATTTTCCGCGTAGCTTCGAGTCTCGACTCGATGGTCGTGGGCGAGGCGCAAATTCTCGGCCAGGTAAAAGAAGCCTATGCAACCGCGCGCGCTGTGGGCGCTGTCCGCGGACAGCTCGACCAACTCTTCAGCCGCGCCTTTGCCGTCGCCAAGCGCGTGCGCAGCGAGACTGCCGTCGGAACATCGTCGGTGTCGATTGCTTCGGTTGCGGTCGAACTCGCGAAGAAGATTTTCGGATCGCTGCAAGGCAAGAAAGTCTTTATCGTTGGCGCAGGCAAGATGAGCGAGCTCGCCGCACGCCACCTCATGGCCCACGGTTGCACGTCGATCTTCGTGGCCAACCGCACTTACGACCGCGCCATCGGCCTGGCGCAGAAGTTCGACGGACAGGCCATCAAATTCGAAGATCTCTACAGCACGTGCGATCGCGCCGACATCGTCATCACCTCGACCGGTGCACCTCACGCCATCTTCCGGCGCGAGCATGGCGAACAGTTTCTCGCCCGCCGCAAGAATCGTCCGATGTTCTTCATCGACATCGCCGTCCCGCGCGACGTCTCGCCTGAAATGGGCAAGCTCGACGGCATTTTTGCCTATGACATTGACGACCTGCAGCAGGCCGTGTCGAGCCACGTCGCCGATCGCCGGAAAGAAGCCGAGCGCGCGGAAGCCATCATCGCCGGCGAAGTGGAGAAGTTCGAAGCTCGCATCAGCACGCTCGATGTTGTCCCCACGATCGTGAGCTTGCAGGATCACTTGGAGACGATCCGCCAGGCGGAAATCGACCGCGTCCGCGGCCGCATGGGCCAGCTCACGCCAGAGCAGGAAATGGCCGTCGAAGCCCTGACCCGCGGCATCATCAACAAAGTGATGCATACGCCGATCACCACGCTGAAGACGGCTGCGAAGGAATCCGAGGCAACGACGGTGGTGGACGTGGTGCGGCGGCTGTTTAATCTCCAGGTAAAGGGGAAAGAGCAGACGTCGACGAAAGACGAGCCGACAACGAAAGCCGAAGTGGGGACGCGCCAGTAATGCCGGCGCCGTGCAATCCTCTCGATCGGAATCAAACACCAACTCCTTATCATCCTGAGCGGAGTCTGGCGGTGAGGGAAGCGAGTCGCCAGGAAGAGTCGAAGGATCCCTATCAGCTAGGCATAACCCTCGGCGATGCGAGGAATGTCTGGGTCGTAATCGCCATCGTCGATAAGCACGACACCCAGCACCTACGCATCGCTAGCCGCGAAGCGGCGGCATGTGAAAGCCCGGCACGGAAGTGCCGGGTAAGCTCCACAAGAAGGGATAAGTCCCGTAGGGACGTCACGCTCGCCCCCTTGACGACAATACAATGAACGCCAACGGCAATCCCGCCAAGCTCCGCATCGGATCCCGCGGCTCCCAACTCGCCCTCTGGCAAGCGAACCATATCTCCGCACTCCTGCGCGCCCGCGGACATGAAGTTGAAATCGAAATCATCCACACCACGGGCGACAAAATCACCGACGTGGCCCTCGCCAAGGTCGGCACCAAGGGCATGTTCACCAAAGAAATCGAAGAAGCTCTGGCCGCCGGACGCGTCGATCTCGCCGTGCATTCACTGAAAGATCTCCCCACCGAACTACCTAAGGGATTCGAAATCGCCGCAATCACTGAAAGACAAGATCCGCGCGATGCCTTCTGCTCGCGCCACTATGCAAGTTTTCAGGAACTTCCGAAAGGCGCGCGCGTCGGCACCTCCAGCCTGAGGCGCCAGGCACAACTCAAGGCCATTCGCCCCGATCTCGACATCCATCCCCTGCGTGGCAACGTGGACACGCGCCTGCGCAAACTCGAGCAAGGAGAATACGATGGTGTCATTCTTGCCGCGGCTGGCTTGAAACGTCTGGACAAAACGGAGCTCGTCAAGCAGATCATCCCAGCCGAAATCATGTGTCCCGCCGCAGGGCAGGGAGCACTCGGCATCGAAATCCGGGAAGGCGACGCCAAAGCGCGCGAACTCCTTGCATTCTTGAATGACCCCAATGCCCGAGCTGCCACTACCTGCGAGCGTGCCCTGCTCAACAGCTTAGGCGGAGGCTGCCAGGTTCCGATCGGCGCCTTCGCTGAAGTGAAAAACGGCACGCTGCACCTGGAATCGATCGTTGCTGACCCCGACGGCTCCAAGCTCTTGCGCGACTCCCGCGATGGAACCGATCCCGAAAAGCTCGGCAAAGAAGCCGGGGCGTCCCTTCTGGAGCGCGGCGGCGATGCTATCCTCGAAGCCGTCTACGGGCGCGGGCTGGCGGTTCCTCCGCAGCCGTGATCTCATCCAAGACTGCGAACGGCATGGACCACGAAGTGCACGAAGGTTCACGAAGGGCATGACTCGCAACGTCCTTCTCAAACTTCTTGGCGGCTCAGGGGCGCATGCCTTGCGCCGCTGGATCAACCTCTGGCCACCCTTCCTCGGTGCCGGCATCCGCGTAAAGCACATCGCTCCCGACATGAAAGCCGTCGACGTCGAGATGAAGCTCCGCTGGTGGAACGCCAACTATGTTGGCACCCACTTCGGCGGATCGCTCTTTGCCATGACCGACGCTTTCTATATGCTCATGCTGATGGCAAACCTCGGCCGCGACTACATTGTGTGGGACAAGGCTGCGAGCATCCGTTACCGCAAGCCTGGCAGAGGCACGGTCCGCGCCGAGTTTCGCCTGACTGACGCCCAACTCGACGACATTC
>Ga0210403_10000720_pt1 | contig 33492 bp, 28 predicted proteins | sample IncBWC19MmetaG_FD_150863 | JGI IMG/M metagenome (GOLD analysis project Ga0210403, IMG submission 150863) | Forest soil microbial communities from Barre Woods Harvard Forest LTER site, Petersham, Massachusetts, United States - Inc-BW-C-19-M | ecosystem: Environmental > Terrestrial > Soil >...
CCAGCCCACTCCGGCAAGTAGCGCTCGACCGGCGCATCCAGTTGCAGCGGAGAATGAAAATCTCCCTCGACCAGTTTTTCCACCTGCGTCGTCGTGACAATGACTTTTGTCAGCGACGCCACGTCATACATCGTGCGCACATCTACTCGCGGGGACTTGGCGTCGTAGCTCAGCTTGCCGAACCCGTGCAGCGCCACGCGCCCTCGGTAGCCGATCGCCAGCGTCGCGCCAGGAAAGGCTTTATCCGCGATCGCGCGTTCGAGGACTTCAAACGCCGGCTGCAGTTGCGCTTCCGCGCGCGCGTCCATCGGCTGGACGGTCATCGGATTCGCGGGTAACTCGATTCCGAATCCCGCTTTCATCTCCACGCCCGGAACAGTCACCGGCAAGTGCCCGCGCACCGCTATCTGCCCGAACAGCGCGCGCGCAACGGAAATCTGCGCCACGTCGCTAATGCCGAACGCCGCAATCCAAGTCTCCGCTTGCGGAAAATGTTCGACCAGATACGGACTGCCGAATCCAATCGTCACCACCGGCCTCCCGTTCTTGTAAACTTTTTCCGCCAGCGCCGCCTGCTCCGCCGGAATATCCACGTTCCCCTTCCGGTCGCTCACCCTCACAAAAAACGCCAGAACCGCCAAGTCATACGTATCCGCGGCCGGCAATTTCAAATTGTCCGCCTTCACAAACCGTGTATCCGCGCGCAGCGTGGTCAGCACATCCGCGCGCGAACGCAGTTCGCGTTCGAGATCCTCGCCAGGATACGGTTCTGGATCGGCGTATAGCGCAACGAGCAGCACTCGCGTCGGCTTCGTTTCATCCAGCGGCAAGCGATGCGCGGTGTCCCGCAAGAGCGTCACACCCCGGTCTGAAATTTCCTGCGCTTCTTTCTGCCATTCCACCTTGCCGAAATGTTTGTTCAGCGCGTTCACGTCAACCAAGCGCTCTCTGTATAGCCCCAGGCGCGCCTTCGCCTGCAAAATCCTCCGCACCGAAGCATCCAGCTGTTCGCGAGAAACGCGTCCGGACTTCACCGCATCTTTCAGCGCATCAACTGCTGCGTCCGGCACCGGCGGCATGAGCAGTGCATCCGCTCCCGCCACAAACGCGCGCACCGCAGCTTCCCCTGGAGCGAAACGCACTGTGATTCCGCCCATGTCCATTGCATCGGTGACTACGAGGCCCTGATAGCCAAGCTCTTTGCGCAAGAGTCCTGTCAAAATATTTGAAGAAAGCGTCGCCGGCGTGTTCGAATCGGGCTCCAGCGCGGGAATGGAGAGGTGGCCGGTCATGATACTGTCCGCCCCCGCCGCAATCGCCGCGCGGAAGGGAACTAGTTCTAAGCTTTCGAGGCGTTCGCGATCGGCGTGAATCACCGGGAGATCGATGTGCGAATCCGCGGCCGTATCGCCGTGTCCGGGAAAATGCTTTGCGGTGGCGAGGCCGCCGTTTTCTTGCACCCCGCGTATGAATGCCGAAACGTACTCAGCAACTTTCTGCGGATTCTCGCCAAACGAACGCGTGTTGATGATCGGATTATCCGGATTGTTGTTTACATCTGCGTCGGGCGCGTAAATCCATTGAATGCCTGCGGCGCGCGCCTCTAGCGCGGTGATCTTTCCCATAGTGTACGCGTCTTTGGGATGGCCTGCCGCGGCTAGCGCCATCGCTGTTGGAAACGAAGTGCCTTCATCCAAGCGCATCGCGGTGCCGCGTTCGAAGTCCGCGCCGATCAGCAGGGGGAGTTTTGATTTTGCCTGCAGTTGGTTTGTGAGTACCGCCGTGGGATACGCCTGGCTTTTCACGATACCCAGCGGGGAGCTTTGCGTGATGTTGATGAATCCGCCGACGTGGAGTTTCTCGACGTCGTGCATCATCGCGACGTAGGCGGGAGCGTCGGTCGCCGTGAAACTTCCGTGATAGGTCGCGAAAATTAATTGCCCGACTTTTTCGTCAAGCGTCATTTTGCCGAGCGTTGATTCCACCCATTGCGAGGCGGCAGGAGATAATTTTCGCGCGGGCTTCGACGGCGCTGCGCTTTTCTTCGTGCCAGACGCATCTTGCTTGGAAGAAATGGAGGGCCTAGACGAGACGGCGCGCGTGGAAGGAGCCTTGTTCTGACTGCGTGTCGTGTGGGCCATAAGAAAAAGAAACAAACAGAAAGGAATGAGCAGCAGAACGCTGGTACCGCGTCCTTTCATCAGGTGTGTGTCTCCCGGCTCCTGCCCGGATCCTGCGCCTGTATATAACACACGCACTTCTGGCTCACAACGCAGCCCCGAACGAAGCGTTCCAGAATATCATTGGTGACGCAGGACCGGAGGGAATGCTTTGAGCCAACGTCATGGGGATCGCGGAATCAGGAAAAAGTTCCGGGTTTTGGCAGGCCTTCTTGTGCTTCTGGCCCTCTGTAATTCCTCGCAAGCCACAGTGAAAAAATCGGGACGCCCTGGGCGCGTGCAAACAGGGATCGACGTTCTTGAAGCGGAGAAATTTGCGCCGCTTCGCGGCAAGCATGTCGGCTTAATCACCAATCACACGGGACTCGATGCCCTGGGCCGCTCGACGATCGAGCTATTCTTTCACGCACCGGGACTCCAGCTTGTGGCGCTCTTCAGTCCGGAGCATGGGATCGCGGGGCGCGCCGACGAGAAATTTGCGTCTTCGAAAGATCCGACGACGGGGCTGCCTACTTACAGCTTGTACGGCGAGTCGCTGCGGCCCACGGACGAAATGCTTGCGGGCATCGACACGCTCGTTTTCGATGTGCAAGACGCCGGTGTGCGCTTTTATACCTATACGGCCACGATGGCGTACTGCATGGAAGAGGCCGCCAAGCACAACATTGCCTTCTACGTGCTGGACCGGCCAAATCTGCTCGGCGGCGATGTCATTGAAGGACCGATACTTGATTCCGACAAAACCAACATCGTCGGCTACTTTCCTTTGCCCATTCGATACGGGCTGACCATCGGCGAACTCGCGCAATTCTTCAATACGGAGAATCACATTGGGTGCGACTTGCACGTCGTGGCCATGAAAAACTGGCATCGCAACTATTTTTTCGAGAGCACGGGGATTCGCTGGGTACCTCCGTCGCCCAACCTTCGCACCGTGAAGGGATCGGTTGTTTATCCCGGCATTGAGACTCTGCAGAACGCGGGCGTGTCGGTTGGGCGCGGAACGGAGACGCCGTTCGAGGAGTTCGGCGCGCCATGGATGGATGGAATGGCCGTCGCGGACAAGTTGAATGCGCTCCATCAGCCGGGCTTGCGTTTCGCCGATCAGCCGTTCATTCCAGTCTCCGGGCTTTATGCGGGTCAGCGTTGCGGAGGCGTGGGCATTCGCATCACGGACCGGGCTGCCGTACGTTCCGTGCGCACGGGGTTGGAGATCGCCGTCGTCTTGCAAAAACTGTATCCGGCGAAATTTGATCCGGGGAAATTGCTTTTCCTGATTGGAAACTCAGCAACTATCCGACAACTGCAAGCAGGTGTTCCTCCCGAGCAGATCGTCGCCAGTTGGTCCACGGACCTTGCGAATTTCGATCAAACGCGGCGAAAGTATTTTCTGTACAAATAGGAAACCAGCCCCGGACCACCCGGACCACAACAACGTTGCTAGTTAACCGTAAGCGGCGGTACTATGAGCCCGCACGGGATCCGTGGATGTTGGCGCAGGAGCAAACCTTGTCATACGAAAAGCCCATACGACTGGCTTCTCGGGACCAGACCTGCAAGGCTACCGTCTAGGCCATGAATACATTGCTCGTTCATAAGGGAATCTCGACACCAGACGAATTCCACAAGTTCTTTGTTGAATGGGCAAAAAAAAGGAGAACCGAAGAAGGCCCGCGCGGCGCTAGCCGCTCGGAGCCGGGGTTCTCCTAGGATCGGCTCACTATGCGCATTGTCTCTCTTTTGCCGTCCGCCACGGAAATCTTGTTCGCTCTCGGCTTCGACAAGGAAGTTGTTGGCGTGAGCCACGAGTGCGACTTTCCTGCCCAAGCGCGCACGAAGCAAGTGGTGATTCATTCGCGGCTGCCTCACGACGCGTCTCCTGCGGAAATCGACCGGCTCGTCGGCGAATATGTCTCGCGCGGCGAGAGCCTGTATTCGGTGGATGCCGAGACACTGGCGGAATTGGCGCCGGACCTGATTATTACCCAAGATCTGTGCCATGTTTGCGCTGCTTCGCCGGACGATCTTCCGACAACACTGGCGCGTTTCCTTGAGCCGCCGGAAGTTCTGTGCCTGAATCCGCAGGATCTTGGCGATGTGTGGCGCGACATTTTGTGGGTTGGGGAAGAGACTCGCCGCGGGCATGAAGCGGAAGCTCTGCTGAAGAAAATCGGAACAAGGCTCGGCGAACTCGAGTCCCAAGTCGAGGGCATTGAGCACCGGCCGCGGGTGGCGGTTCTGGAATGGCTGCAGCCGTTCTATGTGGCAGGGCATTGGGTGCCAGAAATGATCGAGGTTGCGGGCGGAAAAGATGCGCTGGGCCGAAAGCGCACGCCTTCTTTCCGGGTCACCGCCGAAGATGTGATCGATGCGGCTCCAGAAATTCTTTTGATCGCGCAGTGCGGCTACAGTGCGCAGCAAGCGCGCGACGAGTACTGCGGGATGTCGTTTCCGGAAGAGTGGAGCGCGATGCCTGCCGTGCGTAATTCTCGCGTGTACGCGCTGGATGCCAGCGGTTATTTTTCGCGGCCCGGACCAAGACTGATCACTGGCATCGAAGCGCTTGCAAAAATTCTGCATCCAGAAGTTGCGGTCAGTCCGGAAGCAGAAAGTGTCGCGGTGCCCATCAGCGCCACAGCTGTAACCACGTTTCCATCTTCCTTGCGCGCCGCTTCGGCCTAGGCACAGTTGCGCGGGCGGGACAAGCCCCGCCCCTATAGGTTTCCTTTACTTCCAGCTGTTCTTCGGTACAGTTGACAACGCTGCTTTCTATATATAGGATTCCTATATATAGGAGACTCCATGATTGCGCCAGGGATTAAACGCGGAACGGCGGAATTGGCGGTGTTGAGCGTGCTGGAAGACCGGCCGCTGCATGGGTATGAGATGGCGCGGCGCATCGAGCAGCAAACACAGGGTGCATTGCGATTTACTCTCGCCTCCCTCTACCCATTGCTGTACCGCTTGGAGAAGCGCGGATGGGTGCGCGGGGCTTGGGAAACCAGCGGCACGGGCCGGAGCCGGCGATGTTACCGCCTCACTCCTCAGGGAAAGAAAAAGCTGTCGCCAATCCGCAAGGAATGGGACGAGCTCTTCCGCGCCTTGCGGCGGCTCACTAAGGTGAAGCATGCCTGATTGGGACGAGTTCGTACGCGAACGGCTAATTGGTATTTCTCTTGAACCGAGGGAGCGGAGCGAGGTTGCCGCAGAGCTCGCCGACCATCTTGAAGAGACTTTCGAGCAGTTACGCCGGCAAGGCCTCCCGGAAGAAGCTGCAGTCGAGCGTGCTCTTTCGCAAGTCAAGAATTGGCAATCTCTTCGGCGGAGAATTCAGGTAGCACGGAGTAAGGAGAACATCATGACAAATCGAGTCAGGCAATGGTGGTTGCCCGGCTTCGTGGCGCTATTTCTTTCGGTGATGCTGCTGATGGTCAATGAGTTCATCGGTATTCGGTTCGGTATCAAGCCTCTGATCGTGAGTGCTCACGGCCCGCAGATGAGCGCTCCGGTGGCCGTGATTTACGTTCCGTGGCTGCTGTTGTTGGTTCCGATCGGGGCCCTGGCAGCATACTTGGCGTGGCGGGCGGGCGGCTCGCAAGGCGCCATGCTTCTGTCGATCCTCTTTCCCGTACTGCCGCATTTAGCTTTTTTCATCGTGGTGTTTCCCGTGGCGTTGGTCCTTGACGATCACGTCGCACACAACGTTACCGTCAGCGGTTTGTTTATGGGCCTAATTGCGTGGGTGTTGCTGCCGGGAATAGCTCTTTTAGGCGGTGGCCTGCCAACGCAAGTCTTTTCTTCGCGTCGGGCGACTTCGCCCTCAGCTTAGGTTCATAGTCGGAATTCCGTGCCATGAAAAGTCCTTGGGGATGGCGCTCGCTGGCGTTCAAGATTCATCTTGTCGGCGGATTGATCGCAGCTGCTTTGCTCCTAATTCTGGGCGTAACCGGATCTATCATGGCGTTTGAGTCGGAGATTGACAGCCGGCTCCATCCTTCTCTTTTTCACGTCGTTCCGTTGGGTCAGGTATTGCCGCTAACGACTTTGGCTGCCCGTGTGGCAGCGGTGACGCGGCCCGATGAGCGAGTCGGAATATATGTTCTTCCAACGAAGCCTGACAATTCCTGCGTGGTTACCCTTGTTGCGCCGGGCCGACTGCCACGGCAAGTATTCGTCGATGAGTACAGCGGAAGGGTGCTCGGAAGCCTCAGCGTTGTGAGATTCGTGGTGGTTGCGCATCAACTACACGAGGCGAGTGGCGCCGTGATGGGTTGGACGGCTATTATTTTGCTGTCTTCGGTCATTAGCGGACTTTATCTCTGGTGGCCGCTGAAGCGAATCAAGGTTGCGTTTGAAGGTTCGGCGCGCAGATTGTGCTTCGATCTTCATAATTCGGCCGGCTTCTTTTCATCACTCTTTCTTCTTGTTTTCGGCGTGACCGGAGCGTACATGGCTTTTGAAAGTGTGTCCGTTCCGGCCACTTATAAACTTACCGGCAGCAAACAATTGCCAGGAGACCCTCCTGCGACCCCTCGGCCGGGCGCGACTCCGATCTCGGCGGATGGTGCGCTTAGAATCGCGAGAGATTTCCTGCCTGCCGCGGTTCCCCTGTGGATCGTGATGCCTCAGGAGAAGACGTCTTCGTACCTGGTTAAGATGCGATTCCCTGAAGATCACTCGTCGAATGGCGCGAGCATTGTGTGGATCGACCAGTTTTCCGGAAAGGTTCTTGCTGTGTGGAACTCGCGAACAGCACCTGTAGCGCGCAAGATTGAGAGAGCGAATCGCGATCTTCATAGCGGCGATATTTGGGGTTATCCGAGCCGAGTGCTGGCGTGTCTTATGTCCATGTTGTTGGTCGTTCAGACGATTACCGGACCGTATTTGTGGTGGAAACGCAGGTGCGCCGAAAGAACGGGCCGTGTTGAACCCATACCGACAGGTTGATTTTATTCCTGCGGAGTAGCATTGGTCTCAGAAGCCCGCTTGCTCCAATAGCGGTAGAAGGGGAGGCCGGCGAACATTAGGAGCAGGCCGAGGGAGGAACGGCCGGGGCGGTCGAGCCAGATGTTGAAGGTGAGAGCAAGCGCGCCGGCTACGAAAAGGCCGGGGACCCAGGGGTAGCCCCAGCAGCGGTAGGGGCGGGGCATGTTGGGTTCTTTCGAGCGCAGGCGGAACAGCGCGACTACTGCCAGGCCGTAGAAAATCCAGCCGGCGAAGATGAAGAGATTGGTGAGTTCTTCGAAGGTGCCTGTGAGGGCCATCAGGCTGGTGAGGACTCCTTGAAAAATAAGGGCGCGGGCTGGTGTGCGATATTTTGGGTGAACGCCGTCGGCGATTTTGAAAAAGATGCCGTCGCGAGCCATGGCGTAGGTCGGGCGAGCGCCGCTGAGGACCGAGGAGTTCATCGAACCGAGTGCGCTGATGACCATAGCAACCGTGATCCACGCGCCAGCGATGGGGCCGGCGACGTGCTGGACTACGTCGGAGGCGATGTGGGGGGAGGCGGCGACTACGTCAAAAGGGAGAACTTTTAGGCAGGCGGCGCTGAATAGGAGATAGATTAACGCCACCAGTGCGACTCCGCCAACCAGAGCACGAGGGAAATTGCGCTGGGGGTTTTCGACTTCAGAGCCGACTAGATTTAAATCTTCCCAGCCGTCGTAGGCCCACAGCGCGGCGGCTAGCGCGGCCAGGAATGCGCTGAGGACGCCGCCATTCAGTGTGGAGGGCCACAGTGGATCGGGGGCGTGGGGCGCGGCGGCGGGGGCGAAAAACGCTACGCCAATTACAATCACGACTGAGATTATCTTTATGGCGGTTAGAAAAACCTGGACGGCGCCGCCCAGACGCACGCCGAGATAGTTGACGCCGGTCATGAGCACTAGCCAGAAAACGGCCAGCGGTTGTGCCCAGGTGAAGACGAAATCGTAGGGCTTGATCCAGCCGGTCAGGCCGGGGATGGCGATGTGAACGGTGAAGATAGGGGCGGCGACGGCGGGGACCAGGAAGCTGAGGAAGCGCATCAGACCTGCGGCGATGGAGGCGAGCGAGCTGGGGCGGCCTACGATGGAATGCGTCCAGCCAAAAAGAAAACCCCAGGCTGGGCCGAAGCCGCGGCGCAGGTAAGCGTATTCGCCACCGGCTTCGGGAATGGCGGCGCCTAGCTCGGCGAAGGACAGCGCGCCGAAGAGGGACAGGATGGCGCCGACGATCCAGGCGGCGAACACGACCGAAACGGTGCGACCTTCGCTGGCCATTTCGGCGGGCTTGAGGAAGATGCCGGTGCCGATCATGGTGCCGACGACAATGGCGCCGGAGGCCCAGGCGCCTAGGCCGCGGACGAGTTCGAGACGTTTTGCGTTTTGAATCATGAGTCAGTGCCGGACATATTAACAGGCGATTGCCGATTGGCGACCGCGCGGCACAATTTGTTTGTGGCGGTGGACGACCGTCGCGGTCGTGGCCCATTTGCGACCGTTGGGCGCGATTTCATACCGCTGGCCACCGATTTGTTTCGCCCAGGCCACATTTGCGGCCATAGTCACGATAGACCGCGCCGCTTGAAGTGCCATCACATTACGCCGCGGGTTGATTTGCATGGAATTTGCTCACGAGGCTGCCTACCAAGAATGTAACTGCTGAGCCGATCAAGAAGTACCACGTGAACGCGACCGCCGTGTATTGCCAGATACAGAGAATTGTGGCCAAGCCGGCGAACATGCCTACTAGTGCGCCGGTGGCGGTAGCTTTGTGGTTGAATGTGCCGAGAAGAAAAAGGCCGAGAAGGCTGCCGAAAGGAAGAGAGACGACCGTGAGGCCGGCTTCGAGTAGCGGACCCCATTTGACGAAGCCGAAAGCCATGAGGATAAGACCCCAGACTAGAGTCATGCGGCGTGCGAGGCGGAGGAATGGGACAGGGTCGGTCGAGCGGCCGCGAAGTTTCGCGAAATCGAGGACGCTCGAGGCGGCCAGGGAGTTGAGGGAGCCGCTGGCGTTGGACATCGCGACGGCGATGATGGAGGCGAGGAGAAGGCCGGCGAGACCTTGCGGCATTTCGCGGACGAGGAAGAGCGGGAGGATGCGGTCGGTGCGCTCACCCGGGGCGAGAAGGGGCGCTTGCTGTGCAAAGACGAAGAGCAGGACGCCGATTAGAAGAAAAACTGTGAATTGGATCAGGACGATGACCCCGCTGGCGAGGAGAGCGCGGCGGCTGTCTTTTTCGTTGCGAGCGGCTAGAAGTCTTTGCACGATGGTTTGGTCGGTACCGTGGGTGGCCATGGTGAGGAAGGCGCCGCCGATCAGGCCGGACCAGAAAGTGTATTTGGTGGCGAGGTCGAAAGAGAAATCGAAGACTTGGAGTTTGTGGCCGGCGGCTGCGGCGACTTGAGTGACTTCGGTCCATCCGCCGGGGATGCGGTGGAGGAGGACCCAAAATGTGACGGCGCTGCCTGACAGGTACAGGAGGAGCTGGGCGACGTCAGTCCAGATGACGGCGGTCATGCCGCCTTCGAAGGTGTAAAGGATGGTGAGGGCGATGACGATGAGCACGGCGAGGCGTTCGGAAGTGCCGAGGACGACGCTGACGACCAGCGCGATGGCCGAGACGCGGACGCCTTCGGCGATGGCGCGTGTGATGAGGAACGTGCTAGCGGCGACGGCGCGCATGCGTTCGCCGAAGCGTTTTTCGATGAGCGCGTAGGCCGTGAGAAACTGGCCGCGAAAATAGCCCGGGAGGAGCAGGAGGACGATCAGGACCCGGCCGATTAGATAGCCGAAGACGAGTTGCAGGAAGGTGATGTTGCCGGCGTAGGCGATGGCGGGGGTGCCGATGATGGTGAGCGTGGAAGTTTCTGTGGCGACGATGGAAAGAGCTAGCGCCCACCAGGGGGCGGTTCGGCCGCCGAGAAAATAGTCGAGGGAGACGGATTCACGGTCGCTGTTTGCGACGTCTTTTTTGCTGCGGCGGAAGCGCATGCCTAGCGCGGTTACGGCCAGGAGGTAGGCTATGACGATGGCTAGGTCGAGTGGGTGGATGCGCATGAGTGGTTTGTGGCGCGTGGAGCGGCTTCGACCGCACGCTTGTCAGTCTTTTTTCATCGCTCCTGCGGCCTCTGAGTTTTCGTCTTCGGACCCTACTTAGTCGCAGAAAAAGTGAACCGAGAATAGTGGGAGGTCCGACGCAGGTCAAGAAATCCCTGTCGAGTAAGGCAGTTCGGCCGTGAGTTTGCTTGCCGCAGATTTGCTGGAGCGGACCGGGGCCCACGTTTTGCGCACGAGGTTGTCTTCCGTGAATGCATTCGCTGGGTTTCTCGCTTAAACTTTTTGTATGCGCTTTGTCTTGGGATTTGATGGCGGCGGAACGAAAACCGACTGTGTCGTGATGGATGAGTCGGGCGCGGTTCTTGCGCGGTCGCAGGCCGGGCCTTCCAATCCGCTGCGCGTTGGATTTGGTGCGGCCATCACTGCCATTCGTGAGGCGGCGCGGCAGGCTGGCGCTCAGGCGGCGCTGCCAGGCGGTTCGTCAGCCGCTGCGCTTTGCGCGGGGCTCGCGGGAGCGGGGCCTTCCGAGTCCGCTCGAAAGATTCGCGCGCTTCTTACCGCTGAGTTTCCACAGTCGATGATTCTATTATGCACGGACCTCGATCTTGCGCTGGAGGCTGCGGGCCCGGGACCAGCGATCGTGCTCATTGCAGGGACCGGTTCAGCCGCGACGGGACGTAACGCGGCAAAGGAATCAGGCCGCGGCGGGGGCTACGGATCGCAAATTGGGGACGAGGGCAGCGCTTACGATATTGGACGGCGCGCCGTGCTTACCGCCATGCATGAAAACGATCGCACCGGTGCGGATTCGCTGCTTGGGCAGAGGTTGTTGCGAGAGCTTGGCTGCGCGGACTGGTCCGAGGTCAAAGCCCGTGCGCAGGCCGCTTCGGACGAAGTTTTTCCTCGCCTGTTTTCCGTCGTCGCCACCGTTGCTGATTGGATCGAAACTTCTTCTGAGACTTCCGCTGAAACTGCGGCTAGGAATTCGGCGCGGGGAATTCTGCGGGCCGCAGCGTTTGATCTGGGTTCGCTTGCGGACCATCTTGCGGAGCGGTTGCATTTGCGAGGCACACATTTCATCATTGCCAAAACAGGGGGCATGATCGGGCGTTCGAAATATCTGGAGAATCAACTTGATGAGCGTTTGAGGAGTGCGTTTCCTCTGGCCGAAATTGGAGTGCTGCGCGTTTCTCCGGCGGAAGCTGCCGCGCGGCTGGCGTTGCAGCTGCTGTCCAGCGGAAATATGGCAGGGAACTGAGATGGCAGGGGCGGACAAAAATAGAGATCGCGCGCTCCTTGCGTCCGGCGATGAGCTGACGGCGCTGCTTCACCACGCCGACGCGGAGGTCTTGGTCGCGCTGCTCGACAATCCCGGGCTTGAGGAAACGCAGCTTTGCATGCTGCTCGAACGAAAGAATCTCCCGGCGGAAATTCTGGAAGAAGTTGCACGGCGCAAGCCGCTTTTGAAGAACTACCGCGTCAAACGGGCACTGACGTTTCATCCGCGCACGCCGCGGCTCGTGACTTTGCGATTGCTGCGCGATCTTTACTTGATGGACCTCGTGCAGCTCACGCTTTTGCCGGGGATTCCCACGGAGTTGAAACGCAACGCGGAGGACCAGCTGGTTTCGCGGCTGCCGCAACTGCCGCTGGGACAGAAAATCACGCTGGCGCGGCGCGGGCCTGCGCGGCTTGCGGGCGCGCTTCTCGCGGAGGGGCACGCGCAAATCGTGTCCATCGTTCTGGACAATGCTTATTTGACGGAAGCACAGGTGTTGCGAGCTCTTTCGCGCGAAAAACTTCCCCCTGTGGTGGTGCGCGCCATATCCCAACACCGCAAATGGTCGATTACGTATAACGTGCGGTTGGCTTTGGTGCGGCATCCTTCGTCGCCCCTGGCCACCGTGCTTGCCTACCTTCCCGAACTTGCCGTTTCCGACCTGCGCGAACTGGCGTCGCCAGGAATTGTCCCGGAGAGTCTTAGGAAGTATTTGGAAGCGGAAGTGCAGCGGCGGATTCGCGCACGAGAAAAACCCGTACGGAAAGACGATACCCCTGGGCCTGCGGCTGCGTCTAATCAAGACTAAGCGGCGTCTTTAATCCATGGGCTCGAACTCACTCCCGCGGGAGTGTGTATGGCCAGGCTAGCTGGATTGCTGGGAACAAAACATCCGTCTCCGGCGTCGTATGGGTGTGCTGGTAGCAGGCCTATGCTTAAGACGAATGAGCGGCGAGCTGGCGCTGCCGCCGCACTTTGGGATCCTTGGCAGGAGCGTTCACCGGGTCAATGGGCAGTGGGGACCAATGGGTCCGGCGATCCGACCGACGCTGGGCAACGCGCTACTCGTTTCGCGCCAACCTCGAAATCGAATGGGGCTCGGCAGTCTTGCGCGCCAGCACGCGCGATATCAGTTCCAACGGAATGTTCATCGAGTCGGCCGATCCTTTGTGGATTGGCGCGGGGTTTACGGCCCATTTGGCTTTGCACCGGTCCGTCAAAGTCGATTGTTCGGTGAAGCGCATCGAACCTGGGATTGGCATGGGCGTGGCCGTGACGCTTTCCGATGGGCAACACGAGCAACGCTATCAAGATCTCCTGGCTTCACTCTCCCACACAGGTTCTTAAGCTCGTCTTATACTATGCTTCGGGCGGCGCGGATGGCTTGGCGCGGCTTGCGGGTGCGGGTAAGTGTATTCGCCCGCCTCGTCGAGAACGGCGTTTGAGGTTGCATGAGTGTGACCAGATGCCTTGATTGCGGTTCCCCGCGAACTGCTGACCAATGTCCATCGTGCGGATTGACGTCCATTGCCGCAGAGTTGCTGTTCCGGCGGCGGCTTGTGGGACGGACCGCCGTCTTTCTGGTTGGTTCGCTTGCTTTTCCTTACGTGAGCCAGATTTATCCTCCGCTTGATTTGGATTTGATGCTGGTGTGCTTCGGTTTGCTCTTTTTCGTGACGCTGACGCTGGCAGTCATACTCGAGAGGCGCGCGCGACAGCACAAGGAACTGGAAGTACTGAAGAGGATCTACTCTGGGTTCATTCCGCTGCCCTGGATACTGGCGGCCACGCTCTTTGTCAATGGGCGGCTCGATTCGCAGAAAAACATGGCTTACTATCCGACCGCCGTCGTTAGTAAATTCAATATGAAAGGAATCGTGCGGGGGAGCCGGCGTTTACACGTGCATTCCTGGCGTGCCGGGCAGAGGGTCGAGGGTCTGGCCGTGGATGCCGATGATTTCGACCGGTTTCAGATTGGCGACACGGTAGTGGTGGCGGTCGAGCCGGGGGCGCTCGGGATTCCGTGGTATTACGGGGTGTACCGGCGTTGAGTACGCGGGACTAATACGCGGGTCTGCCGTCGGGCTTTAGCGGTAATTGAATTTCGAGGAAGTGGCCGGTTTTGCCAAACCGGAAGCGCACTCGTTCGACAAGGCCAACGTCGCGCACCTTCCACTCCGAAGTTTCGATGGGATCGCTCGGCAGATCGGACGTGGACCATTCGACGTTGTCCCCTTGCGGTTTCACCGTTTGTGGATCGACCTCGTAGGCTTCTTGTTCCTTGATATTCAGCAGCAGGTAGCGCTTCCAGAGTTTCACCAGGAGCACGCCTCGTTTCTCTGTGTGATAGATGTTCCAGGATTGCGGCGCTTCGTCATTGAAGCGCACAATCGCGAATTGAACCTGCTTCCAAAGCGTTTTCTCGCCCGCTGGTTTGGCGAAGGCCATCGGGCAGCCCAACAGAATCAACAAAACCGCCGCATAGAAACGTGAGGCCATTACTCTCCTAGCGCCGCCGCGAACCATAGAAAGGTCATCAGAACTGAGAGTCCGCACGACGGCCATCTCAACTTTCCTTTACCCAGTATGCTTGTGAACAACCCGGCCACGCTCGTCAGAGGTCCCCAGCGATAAAACCGCAGCGGAAAGGGGATCATAGAATGGGAATCCACCGATACCCCTCGCCCATAGGAGCGATGTGACCCACAGCAGAACAGACACACTGACAAGAGTCGTCGCCGCGAGCGCCACGTAGCTTCGCCATGCTGGTGTGGCGATCCTCGGCGTGGAGCGCGCCCAGAGCCGGACTGCCCAAAATAGAATAAGCAAGGGCAGCCAAAGAAATATAAACGAGGCCAGCTGGCGCAAAAAAAAAGCGGACCATAGCTCCGTCTCAGACGCTTGCCTCGGAAAAAGATTTGTCGAGCAGGCGGATGGCCTCGTCTATGTCTGGTTTGGTGGTGTTCAGCATGGGAGCTAACCGAAGGACGTTGCCCATGAGGCCGCCTTTGCCGATCAGCAGGCCGTTGTCGCGGGCGCGTTCCATTACCTCGGTTGTAGCTGCGGGGGCAGGCTCTTTGGTTTTGCGGTCTTTGACCAGTTCGAGCGCTTGCATGAGGCCCATGCCGCGGACGTCGCCGATGAGCGGGTATTTTTCTTGAAGCTCTTCGAGCTTGGCGCGGAAGTAGTCGCCTACCGTGTGGGCGTTCTCGCGTAGGTCGTCTTCTTCGATCAGCTCAATGGTGGCGCGGGCTGCGGCGCAGGTTACCGGGTTGCCGCCAAAGGTGGCAATGTTCAGCCCTTGGAATCCGGCGGCGATTTCGGGTGTGGTGACCGTCAGACCAACGGGAACGCCGTTGGCCATGCCCTTGGCGCTGGTGAGAATATCCGGCGTTACTTCCCATTGTTCGATGCCGAACCATTTTTTGCCGGTGCGGCCCCAGCCGGTTTGCACTTCGTCGGAGATGAATAGCCCACCGTACTTTTTTACGATGTTGAAAACAATTTTGAAATATTCCTTGGGCGGGGTGATGAAGCCGCCGACGCCTTGGATGGGCTCAGCGATGAAAGCGGCGATGTTTCCGCTGGTGCCGGTCTGAATGAGATTCTCGACGTCGCCGGCGCAAGCTACTTCGCATTCGGGATATTTCAGGTGCAGCGGGCAGCGGTAGCAGTACGGATTGATGGCGTGGGAGATGCCCACGCTGATGACCCCGGCTTTGCGATAAGGTGCGTGCGCCGTGACGGACTTCATGAGCGAAGAGCCGCCGGAATAGGCGTGGCGGAGTGCGACGATATCGAAGCTGCCGGTGGCCATGCGCGCGATTAGGATCGCGGCCTCGTCAGCTTCACTACCGGAGCTCGTAAAAAAACTCTGCTGCAGGTTGCCCGGCGTAATCTGGGCGATTTTTTCCGCCAGCGCCACGATTTGCTCGGTCGGGTAGAGCGTCGACATGTGCTGCAGCTTGTTCACCTGTGCGTTGATCTTGCTGGTGATTCTTGGATTGCAGTGGCCCACGGAAACAGTCAGGATCCCGCCAAAAAAATCGAGGTACCTGCGCCCTTCGACGTCCCAGACGTGCTGCATTTCGGCGTGATCGGCGACAAGCGGATCCCGGTAGTAGTTCGTCACCGACGGCCAGATATATTTTTTGTGCTTGGCAACGGCTTCTTCGCTGCGCGACATGGTTGATGGCACCGGCTTTGCGGGCGTGGTCATTAGCGCTTCCTAGAACTTGGGTTGGTGACGTTCGAGTGTACGACGCGGTCGAACCTGCGGCAAGCACGCTGCCGCCTCCCTCTTGCCGAGGATGGGCAATAGGCTCGACGCAAACCGTGATCCCTAACTCTCGAGCGCCCTAGTTCATCCAAAGCGAGGAGTTTCAGACCTATAGCCCAGGGCGCGGAGACGCGAGGAGAAGAGCGATGACGAAGATGAAGGCCGCGGTCATTACTAAGGCGGGTAGCGATTTTGAGATTCAGGGGCGCGAGATTCCGGAGCCGGAGGCGAGGCAGGTGCGCATTCGTGTGCATGCGTGCGGAAGAAGGGGCGGCCCGCGTAGGAGTGGGATGGCATAGCGGCCAGGATGGAACTTGCATTTCGTGTCGTCGCGGCGATTTTGGCAATTGTGTGGCGGGGAAAATCACCGGGCGGTAGGCTCTATTAGGAGAAGGAAAGATGAGGATACACATCCGAAAAGAGAGACCTGCCGCCTGGGCGGAACGAAGAAAAGAAATCAAGCACGTTTGGACCGTCCCATTTGTGGCATTCGAGTGGATGTGGGAGTGGATTGCTTACGCGCTCAGCAACTGGACGTTCCTCGAAGTGCTCGATTACCTGGAAACTTTCAGCGTACTTGTTGCGGTGATCTTCTATTTTTCGGAATCGGGCGATCGCATCAAGCAAAGACACTACCAGGCATGGCAGGTGGTGAACACTTCTCAAGGAAAAGGCGGAAGCGGGGGAAGGATCGACGCGCTTCAGGAATTGAATGCGGACCGCGTTCCGCTGGTTGGAGTGGATGTTTCCGGCGCATTTCTTCAAGGCGTGCGGCTGGAAAAAGCCCGCTTGCTGCGGGCGAATTTTTCTTCGGCGGATGTGCGCGAGGGAAAATTCCCGTCGGCGGACTTTTCGAATGCGAACCTGCACTCGGCCAATCTTCGCAGAGGCGATCTCGAGCAGGTTTCCTTCCACGGGGCGGACCTGGATGACTGCGATCTTACGGGCGCGGACCTGGCTGGAGCGGACCTCACGGATGCGACGCTGGTGGACGCGGATTTGACCAATGCCGATCTGCGTGGCGTACACTGGGAGCATATCGCAGGCATTAGGAACGCCAATATCTTCGGTGTGAAGAATGCGCCGCAGGGTTTTCTGGAATGGGCCATGAGGCATGGCGCGCTCCAGCAGGACACCAGGACGCGAGAACCGGGCTGAGCCCATGGTGATTCGGGCAGCAACCGCAAGCGACAGCGAGGCGATTTGGAAGATCCTCGAACCCGTTATTCGCGGCGGGGACACCTACACCTTGCCGCAGGAAATGAGTCGCGGGGACGCACTCGCATATTGGAATTCACCCGGCCACGAGGTGTTCGTCGCAGAAGAAAACGGAGAAATTCTGGGGACGTATTATTTGCGTGCGAATCATAGCGGCGGGGGAGCGCACGTAGCGAATTGCGGGTACATGACCGGTCCATGGGCAAGCGGGCGCGGCGTTGCGCGGGCCATGTGCCAGCATTCCCTGGAGCACGCGAGGGAACGAGGATTCCTTTCCATGCAATTCAATTTTGTGGTCAGCAACAACGAACGCGCGGTGCGGCTCTGGCAGAGCATGGGCTTTGAAATTGTCGGCCGGCTTCCCGCGGCGTTTTTGCATCCGACGATCGGTCCCGTCGATGCTCTGGTCATGTACCGCCATCTGTAGCCCGGCGTTGGGCAGCGGAGCGCACAGCCCAAAAGTAAAGCCTCTTCGACAGGGCGGTTGGGGAGGAACTTACCGAAGAGACCGGACCAAAACGCGGCTCCGTAGGGAGCCTCGCCCTTTAAGGGGCCCTTTAGAGCGCGGAGGATGTCAAAACATACTGCTACCGCACTACGACAGGAAGCCCGGCATGCGTATAATGACGCGCTATGGCTTCGAGCCCCTCCTTCATTCGGCGAACCATTCGGATGTTCGCGCGGGTATTTCCGCGCTGCGGCATGATTTCGCAGGCCATCGCGTTCAATCTGTTCCTGGCCTTTTTCCCGGCGCTGCTTATCATGGTGGGCTTTGCGACCAGCCGCATCGGCGGGCGAACCAGCCTGTTCGATTTGATCACCGATCTCACCGCATTTCTGCCGCCGGGTAGTCAGAGCATTGTTTCCGAGTTTCTGGTGAAGCGCGGGACGGATGCCTGGAAACTTGCGCTTCTGGGATGGACGGGAACGCTGCTGGCAGGCTCGCAGGTGATGCGGCTGCTGATGGAAGGGATTCATCGGATTTATGGGGATCAGGAGCAACCGGGATTTTTGCACCGGCAACTTCGGGGATTGGTTTTGCTTCTGGTGACCATTGCACCGCTCCTGGCAGCGGCGATATTGGGAGTTCTTGGGCGGCCGATCCGGCGCTGGCTTGCGCTGGAACTGGGCCCGCAGCCTGCCCTGCAGGGATGGTGGACAATTTTCTTTCCGACAGCGGCGATTGTGCTGGCCATGCTGGCGCTCACGGTGATTTATCGAGTGGCTCGTCCGGGCGAGGAACGCATGCGCCACGTCTTACCGGGGGCCATGGTAGCGACCTCGCTGTGGTGGCTGGCCAACGTGCTATTTGGATACTACGTGCGGCGCGTGCCGTACAGCGTGGTGTATGGAGGGCTTGCGGCGGTCATTGGATTGATGGTGTGGATGCAGCTATCGGCGGTGATCGTATTTCTGGGGGCGGCGTGGAATGCGGAATTGGCAGAAAACCGGCGGGGGGCCCGCGCACACAGCTGAAAACACTCTTAGAAAGAGCGGCAGAACGAGATGATGGAACCACATGTCTGAACAACTGCTACGCGTGGAGTGCTATTCGGGTTATAAGTCGGAAGAGCGGCCCGTGCGCATCGTGTTTCAGGCGCAAACCCTGGCGATCGCGGAAGTGGAGGACCGCTGGTACTCGCCCGGCGCGACTTATTTCCGGGTGTTGGCAGAGAGTGGAGACCGCTATGTTTTGCGGCGTGATGACGCCCAGGAGGTATGGTGCCTAACGGCCTACCGAGCGGCCGGTAAACGCGTTGACACAAAAATTAACCAGAGCGTATAGTCATTTTGCGGGTGTGGTCCCAAGGTTCCCCCGTAGTGCTGGCTCCCCGGAGAGCCGGCGGTGCCTGCGGATGCGGATCAGAGAAGGAAAAGGATGTCCTACCTACCGCAGTTCCCGTTCGCGCGGCGCTGGTCGTGTGTTTGCTTGCTGCTACTGCTGACCGGTGCCAGCCCGTCCGTTCGGGCGCAAACTCCGACCTCGCCAGACCCACCCCCGGCTAGTCCGAGTGCCGAGGCGCCTGCGAAGCCGCAAACGCCCGCTGCCAGCGACAGTGCGGAAGTCTCGAGTCGCGATACAGCTCCGACATTCAAAGTTCGAGTAAATCTTGTCTTGGTACGCGTGGTCGTGCGCGATCAGCAGGGGAAGGTAGTGCCTAACCTGCACAAGGAAGATTTTCAGTTATCCGACAATCGCAAGCCGCAAATAATCTCCACGTTCAGCGTGGAGACCCCGGAATCGCGTGTGGTGGCGACCACCACCAGTGTGGATCCGAATGTTCCAGCGGACCCGGAAGCCGCAAAAGTGCTAGCCGCCGCGTTGCCGCAGCGGTTTGTCTCCGTGGTATTCGACGACCAGCACCTCACCATGCAGGATGCCATGTTCGTGCGAACTTCCGCAGGCCGTTTTTTTGATTCCCTGGCGGCTTCCGATCGCGTAGGCATCTACTCGACGTCTGGGCAGTTCACGCAGGAATTTACCGACGACCATGAGCTTTTGCGCAAATCGCTTCTGAAAATCATCCCGCATTCTCCGACCGCAGGAATCCACGACTGTCCGGAGATCAGCTACTACGAGGCGGACCTAATCCAGAACAAGAACGACCCGCAGGCGCTGGCTATTGCGGCGGAAGATGCCGTGCAGTGCGCCTTCGGCGGCGACGAAACGCAGCTTGCTGCGGCGCGTGCCATGGCGCAGGGCATGGCCGGCGGGGTGGTTGGGCGGGAGGACTCGTCGACTGAGTATGCCTTGCGGCACATGGAAGAGGTCATGCGCCGACTGGCGTCTATGCCTGGACAGCGGATCATGGTGTTCGTTTCCCCTGGATTTATTACTTCGACGCTGCATCTGGAATTCAGCGACCTGGTGGACCGAGCAACTAAGGCGAATATCGTGGTTAACACCATTGATGCGCGCGGGTTGTACACGCCGGATATGGGAGACATCGCCGACCCCGCATCGGGTTCATACCGAACGGCAGGATATAAGGCCACCTACGCGGTGGCCGCGCAACTGGCACAGGAAGACGTGCTTGCCGAACTTGCTGATGGAACGGGCGGGATTTTTTTCCATAACCGAAACGATGTGGATGAGGGCTTGCGCGAGGCAGGAGCAGCTCCGGCAATGACATATCTTATCGGGTTTTCGCCACAAAACCTGAAGCTCGATGGGAGCCTGCATACTTTGAAGGTCTCGTTCGTGCACAAGACCAGCTACAAAATTCAGGCGCGGCACGGCTACTTCGCGCCGCGGCACGTGGTTGACCCGGCGGAAGAGGCCAAGCAAGAGATTCAGGAAGCGCTTTTTTCGCAGGACGAAGTGCGCGATTTGCCGGTGGATTTGCACACGCAGTTCTTCAAGACGGACAACTATCAGGCGAAGCTGGCGGTGCTCACGCACGTCGATATCAAAGGCGTGCATTTCCGAAAGGCCGAGGGCCGCAACCGCGATGACCTCACCGTCGCGACTGCGATCTTTGATGAAAACGGAAATTACGTGACCGGTGGGGAAAAGATCGTGCAGATGAAGCTTTTGGACCTGACGTACTACCGATTGAGCCTGTCGGGTCTGAATCTGAAGACGAGTTTCGACGTGAAGCCCGGGACATATCTGGTAAGGCAGGTGGTGCGTGACTCGGAAGGATCGCAGCTTGCGGCGCGCAACGGCGCCGTAGTCATACCGAATTGATGGGGGAGCAAATGAACACAAAAAAGAACCGCTCGCGGATAGCTTGGGGCTGGCTTGCCGGACTTACGGCGGCCACATCGTGCCTATTTTTGGCGCAGCTTGCGGGGCAAACCCCGCCGGCACAGACACCGGCCGCTCCTGCTGGGGATGCGAGCCAGCAGGCCGGAGCGACAATTAAAGCAGAGTCGCGTCTGGTCCTGGTGGATGCCGTGGTGACCGACAAGAAGGGGAACTACGTCCACGACCTGACGCAAAACGATTTCAAGGTGTACGAAGACAACAAGGAACAGAGCGTCGCGAGTTTTTCTTTCGGCGCGGATGCGGCAATTCAGGCCCAGGGGCAGAAACGATATTTGATCCTGTTTTTTGATAACTCAACGATGGCCATGCCCGATCAGATCCAGGCGCGAGATGCGGCGAAGAAATTCATCGATGCGAATGCCGGGCCTGACAGGCTCATGGCGGTTGTGGAGTTCGGAGGGACCTTACAGATCGTGCAAAATTTTACCGCCAACGCTGACCGTTTGCGTGCCGCGGTTGCTGGAGCGAAGGGCTCCGCCGTAGATCCCAACGCGCAGGCTCCGGTTGAAGTGGCCTCGGCAGGGCTCTCGCCCTCGGCAAGTCCGTTCGGGGGAGCATCAGGAACGTCTTCGCCATTTTCTTCGATGAGCAATGCCGAAGCGGATTTCGGCGCGAGGAGCATGCTGCTCTCGGTGCGCAGCCTGGCGAAGAATCTGCGGGGAGTTCCCGGGCGAAAGATGGTGGTGCTGTTTTCGTCGGGTTTCCCGCTGACGAGCGAGAGCGAGTCCGAGCTGACGGCTACGATTGACGCTTGCAACAAAGCCAACGTGGCGATCTATTCGCTCGACGTGCGCGGCCTGGTGGCCACGCCTCCGGGCGGGAGCTCCGAGCTAAGACCTCGAGAAGACGGGAAGCGCACACTCGCGGTGCGGTCCGAGGCGATGAATGCTTACGGCGGCGCGCGAGTGGTGCGTACGTCGTACACACTTGGACTGTTTGAGCCGCAACGCCCCGGTGGCGGCGGAGGCGGCACTGGAGGTGGTGGAGCGGGTGGTGGTGGTGGTGGCGGACGACCTGGTGGAGGTGGAGGAACCGGAGGCGGTGGCACGGGTGGAGGCGGGGGTACGGGTGGTAAAGGCGGTACAGGAGGCACCGGCGGTACGGGCGGGAAAGGCGGCACAGGAGGAACGGGTGGAGGGACCACCGGACGTGGCGGCGGAGGCGTTGCGAATTCGAATGCCAACAATCCAAATTCGGTCTATTCTCAGCCGAGGACCATCGTTCCGCAATTTCCTCCCTCAGCGTCGACCAATCAGCAGATTCTTGCCGCTCTTGCGGAGGGAACCGGCGGGTTCACCATATTCAACACCAACGACTTGCTGGGAGGGTTGGAGAAGATCGGTCGCGAGCAGAACGAGTTTTATATTCTGGGCTACGTGCCGCAGAAGACCGCTGAGGGAAGTTGCCACACGCTAAAGGTGAAGATGAACCGTGGCGGGATGAACGTCAGGTCGCGCAGCGGGTACTGCAACACGAAGTCGACAAACGTGCTTGAAGGTACGCCGGCGGAGAAGCAGCTTGAGGCGCGGGCGACGGGCAATCAGGCCGGGACCATGCAGGGCTCGTTCCAGGTGCCGTATTTCTATACCTCGCCGAATGTGGCGCGGGTAAACCTGTCGATGGAGATCCCCTCGAATACCGTGCAGTTCAACAAAGATAAGGGAAAATATCACGCCAGCCTGAATGTGCTGGGTATAGCGTACAAGCCTGACGGCAGCGTTGGAGCGCGGTTCAGCGATACGGTCAATCTGGATTTGGAAAAAGACGAAGTGAAGGAGTTCACCAAGCAGCCCTATTTCTACCAGAACCAGTTCGATGCAGGATCGGGCAGCTACAAACTGACGGTAGTCGTGAGTTCGAGCGGTGACGCCTTCGGAAAATACGAATCGCCACTGCAGATCGATGCTTATGACGGGAAGGAGTTCAGCCTCGGCGGAGTGGCGCTAACCAACTCGATGCAGCGGCTGTCGGATATTCCGACGGGACTCGATTCGGTGCTGCTGGAGGACCGCACGCCGCTGGTGGTAAAGGGCATGCAAATGAATCCGTCGGCCAGCAACCGGTTCAAGAAGACGGACAACGTGGCTGCCTATACGGAAGTCTACGAGCCGTTGCTTACATCCACGAATCCACCGCAGGTCATGGCTGGCTATGCCATCGTTGAACGGGCCAGCGGGAAAGCGGTGTTCTCGACCGGGGCGGTTCGTCTGGACGAATTCATCCAAAAAGGCAGTCCCATGGTGCCGGTGGGACTGAATATCAAAGTGAAGGACATGGCTCCCGGGGGCTACCGCCTGGTGATGATGGCGGTCGATGGAGCTGGGCACCATGCGAAGAATCGAACTGTGGATTTCGACTTGACGGAGTAAAACCTGCGCGATGAGGATAGCTGAATAGGCGGTCAAGTCGCCGGTTGATGAGACGCGTGGCCTGATTCCGCCAGCAGGCTGCGCAAGACGAACCAGCAATTCGCGGGGCGTTCCGATAGCCGCCGCATGAAATAGGGGCACCAGTCGGTGCCGAAGGGCACGTAGACCTGTAGAGTGTCTCCGGCCCGGTGCACTTGCTCCTGTAGATCGCGGCGAATCCCGTAAATCATCTGAAACTCGTAGCGGCTTTTGGCTAGCTTGAGCCGGGCGGCTTCGGCTTGCGCATGAGCGACCATGTTCCAATCATGGGAAGCGAATGCGGGTAGAAAAGTGCCCTCCGCAGCGCCTTCGAGCAGCAAACTAGTCAGCTTCCGGTAGTTGGCATCCACGTCGCGCTTTTTCTGAAAAGCGATTTTCGGGGATTCGCGATAAGCGCCTTTGACAAGGCGAATCTTCGCCTTGATGGGTGCCAGCCTTTCGAGATCTTTCTCCGTACGGAAAAGGTACGCCTGGACCGCCAGCCCGCAATTGCCAAGTTCCCGTTGCACGCTTTCGAAGATGTCCAGCGTAAAGTCGGTATACGCGCTGCCTTCCATGTCCATTTCGATGGTGCGGCCGAGAGCGGCGGCGCGGACGGCGATTTCGCGGGCCATCGAGCGAGAGAGGTCTTTGTCGATGTCCAAGCCGAGTTGCGTGAGTTTTATGGAGATGTTGCCGGTGAGATTTTTGGCGTGCAGTTCTTCGACCATGCGGATGTAACCGGCGCGGACTTCGCGTGCGGCCGCTTCGCTGGTGACGTTTTCGCCCAGGTGGTTCAGGCTGACGTTGCGGCCCTGGGAGCAGAGTTCCTGGCTCGCTCGGAGCGCTTCTTCAAGGGATTCGCCGGCCACGAAACGGCGCGCAAAGCCATTTTTCATGCCGTGACGCGCGATGCGATCCGTTACGCCGCGTTTTGTGGACAGCCAGAAGATGAAATTGCGAATCAGCACGAATCCCCCCTGGAAGAAGCAGCCCGAGAATACGGGCCGGGGTGCTGGGCGTCAATACCGCCGATGGTGCGCGCAACGGGCCGTAGGTCCAAGGGGATGAGCCAGTTAGCAGCAGACCTGTACGCCTGGGCAAAGTAGGGATTCGACACGGAACCTTGCGGGATGCAACTTCCGGGTGTTTCGAGGGTTATTCTATGGAGTGCCGAGTGTTCGCGGACGACTCCGCCCGGTAGGAGAGTGTCATGAGCGTGCAGCATGGCCCCGGCCAGCAGACGGCTTCGATTTTGGCATCACCCAGGTCATTCCTGTCAGCCATTCTTTCTGTGGCATGCATATTCTCGGCGGGTATCGACGGGCCATCGCTTTTGGCGACCCCGGCGGCCGCGAAAGATAAGAAAGCAAAGCAAGATCCGGCGCTAAAGAATCTGCCAATTACCGAACTGAGCGCGAATGAAGCGATTTTTCACGCGCTGAACCGGCTGGCCTATGGCCCAAGGCCCGGCGACGTGGAGCGCGTGAGGCAGATGGGTCTCGGGAAATGGATCGACCAGCAGCTGAATCCGAATTCGATCGATGACAAGGCGCTGGAGGCGCGGTTGGAGGACTATCCGACGTTGAAGATGACCTCCGCGAAGTTGATGGGAGAGTATCCGCAGCCTAAACCCGCCGAGCGGGAAGCTGCGAAGCGCGCACAAGCGCAGTTGGAGCAGGAACAGCAGAGGCGATCGGATATGGCCGCAGCGATCCTCGCCAAAGACATCCAGGCGACGCCAGCTCCGAAGGAAACCACGGCAACGGAAACAAATCCGCCCTCCGCAGCGGCGCCCACCGATGGCGGCGAAGCGAATCTGCCCTCACCTATGAAGCAGGATCCAGGGCTCGGGAATCAGGGCGCGAAAGGCGCAGGGAAACGAGATGTGCTGGGCAGTGACCCAAACGATGTGCCGCGCGCCATCGCTGAAGATAGCAAGCGGCCGCAGCGCGTGGTTGCCGAGCTGGCGATGTCGAAAGTGACGCGCGCGATTTATAGCGAGCGGCAGCTTCAGCAGGTGATGGACGATTTCTGGTTCAATCATCTGAACGTGTTTGCTGGCAAGGGCGAAGACCGCTACTACCTGACCTCCTACGAGCGCGATGTCATCCAGCCGCATACGCTGGGGAAGTTCAAGGATCTTTTGGCGGCATCCGCGAAGAGCCCGGCAATGCTGTTTTATCTGGATAATTTTCTAAGTGCCGATCCGCGCGCTGCCGAGCGGCAGGCCGCAGAACGCGCCAGGCGTCAGCAGGCGCGGTATCGCGGTTTCGGAAGGCCAATGCCGCCCGGGCAGCAGAAAAAACAGAACGAACGCGGGCTGAATGAAAACTATGGCCGCGAATTGATGGAACTGCACACGCTGGGTGTCGATGGCGGCTACACCCAGAAGGATGTGACCGAAGTCGCGCGGTGCTTTACCGGTTGGACGATCGAGAAGCCGCGCGAGCATCCGGAATTCAAGTTTGACGATCGTTTGCACGACCCCGACCCGAAGTATGTGCTGGGGAAAAAGATTCATGCCGGCGGAATGAAGGACGGCGATGAAGTGATTGACCTGCTGGTGCATGCCGCGAGCACGGCGCGTTTCATTTCGACGAAGCTGGCGCGGCGATTTGTTTCCGATACTCCTCCGCCGGCACTTGTGGACCGCATGGCGAAGACGTTTGCAGAAAGCGACGGCGATATCAAGGCCGTGATGCACACGATGATTTACTCTCCGGAGTTCTGGTCGCGCGAAGCATATCGCGCGAAAATCAAGACGCCGTTTGAGCTGGTGGTGTCCGCGGCGCGCGCGCTGGGAACGGACGTGGATATGCCGCAGCCGCTGGTCGGCTGGGTGGGGCGCATCGGCGAACCCCTTTATCAATGCCAGCCACCGACGGGTTATGCGGACAAGGCCGATGCTTGGGTGAACACCGGGGCGCTGCTTAATCGACTGAATTTTTCTTTGGCGCTGGCGGGTAACAAGATGCGCGGGTCGCGCACGGATGTGTCCGCGCTGATTGGCGTGGAATCGTCAGCGGATGCCAAGGCTGCGCTGGAGCGCGCTGTACAGGTTTTTCTGGGCGGGCAAGCTGGACCGACCACGGTAGAGACGCTCGAGAAGCAACTGGACAGCCCGCAAGTGGTGCAGGCGAAGCTGGACGATCCTGTGAAGCACGTTGATTTGGGAGTTGTCGCGGGGCTGGTGTTGGGAGCGCCGGAGTTTCAGAGGAGATAGGAAGTCGGCAGTCGACATTGGAAGCAAACCGTTCTGGGCATTGGCCGAGAAGAAACGCGGAAGAGTGGCGCTCGAAGAGTTGCGAGGTCCCCATGAGTCTTGAATGTTGCGAAGGCGTTAGAGGATTGAAGTTTTCACGGCGGTATTTCTTGAAACAAGGCGGCGTGGCCATGGTTGGCCTGAGCGCGATGCCTGCGTTTTTGCAGCGCGCGGTCGCGGCGACACCGATGCCGAACAAAAAACAGCTCGTGGTGCTGTTTCAGCGCGGGGCGGCGGACGGCTTGAATATTGTGGTTCCCTTTGGCGAGCAGAATTATTACCGCTTGAGGCCGAGCATCGCGATTCCGCAGCCGCGTCGTGGCGGATCCGATGCGGCGATCGATCTGGACGGGTTTTTCGGGTTGCATCCCAGCCTGGCGCCGTTGGAGCCTCTCTACCACAAGAATCAGCTTGCCATCGTGCATGCGGCGGGATCGCCGGATCCCACGCGCTCGCATTTCGACGCGCAGGATTTTATGGAGTCGGGTACGCCGGGCTTGAAGGCGACCGACGACGGTTGGCTAAATCGCGCGCTGGAAATTGTGCCGGAAGAAAACGCTTCGCCGTTCCGCGCCGTGGCCATGGGACCGAATTTGCCGCGAATGCTTCGCGGAAGCGCTCCCGCGATCGCGCTGCCAGATTTGAAGCAATTTAAAGTGATAGCGCAATCCCCAGGGTCGGGGCAAATGGTGGAGGGCGGATTTGAGGCCATGTATGCGCAAACCGTGGACCACGCGCTGCATGGCACGGGCACGGAGACTTTTGAGGCCATTGATCTTTTGCGGAAAGCCGATCCCTCGAAATATCAGCCGGAAAATGGAGCGCAATATCCGACCAGCCGGTTGGGGCAGAGTTTGCAGCAAATTGGGCAGTTGCTGAAAGCGGAGATCGGCGTGGAAGTTTTATTTGTCGATTGCGGCGGTTGGGATAACCACGTGAATGAAGGTGGCGTCCAGGGGCAGCTGGGGAATTTGCTGAAGGATTTGGGACAGGGGTTGGCCGCGTTTCATGGCGACATGGGCGAGCGCATGCAGGATATTGTGTTCGTGACCATGAGTGAGTTCGGGCGCACCGCGAAAGAGAACGGCAACCGCGGCACCGATCACGGGCACGCCAATTGCATGTTTGTGATGGGCGGGGACGTCAAGGGCGGTCGCGTTTATGGCAAGTGGCCCGGGCTTGATGACCACCAGCTGAATGAGGGGCGTGATTTGGCGCTTACTACGGACTTCCGAAGCGTGATCGGGGAAATTTTGACCAGGCACATCGGCGTGAAGGATCTTGCGCCGGTGTTCCCAGGATTTGACAACCATCCGCGCAAATTCGCGGGACTAATCCGCACTTAGGCTTCCTCAATTGGGGCCCAGCATGCTGCGCCCCGACCATCTACCGTTATATTCAATTTAATTCGCGAATCCAGATATTTCTGAAGCGCACGGGATCGCCGTGATCTTGCAGGCCGAGCGGGAGTTTCTCCGCGTGCGCTTTGTAGGGTGGACGCTCGCCGTGCTCCGTCGGTCCGGAGAGCTGGACGTTGTCTTGTACCAGGACGCCGTTGTGAAAGACGGTGACACGGGCGGGGCGGAGGAGTTTGCCGCCGGCATCGAAGCGCGGGCCGTGGAAGACGATGTCATACCATTGCCACTGGCCTGGCGGACGTGCGGCGTTGGCGAGCGGTGGATATTGGCCGTACAACGCGGAGGCTTGGCCGTCGGCGTAGGTTTTGTTTTCGTAGGAATCCAGGACTTGAACTTCGTAGAGGCCCATCAGGAAGACGCCGCTGTTGCCGCGTTCCTGGCTCTCGCCGTGCGGAGGCGTGGGTTCTCGAAATTCGACGTGCAATTGGCAATCGCCGAAAGATTGCTTGGTGTAGATGTAGCCGCTCTTATGCACGACCTCCGCGTAGCCGTTCTCGACCTTCCATTTCGCGGGGCTGCCGTCCTGGTGCTGCCATTTGGAGAGATCTGTTCCGTCAAAGAGCACGACAGCATCTGAGGGCGGGTGTCCTGGCGAATCCTGCGTGCTGGCGCTGCCGGGATCGATGACTGGTGGAACGGGGCGATTGAGATCGTGGATTTTCCATTTGGTGTCGACCTGGGCCAGCAAGAGGCTCGGGCTTACGGTAATCACGACGACGGCTAAAAACGGGAGACGGCTTGTTTTCATGGTTCGGACCTCGGCTCCGATCGGCCAGGATTCTAACCCTGATTCGTTGGCAAATAAACCGGGCTCTAAACAAAAAGAGGCAGCGACTGGCTGCCCTTTTTGTTGTGCAGTGCGTTAGGGCGACACAGACGGAAAGCCCGCCTCGCCACGGCTAGGCGGCGGAGCCGCGGATGCGCATGCCATAGAACGAGCGGTAGACGAAAACGAAGGAGACCACGAAGAATGCCGCTGCCAGGATGTGCGTCAGGCCGTCGCCCCCTTGGCTCGCGGTGAGTTGCACGGCGAGCTCGACGGCTAGCAGGCCGAACAGCGTTGTGAACTTGATGACCGGGTTCAGGGCGACTGAAGAAGTGTCTTTGAACGGATCGCCAACGGTGTCGCCGATGACGGTGGCGTCATGGAGCGGGGTGCCTTTTTGCTTCAGCTCGACTTCGACGATTTTCTTGGCGTTGTCCCATGCGCCGCCGGCGTTGGCCATGAAAATAGCTTGGTACAGACCGAAAATGGCGATGGAGAAAAGATAGCCGATGAAGAAGAAAGGCTCGACGAAGGCGAAGGCCAGCGTCGCGAAAAACACGGCAATGAAGATGTTGAGCATGCCCTTCTGCGCGTACTTGGTGCAGATTTCGACGACTTTTTTGCTGTCTGCGACGCTGGCTGCCGCCGCTCCTTCCAGATGAATATTGGCTTTGATGAATTCGACGGCGCGGTAAGCGCCGGTGGTCACTGCTTGAGTGCTGGCGCCGGTGAACCAGTAGATCATCGCGCCGCCGGTGATCAAGCCCAGAACGAAGGGCGCGTGGAGGAGAGAAAGATTGTTGACGTTTTCCGTGAGGCCGTGTGTGAGCGCCATGATGATCGAGAAGATCATGGTGGTGGCGCCGACCACGGCAGTGCCGATGAGCACGGGCTTAGCGGTGGCTTTGAAAGTGTTGCCGGCACCGTCGTTGGCTTCGAGCATGTCCTTGGCGCGCTCGAAATTTACATCGAAGCCGTGGTCTTTTTTCAGTTCCTGCCGAATGCCGGGAACTTGCTCGATCAGCGAGAGTTCGTAGACGGATTGCGCGTTATCGGTGACCGGGCCGTAAGAATCGACTGCGATGGTGACCGGCCCCATACCGAGGAAGCCGAAAGCCACCAGTCCGAACGCAAACACCGCGGGTGCAAGCATAAGGAGCCCAAGGTTCAGCGTGCTGATGAGATAGCCCATCGACATCAGCAGGACCATCGCCAGGCCAATGTAATAGGCAGAGAAATTTCCGGCGACGAAGCCGGAGAGAATGCCGAGGGATGCGCCGCCCTCTTCCGCCGAGGAGACGACTTCTCGTACGTGGCGGGATTCCGTCGAAGTGAATACTTTCACCAGCTCCGGAATGACCGCGCCTGCCAGCGTGCCGCAGGAGATGATGGTTGCCAGCTTCCACCATTGCGAAGCGTCTGTACCGAGGGTGGGAGTGGCGAAGGTGGGAATGATCAGGTAAGAGACCACGTAAGTGAGCGCAATCGACACGACGGAAGTGATCCAGACTAGCGACGTCAGCGGCGCTTCGTAATTCATCTTGTCCGCGTTGCCGTATTTGGCCTTGGCGATGAAGCCGTTGATGAAGTAGGCCCCGGCGCTGGACACCAGCATCATGATGCGCATCACGAAGATCCAGACAAGCAATTGGACTTGCACGGTGCTGGCCGCCGCCGTGGCTTTTGCTAGTACGTCTCCGGGAGCGTTCTCGAAAGTCATGCCGGCCGGTAGAAGGTGTGAAGGGGTGACGGCGAGAAGAATAAACGTGATCAGCGCAACGCCGGTCACGCCATAAGTCTCAAAGCCGTCGGCGCTTGGACCGACCGAGTCGCCGGCGTTGTCGCCGGTGCAATCCGCGATAACGCCGGGATTGCGCGCGTCGTCTTCCTTGATCTTGAAGACGATCTTCATCAAGTCGGAGCCGATATCGGCGATTTTCGTAAAGATGCCGCCGGCAATGCGCAACACAGCCGCGCCAAGCGATTCACCGATGGCGAAGCCAATGAAGCACGGCCCCGCGTAATCGCCCGGGATAAACAGCAGGATGAAGAGCATCATCAGCAGCTCGACGCTGATGAGCATCATGCCAATGCTCATACCGGCTTCAAGCGGCGTGTGATAGATGGGATAAGGCTTGCCACCGAGAGCCGCAAAAGCGGTGCGTGAGTTGGCGAAGGTGTTCACGCGAATGCCAAACCAGGCTACGCCGTAGCTTCCTGCCATGCCCACGACGCTGAAGACGAGAATGATGGGCAGAGTAACCGCTGTCGGATGCACGGGAGCAAGGACGCCGAAGTAAAGAACGATGACAACGGCGATGAATAGCCACAGGAAGACAAGGAATTTGCCCTGGGTAAAAAGGTACGTCTTGCAAGTTTCATAGATGAGCTCGGAAATGTCGCGCATGGACTTATGGACGGGCATGCCTTTGAGGCGGCTGTAGATGGCCAGCCCAAAGATCAGGCCGAAAACGCAAAAGACGATTCCGAAGAGAAGCAGCTTGTGGCCGTCGATCCCGAGAAAGTTCACTTGCGAAAGGTCCGGGACCTTTAGGCCGGCTTCACCGCCTGCTTCTTGAGCCATTGTTCGAGCGCTCGTGAAGAGCGCTAGAAAAGCCGCCGCGGCACTCCCTTTGGCGAATCTACATCCCAAGGACCAGGCACTTGCAAGCCAGGCGCGCATTAAAAATCCTCCATGATGAAAAATCGGATTCAGGGCAAACCGCGGCCCTCGACACTCGTTTCCGGCACACCATTTCTTCCGAACGCTGTTTGTTTAGCGCCGGGGAATGGTCTTGCCGGATTTCAAAAGGCTCCCACCTCAAGACGTGACAGGAACTTCGCTTTTGTGCCCCGCTCGGATCGGGGTGGCCTGCTCGCGCACCCGGCCTGTCTGCCGCAGGAAATCATGGCGAGGCAGCCCCTGCGGGGCCCGAGTACAGGCGCACACAAAACGCTGATTTATAACATTTAGCGTAGTGGCGGGTCAAACTGTGTGAAGGTCCTTCTGGGGGAATGAAGCCGCTCGCGGCAAGAGCCTCGGGAGACCCTATTCGGGAGGTTTATAGGACGGTATCGCGGCGAACATGCGGGCGAAAAACAATTGCAAAGCGATGGTAACATGCCTTGATTGCCAGAGCAGCAACAAGCAGGTATAGACGGGGGGCCATGAATAGAGATTTTTCGCGGGCAGCGGCAAGCCGTGCGGCTGCCAGTAACGCGATTGGTCACAAGGAAAAGCGCACGGAAGCCGACTGTGCCTGCCAGGCGCCGTCCTTGCAGCTAAAAGTTCGAGCGCAGAGCCCCCGCGAGCAGTCTGCGGGACGCGCGTGAGACATCATTTCTTTATTACTGGCACGGATGCCGGCGTCGGGAAGACGACGCTCTCAGCGCTTCTTTGTGCGGCGCTAGACGCGGTTTACTGGAAGCCGATCCAGACCGGGACGCTCGAAGGCTCCGACCGCGTAACGGTGATGCGGCTCGCGGGCATTGGGACGGACCGCACGCTGGACGAGGTGTACAAATTTGTCCCGCCCGTTTCGCCCGATCTGGCCGCGCGTTGGGCGGGCGTGGAAATCGATCTGGGCCGCATCAGTCTGCCTACCAGCTTGCTGAACGATTGGCTAGTCGTCGAGGGCTTGGGCGGCGTGCTGGTGCCCATTAATCAAAAGCAATTCATGCTGGATATGATGGTCAAGTTCAAGCTACCGGTGATCCTGGCGGCACGCAGCGGTGCCGGGACCATCAATCACACGCTGCTGACGCTGGCGGCTTTGCACGCGGCCGAACTGCCGGTGCACGGCGTTGTTTTAATTGGCGACCAGAACCGCGAGAATCGCGAAACCATAGAGCGGTTTGGACACGTCCGAGTGATCGGCGAAATACCGCGCCTCCCGAATCTTCACCGCACTGCATTGATGCAGATCTTCATGAACCACTTCGACCGCGCCGCGTTTTCGCAGTGACTTCGAACCATGGCCCTGCCCTTGCTCTAGAACAAAATGAGCTGTCTGCTAGACTGATCGTCCGGATTGCAGGGGAGGAATTCTCTTGCGCAGCTGGCGGGAAAAGATTGCGGCCTCGAAGAGGGGAATGGTTGACGGCGGGAGTTGCGATTGTCACTAAGTCTCAACGGCTGGAAACAAAAGATTATTGCGTTTGCAGGCGGGCTGGGAGCGCCCGGCCTTCTGCTCATTTCTTTCCTGGATTCCTCGGTGCTTTCGTTTCCCATCATCAATGACCTTCTCCTCATTCAGCTTTCCATGCAGCGTCCCGAACGGATGCCACTCTACGCTTTGATGGCCGCATCGGGCTCGGTGCTGGGCTGTGTGGTGCTTTACTTTCTGGCGCGCTTGGGCGGGGAAGCTTACTTTCACCGCAAAGCGGGTGCGCGCGCACATGCCATTCGCCACTGGGTCGAACGCAACGGATTCGGCGGCATGTTGATTGCCGCGCTTCTGCCGCCGCCGACGCCGTTCAAGATATTTGTGTTTGCCGCCGGTGTCTTTGAGGCGCCGCTTTTTGGATTTGCGTCCGCGATCACTGTGGCCCGCCTATTTCGCTATTTTGGCGTGGGCTATCTCGCGATTCGCTACGGGGCGGACGCGCTTCCCTATCTTGGCGCGCACAAGTTGCGGGTCACAATTCTCGTGGTCGGGCTGGTCACGGTCAGCTATGGTCTTTCGCGCTGGATACTGCGCCACCAGCCGCACCATGATGCGCAAGAATAGCGCGCGAAAACGATCAGTGACGCAGGTCGCGGGCCCAGACCAACTCTTGGGATGTGACTTTGTTGTTCAGATCGAGTTCGATAAGAGCGGCAAGCTCATGTTGCGTTTCGCCCGCCGCGGCATAACGCAAGTCACGAAAAACGACGATGTACCCG
>Ga0210403_10000721_pt1 | contig 33486 bp, 24 predicted proteins | sample IncBWC19MmetaG_FD_150863 | JGI IMG/M metagenome (GOLD analysis project Ga0210403, IMG submission 150863) | Forest soil microbial communities from Barre Woods Harvard Forest LTER site, Petersham, Massachusetts, United States - Inc-BW-C-19-M | ecosystem: Environmental > Terrestrial > Soil >...
GATGCGTTCGGGGGTAACTTCGCCTAGGATGCGCACAGCCAAGCCTGGGCCCGGAAAGGGCTGGCGCTGCAGGATTTCTTCAGGCATACCGAGTTCGCGGCCGATGTTGCGCACTTCATCCTTGAACAGGTCTTTGAGTGGCTCGATCAGCTTGAGCTTCATCTTCTCCGGAAGGCCGCCAACATTGTGGTGTGTCTTGATGGTCTGGGAAGGCCCGCGCACGCTCACCGACTCAATCACGTCGGGATAGAGAGTGCCCTGTACCAGCCATTCGACTTTGCCGGTCTCTTGCTCGATGCGCTGCGCTTCCCCGTCGAAGACCTCGATAAACTCGTTGCCGATGATCTTGCGTTTGGTTTCCGGATCGCTCACCCCGGCAAGCTTATTGAGGAAGCGCACCCCAGCATCCACGGCCACCACGTTGAGGCCCAGCAGGCCGCGCAGGTTCTGCTGCACTTTCTGGAACTCGTTTTTGCGCAGCACGCCGTTGTTCACGAAGACGCATGTGAGCCGGCCGCCCAACACTTTATGCACGAGCGTAGCGGCCACCGCGGAATCCACTCCGCCGGAGAGCGCGCAGATGGCGTGGCCGGTTTCCCCGACCGTGGCCTTGATCTGTTTCAAGCTCTCGTCGATGAAATGCCGCGAAGTCCAGTCACCCCGTGCGCCACAGATGCCCATCACGAAATTACGAAGCAGGTCGATTCCCAGCTTCGTATGGTGGACTTCCGGGTGGAATTGCACCGCCCAGATGCGCCGCGCTTCGTCCTGGAATGCAGCCAGCGCGTTGTGGCTGGATGCGACAACGGAAAACCCCGGCGGCAGCTCCTTAGCTTCGTCGCCGTGCGACATCCAAACGTTCAATTGCGAGGGGAGGTTGGCGAACAGCCGCGACTTGCCGGTCACGGTGACTTCCGCGTGGCCGTACTCATGGCGGGGACCAGGGACCACTTTGCCGCCCAGCTTATGGGTAATGAAGTGCAGCCCGTAACATACGCCCAGCACCGGTAGGCCCATGGCCAGCACGCGTTCATCTGCCGGGGGAGCATTCTGGTCGTAGACGGAGCTTGGCCCGCCCGAGAGGACGATCCCGGCGGGACGGTATTTCTTGATTTCATCAAGAGACGCAGTGCAAGGCAGCACCGCGGAAAAGACCTTCAATTCACGGATACGGCGCGCGATGAGCTGCGTGTATTGCGAGCCGAAGTCGAGGATGACAATGGATTGTTCTTCCACGGACAATTCTGCCCGATTCGGCGGGAAGTGTAAAGGGGAAAAGGCGGCGCCGGAACGCCGTCTTATCTTGCAGGCTGGTTTCTTGCCGGCTCCTCGTTACACAGGTGACCAATCACTGCACGCGCGATTGGGTGTGGGCACGCGGATGCGGGCCGCATTTTTCATTGTGCGCTTTACGGCGCAGCATGCGGATAGCTTCCTGGTGAATCTGGCTGGTGCGCGCCTCGCTCACGCCCAGGCGCTCTCCGATCTTCTTCAATCCCAGCTCTTCGAAGTAGTATAGGTACAACACATCGCGCTGGCGGGGCTTGAGTTCCTCGATGCGCTCCTTCATTTTCATCCAGCTCTCACGGCGGCTGTAGATCTGAAACGGACTTTCTTCGCTCGATGGCAGATTGTCCATTTCATCGCTGCTGATGCTGGCTTCTGCGGCCTGCACTGAGACCTGTTTGCTCGATTCCAGACGCTGCAGGGTGTGATGATACTCGTCCATTCTCATGCCTACCGCGTGGGCAAGGGCCACGGCTTCCGGCTCCTGGCCTGTCATGGCGCGCAGGCGCTGGCGCGCGTCTTCGATGGCGCGCGCCGTCCGGCGTTCCCGCCGCGAACAAGTATCGAGCCGCCGAAGCTCATCAAGAATCGCGCCGGTGATGCGGGAGTTGGCGTAGCTTGAGAATTCCACGGCCCGGGAAGCGTCATACCGGTTCTGCGCTTCCAGCAGTCCTATCATTCCGCTCTGCACCAGATCTTCAACTTCGACATGCACCGGCAGCCGTCTCTTGATATTGGCTGCGATCGATCGCACAAGTCCGAAGTAATCCTGCACGGCCACCTGGTTGGCCGTGCTTGTACACGCGTTGGCTGGCATCATCATGACTTCTCCTACCTTTGCTTTTCGCTACTCTGGGTTTGCCCTTTCTTAATGCACGTCCCGTTCCAAACATTAAGGCTTCCAAGAGATTGATATAAAAGGGGGAGGCGGGCGCAGGTCGGTACGCCAATGCCGTCCATGTCAAGAATCTGAACAGGTTCGGGGTAACCGCTTATCGATTGAACAAAGCAAATCTTCTATGGGAGATGACGAGAAAGGCAGCCGAGTGACGGGTTTCGGGCGGATCGCACCCGGCGATTTGCAAGTTCCAATCTCAAAGGCTGTGACTTTTTGTTTCTGCCGGGCCTCTCAGCACAACGCCGTGTTGGGGGATTAAAAAATCGCAGCCTCTCAGCATGGCGTTCGCCGTGGGCTGTGGCGGTTGTGTCTGATGCTGACGTGCTATTCTTGCTTGCTCAATCATTCACGAAGAGCTTTACGTAAAAGCACTCCCCTCTCCCGGAGGTAACGGTCCATGCGTGGACGACTTGTTTGGCTGGTTCTAATGCTTGTCTTCCCGGCTGTCATGCTTGCTCAGGCGCCCGCACCCGGCTCGCCAACCCATGCTCCTTTACCTCATGAAATGACCGCCGCCGATGTGGAAGCCTTCCTTGACGGGTTTGTGCCTATGCAATTGGAACGGGAGAATATTGCCGGGGCGGTGGTCTGCGTGGTGAAGGAAGGCAAAGTGCTCTTCGCCCGCGGCTATGGCTATGCCGACGTGGAAAGGAAGACGCCGGTCACGGTCGATGCCACACTCTTCCGTCCGGGGTCCATTGCCAAGCTGTTTACATGGACGGCCGTCATGCAACTGGTGGAACAAGGCAAGCTCAACCTCGATGAGGACATCAACAGTTATCTCGATTTCAAGGTCCCCGCCACCTTTCCTCAGCCCATTACGCTACGCCACATTCTTACCCACACCACGGGATTTGAAGAGAGCGTGGCCCGCCTTTTTATCCAGGCCGATGTCCCTATCGTTCCCCTGGGCCAGTATCTCCGCATGCACATGCCCAGGCGCATCTTTCCGCCCGGAACCACCCCGGCTTACTCCAACTACGGCGCGACGCTGGCCGGTTACATCGTGGAACGGGTTTCCGGGAGACCTTTCGATGTTTATGTTGCCGAACAGATCCTGAAACCGCTGGGCATGACACGCTCAAGCTTTTCTCAGCCGTTGAATGCCGAATTACAGCCGATGATGTCGAAGGGATATGCAACCGGCTCCGGCAAGCCTCATCCTTTTGAAGTGGTGCAGGCCTCGCCGGCGGGCAGCCTCTCCACGACCGCCGCCGACCTTGCCCATTTCATGATTGCTCACCTGCAGGAAGGGCGCTATGAAAATACCCAGATCCTGAAGCCTGAGACTGCTCGCCAGATGCACGCCCGCCAGGCCGGACTTAGTCCCGCCATGAATGCCATGGCGCTGGGCTTCTATGAAGAGAGCCGCAACGGGCGCCGCATCATCGGCCACGGCGGCGATACCATCGTCTTCCACAGCGACCTGCATTTGATGCTCGATGCCGGTGTGGGCTTCTACGTTTCTTACAACAGCGCCGGCAAGGGCGAACTGAGCCCGCGTTCCGCCCTGTGGAGCCATTTTATCGACCGCTATTTCCCCTGGGAGATGCCGCCGGAAACCGCTGTGCCTGCAACGGCGGTGGCCGACTCGCGGTCCGTGGCCGGATATTACCTGAGTAGCCGCCGCTCGGAAGGGACTTTCCTGCGCGCCACCAACCCTTTCGGTGAAGCCCACGTGGCCCCACAGAAAGATGGCACTCTGAAGGTCGAGCCGTTTAAAGACTTCAAGGGTGAGCTCAAGGTCTGGCACGAAACCGGACCGCTCGTCTACCGCGCGGTCGAGGGACAAGACCGCATCGCTTTCGTTCCCGACCGTAACGGGCGCATGCAACTGGTCATCGGCTTTCCCGCATTGATCTTTCAGCGCGTATCGCTGCTCGACAGTGGGCCGTTCAACACCGCGTTGCTGGCCTTCAGTATTGGGATGATGGGTCTGTCGCTGCTGCTGCTTCCGGTGGCCGCCGTGATACGGGGCCACTACCATGTGCGTCTCGAACTTACGTCCCCGCAACGCGGCCTGCGCCGCATCCTGCGCATCGTCTGCGCCATCGATATGGCGTTTATGGTGCTGTTCATGGTGGTGGTGGCCGCGCCCAATCCGTTGGAGCTGCTCAGCGGGAAGCTCGATCTATGGATCAGGCTGCTGCAAGTGCTGGGAGTGATCGGCGCCCTGGGCGCCCTGCCGGCCATCTACGCTGCCCTGCGCCTGTGGCGTGAACGTGACCTGTGGATTTGGGGCAGGGTCTTCGATCTGCTGGTGATGCTGGCGGCTGTGGGCTTCACATGGTTCGTGGTCCACTGGAACGTGATTAATTTCAGCTTGAACTATTAGGAATGGCCAGTTGGGGATTGCCAGTATTGCCAGAACTTAGTGCGGGGTTTGATCTGTCGTTGGCCTCAAAGTATTGGCAATCATGGCAATTCTTCAATACTGGCAATCTACTTCATGGCCGCCCCATATTCGGTGGTATAACTCAAGCCGATTTCTCCGCATTTGTGCTGCTCTTCCGAGTACACCACGCAACGGTCATAGGGCCGGGAGTAGACATGCAGGCTGACGGCGCGTTCCGGGAACGGGTTATACACCCTGTGGACGGGGTCGGCCGGGTCAACAGCCGCGGGCGCGGCGGCATTCATTTCCAGGATGTCGGTTGGCGCTATATCGCAGGTACCGGCCGCGAGGTCCTGCGTTAACACTTTGTAATTCTGCACCAGCAATCTGCCGATCGGGGCGGCCATCCAGCAGTTTTGGTCTTTATGGTTGTGGATGGAGCTGCCCTGTCCAGCGTCCCAGCAGATGGCGATCAATTCGTAGAGGGGGGTCTTATCGATGAGATTGCGGGTGTAGTGCTGGGCGTCCCACAGCAGGTAGGGCTGAATGGATTTCGGATCAACCGGAGAAGAGCGCAACAGTTCACGTACAGCGCCCACATTCATGAAATCGTTTTCGTTACAACATCGTAATTTGGCTACCAGATCCTGAATTCCGATCAATTCCATAGTTATGGACCTCACAAAGGTGGACTCGGCATTATTGTAAACCCAAAAGGGCCAGAGCTTCACCACTGAGGCGCGACCCAAAAACAATCCACCGCGAAGGGTGCAAAGAAAAAACACAAGATTGAACCGCACAGTGTGCAGAGCGGGGATAGCAATACGAAATCGGCGCGTTGCACGGACACGCCGAAGTCCGCGCCATGACCTTGACGATCACGTTGGCGGAGAAAAAGCCAGGGCGTTCACCCTCGCGCACCGCTCGCATCCCATGCGGAAGAAGTGGCGTTACGAGCAAGGATTGCACCCGGAGCTAATATTTCTTCGCTGCTATTTCTTGATGATGCGCGGCCCCGGTGGGGGCCCCACCCTTTCAGCGTCGCTGCTCTCTTCGAGCAGTTCGATCACGATTTCCCTCACCGCAAATTCTTCCTGCGTGGCATGCACAGAGGTGCTGACGCTTTGCAGCACCACGTGTCCCGCTTCCAGATCGCTGGCCAGTTCGCGCAACATCTGGGCGGCTTTGGCTTCATTCAGCCCAAAGGCCAGATTGCCTTTGCGCCGGGCGCAGTCAATAGCGTTCATGAGGCTCTTTTCGGCCATGTTCTTCCCCTTTTTTCCCGCGCCAAGAACCTCCATTCAAGGCCCTCGCAGCCCGGGTTCCCATCTTTTTTATCTGTTACATATAGACTGGTCCGAAGAGGATAAAAGTTTCACTTTTTATAAGAAAAATATAAGAAAAAATACCGCCGCCTCAAGGCTGCCGGGTGGGTAGAACCGCTCGGATTGAGATTGGGCAATAAGGTTGAGGAAGAGGACAGGCGATCCGGTAAGCCAAAACCCAGGCATCCAGGCAATACATCCGGGCATGCAATGGACTATTTTCTTAATGTTTTCAACGCTTTGCAGCAATGTTCCAGGCCATGGCGGCATCCGCGCCTGCCGTAAGGAAAACCTCTTGTGCCCCAAGGCGCTATTACCAGCCTGCAGTTTCAGGTTTTTCCCCCGCTCAGTGTGCCTTCCCGACTGGCTGGCTCTTACCCGGAGGTCAATTGCTCAGATGTGGCAGCCGTGGCGTGCAGGTTGATGTTCGCCTTTAGTTCGCCTATAGTGTTTCTAGCGAAGAAAGCCTCGTTGCGCAATTTCCGGGGGGTTGATTAAGATGAGCGGGCCGAGTCACGACCAATCATTGGTTTGATATCGTTGAAGTGCTGGCCGCCAGAGGACCGGACTATCAAGCATTCAAGGAGAGGCTAACCAGCACGGTAGGCATTCCTTCCAGCCAAGGGCCTTAAGGACGGCATGCCACTTCTCATCAGAGACTACCCAGTGGGCCGTTACGCTTCCCAACTTCGAGATTCATATCGCGCTGCCAGGGAGCCAAGGGATCATCAGTGTCGTAAACTCTTCACTTCATGGCCACTCAACCTGCCCAACCCCGCGTCGACTTTCTCACCGTCATTTCGGTGGCCATCATCGCTTATGCTTCGACCGATATGGTGCATGAAGCTCTTGGACACGGCCTCGCCTGCCTGCTGCTGGGGTTTCGCATGACGCGCATTTCAACCGTGGCCCTGGAAGCCGTCAGTGACGGATACCTGCTGCCGGCTTCCGGCTCCATCGCCAACCTGATTTTCGGCGCCCTCTCGCTCTGGCTGTTCCACCGCGCCCGTGGATTCAACGCCACCCGCTACTTCCTATGGCTGTTCGCGCTGCTCAACATGCTCAACGGTGTTGGCTATCTGCTGTTTTCGGGATTATCGAATTTCGGCGACTGGAGCGCCGTGATCGCAAGATTCACACCCCACTGGGCGTGGCGCGCAGGGCTGACGCTCGCCGGTGGCGGGTTTTATGTGTGGGCGGTACACATCGGGGCCGCTGCCATGAGACGGCTGGCCGATGAGGGGTTGGTGGCGAAGAGCGACATCCAAAAGCTGATGCTGCCTTCTTATATCGCGGGTGGCGTTCTCATGACCGTAGCCGCCGTGTTCAATCCGATTAGTCCGAATCTGATTCTGCTCTCGGGGGCCGCAGCGTCATTCGGAAGTTCCTGCGGCCTGATCAACATCGCAAGCATGGCCGGCGGGCAGTCGGCATTAGCAGCAGGAACTGTATCCCTCCAAACTCTCCCTCCATCCCGCGCATGGATCATCGCCGCCATTCCAGTGGCCGCAATATTTGTAGGACTGCTCGGACCAGGCATCACCATAGGTAAGTGACCGGTCCTACCTACAAGAGAAGGTTCCAGAGCGGCGGCCCAGTTCCCCAAACCAAATTACCAACTTACAAAATCACCCACTTATCAACTTCATTCGCTCTCGTCCCCCAACTCCTGTCCCACCACCTTCGTCTCTCCATCATTCAATTCCAGGCGGATAGGAGGCTGGCCTGAGTATTTCTCCACCAGGCCTGCCATCAACTGGGAATGGGTCACGACCCACAACTGCGAATTCTTTGCGGCATTCACCAGTTGCCGCGCCAGCGGATCCAGTAGATCAGGATGCAGACTGGTTTCCGGCTCATTGATGGCCAACAGCGCCGGGGGTATGGGACTGAGCAAGGCCGCCAGCAGGCATAGATAACGCAGAGTGCCGTCGGAAAGCTCGCGCGCCCGCAGCGGACGCTTGAGGCCCGGCATGTTCAAGAGCACAGCAAACATGCCGTCTTTCTCGTCATACTCGATCTGTAGTGACGCCCCAGGGATTGCCTGGTCGATGGCGCGGTGCAGCTCCGCGGCATCGCCGGTCTCGATGATGGTCTGCAAGGCGGCCGCCAGGTCGGCGCCATCGTGACCGAGCACCGCCGTGCGCACGCCCACCTGTGGGTGCCGCAGAGGAGAATCGGGATCGGTGCGGAAGTGATGATAGAAACGCCATTGGCCCATCTGCGCAGCCAATACCGACAGCTCAGGATACAGATGCGGCTCGCGCAACTGCGAAAGCACCGATTCGGCCGGCAATAATTCTCCGGAATAATCTTCCAGGCGCTCGTCGCGATCCAGAATCCAGACGCCCTTGGCGCTGCGTTCGAAGAACGTGATCTTCAGCCCACCGGCGCCCTGCATCCAGACCCGTTCTTCCTTCACTTCCGGATCGAGCGCAAAGGCCGAACGCGCCGCCGGCCCCTGGAGGCTGGGCAATCCGCATTCCAGTTCGTAGTTAAAGGAATCGGTGACGATGGCGAGTTTCATGCGCACCGGCCCGGTCCGTGAGGAAGTTGGCGACTTCCCTTTGCGCGCGCCCGCCCACAAGACGGATGGCATTCCGCCCTCGGCGGCGACCACCTGCGCAAATCCGCCGGCGGCCGCCTTGGCCAGCAGGAAAATGGATTTGTATAGATTGCTCTTGCCCGAGGCATTCGGCCCAGTCAGCAAGTTGATCGCGCCCAGCTTCAGCCGCACATCGCGGATCGAGCGATACCCGGCCACATGGATTTCACGAATTGCCACAGGACATGGTAGCAGGTCGCACCGCGGGCCCGGCGCGAGTGGGGCGGGACGCACGAGTCAACCCGTACCCTGACGCGTGTTGCCCAGGGCTGCACCATCGGCCTGGAGGCGAATCCATCTCGACATGACCTGGTCGAACTTGAGTCACGCCGATTAGGTGTAAACTGGCCTGTTACATGTGTGCGGACCTGCGGTGTACATGCCTTAACTTTTCCAGCACACCGTTCCGGTTGCTGGCTGAAGCTCTGGCGGCCGCGTATCGCCAAGAAGATAGACGCTTCTTCCGGTTACACCCCCAATGTCAGATTGTGATATAGGAGCTGCTTCCCAGTGAAACCACAAACGCATAGCGCGCCCAGCAGGCTGCATGAATCGCTCGCGCGTGTTCTTGGGGTCATTCTCGATATCAATAACCCATGGTGGCTGGCGGTGCCGATCGTAAGGGCCGCCGCACAACGCTATGGCGCGGATATGTCGACGCTTTTCCGCGTGGAAGGCGACCGCTTGGTCCTCGAAGGCGGTGTGCTGGGCGAGAAGCGGACGCTTCCTCCCGCGCATGTCTATACGCTGCCGTGGAATGCAAAGACATGGAACGACCTGCAGGGCCAGGGGATCACGGCAGGAGTAGCAGTATTCAACAAAGCGTTGGCCATCCGGTCTTACGACGAGCTTCGCGGGTACCCCGCCCATGCCGGATATTGGGACGAGCATGTTTATGGTCCGGGTGGCGCTGCCGATCCGAAGACCGGATTCGCGTGTTTATACGCTGTTCCGCTGACTCTGGGTGTGGGCAAGCCCAAGGATGTAGTCGCCGGTGTCTTTAAGATCGAGAAGCGGCTCAACAACTCCCATCCCGCGTTCGAAGAAGGCGATTTGGCGGCCTTCGCGCTCGTGGCCAGCGACCTTGAACACATTCTTCGAAGATCGCAAAAAGGCAGGCAGCTCATGGATGAGCATCTCGGTCCTTTTCTGGCCGGCTTGCCTCCCATCATCCACAAAGAATTGAACAGGTACCTCGATGTACTGGCACGATATGAGGGTGAACTTCAGGCCATCGCAACCGAAATCGATCCGCTGCGGAAGCACGCCGTACTCGAGCAGCTCAAGCAGGAGTTGCCCGAGGTTACCGGCTGGATAGACACGGTCAGCAAAGACATCGTCCACTCCTTGGGCTACCAGCCGGAAGACATTCGACGCCCGTTCTTGACCGTGCTCAAGGGCCTTCGGGCCGACCCCCTGGAGTCCGGGCTGGTCCAAAGTTCCCTGGTCCAAGGCTCCCTGATCCAAGCTTCCCTGGTCCAAAGTCTCAGCGACGAGGGCGCCAGTTCCCTCTTGGAAAAAGCCCGCGCGGGCTTCGCGACGCTAGCCATGCCCCAGGAGTCTAAAGACGCCGCGCTCGCAAATTTACAGCGCTGGCTCGATGCGCCGATATTTAGGGACTACCGCGCCCAGATCGAATGGCTCATTGAAAGCCTCCAATGGAATGTTTTGCTTGACAGTTTCCACCGGGTGCTGCCCTTCGGGACCGGTGGCCGCCGTGGCCCTGTGGGCATTGGGACGAACCGATTCAACCCGGTCACTCTGAAGTCGTCCGTCCAGGGGCATGTTGCCTACTTGCGTGAGTGCTACCCCGGAGAGAAGTTGTCGGTGGCGGTCGCCTACGATGTGCGCGCCTTCAACGATCTTCGTGGCGTCTACAACCGGGACGTGCCTAATCCATTGCTGGGAATGACCTCGCGGGATTTTGCCCACTTGGCGGCCGGCGTGTATGCAGCCAACCTCGTTCGAGTCTACATGCTGCCCGTGGATTCCAGCGCCTACGTTTCGACCCCGGAACTCTCGTTCACCATCCGCAAGTTGAAAACCAATGGCGGACTCAACATTTCCGCTTCCCACAACCACCCGGACGACAATGGAGGCAAGTTCTTTGGCGCCCACGGCGGACAAGAAGTTCCGCCCGACGACCAAGAGATGGCGGAACGGGTCGAGAGCGTCGATAAGATCGCCTGGGTTTCTCTGGCGGAGGCACGCGAGGCCGGCCTGCTCCAGGCGATACCCCCAGATTTGCACGAGCAATATATCGATCTCAATCTGGCGCAGTCTCTTGACCTCAACGCGCGCGATGCCCGTATCGTCTTTACTCCACTGCACGGCACCGGAGACACGACCGCCGGTGAAGTGCTGCGGCGGGCCGGGTTCAAGGTCGAACCCGTCCCTGAACAATCACGGCCCGACGGCTCCTTCCCAACGGTGCCATTCCGTGCGCCCAATCCAGAGGTGCCTGAGTCGATGAATGCCGGCGTCGCGGTGGCCCGCGCGGTGGGCGCCGATCTCGTCATCTGCTGTGATCCGGATGCGGACCGGCTCGGTGTTAGCTCCAGGACCGGCAGTGGCGGCTACCGGTTCTTGAACGGCAATGAGATCGCGGTCGTCATTGCGAATTACAAATTGGAGCGGCTCCAGGAGCTAGGCCGCTTGTCCGCCCATCCGCTGGTCATCAAGACCGAGGTCACCACCGAACTGCTGCGCGCGATCGCCAAACACTTCGGTGGGACCATCATCGGCAACCTGCTCGTAGGATTTAAGTACCACGGCAATGTATTGGACCAGATCGAGAAGACCGGACACTTCCGGGAGTTAACAGCTACGCTTGATGATTTCGTGATCGCGGTCGAGGAAAGTCACGGCATACTGGTCACGCACGAGTTGCGCGATAAAGACGCCGCCGGGGCCGCGATTCTGCTGGCGGAATTAACGGCGCGCCAGCGGGCACTGGGTCGTACGCTGGCCGGCTATCTCGACCAGATCCACCTGCAATACGGCTACTATGCGAACGTGCTCACATCGATGGTCATGTCGGGCGCCGTCGGCTTTACTGGCATTCAAACGATCCAATCGATGTTGCGGAAACAACCGCCATCCAGCATCGCGGGATTCAAAGTGTTGAAAACCATCGACCACCAGGAACCGGACGGGCCGCCCTCAACCGATCGCGAGGCCAAAAATATTCTGGTCTTCAAACTAGAAAACGGAGCGCGGGTCATCATCCGGCCATCGGGCACGGAACCAAAGAATAAGACCTACGTCGAGGTGCCATCAGCGCCTCTGGGCGCCGGGGCCGATGTCGAAGCACTCAACCACAAGCGGGCCGAAACTGACGCCATTGCCCAACACATAGCGGACGACTTCGTCCTTCAAATGCTGGCGCTCATCAAGATCGATTTGCCGGCCTACGCTCTGAGAATTTCCGGATTGGTCCCCTTGGATAGGCGCGTTGCGTTCGTAGATGACTTTATCCCACGGCTTGAGGACCACGCACGCGCGCTCGGTGAGCGGAAAACCACACCTGAGAAAGTATCCAAATGGATCGATGAGAATCTGCGGACCTATGGAGAAGATGCGCGCGGACTGGTAAGCAATGCCATCAACGCGTATGTTCAAATCGAACGCGGCAAAACCGGACAACTCCCTGCAGACCGCGCCAGCGAACGCTTGCAGTGCCTCGATGCCATCGCAGCATTCTTCGCGCCCGAGCGGCAATCATAGTAGCTCGCAATACCACGTAGTTCGCAATACCCCGTAGGTCGCAATACCCCGTAGCTCACAATACCACCAAAGCGATGTCATTCCGAACGCCACGGAGTGGCGGAGGAACCGGCTCCGCCACCGCTGGCCATTCGCCGTTGCTGCTACGTGTGCGTTTCTGGGGCTTACGATGCACGTTCAGTGGAAAACATCGCGCCGGCTGTCGAGGGCGATTTCGTGGACCTCAAGCCGCGGCGGAGCCGGTTCCTCGCTCCTGCGCTAAGAACGCGCAGGAACTTCGGAATGACAAAGTGGTTGCGGCTGCGTGTGTCCGTACAGCGGTATCCTGGCGTGGTTGTCGTGGTTGTACTTGGCCGGGCTGCGCACCCTGCCGCCGACATATAATAGGGGATTCAGCCCTTACTTCCAGAGTCGCTTGTGTGTGCGGGCTGAACTCATTCACGATGCCATCTTCCCAGAACGAAAGCATAATCGTACGCGGCGCTCGGGTACACAATCTCAAGAACATTGATTTTGAGATTCCCCACAACGCGCTCACGGTGGTCACCGGAGTTTCCGGCTCCGGCAAATCGTCTCTGGCCTTCGATACCATCTATGCCGAAGGGCAGCGGCGGTATGTCGAGTCGCTTTCCGCCTATGCGCGGCAGTTTCTGGAACGCATCGAAAAGCCGGATGTCGATCTGATTGAAGGCATCGCGCCGGCCATTGCCATCCGGCAGAAGAATTCCACCCGCAATCCGCGCTCGACCGTGGCCACGGCCACTGAGATTTACGACTACCTGCGTCTGCTCTACGCCCGTGTGGGCAAGATGTACTGCCTACAGTGCGGGCAGGAAGTCAAGAAAGACACAGTCGACGAAATCGCGCAGGCGGTGCTCGCCCTGCCGGAAGGCACGCGCCTGCACGCGTTGTTTCCGATCGCTGCGGGCGTCTCGCCCCAGCCGGACGCAGCCAAGAAGCCCAAGGGCCGCGCGAAGAAGACCGCCAAACCCGCGCCGGTCAAATTGGCTGAGGATTCCCCGCTCAAAGAACGGCTGTTTGATCTTCGCCGGCGTGGCTACAACCGTCTCTTTCAGAATGGACAGATTTTTGAATTCTCCACACCCGAGTCGCTGCTCGACATCGATTTCGGCCAGCCTGTCTTTATACTGGCCGACCGCATCGTAATTGGGCCCGGCCAGCGCTCGCGCATTGTGGATTCCGTCGAACAGTCTTTCCGGGAAACGGGTGAGATCACCTTTCAGACCGCCCCGCGCGACGAGAGTGAGACGCCGCAGCAGCTCCGCTTCTCGCAGAAATTCGAATGCAAGCGCTGCCATATCGCGTACACCGAGCCGGAGCCGCGCCTGTTTTCGTTTAACAATCCGTTCGGCGCGTGTCCACGCTGCCAGGGCTTCGGCAACACCATCGACTTCGACCTGAAGCTGGTGGTTCCCGACGAAAACAAATCGCTGAACGCCGGCGCCGTCGAACCCTGGACCAAACCCAAATATCGCGTCTACGCCGTTGAACTGAAGCGCTTTGCGCGCCAGAACGGCGTTCCCCTCGACGTGGCCTGGGGAGAGCTCGAACACGATCAGCAGCAGTTGATCCTGGAAGGTGAAGGCCTGGGCAAAGGACGCTTCCCCGGCATCCAGGGATTTTTCGCGCTGCTCGAACGCAAGAAATACAAGCTGCATGTGCGCGTGTTCCTCAGCCGCTATCGCGGATACGCGCAGTGTCCCAACTGCGGGGGGGCGCGCCTGCGCCCGGAAGCCCGCCAAGTGCGCGTCGAAGACAAGAACATCTGCCAGGCCACGCAACTGACCGTGGAACAGGCGGCGCTGTTCTTCCGGCAGCTCACGCTCTCGCCCGAGAAGACCGTCATCGCCGGCAAGATTCTGGAACAGGTGCAGCAGCGGCTGATGTTCCTCAACGACGTGGGCCTCGAATACCTCACGCTCGACCGGCTGGCATCGACGCTTTCCGGCGGCGAGGCGCAGCGCATCCAGTTGGCGACTTCTCTGGGCTCTCGTCTGGTGGGCGCGCTCTACGTCCTCGACGAGCCTTCCATCGGCTTGCATTCTCGCGACACCGAGCGGCTGATCAACATCCTGCGCGAGCTGCGCGACCTCGGAAACACCATTCTCGTGGTCGAACACGACCCGGAGGTCATGAAGGCCGCCGATCTCATTCTCGATCTGGGGCCGGGCGCAGGTGAACACGGCGGCAAGATCATGGCTTCGGCCACCTACGCTGAGATCAAGAAGTTGCCTGCATCTCTCACTGGGCGTTATCTCAGCCAGGAACTTCGCATTCAGGTACCGGCACATCGCCGCCAGCCGGGGAAGCCCATGCTGCGCATCGAAGGGGCGCGCGCCCACAACCTGAAGAACCTGAACGTTGAAATCCCGCTGGGAATACTGGTGGCTGTGACCGGGGTATCGGGATCGGGCAAATCGACCCTGGTCCACAATGTGCTCTACGAAGCGCTGGCTGCGGAAAAAGGCATTACCGCCGGCCCTGGTCCGGCAGCCAACGGCTTCCGGAGGATCACCGGGGGCGAGTTTATCGCCGACGTGATACTGGTGGATCAATCTCCCATCGGGCGCACGCCACGGTCCAACCCGGTCACATACATCAAGGCGTTTGATACGATCCGCGAAGTCTTCGCTTCGACCGCGGAGTCGGCGAAGAAGGGCTACAGCGCCGGACATTTCTCATTCAACATTCCCGGTGGAAGATGCGAGACCTGCCAGGGTGACGGCACCGTAACGGTCGAAATGCAGTTCCTCGCCGATGTGGAGTTGATCTGCGAAGACTGTAGCGGCACGCGCTACAAACCCGAAGTGCTGGCCATCCAGTACCGGGGAAAGAACATTCACGAAGTGCTGAAGATGACCGTGCGCGAGGCCATCCAGTTCTTCCTGGCTACGCCCAAGATCACCGACAAGCTGCGCGTGCTCGATGAGGTTGGGCTGGGCTATCTGCGCCTGGGCCAATCGGCCACTACGCTCAGCGGCGGTGAAGCCCAGCGCATGAAGCTGGCCGCGCACCTCATCCCCGCGGGCCGTGCGCATGATATCGGAGTTGGTCCCGAAGAGAGGGAAGAACGCCGCAAGGCCCGCGCCGGCAAAGGCGCTCTCTACATCTTCGACGAACCCACCACCGGACTGCACTTTGACGATGTCAGCAAACTGCTGGAAGCATTCCGCAAACTGATCGAAAGCGGCGGCTCGGTGCTGGTGATTGAACACAACATGGACGTCATCAAGACCGCCGACTGGATCATCGATCTCGGCCCCGAAGGCGGCAACCGGGGCGGTAAACTGGTAGTGGCCGGCCCACCCGAACTGGTGGCAAAAAATGAAGACTCATACACCGGAAAATGGCTGGCGCGCATCTTATTGCAGAACAAACAAAACCTTTGAAACACAGAGGAACAGAGGAAGCAGAGGATTTGAGGTTTGTGAGGCGGGGGGAGATCGTCACACACCGCTAGGACCTCAAATTGGAGCTGTGAGCGAATTGCTTAATATTTCAAACGATGTTCTCGACCCCAGCGCTTTCTGGAAGCGACTCACAGCCCGATGCCTTCTCCTACCGGAGTTTACGCGGAGCGGAGGCGAAGGGACCCTCTGTACTCATCTCCATCAGAGTCTTCGTGGTCTAAGAGGATTTCTGGACCCTCCTCACAAACCCAAAAATCCTCTGCTTCCTCTGTTCCTCTGTGTTTCAAAGGTTTTCGTTGCAACTCGTTGCGCTGTATTTCAAAGGTTTTGGTTGCAGCACGTCACGCTGTGCTTCAAAGGTCTTCGCGACCTATGGAGGAACGTTCCTAAAGCCATTTTCTTAGCAATCCTGGTGGCCGCTCTCGCCGCTTCCGGCGTCTCCCAGACGCGCAAGGTTCCTCCTGCGCGCCCAGCGGAGCCCGTGGCCTCTGATCCTCTGATTGAGATTGAGAAGCTGCTAGAAAAGCAGCAATTCACTGAGGCGGAAAGCAAGCTGCTGGAAGTGGTGAAGACCCAGCCGGGAAATCCTCAAGCATGGTTCGATCTGGGGTTTGCCCAGAGCGGACTGAATAAAAACGCCGAGGCCGCTGTCGCTTATCGAAAAGCTGTGGAGCTTAGTCCGAAGTGGTTTGAGGCCAGCCTGAACCTGGGCGTGGCGCTGGCGGCTTCCGGCAATTTCAAAGAAGCGGCCCCGGTGCTGAAGAATGCCGTGCAACTCAAGCCCGCCACCGGAGCAGCGCAGGGGTTGAGCAAAGCGTGGTTCTCTCTGGCAGAGGTGCTCGAAGATAGCGAACCGAAAGAAGCGCTCAACGCCTACCAGAAAGCTTCCGGGCTTGCGCCCGGTGATTCCGTGATCACGCTGGCCACCGCCAACCTGCTGGCCAAGACCGGCGACACCACCGCAGCCGAGCGTCTCTATCTCAAACTGGCCGAAGCCGGCAATGATCAGACTACCCAGACCGCCCAGGCCACCGAAGACCTCATCAGCTTATACCTGAAGCAGAGGCGCCTGACCGACGCCGAAACCTGGCTGAAGAAATATTTGGCGGAGAATCCGCAGAGCATTCCCGCGCAGGCCCAGCTTGGCCGGGTGCTGGCCGCGCAGGGCAAGCTCAAGGAAGGCCTGGCCCTGCTCGAAGCCCTTCCCAACGCGACAGCCGACCCCGCATCGGCACGCCAGCTAGCCGACCTGTATATGCAGGACAAGCAATATGCTCCCGCAAGCAAGCTCTACCATGACCTGCTCTTGCGTGCTCCGCGCGACGCCGAGCTGCACTGGAACCTGGGATCAGCCCTTCTGCATCAGCACAAGTATCCTGAAGCCCAGGAAGAACTGCTCCAGGCCCTGCAACTCAAGCCCACCCTGGCGGACGCCTACTTCGAACTTGCATACGCCGCGCAGCAAAATAAACAGTACGAACTGGCCATTCGCGTCCTCGAAGCCCGTGCAAAACTGCTGCCGGAAAACGCCGCCACCTATTGGATTCGCGCCGTTTCCTTCGACAGCCTCCACGCCTATAAACAGGCCGCGGAAAACTATCGCAAATTCCTGGCCACCGAAGGCGGCAAGTCTCCCGACCAGGAATTCGAGGCCCGCCACCGCCTGCTAGCGATCGAACCAAGGCATTAGCCGCGAATCAACGCGAATGAACGCGAATTAAAAACCGGATTAGCCGCGAATTAACACGAATAAACACGAATTAAGAATAAGAAAATAAAAATAAAAAATCAAAAAACAACAGAAAATCAACGGCAGGAAATCCACAAAAAACAACCCCAGTCTTCTCTCTAATTTCATGTTTTTCTATTTTCTTTTTCTATTTTTTTTCGTTCTTTTTTTTGTTTTTAATTCGTGTTCATTCGTGTTAATTCGTGGCCAATCCGTTTTTGATTCGCGTTCATTCGCGGCCAATTTCCGGTATCCATTAGCTTCACCCACGGCCTTCCAGTAAAATGCTGCTGATGCCGATGCTGCAAAATATCGCTGTTTTCGCCGGTCTCATCCTGCTGTCGGCTTCGCCGCTGGCGGCGCAGAAGACGGTGGAAGCGCTGAAGACCGAAGCTGAGCACGCCTCCGGAGGCCACCAGGCCAGACTGTATGCCGAACTGGCGCAACAGTTGGTAGACGTGGCCAACCAACAGTTCACTGACGCCCAGGCCGAGCAGGGCCAGGCCACCGTGCAGGAAATCCTGAAATACGCGACCCTGGCCCGCGATATTTCCGTGAGAAGCCGGCACAAGATGAAGGAAACCGAGATCCATCTGCGCCAGGCCGAACGCCGGTTGGAAGCAGTGCGCCGCACCCTGTCGGTCGATGACCGTCCGCCACTGGAAGAAGTGGAGAAGCAAATCGAGAAGCTGCGCAAAGACCTGCTCGACGCCATGTTTGCTCCGCCGAAGAAGGAGAACAAACCATCATGAAGATGTCCTATGCCCGGCTGGCCCGCACCGGCCAGGCCCTCGTGTTCCTGCTTCTGTTGCTGGCCATCAACGCCTCGGCTAAAAAACGTGATCCACTGAGCGAGGTGGAGGTCGATCAGTTGCGGGAAGTGGCCATGGAGCCATTGAAGCGGCTACAGCTTTACATCAAGTTTGCCGAGATGCGCCTGACGGAGGTCGACCGGCTCCGCGGCGGTCCCAAAGAAGCCCAGGGGCGTGGAAAGCGCATCCATGATCTGCTTGAGGACTTCACGGCGATTCTCGACGAGATCAACGACAACCTCGACCAGTACCAGGGCCGCCCGCTGGACAAAGACTTGAAAAAGGAATTCCGCAAAGGCCTGAAAGAAGTGCTGGAAGCCGGGGCCAAATGGGAAGCCAGAATCGCCACCCTCAAATCAGCCGCCAGCGCCGACCCGCTGGCCAAGAAAGAATCGTCAGACTACCGCTACGTGCTGCAAGACGCCGGGGACGCGCTGAAATCAACGGTCGATGTCGCCCGCGAATATGCAGAGACGAAAGAGCCGGAGCCGGCAGCGAAGATAAAGTAGTAGCGCTCAGGCCGGAGACACAGATTGGTAATTGCCAAAATTGGTAATCGGGTAATTTGAAACCCTGGACAATTTGAAACTCTAACAGTTTGGAAACACTGGCAATCACCGTAGATTTCAGATGAGGCAGTATTTCAATTACCCGATTACCAATTTTGGCAATTACCAATCTGCCTCAGGGCTGAATGCTGAGTGCTAATTGCTTCCTACCTCATCTCCTTCAAATACTTCTTCGCCTCCGCCAGTTGCGGGAACCAGTTTTCTTCCTCTTGAAAAGCCCGTGGATGCACGCAGCGGCGGCTGCCTTTCATCTTGACCGGATGCCGCAGGTGCAGCATCTCGTGGTACACCAGATATTCGATGGCGCAGCGCGGCACTCCGGGAAGGTCAAAGACACGGCTGATGACAATGGTGTTGTGCGCCGGGTCGTAATGGCCGAGACGATAGCGCGAATGGTTCGAACTCCAGCTCATTTGCGGACGCGCCATGAGTCCGTGAAAGAAACGCACGTTCAGTTCGTCAAAGACTTCATCCAGATGGTAGTGTGTACCGGCCGGGCCGTTGATGCGCTTGCGTCCCCGGGTCGAGCGCACCAGATGGAGCTTCTCGGCAATGGCCGTCCCTCCCGCAAACCGGCGGAAGCGGGCTGAGTGTCCGGCATTGATTCCTTTGCGATAGAGCTTGGAAACCAGAATATGCAGGATGGCATAGAGCACGGAATCGTCTGCAGCCTCCAGCAGATCTGAGAGGCGTATGAGAACGCGCCTTTCCCGTAAGCGGATGGTATTGTTCAGGCTGGCAAAAGGGAAAAACTGGATCTTATATTCAGGAACAGGGACGCCCGGACGCAACTCGCGGTGGGCTTCTTCAAACAGCGCTGACAGCTTCGGGGGCACGAGGACTAGAGTAACGTAGCCACAAGCAAAACCCAAGGAGGATTGCCAGAATTGCCAATACTGGCAATCCTATCCGATCACCAATCTTTTGCTCTTTCATCTGTGCCTCCGTATTACTATCCATCAGAATCTTTGCGGCTTGCAATGATTTTTCCGCCGCCTCACCCCCCAAGAACCTCTGTTGCCTCTGTTCCTCTGTGTTTCAAAGGTTTTGTTTGTGGCAACGTCACGCTGTGCCTCGGTGGTGAATACCGGTTGGGGTTTTCAAATTGTTGACTCCCCACCGCCCGCAACGTAAAATCGGTATTGAAAATGAAATTCATTTTCAATTTCAAAATGGGAATTTCGACTCATGCTCCAGGCCCTGATTATCACACTTCGCGAAGGTGTTGAGGCTGCCCTGATTGTGGGCATTACCCTGGCGTATCTGGCCAAAATTGGCCGTCCGGAGCTACGCCGGACGGTCTATTGGGCCCTGATTGCCGCTTTTGCCGGCAGTATTGCTGGCGCCGTAGTGCTTTCCCGCACCGGCCTGAACCAGGACATTTTCGAAGGTTGGGTCATGCTGGTGGCCGCCGCCTTTGTGGTCAGCATGGTCATCTTCATGATGCGCGCCGCCCGCAAGATGAAAGGCGACATCGAAAACAAGATCGGTTCCCTGGCGGGTACCGGCTCGCGTTGGGGTCTTTTCTCCTTTGTGTTTCTTCTGGTGCTGCGCGAAGGCATTGAGACCGTCCTGATTCTGGCCGGAGTATCGTTGAACTCCACCGAACTGATGAGCTTTATCGGCACCCTGCTGGGCGTGGCCCTGGCGGTGGTCTTTGGCGTGATGTTCGTCAAGGGCAGCGTGCGCATCAACCTGCAGAAGTTCTTCCGGGTCACGAGCATCATCTTGTTCTTTGTGGCCTTCCAACTGATTGTCTCGGGGTTGCACGAACTCTCGGAAAACGGCGTGCTTCCTTCGAACCGGCAGGAAATGGCGCTGATCGGCCCCATTGTGCGCAATGACTACTTCTTCTTCGTTACCATTCTGGCGCTGGCGGCGCTGATGATTCTGCTGGAATACGGCCGCCAGAAACCGCAGGCCGCGTCTTCCGCAGCCGCTTCCCCGTCGCCTTCCCGGGCCGAAGAACGCAAGCTGCAATGGACTGCGCGCCGCGAGCGCCTGTGGTCGGTCGGGCTGTGCGTGACCGCTTTCACCTTCATCGCCATGATCACCGCCGAGTTCATCTATACCAAGAGCGCCTCGGCCCTCTCCACGCCCACCGTGGTCGCGTTCAACAACGGTGAGATTCGCATTGCCAAGGCCAGCGTTGCCGACGGCGACCTGCACCGCTACAGCGCCGTGGTCAACGGCGCCGAGGTCCGCTTCTTCCTCTATCGCCGCCCGAACGGCGAGATCGCTACAGTGTTTGACGCCTGCACCATCTGCGGGCCCATCGGTTTCTACAAGTCGTCCGTCGGCGTGGTCTGCAAGAACTGCTCGGCGCCCATCAACCCGCAGAGCGTAGGCCAGCCCGGCGGATGCAACCCTATCCCGCTTAAATCGACCGATGCGGGTGACACCATTGTCATCGCCACGGCCAGCCTCGCAGAGCAAGCGGAGGTGTTCAAAAAATAGCGATGTTTGCCCGCCTCCTCTTCGAATCGTTCCGCCGCCAGCGGCGGCGCAAGGCCTTCGCCCTGCTCGCCATCGCGCTGGGCATGGCCCTGAGCACCGCCATGATCTCAGTGGCTACCGATATCGGCGACAAGGTGACCCGTGAATTGCGCGCACTGAACACCAACCTGGTGCTGACCCCGATGGAAGCCGGTCTCGACGTAACCATCGGAGCGAACACCTTTAAGCCGGCGGGTGAGGAGAAAGCGTTCATCCCCGAGAGCGACCTGCCCCGCCTCAAAGGTATCTTCTGGGGAAACAACATCGTCGGTTTCGCCCCGTTTCTTTTCGCGCAGCAAATTTTTTTCCGCCCTGCAGGGCCTGTTACCGCGAGGCTGATTGGCACCTACTTCGATCAGCCATACGGAAAGGCAAATGAAAAAACGGGTGTTCGCAGCGTGAACAGCTTCTGGCACGTGGAAGGCGAATGGCCCGCCGACGCCGGCTTCAACGGCAGCTTCGGCGCCCTCGCCGGGGTAAGCCTGGCACACAAGACCGGATTGCGTCCCGGCGACACTCTCGAAGTTGGCGATGGCAAAGCCAAGCTGCGCATCACCGGCATTCTCACGACCGGAGGCGTTGAGGATGATGCGATTGTGGCTCCACTGCACATGGTGCAGCAAGTTCTGGGAAAGCCGGGAGCCGTGGACCGGGTGGCTGTCAGTGCGCGCACCAAGCCCGAAGACGCCTTTGCGCGCCGCGACCCCAACTCCATGTCGCCGGAGATGCACGACCGCTGGTATTGCTCGCCCTATGCCAATTCCATCGCCTTCCAGATTCATGAAGCGCTGCCCGCGGTGCAGGTCGAACAGGTGCGGCAGGTGGAACAGAACCAGGGCAAGGTGCTCTCCCGCATCTCCGGACTGATGCTATTGCTCACCATCGCCGCCCTCCTGGCCACCGCGCTGGCCGTCTCCGCCGTAATGGCGGGGACGGTGATCGAGCGCCGCCAGGAAGTTGGCCTGATGAAATCGCTGGGCGCCGGCAATGGACTGGTGGCCACTCTGTTTCTCACCGAGGCCGGCTTGCTGGCCATCATCGGCGGCGGCGCAGGTTTCGCCGGCGGCGTCTTTCTCGCCCGCTACATCGGCCAGAGCGTGTTCAATTCTCCCATTGTGGTAGCGCCCGTAGTGCTGGCGGTCGTGATATTTGCAGCTCTAATGGTCGCCTTTGCCGGCAGCACTGGCGCGGTCCGCAAGGCCATGCGCTTTGATCCGGCTGTCGTGCTGCGAGGCGATGCATGAACCGCCGTGCCCTGTTCATGCGCCTGCTGGTCAAAGCGGCCTGGGTGCGCCGCGATCGCGCAGCCACGGCGCTGCTTTCCATCGTGGTTGTGGCTACTATGGCGACCGTAGGGCTGACCGTCTATGCCGATCTGGAAGCCAAGCTGAACCGTGAATTTCGCAGCTTCGGCGCCAACCTGGTGTTCACCACCCCTAGCGCGCAGATAGACAAAAAAGCGGCCGACGAAATTCTTGCGCAGCTCTCGGCCAACGCCGCCGCTGATGAAAGCTACCGGCTCGCCCCAATGGCGTACGCTATCGCCGTTGGCCCCCGAGAGTCCCGCGTAGTCATCGCCGGCACCGTACTGGGCGAACTGCAGGAACTGAACAGCTTCTGGGACAGCCAGCCGCTGGCCAACGCGAACGGCAACGCGCTGCTGGGCGCCAAAGCGGCAGCGCAGCTCTCCCCTACTGGCGCGCCTTTTACAATTTCATTCGAAGGCAAGACCTTTGAGGTGCGGCCATCGGCTATCTTTAAATCCGGCTCAGAAGATGACAGCCGCATTTTCCTTGAACTGACCGGCTTCACCGCCCTGACTTCGTTGCGCGCCGATACGGTTTTGATCCATGCCCAAGCGTCTCCCCAGGTCATTCATGCCAAGATCGATAGGCTCAAGGCGGCGTTCCCCGGCGCGGAAGTCAAGCCGGTGCGGGCGGTCACCGAGACCCAGGCCACCGTTCTGGGTAAAACGCGGGCGGTGGTGCTGGCCGCCTCTTTGATCGTCGTGGTGCTGATTGTGCTGTGTATGGTGGCGACGCTGACCGGCTCGGTGCTCGAGCGCCGCAAAGACTTTGCCGTCATGAAGGCATTGGGGGCATCGAATTCCGCCGTCAACCTGCTGTTTGCGGGGGAAGCTTCGGTGGTAGCCACCGCGGGTGGCCTGACAGGTTTTATTCTCGGCAGCGCCATCGCCTGGTGGATTGGCCAGGCCAACTTCGGATCGGCCATTCTGCCTCGTCCATTGTTGCTGGCGCCCGTGATGCTGGGCAGCATTGCGCTGGCGCTGGTCGCCTGTAGCGCGCCGCTGCGGCTCTTGCGCGGAATTCAGCCTGCGGTCATTCTCAGGGGGGAGTAGATGCCCATTGAACTCAAGAACGTGACCCGCGTCTACCACAGCAATGTGGAAGTGGTAGCGCTCAATGACGTCTCGTTGTCGGTCGCCACCGGGGAATGGTTGGCCGTGATGGGTCCCTCGGGCTCAGGCAAGTCGACGCTGGTGAACCTGCTCGGCTGTCTCGACCAGCCCACGCGCGGCGAAGTATGGATCGAGGGCAGCAACATCGCGCAAATGCCGGCGGCGGAGCTGAACCGCTTTCGCGCGGAAAAGATCGGCTTCATCTTCCAGCAATTCCACCTGATCCCCTACCTCACGGCCTTGGAGAACGTAATGCTGGCCCAATATTTCCACAGCATGACCGACAAGCGGGAGGCCCTGCTGGCCCTCGACCGTATCGGCCTGCGTGACCGCGCCGGTCATCTACCCTCCCAGCTTTCCGGCGGCGAACAGCAGCGCGTCTGCATCGCCCGCGCCCTCATCAATGATCCACCGGTCATTCTGGCCGATGAGCCCACCGGCAACCTCGACGCCGTAAACGAAGAGATCGTCATGCGCCAGTTGCGTGACCTGCACGCCCAGGGACGCACCATCATCATGGTGACCCACGACCCGGCAGTGGCCCGCCTGGCCGACCGCCGCCTGGAGCTGCATCACGGCAAGATTGCCCACCTGGAAACCTTCTCATTCTCCGACGAAGAACAGATTGACGAAGTGCTCGAAGAGTTGTGGGTGCTGGCCGAGAACGGCGAGCACGCCGAGATGGGACGCATCGACGTAGAAGGTGCTTTACCGACGTCCGTAGCGCTCGAACGCATGCAGGACCAGGGACTCGTGGAGTTGGAAGACCACGTCGGCGAGCCGCACGAGCACAAGCGGGTCTTCAACCGCTGCCACGACCAGTTGCGTGACAGCCTCGACTATCCCGGCCACGGCGACCGCATGATCTACTTCACCGAAAAAGGACGCAAGCGCGCCGAAGACATCATCCGCCGCCACCGCCTGGCCGAGCGTCTCTTCGTGCAGACCTTCCGCGTAGTGGACGAACAGGAAGTAGCCGAACAAGCCTGCCGCTTCGAGCACATCCTCTCACCCGAAGCCACCGACAGCATCTGCAGCTTCCTGGGCCACCCCCGCACCTGCCCCCACGGCAGCCCCATCCCCGCCGGGGCATGTTGCGTAACCGCTAAGCGCTTGGTAGCCAAGAATTAACACGAATGAGCACGAATTAAAGGCAAAAACAAGAACCAGAGAAAAACAAAATGAAAATCAAAACAGGAGTAAGAGATCAAGCACTCTCTTGATTCTTCAGCCTCTCTTGATTCTGATCTTTAGATTAGTTTTGATCTTAGCTTTTCGTTTTGATTTTGTTCTTAATTCGTGTTTATTCGTGTTAATTCGTGGCTAAATTCCTAATGCAAACGGAATTCCACATCGATATTAATCAGCACCGCAACGGGCTGGCCGTCTTTTTTGCCGGGTTCGAACTGCCATGTCTTTACCGATTCGAGTGCTTTTTCATCCAGCCCCATGCCCAGGTTGTGGACGACTCTGATGTTCTTCGGATGCCCGCTGGCATCCACCACCAGTTGCAGCGTAACGGTGCCTTCGTGTTGGTTGCGGCGCGCCTCGGCCGACCATGGGGGATCGGGAGCGAAGATCGGGACTGGGGCGGTTACCCCGGCTTGTCCCATGCGGAACGCTCCATTACCGACGCTGCCACCCGAACCAGAGCCTATGCCGCCACCGGAACCACCGCCGTTCGAAGGCGGCCCAGTTACGCGCGAGGCCACCGGATTGCCGATGTTGGGCAGGTTCACGTTGGGCATGTTCAGGTCAGGAGCGACAATCGAGGCTTCCATGGCCAGCTTCGGTTGAAGATTGCGAATGACCACCGTGGGCTGGACGAACTGCTGTTTGGCGATCTTGGGCAAACGCCCTTTGGATTCAGTGAGCCTATCGTGATCGCCGCCCCCGGCCACGGCCGAGGTCTTTGACATGGAAGGCACATAATCGCTGAGCAGCGGCGTAACGATCTGCGAATGCTGGGTAGCGATCAACGTGGTGGCGCTATGGCCGGCCAGAAACGTTACGCCGACCACAGCCAGGACCACTAGGCCATGGGCGGTCAATGAGCCGGCCGCGGCCCGTCCAGGCTGCTTGCGCGACCAGATTTCCTTGACGGCCACAGGCTTCGACGTCAGCTCCAGTGGAGGAAGCTTCTCCGGGAAAATCGTCTCCCGCAGGTTGGTAAAGAGAGACTTCCAGACCGATTGCTCGGCTTCCTGCAGAAAGTTCAGCGCAGGCGCTTCGTGAAAGAAGTCCTGGGGGCGTTGGACGATCACTGGGTTTGCCATGGCTTCGACCGTTTTCTTCTTGCGGCTTTCAGGGTACCCGGCACCGCCTGCATGTGCCAGATTCTCTGGTGCAGACTATCTTACGGGTTTAATCGTCCTGCGGACACACATTCAAAGCTCACGGATGGCCTTGATCGATGGTAACGGCAGGCCTGTGCAAATCCGCCCTGCTTCGGGTGTGGCTATTCCCCGCCCGCCAAAAACCGATACCCAACCCATGGCTCCGTAACGATATACCTTGGCGTTCCCGGATCAGGCTCGATTTTCTTCCTTAGCTGCCCGACAAACACACGCAGGTATTCCGTCTGTTGTACGCTCTCACATCCCCAGACCGCGTTGAGCAGCGTGCCGTGGGTCAGTACCTTGCCGGCATTGCGGGCCATGAACAACAGCAAGTCGTATTCCTTGGGCGTGAGCCGGACTTCCCTTCCGCTGACCGTAACTGAGTGTTTCACGTTGTCGATGACAAAGTCGCCGTTGCGCAGCACGGCGTCCCGCTCTTCCGCCCCGGAAACGTCGCGGCGCAGCCCTGCCCGGACTCGCGCCAGAAGCTCGTTCATGCTGAAGGGTTTGGTTACATAGTCATCGGCCCCGGCGTCCAGCGCCTGGATTTTGGTCTGCTCCTGTTCACGCACCGAGAGCACGATCATGGGAATCTTCGAGTGCAGGCGCACCTTGCGGCACAGCTCAATGCCATCGACATGGGGCATGGAAAGGTCGGTGATGATCATGTCGGGCTGAAAGTCGTGGAAGGTATCCATGGCCGATTCTCCATCGGCGGCCACGCGCACGTCGTAGCCGCGCGCCGACAGGCTGGTGCGCAGCACCTTGGTGATCTGCGGCTCGTCATCGACCACCAGGATCCGCTTGCGCTCAGGATGCTCTCGGCTCATCGATGTCCCCTATTGGTACGGTAAACCGAAACAACGAGCCCGGACCGTCCGTCCGCGGCTCGACCCATATTCGGCCGCCATGCGCTTCCACAATGCCCCGTGCGATGGCCAGCCCCATACCCACTCCGCCGGGATTTCCTTTCCCTTCCGGATGGGCGCGGAAAAACCGGGAAAACACTTTCTCCCGGAGTTCTGGCGCCACCCCTTGGCCTTGATCGGCCACCGTCACCATGACTTCATCGCTCTGCGGGCGCTCGCCGTCGATTGTAATCGTCGATCCCACGGGTGAGTATTTGGCGGCGTTCTCCAGCAGCGAAAACAATACTTCCGAGACCGCGCGCGAATCCACGCGAATCAACGGCAAACCGTCTTGCAATCGGACTTCTACCCGGTGCCGCTTGACTGCGGCGCGCGCCCGCGCCATGGCGTCCGCCAGCATATCGTCAAGCGTGCCCCAGTTGGGCCGCAAGCTGATTTCCCCGGCCTCCAGGCGGGCCAGCTCCACCAGGCCCTCAATCAGCTTATTCAGCCGGTCGGATTCCTCGTCGATGACTGTAAGCAATTCCGCTTTTTCATCCGCCGTCAACTGTACCGGGTCTTCAGCGCATTCGCCTTCCCCGGAAATCAATGTGCTGATCGAAGCCTTGATGGAGGTGAGCGGCGTGCGCAGATCGTGGGTCACCGCGTCGAGCAGCGCGCTCTTCAACTGCTCGCTGCGCTTCAGCGCTTCGGTGTGGCTGGCTTTTTCAAAGGCCGACTGAAGTTCACGATAGAGCCGTTCGATCTCGGCGCGATTTTTTTCCGCGTCCTGGGCGCGGCGGCGCGCCCGCGCCGATAGCTGGCCAACGATCACGGCGGTGACGAAAAACGCAGCCAGCGCCACCCAGTTTTGCGGATCGGCGATGGTGAAGGCCCCCACCGGAGGCAGAAAAAAGTAGTTGTACGTCAGCATCCCCAGCATCGACGCCAGCACCGCCGGACCGCTGCTCCAGCGCGTGGCCGTGATCACCACGCACAACAGCAGCGCGAAGCCCGCGGTAGAAACATTGACCCGGGCGCGCACCACCACCAGCAGCCCCGTCACGCAGGCCACCAGGAAACAAGCCCCGAGATAAGGGACGCATTTGCGCCAGGTCACGAAGACCATTGTAAGACCAGGGGGCACACTGCGGAGGAGGGGAAGAACAAGAGATTGGTAATCGGGTAATTTGCAATCGGGCAATTGCCGGCCCCAAGGCTTCCCGGTTTTCAATTACCCGATTGCAAATTACCCGATTGTAAATCTCCCTTTCCCTGTCCCTGTGATGGCTCCCCGACCGCTACTGCGTTCGTTCATCAAGCAGCGCGCGGATCTTGAGGCTCAGCAATTGGAACGTGAAGGGTTTTTGCAGGAAAGCGGCGTTCTCCAGGAAAATACCGTGGCGGATGATGGCATCGTCGGTGTAACCGGAGATCAGCAGGACCCGTGTCGTAGGGCGGGTTTCACGCATGTGATTCACCAGGGTGCGTCCGTTGACGTTGGGCATCACGATGTCGGAAATCAGCAGATCGATATTGCCTTCCAGTTTGCCGGAAAGCTCGATGGCCTCGCGGCCGTCGCGGGCATCCAGCACCTTGTAACCGCAGCCGGCGAGATATTCGGCAGTAGCGTTCCTCAAATCGTTTTCGTCATCCACCAGCAGGATGGTTTCCGTGCCCGTGAGGCTAATGCGTTCGGGAACGTGCTTCGGCGTCATCGCGCCCGCGGACTCCGTGACGGCCGCCCGCGGAAGATAGATGTTGAACGTGCTGCCGACCCCTTTTTCCGAATGGACGGTGATATGCCCATTACTCTGTTTCACGATGCCATACACGGTCGCCAGACCCAGCCCTGTGCCCTTACCCATCTCCTTGGTGGTGAAGAACGGTTCAAAAATGAGTGCCTTGGTTTCGTCGTCCATGCCCACGCCGGTATCGGCCACGGAGAGCAGCACGTATTCGCCCGGCGGAATTTCTGAGCTGCCTTCCGGGCTGGTGTAACTCTTGATCTCGATGGAAAGGACGCCACCGGCCGACATGGCGTCGCGGCCATTGATGGCCAGGTTCAGAATCACCTGCTCGATCTGTCCCTGATCGGCGTACACCAAGCCCAGGCCTTCTTCCTGCACCCGGATTTTCAACTGCACGTCCGCTTCCACCATGCTCTCTACCATGTTGGTGATGTCAGCCATGGCCATGGCCAGGTCGAGCAGCTTGGGCGACAGCACCTGCCGCCGGCCAAAGGCCAGCAACTGCTTGGTGAGGGCGGCGGCCCGGTCTGTGGCATTCATGATCTTTTCGGCCCGCAGTCTCTGCTGGGGCTCGACAGCGCTCAGGTGCAGTTGCTCCGCATAAACGGTAATCACGCCCAGCAGGTTGTTAAAGTCGTGGGCCACGCCTCCCGCCAGGCGGCCCACAGCTTCCATCTTCTGTGACTGGCGCAGCCGCTCTTCCAGGTCTTGCTGCTCGGTAATGTCGTGCAGCACCATCAGATGACATCCGGGCAGGATGTTGGCGCTGAACCCGCACTCCACCAACCGCTTGGCGCCATCGTTGCGGCGTACGCGGAAGCGCGTGCGCCCGCTGCCGGAATCGCGCAACGTCCGCCATTCGTTCTCTTGTTCCTGGCCCAGGAAGTCAAACAGGCTGCGGCCCTTGAGGGCGTCGTGCGGAAGCCCGGTAATGGTCCCGGCCGCGGAATTGGCTTCCATGAAGAAGCCTTGGTTCTCGGTGATGATGATGCCGTCGAGTGAATTCTCGAAGATCGAACGCACCGTGGCTTCACTCTGGCGCAACGCTTCTTCGGACTGTTTGCGCTCGTAAGCGTAATGAATGGAGCGCAGCAACAGGCGGCGGTCAAATGAGCCTTTGACCAGGTAGTCCTGGGCCCCCTCGCGCACCGTACGGATTGCCAGCTCTTCATCGTCGGAAGCGCTGAGCACCAGGATGGCGGTACTGGGCGCAGCGCTCAGGATGCGGGCAAAAGTTTCGTGACCGAAACTGTCTTCCAGGTTCAGATCGAGCAGAATAATATCGAAGCGAATGGATTTCAGCAGCGATAGGGCTTCGGCGAGTTGGACTACGTGCCGCCATTTGAACCCGCTGGCCGAGCCTTTCAGCAGCCCGGTGATGAAGCGGGCATCCATGACACTGTCTTCGACCAGAAGGATATTGAGTGTCTCGGGCCGGCGGCCCATCATCTGCGAAACTTCTTTGATGTCGGAGTTCAGTGCCACTTCTTCTTCCACCCGCGCACAATCTTCGATTCACGGGCCATTATCTTGCACCATTCGTCATAAGGCGCAGACCGTCGAGCAGCTCGGCGATTCCCGCCTTCAATTCTTCACATGCCTCGTTCATTCCGTCCAGCGATCCGGCAGTGCCCAACGCTTCCAGCCGGGCCGCGGTAGCGGCTACGCGGTGCGCGGAAAATTGCAAGGCCGCGCCCCGCACTTTATGGCCAAGCTTGGCGATTTCCGCCCCATTGCGCGCCTCCATCGCCGCATCCAGCTTCTGCACGATGACCGGATATTCCTGTCCGAAAATCCGCACCAGGTCGCGCAACAGGTCCATGTCGTTGTCAACGCGCTCCCAAAGCGAGACCCGGTCGAAGAATGCCGAAGGCTCTGTCCCTATCTGTTCTTTTCGTTCCATGCCAACTCAAACCTCTCATCCGTCTGGAGAAATTAATTCTTCTGCTTGCTGCATCCCAGGCTTCGCCATCAATTCGCAGTGTCCGGCCAACGCAACGCCGGACCATACAAGAGCACAGGAAAAACCAACTCCACAAATGCCCTCCGCATCTCTGCCGGAGAATCCATGGCTATCGATATTTCTCTTCTTTCTCGTGTTTCCGTCTAGAGATCAATATAGTTTATTCTCTTAGCAATCGGGGAAGTTGGAAAGAAACTTTTTTGTCGTCCATGTTACTTTGGGCGCGAGCAGCCTTGAGACCTTCTCGGAAGAATCTAATTTCACATAATTTTAACCCCAATCAAGATTTGAAGATTCTCATTTTTGGGCGCCTGCGGGCGTGAGGCAGGCGTGAGGCTGCGTTCTTTGCAGCCGGGAGCCCGCTGCCGAAATCCTGGGCCCGTTCTTCGGGCGAAGGACCACCGCTTGAGGCGCCAGCGGTTGCGCACTCATTGCAGCCGGGAGTTCTACATTTGCGGCGACGCGATTCCATTGGAAAGAAGTCCCGCAGGGACAAGTGCCAATAGCCCAGCACCGGGTTCGGCGCGGCGCGATGCTCTGATTCCTACAGGGATGGTCTTGCGCCGAACCCTGTGCTGGGTACGACGCCAAAGCCAGCCAAAGTCCCGCAGGGACGACTGACATCTACTCCCATCCCATGTTCCATTCGGATGACCCGGCGGGCAACAACTGAACGCCTTCCGCCACCGAAGCGGTCTACGTTAGGCGTAGCTGTACCCACAGTACCCAGATACAGTACCCAGATACAGTACCCAGATTAAGATACATTAACCGACCAGACCCAGTAACCACTCCTGCACGTTTCGCCCTGGCAGTCAGTATTTTCCTTGACATCCCGGCGACCACCGCCGAAAATTCGCCTTCAGAATTTATTTCCAGTTAAAACCGTTCGAGCACGGGAATACTGCGGTTTTTCGCGTTTCTATGGATGTACAACAGTGAATGCTGAAGCCGGGCAGCCCGACAGGCAGGTTATTCCACGGTCGGGGCGCCAGGAGCTACTTTCTTAGTCTCGAGGTCTTGCTACATTGCATCTGCCGTCTCCATCCACGCTGGCGTCTTGGGAAGCCGTAGTGATTGTCGCGGGCCTCTTCGGTCTTGTGTGCTGGAAGATGATCACCGGCGAGATATCTCTCGACTGCTTGTTTGAAGGCGATGGCAAGGACGACACGGGAAACCCGGCATCCTACACCAGTGCCGGACGGGTGCAGGCCTTCGGCGCCACCCTCTACATCGCGCTCTATTACATCGTGCAGTTCGCCCATGACCCCAAAGAATTTCCCGCCATCCCCAATTGGATGGTCGTTACCCTGGCCGGCAGCCATGCCATTTATTTGGGCGGCAAGGCGCAGGACATGTTGCAGGGCCGCTTACGAGACTTTTTGAAATAGGAGAAGACATGAAAAGCATCGAGTTCGTCATCAGCATTGTTTTTACGATAGGCGTGGCTTTCGTCATCGCACTGTGGGTCCCCGGAACGCCCGCGGAGAAGCTGAAGCTGGCGTTCGAGTACGGCATGTTGATTCTGCTGTTCCTGTTTGCTCTGCTGGTGCTGGCGGCCATCGCCAGCGGCAAGATCGATATCGGCCAGTTGCTGAGCGAGCACGGCGGCGGGGCCAGCATGGCCCGGTTCCAGTTGCTCATTTTCACGTTCGTGATCGGCCTTAGCTTCTGCCTGATCGTGGTGTGCGAATGCAAATTCCCCGATGTGCCCAACAGCGTGCTGGCGCTTCTCGGCATCAGTGCCACCACCTATGGCGTAAGCAAGGGCATTCAGGCGGGCTCCGATTCGCCGCCCAAGGGTGGCGCCCCGGACAACACGACCACAACAGGCAGCTAGTAGCCACAGTCACCTGAACGAATGGAGGCAGTCATGCCCAGCAAGACCCCAAAAACCGGCAAGACGTTTGTACGCCACGTAGCGCCCTTCGCGCCTGTAGCCTTGGCCATGATGATGAGCACCGTTCCGCCCAAGCAGCCACACACGGCCGGCGCACCCACCACACCCAGCGCAGTCGCCCCGGCCGGCGCATTCACTGTGCCGGGCGGGTCCACGGAGTTCCACCCGGTCTGTTCTTCGCTTCCTTTCCATGCCGTGTTAAACGCGGCCATCGACAACCATTGCAGCTTGAAAGGCGGCAGTACCGATCCCGCCAAGCAGGCCGAGAGCCAGTCGAAGAACAATTTCTGCTCCGAGACGCCCACGGCTGAAGCCCTCAGCTACACCCAATTGCTGGACATGCAGAAAAAGAGTACCGAGGCCAAGCTGCAGAAGAACATGCCCGACCGCAGCCAAGTTGAAGGCATGGGTGAAGGCAAGTATGTCAGCTACGTGGCTTTTGTGAAGGACGCGCACTACTCCGATGTCAGCGCCGGCGAAGCCGTCAATTGCAACATCCCCGGCAACGACAGCAACGACATTCACATCGTACTGGTGCCCGATACCAAGGGCGGCGACCCCAAGAACGCGGACGAATGTACGAGCACCACGGCCGAGATGAGTCCTCATTTCCGCCCTGCGGGATGGACCCCGGACAACATCATGAAGGCCTCGGCCGGACATCCGATTCGTGTGAGCGGCCATTTGTTTTACGATGGGAGCCACTCACCGTGTACGGCCACCTCCCGGCCCAATCCCAAACGCGCTTCGTTGTGGGAAGTCCACCCGGTCTATTCGTTTGAAGTATGCTCGAAGAGCACAGTAGCGGAATGCCAGAGTGCCCCCGCGTCCGATTGGACGCCCCTGGAGAAGGTGTTTGCTTCCGAACAGTAACGGCGTATTGTGACCATTTCACGAACCACGGAGTGGTTCCGGCGACGAACCAGGCCGTGTTTTCCACCACGAACCACGGCGTAAAGACCTGACTTGTTACGTCTAAAGCTGTCCCTGTTCAGCCCACAATATTTTCATTAACTTTTAGCTTGCCAAAGCCACGGGATAGTTAGACAATAA
>Ga0210403_10000723_pt1 | contig 33439 bp, 30 predicted proteins | sample IncBWC19MmetaG_FD_150863 | JGI IMG/M metagenome (GOLD analysis project Ga0210403, IMG submission 150863) | Forest soil microbial communities from Barre Woods Harvard Forest LTER site, Petersham, Massachusetts, United States - Inc-BW-C-19-M | ecosystem: Environmental > Terrestrial > Soil >...
GCGATCACGCTCGAAGGCGTGACCAAGGTGGTGCACGTGGCGGGCGCAGGTCCCGGTGTGATTGTGATGACGGAGATGCCCGGTATCAGCCCGCACGTGGCCCGCTTCAGTCGCTGGGTGCGAGACGCGGGCTTCACCGTGTACATGCCGTCGCTGTTCGGGCGCGACGGCGCGGTGCCAGAGGCCGAGGAGGGCGCAGCCACGCTGAGACGGGCCTGCATGAGCGCGGAGTTCCGTGCATTTGCGACCAACGAGTCGAGCCCGGTCACCATGTGGCTGCGCTCGCTTGCGCGGCTGGCTCACGAGCAGTGCGGCGGCGTCGGCGTGGGCGCGATCGGGATGTGCTTCACGGGGAACTTCGCGCTCACCATGATGCTCGAGCCCGCCATGCTCGCGCCCGTGATGTCGCAGCCGTCGCTGCCGCTGGACGATCCCGCAGCGCTCGAGATCGCACCCGAGGACCTCGCCGCGGTGCGTGAGCGCCTCGAGCAGGACGACCTGACCGTGCTGGCGTACCGCTTCAACGGCGACAGGCACTGCAGGGCCGAGCGGTTCGCCGCCTACTCCCAGGCACTCGGCGACCGCTTCATCGCACGTGTGCTGCCCGACAGCGCCGCCAACAGCCAGACAACGCCCTTCTTCGAGCACGTGGTGGCCAGCCCGCATAGCGTGGTCACCGCCCATCTCATCGACGAGGCGGGGCAGCCGACGCTCGCCGCGCGCGATGAGATCCTCTCGTTCTTCGCCGATCGGCTCTCCTAGCGACCTGCGGCGTGCAGCGCCTGGGCGGGTTGGACGGCCCTCCGCGCGCGGGCCTTGTCCTCGTACATGGCGGCGTCTGCGCGCCTGACCAGCTCTCTGATCGTCTCGCCGTCATCGGGCCAGATGCCCCCGCCGACGCTGGCGCTGACCGAGATCGGTACCCCGTCCACCGGGAACGGCTCGGTGAAGGCGCCCCTGATGCGCGCCTCTGCGGCGTGCAGTTGCGCTTCGATGTCCACGTCGGTGAGGATCACCGCAAACTCGTCCCCACCTAGCCGCGCCACGTGGTCGTTGCCGCGGCATGCAGCGCGGAGGCGGGCGCCCGACTGCGCGATCAGCTGATCGCCGGCCTCGTGTCCGTGGAGGTCGTTGACCCGCTTGAAGTCGTTGAGATCGATGAACAGCAGCCCAACCCTGCCGCTCGCGCCCGCGCCGGCCAGGGTGGCGTCCATCTGCTGTCGGAAGCCCACCCGGTTGAGCAGGCCCGTCAGCCCGTCGTGGCTGGCCTTGTGGTGCAGTTGGTCCACCAGCTGGCCGTTCTGGATGGCGGGTGCGGTGAGCGCTGCCACACCCGTGAGACGCTCGAGCAGGTCCTCTCCGAGGCGCAGGCGCTCGGGCCCCTCCGACACGGACACGGTGAGTAGCCCGAGCAGCACCCCGCGCGCGATGATGGGCACGCCGATCATCGCGACCACGTCGAGCTTGCGCAGCAGCTGCGCCATGAACGGATCGGCTGTGGCGGGGTCGAAGAACACCGGCTTGGGCTCGGCGAGCATGCTCCTCAGGCTCGGTGTGTCCTCGGGCGAGATCTGCACGTCCTCGAGCGCCGCAACGTCGTCGGGCGATCGCGCCCACGCGGCCAGCAGCTGCACGTGCTGCTCGGAGCCATTCCACAGCCACACGGCGGTCCTGTCGCAGTCCACGACCGCGGGTATGGCGCCAGCCAGGCGCTCGGCCACCTCGATGCTGGTGCCCGCCTCGGCCAGCGCGTGCGAGAGCGCGAGCAGCGAGCTCACCTGTTCGTGGCGCTGCGCCGACTCCCGCAGGGCGAGCGCCATGTCGAGCACCGCGGCGGCGTGCTTGGCATACAGGCCCAGCGTCTCGCGTTCCTGCGGGAAGAACGCGATCCCGCCGGGGTAGCGGGCGATCAGCTGTCCGTAGCTCCGCCGGCTCGAGGCCACGTCAACGACCAGCGTGGAGTCGCTGAGCGAGGGCTCGTGCGCGAGTGTGGCCTGGGCGAGCGCGCGCGCCCCGCGCTCATCGATGCCGCGACTGTAGACCTGCAGGGCGGCCCCGGGGACCGGCCGCACCGCGAGCACGTGGCTCGGCGCGCGCACGGCGTCGGCGGCACGCTCGACGATGCGCAGCAGCACCGTCTCGACGTCCTCGGTCGAGATCAGGTCGCTGGCGATCGCGTACACGCTGTTCAAGCGCTCGGAGACGGCCTGCAGCTGCGCCTCAAGCGCCGTCACCCGTTGCTGGGGGTCGGAGGCCGTCGCGGCGAGCTCCGCATCCCAGGTGACGGTGTAGAGGCACTGGGAGTCACCCTCTGCCTGGCATTCGGTCTCGTGCACGCTCGCCGGCGGCAGGCCGAACAGGATCGGATTGCCGGCAAGCAGCCCGGTGGCCCAGTCGCAATGCAGGCGCCGGCGCGTGAACCCCGGGCGTGCGACCGCCCGGACCACCGCACGGCCCGGCCCGACCTCCACGGCCTCCATCTCGGTGACCGTGCTGAGCCGCGGAGCCGTCTGGGTGATGGCCCTCAACAGGGCCTCGACCGAGCCGAGCGATCGCAGCATCGTGGCGACCTGCGTGCCCGCGTGCTGGCGCAGCGTCGCTTCGCCTACCCGCCGGGCGAACGCAGGGTCACCCGTCACCGCGACACCGGCGGCCAGGAGCGCGCAGGCCTCATCCAGGGAGACCCAATTGTTGACGTCTTGCAGGTAGAGCGGAGCGCGCCGGCTCTCAGCCTTTGCCAGCAGCTCGGAAACCGCATCCTCGCCGCCCTCCTCGCGCACGAGGCTCAACACCACGTTCGTCATCGAGCAGCAGATGTGCCGGTCGGCGTCCTCCTGTGCATGCATTGACTCGGCGTGAAGGTCCATGCGAGAGCCATCGGCGGACCCTGCCTCGCGCTTGAGGTTCTGGGGCGTGGGCTCCACGACGTGAGAGCGCGCCGGCGCCCGCAATCACGGCGTCGCCGAGCCTCTATACGTCGTAGCGACGTATACGGTTGGACGTCTCCGAGTCGAGCAGGCGGCCGCGCGTCCGCCGGGCGCTCCTCACACCCGCGAGCGCACCGGCCGGCGCAGAGGCACAGGGACGGGCAGGAACGCCAGCGCGGCGAGCGAGCAGGCGGCCGCGAGGATGAACGGGATGGCATCGCCGGTGAGGCCGGCGACGGCGCCCGCGGCGAGCGGCCCGAGCATCGCGCCGCTCGCCCACGCCGCGTTCATCAGCCCGAACGCCATGCCCTGTGCGAGTCCGGCGCTGTCGGCCCCCTCGGAGACGAGCGACAACGACGGCGTGAACAGGGCTCCGTAGGACATGCAGGCGAGCACTATCAACGGCGCGTAGATCAGCGGGCCGGCGCCGCTGGCGAGCGCCAGCGACACGGGCACGCTCGCAAGCAGCGCAAGGCGCGCCGGGCTGGCCGCTCCGTGCGCGTCGCTGAGGCGCCCCACCAGCGCCGACTCGGAGGCCTCCAACGCCGCGGCCACGAGCCATATCGCGCCGATCGCGCCTGTGCTCCAGCCGGCGGCCGCGAGGTGCAGCGGCGCGAGCACGGAAAGGACGCCAAACAGCGTGGAGGCCACCGCCAGCAGCACGAGCCCGCTCCGGAAGCGGTGTGCTCTCAGCGCCGTTCTCAGCGTCACCGCCACCGACTCCGCTCTCGACTCCACGTCGATCTGCACCGTCAGGACCGCCAGGCCCACTGCCAGTCCCGCCAGTCCCACAAAGATCGCCACTCGCCCGACTGCGCCCGCTGCCACGCCGATGAGCGGCCCCAGCAGCTCACCGACGACCGCCGCGCCCATCGCGCGGCCGATCGCCTCGCCGCGCTGGGCCTTGGGTGCGCTGCTCATCAACCAGGTAAACGCTCCAGCCCACGTGAAGGCGCTGCCGAGACCCTGTATCACCCGTGCTGCCACCAGCGTCTGGAAGGTGCTCGCGAAGGCGAAGCCGATGCTCGAGAGCCCCATCAGCGCGAGGCCTGCCAGCACGGCCCGCCGCGGGCCCATCCGCGCCGCCGCGCGCCCACCCGGCAGCCCACCGAGCAGCGCGCCCAGGGCGTAGGCCCCGACGAGCATTCCCGCGGCTGCCTTTGACAGGTGGAGCTCGCTTGCAAAGCGAGGCAGCAGTGGGGTCAGCGCGGCATAGAGCATCGTGTCGACCATGACCAGTACCGACACGAGACCGAGCAGACGACGCACCGGCCCAAGCTATCAGCGCGCCCCCGGCGGCTTGTTCAGCGCTCTACCGGCGACCGGTCTCAGCGCTCGATGAGAGCTGCAGCCGCCCGCTCGATCACGGGGCCGAGCGTGGGCCAGTCGGGCACGAGCGCGGCGCCCACGAACACGTTGGTGTAGCGGCTGCCGGCGACTATGCACGCCAGCTCTCTGTAGGGATGGGAGCCTACGCGTGAAAGGTAGTCGTCGATCACGCACGAGCCGCGCGCGGCGGAGAACCGCAGGCCTTCGGCAGCGGCAAGCGTATGCGTGTTGCGATCGCCCTCCTCCCGGTTGCGCCGGGTCCGGAAGGCAGCCCATCCGGCGAGCTGCTCGGCTCCCTGGCGGGGGGTGAGGTTGAGGTAGCCGCGGTAGCGGCCGCGGTCGTCTCGCAGCGCGGCCGTCACCGTTCCCGGGTCGCCGGGGATCGGCTTCCAGCCCGCCGGGTGGAACAGGGTTGCGCCACCCGACGCGATCGTCGCCGCGGTCCATCCCGCCGGCAGGGGTGCGGGCCTCAGCCGGGACAACGCACCCGGCACGCCGACGTCGCCCGCCGGTCCGCGGCCGACGGGGGCGCGCGAACCGGCGGAGCTCCCGGTGGAGGCGAGTGAAGCCACGCCCGTGCCCAGCAGCCCCGCCGCGGCGATCGCGCCGAGCCATCGGCGGCCGTGGCTCTCAGACAGAGCCATCGCCGTCGCTGGGGCCGCCGTTGTTGTCGGCATCCTGGTCCCCGCCGTTGTGCTGGGGGATCCCACCCGCTTCGCCGCCCGCGGCCGGAGTCTGGCTTTCGCTGGTCGCCGGCTTCTGCGCGGAGCCGGCAGTGCTCGCCTTTTCAGGGGCGCTCGTGGCGGATGGTGCGCTCGTCGCCGACGGCGAGCTGTAGCTCGAGCTGCCGCAGCCGGCCAGCACCAGAGCGAAAACCACACCGGCTAGCGCCGGCAGCGCGCTCGCCCTTCGCGCGATCGAGATGTTCGTGTCGTGATTGGTCATAGCTCAGAGGTTCCCGTCGCCGTCGCTGGGGCCGCCGTTGTTGTCGGCATCCATGTCCCCGCCGTTGTGCTGGGGGATCGGGTTGCCGGTGTGATGGGAGCGGTGACGGCTGTGGTGCGAGTGGCGGGTGGCGGCGCCGGCCGGCACTGCTGCCAGCGCGCCGGTGCCCAACGTGAGCACGCCGGTGATGAGCAGCCTGGCAAGTCTGTGAACGAGCATCCGGTGTCCTTTCTCTGGATGGTTCGGGTGTGTGAGCGCGGTAATGCGCTTACACCTCCAGACACACGCCCCCGCGGATCCTTCCTAAAGCACCACTAAGGTTTGGAGTGGCTCGCACGCCAGCGAAGCTATAACCAGATCAGTCCCTGCGATTGGCTAGGCTTATATCGGGCGTGCTCATCATCCCCCCGATGGGCGGCCTTCTTGAAGTTTGGGACCGCTCCGGCTGCTCCATGCAGAGTCACCGGGGCGCTGGAGCGGTTCCGATCTCAGCCGAGGCCTCATCCAGAATTGGGCTGTCCGAATTCGCCGCACTGGCTAGTTTCATTCCCACAGCAGGAGCAGTTGGAGAGCTGTCCGGCGCCTATCGGACACGTGCGCCGGCCACAAGCCAGCCAAAGGAGCCACCGTGACCCCAGATGAGCAGTCGAGTTCGCCTGGCGGCGGTGCGGCCGCGGAGGCCACGGCCGTGAGCGTTCCGCTCCATTTGGCCCCGGCCACATCGCTCCCGGCCGGGTTCGCGATCGACGAGGTGCGCGCGGCACCGAGGACGACCGGTGCGCCGGTCGCTGCGCCCAACCTCGGTCCGCTTGCGGCGTTCGTCGGCAACTGGCACGGGACGGGGTTCAACACCATCTTCCGACCAGACAGCCCGCAAACGCCGACACCGCTGCCCAATCCGGTTCCACCCACCGACAACGTGCTCGAGCTCAACCTGACGCGAGAGAGCCTCTCGTTCTCGCCCAGCCTCGGCAGCGTCCCCAACCGAGGCATGGTGCAGGCTGACGCGTTCCTCAACGGCGTGCCCTACCTGCAGGCCATCAACGACGTGACCACCGGTCACAGCATCGGGATTCACCTCGAGCCGGGCCTCTGGATCGTCGTGCCGCCAACCGCTGACCCCGCCGAGGGGCAGACGCTCGTACGCATGGCCTCGATCCCGCACGGAACAACGATCTGCGCTCAGGGGACTGCGATGACCTTCAACGGCGCGCCCACGATACCCGCCGTCGACATCACCCCGTTCCTCGCGGGCTCACCGGCGAGCAAGATCCCATTTCCGAGCCAGATCGCCGCCGATGGCGCCACCAGGCGAATCCCCCAAGACCTGACGCCGTTCATCGCCGCAGGCACGATCACGCAGCCAATCCTGAAAGACCCCAATACGGTGCTCCGCAACCACATCAGCGGGCTGCACATCGTCTCGACCACCGCGATCTCGATCGCCACCGCGCCTGCGCCGCCACTGTTCGGCGGCGGCGCAGACAACATCGCATTCCTGCTCGGCAATCCAGCTGTACTCTCCAATCCGGACGGTCCCGGACAGAACGCCCAAACGGTGCAGATGACGGCAACGTTCTGGATCGAGGAGGTCCAGCACACCATCGTCGTGCCAATCTACGCGCCCGGCCAGCCGCCGCTGACGCTGAGGCCCGAGAACAGCGTCCCCGGGCATCCGGCGCCAACGTTCACGGTGCGCCCACCAATCCCGATTCCGAGCCCGCGGCGGATCACGGTCACCTCGAGGCAGATCCAGTACTCGCAGAAGGTCGAGCTGAACTTCAACGGCCTGACCTGGCCTCACGTGTCCGTGGCCACGCTCACGCCCGCTGCGCCCCTGCACGTGCCGCCATCTGCTTGGGCCTGAGCCGGAGGTCGGGCGCTCCGCGAGAGCCCCCTGGCTGGGGGGTTTGCCCGCCTCGCCCCGGCCGCGGAGTCGATCTTGTGTGATCCTGAGCGCATGTCAAGCGGCGCGCTTGCGCGATCGGCCGTAGCGGCGGCCCGTCGATCTCCCGGGGCCGACGGTCACGGCGAGGCGATCGCCTCCCACGGTCACATCGAGGTGCTGGAGGTGATGTCGGACCTGCTCTCGGGCGTCGGAGAGGGCTCGCCGCCGGATGCGTTCTTCAGCCGCCTCTGCGAGGCGATCTGCCGCCTGACCGCGATGCGACGCGCGGTGCTGTTCCGCTATGACCCCGCCAGGAGGCGCGTGCGCGCGGTGGGGTCGCACGGGATCGACCTCGAGCCGTTTGCCGACCTGTTCGTGACGGTCGACTCGGTGCCCGTGGCGCGCAGGGCGCTGCTCGAGGACCGCATCCAGGAGGCCATCGGCGCGGCGGACTTCGACGTGCCGGAGTCCGTTCGCGAGCTGCTGGAGGGCGTGCGCATGATCTGCACGCCGATGACCGCCGCCGGCCGCTACGTGGGCGTTGTGCTGTCCGAGCGCGAGGAAGGCGCGCCCGAGATGGATGAGGACGAGCGGCACCTGCTGTGGACGCTCGGCAAGGCCATCGCGATGGCATCGGTGGCGCGCGAGGTCACGGCCTACGACGAGCAGAGCCGGCAGTTGCAGCAGCGCATTGACCTCACTCGCGAGATACACGAGGGGGTCGTGCAGAGGCTGTTCGGCGTGTCGCTGGCGCTCTCGCGCGAGGCGCCGCTCGACACCGCCAGCCAGGGGCGCTGCGCTGCGGAGGTGCAGGCGGCGCTGGCCGACCTGCGGACCGCGCTCACGCGGCCGCTCGGGCATTCTTCGCGACCCACCGCGGTGAGCTTCGCTGAAGAGCTCCAGCGCGTCCGGGCGCTGCACCCGGACCTCGAGATCGTGGTGGAGGGCGCGGCCGCCGAGCTGGTGCCGCCGCCGCTTGAGGCGCTCGCCCAGTCGGTGCTCGTTGAGGCGGTTCGCAACGCGCGCAAGCACTCGCGCGCCACGGTCGTGCGCGTGCGCCTGCGCAACGACGGCGGCGTGTTCGTGCTCGAGGTGCACAACGACGGCGCGCACCTCCACAGCGGCAACCGGGGTGGGGTAGGGCTGCGCCTGGCCACGCTCGAGGCGCTGCAGCATGACGGGGTTCTGGAGTACGGCGAGTCCGAGCCCGGCAGCTGGCAGGTCAGGCTGGTTGTCCCGATGGGCCAGTGAGCACCAGCGCGGCCTTCCCGAGCGAGCCATCGAACCCGCCCACGGCGGGGAAGCGCCTGCGCGTGCTGGTGGTGGACGACCACGATGTCGTCCACTGGGGGTTCCGGCTGATGCTGGGGCAGCTGTCGTGGGTCGAGCGCTGCCTCAGTGCGCGGACCGGGGCGGAGGCGATCGCGCTGTGTCGCCGCTACGAGCCACACGTGGCGCTCGTCGACCTGTTCCTCGGCGGCGAATCGGGACCTGAGGTGTGCGAGCGCCTGCGCGCCGAGGCGCCTGCCCCTCGCGTGGTGCTCATGTCCGGCGCGGGCGGCATCTCCGCTCGCGCGGCCCGCGCCGCGGGCGCCGCGGGCTTCGTCTCCAAGGACACCTCCGCGCCCGAGATCGCAAAGCTTCTGCGCATGGTGGGGGATGGCCTGGAGGTCTTCCCCCACGCCTCGGCGGACAGCACGCCGGCGCTCACCGACCGCGAGCGCGAGATCCTCGGCCTGATCGCCGAAGGCGCCACGAACAGGGAGATAGCGGCGGCCCTCTTCCTCTCCCCGCACACGGTCAAGGAACACACCAGCGCCCTGTATCGCAAGCTGGGCGCGCGCAATCGCGCCGACGCGGTCCAGCGCGCGCAGCGTCTCGGCCTGCACCGCTGAGACCCGCGCTGCTGCCGCAGAGGCTCACCTGGCGAGCGGCCTACCCCCGCAACGTGCGTGCTGTCCCCCCATGTGTGGGGGTTTGCATCGAGCTTGGGCGGCACGGGCCCGTTCCCCAGCGAGCCTGTGCGCGTGTCCTCCCAAGCCACAGCCGGTCTGTTCCCGGGCCAGGGCAGCCAGACTCGCGACCTGCGTGAGCAAGTCGAGCACACGCTGCCCGAGCTACTCGAACGGGCCATCGAGCTCGTGGGAGAGGATCCGTTCGAGCGCGCGGGCGAGAGCACGCGCTTTGCCCAACCCGCGATCTACTGCGCGAGTATCGCCGGCTGGAGCCGCCGCCCGGCGAGTGTGCGCCCGCTCGCCCTCGCCGGCCACTCCCTCGGTGAGCTGAGCGCGCTCGTGGCAGGCGAGGCGATCGACTCGGCTGTCGGGCTGGAGCTGGCGGTGCTGCGCGGCGAGCTGATGGCTGCAGCCGAGACCGGCCGGCAGGAGGAAGGGATGCTCGCGGTGCTGCGCGCCGCCGAGGAGCTCCCGGGCGCCCTGGCCGAGGAGCACGGTCTCGTGGTCGCCAACGACAACGCACCAGGCCAGGTCGTGCTCGCCGGCCCGGTGGACGGATTGCGCGAAGCCGCCAGCAGTGCGCGCCAGGCGGGCGCGCGGGCGATCTGGCTCGACGTCGCAGGCGCTTTCCACTCACCCGCGATGGTCGGCGCGGTCGAGCCGTTCCGCAGCGCGCTGGAGAAGGTCGAGATCCATCCCCCGGCGATCCCGGTGATCTCGAGCTCCACCGCGCGAGCGTTCGAGCACGTTCCCAGCGAGCTTGCGCAGGCGATCGTGCGACCTGTGCGCTGGCGCGAGACGATGCTCGCGCTGGACGCGCTCGGCGCGGACACGTTCGTGGACTTCGGGCCGGGCGAGGTTCTCGCCCGGCTGGTGAGGCGAAACCTCCCGGGCGCGAGCGTGCTCGAGTGGCCTCTGTCGCCTCCAGCGACCAAGCGGGAGTCCAGCGGTGTCGCCTGACATCGCTCTGCGCGCCGCCGGTCGGCCGAGCACGGACTCGGACCCACGCATGCGCACCGCGGGCATCAGCGGGCTCGGCATAGCCCTGCCGGAGCAGCGGGTGGACAACACGGAGATCGCCGCTCGCCTGGGCGTGAGCTCGGAGTGGATCGAGCGGCGCACCGGTATCCGCGAGCGCCGCTACGCCGCCCCGGGACAGCGCGTCAGCGACCTCGCGACGAGCGCTGGGCGGATCGCGCTACAGAGCGCGGGCCTCGACGCCGCCCAGCTCGACATGGTGCTCGTTGCGACCCTGGCGGCGGATGACATCACCCCGGGCACCGCCCCGATCGTGGCCGATGAGCTGGGCGCCAGAGGCGCAGCCGCGATCGACGTGGGAGCGGCGTGCACCGGCGCGATCGCCGCGCTCGCGCTCGCCGCGGCTTCGGTGCAGGCCGGCCACGCATCGCACGTGCTCGTCATCGGCGCCGAGATCCTCACGCGCTTCATCGACGTCGAGGATCGCCGCACCGCGCCCCTGTTCGGCGACGGCGCGGGTGCGATCGTGGTCTCCGCCGGCGCGCCCGGCCGGCTTGGGCCGTTCGTCCTTGGCAGCGACGGCTCCCGGGCGCACGCGATCCGGGCGACGCGCGCGAGGGGTGTGCTGGAGATGGACGGCCACGAGACGTTCCTGCGCGCCGTCGAGCACCTCAGCTCCTGCACTACGGAGGTGCTCGGGCGCGCCCGCATGGACCTCGCCGAGATCGATCTCTTCGTCTACCACCAGGCCAACTCGCGCATCCTCACAGCGGTGGCCGAGCGCCTCGGGCTTCCCCGCGAGCGGGTGCTGGACTGCATCGCCACGCTCGGCAACACGAGCGCCGCGAGCGTGCCGCTGGCGCTCGCGGAGGCGGTCTGCACAGGTCAGCTGCGGCCGGGCTCGCGCGTGCTGCTCGGCGCGGTCGGCGCGGGCCTGGTGTGGGGCGCCACGATCGTGATCTGGGGCGAGGTTTGAGCGCCCTGGGCGCACGCGGGGGATGCGCTCTGGTGACGGGCGCCTCCGGCGGCATCGGCTCGGCGATCGCGCGCTCGCTCGCCGGCGACGGCTGGGCCGTCGGTGTGAACTTCCGAAGCGGCGGAGACCGCGCACGCGACACGGTCGAGCAGATCGAGCGGGGAGGCGGCAGCGCGCTGGCCGTGCGCGCGGACGTGACCGTGCCGGCGCAATCCGAGGTTCTGTTCAAGGCGCTCGAGGAGCGCTACGGCAGGGTGCTCGTGCTCGTCAACAACGCCGGTGTGCGCGCCGACGACCTGGCGATCTCGCTGACCGACTCCGCCTGGGCGGGCGTGATCGACACCAACCTCACAGCAGCGTTTCGTCTCACCCGCCGCGCGCTCGGGGGGATGATCCGCGAGCGCTTCGGGCGGGTCATCAACATCGCCTCCGTGGTCGGCCCGAGGGCCAATGCGGGCCAGGCCAACTACGCCGCCGCGAAGGCCGGGCTGATCGGCATGACCCGCACGGTCGCGGTCGAGGTCGCCCGCCGCGGCGTCACCGTCAATGCCATCGCCCCCGGCCTGATCGAGACGGAGATGACCACCGGTCTCGGCGAGGAGATGCTCGCCGCGGTCCCGGCCAGACGGGCCGGGCGTCCCGAGGAGGTAGCCGCATGCGCGCGCTTCCTGGCCTCCGAGCAGGCCGCATACGTAACCGGCTCCACCCTCTACGTCGACGGCGGCCTCGCCGCCTGAGCCCATCGTGCAGACCAACCAAACACAACCCAACGAAGGAGTGAGATGAGCACAGCTGTGACCACAGATCAGATCGAGAAGGTGGTGGTGGAGGCGCTGCAGACCTTCGGTGCGGAGCCCGATCAGATCACGCCCGAGGCCACCTTCGAGGCGCTCGACATCGACTCGCTCGACCTCGCCGAGCTCTCGCAGATCGTGCACGAGCAGTTCGGCGTGGAGCTGAAGGGATCAGACGTCGCGGAGATCAAGAGCGTCGAGGACGCGGTCGCGCTGATCGCCTCGCGCCTGTAGCCACGTGGAACAGGTCGTCGTCACCGGAGTGGGCGCCGTCACGCCGCTGGGCGTGGGTGCTCGCGCGCTGCACGAGCGCTGGAGCGCCGGCGTGAGCGGCATCCGCGACGGCGAGGGCTCCTGCGGCGACTTCGACCCGCGAGATTTCCTCTCAGCCAAGGAGGCTCGCCGCAGCGACCGCTTCACGCAGCTGGCGATCGCCGCCTGCGCCGAGGCGCTCGCCGACGCAGGCTGGGAGGGGGAGCTGCCCTACGACCCGAGACGTGTGGGGTGCGTGCTGGGAACGGGCATCGGCGGCATCGCCACGCTGACCGACGGACAGGACGCGCTGCGCGAGCGTGGGGCGGGCGCCGTCTCGCCGCTCGCGGTCCCGCTGATGATGAGCAACGCGGGCGCGGCCGCGCTGTCCATGCGCCACGGCCTACGCGGCTCGAGCTTCGCCGTGAGCACCGCGTGCGCCTCGGGCGCGCACGCGCTCGGCTGCGCGCTGCGCATGGTCCAGCACGGCGAAGCCGATGCGGTCGTGGCCGGCGGCTCGGAGGCGAGCCTCACACCGCTCGCCCGTGCTGCGTTCGGGGCGCTGGACGCGCTCTCCCCGAGCGGCATCTCGCGTCCCTTCGACGCCCGGCGAGACGGCTTCGTGATGGGCGAGGGCGCAGCCGTGCTCGTGCTGGAGTCCGGCCGGGCGGCACGCGAGCGGGGCGCCCGGCTGTTGGGCAGCATTCGCGGCTACGGGTCGAGCTCCGACGCTCACCATCTCACCGCGCCGCGCGAGGATGGCGAGGGCCAGGCCGCCGCCATGCTCGCGGCGCTGGCCGACGCCGAGGTGTCCGGCGAGGACATCGACTACGTAAATGCCCACGGCACCTCCACGCCGCTCAACGACCGCGCGGAGACGTTGGCGTTGAAGCTCGCGCTCGGCCGGCGGGCGCGCTCGGTGCCGGTGTCATCGACCAAGTCAGCCGTCGGGCACCTGTTGGGCGCGGCCGGGGCGGTGGAGGCGGTGGCCACGCTGCTTGCCCTGCGCGAGCGCATCGCGCCGCCCACGCTCGGGCTGCAGGAGCCCGAGGAGGGCCTGGACCTCGACTACGTGCCGGGCGCGGCCAAGCCGCTGCGGCCCGTGCGTGACCGTCCGCCGCTCGCCCTGTCCAACTCCTTCGGCTTCGGCGGCCACAACGCCGTGCTGTGCCTGGAGGGCGTGTGAGCCTCACGCTCCTGGAGCGCGCTGACGAGCGCCTGACGCCGCTCGAGCGCCTGGAGGCGCTGACCGATCCCGGCTCGCTGCAGCTGCTGCGCACTCAGGTGCGCTCGCGCCGGATGGGCGAGCACGCCCGCGCCGGGGACGGCGTGGTGGCGGCCCACGGCCGCGTGGACGGGCGCACCGTGTACTGCTACGCGCAGGACTCCTCCTTCGCCGGCGGCTCACTCGGCGAGGCGCACGCGCGCAGCATCGTCGAGGTGCTGCGTCTGGCGGGCCGGGCACGCGTGCCGGTGGTGGGCTTCGTGGAGTCCGCCGGAGCACGTATGCAGGAGGGTCTGGCCGCGCTGTCCGGCTACGGCGCGATCTTCCGCGAGCACGTGGCCCTCTCGGGCGTGGTGCCGCAGATATCGATCGTCACCGGGGCCGCCGCGGGAGGGTCCGCATACGGCCCTGCGCTCACCGACTTCGTGATCATGACCGCGCGCGCGTCGATGTTCCTGACCGGCCCGGCGGTGGTCACCGAGGTCACCGGAGAGGACGTGGACATGGCCTCGCTCGGCGGCCGGCGCGTGCACGAGCGAAACGGGGTCTGCCAGCTCGGCGCGCCCACCGAGGTTGACGCGGCGCTGATGGCCAGAGACCTGCTCGACTTCCTACCCCAGCATGCAGGGTCCCAGCCGCTGATCTGGCCCTCCGTGCAGGCGCCGGAGATCGCGCCGGACCACGCCGTGCCCTCGCAATCCCGCAAGGTCTACGACGTGCGGCGCGTGGCCGCCGCGCTCGTGGACGGCGGGCGAATGATGGAGGTGAGCCCACGGTGGTCGCGCAACATCATCTGCGCGCTGGCGCGCGTGGACGGCAGGGCAATCGGGATCGTCGCCAACCAGCCCGCGCACCTCGGCGGCGTGCTCGACGCGAACGCCTCGCAGAAGGCCGCGCGCTTCGTGCGCATGTGCAACTCCTTCGGCCTGCCGCTGCTCGTGCTCGTGGACACTCCCGGCTTCCTGCCCGGATCCCGTCAGGAGCGCGACGGCGTGATCCGACACGGCGCCAAGCTCGTGCACGCCTTCGCCGAGGCCACCGTGCCGAGCGTCACGGTGATCCTGCGCAAGGCGTTCGGCGGAGCGTTCATCGCGATGAACTCCAAGGCCCTCGGCGCCGACCACGTGTTCGCCTGGCCCAACGTGGAAGTGGGGGTGATGGGCGCAGAGCAGGCGGTGGGGATCTCAAGGCGCCGGGAGATCGAGGCCGCTGAGGATCCGGCCCTGCACCGGCGCCGGCTCGCGGGCGAATATGCAGCCGAGCACCTGCACGCCGACCGCGCCAGCGCCGAAGGCTTCATCGACGAGGTGGTGGCGCCCTCGCAGACGCGCGAGCGGATCGCCTCCTGCCTGGAGGCCCTGGCAGACGTGCAGCGACCCGAGTCCCGAGCCCGCAACATCCCACTGTGAGCAGCGAGCGTCAAACCGTGCGCTGGTCGGACCCGTTCGAGCGGCTTGCGGTCGGCCAGCGCTTTCGCACCGGCGAGCGCAGCGTGTGCGACACCGACCTGATCGTGTTCAGCGCGCTCACGGGAGACTGGCACCCGCAGCACTCAGACCCCGAGTGGGCGGCGCGCAGCCCCTTCGGCGAGCGGATCGCCCACGGCATGCTCACGCTGTCGCTCGCGGTGGGCCTCGTGCCGTTGGACCCGGAGCGCGTGCTCGCGTTGCGGCGAGTGGGTGAGGTCGTCTTCAAGCGCCCGGTGCGCCTCGGCGAGAGCATCGCCGTGGCGGGCCAGATCAGTGCGCTCGCGCCCGTCGACGAGCGCGCCGGTCTCGTTGAGCTCGCCTGGGCGGTGCGCAACCAGGACGACTCGCTCGTGTGCCGCGCCTCGGTGGCGGTGCTCTGGCGCCGCGCAGGGGCCGCAGCCGATGAGCGCGAAGCGACCTTCTGGCACGACCCGATAACGGCCGGTGCGCGCCCCGGCGAGTTCATCCCGCTGCCGCTGTGATGCTCGACGGCGCGCGCCTGCTGATCACCGGCGTGCTTGACAGGCACTCGATCGCCTTCGCAACGGCGCGCGCCGCACAGGAGCACGGCGCCGAGGTGGTGCTCACGGGCTTCGGCCGGACCCGGCGGATGACCGAACGCGCGGCCGCGCAGCTCCCGACCGCCGCGGAGGTGCTCGAGCTGGACGTCAACAACGACGAGCACATCGAGCAGCTGCGCATCGATCTGGCGACTCGCTGGGGCGCGCTCGACGGGCTGCTGCACGCGATCGCCTACGCCCCGCCTGATGCGCTCGGCGGCGGCTTCCTGGACACGTCCCTGGAGAGCGCGGTCGTGGCCTATCAGACGAGCGCGTTCTCGCTGAAGTCGCTCGTGGCGGGGCTGCTCCCGCTGCTCGAGGCCGCCCCCAGCGGCGCGGGCGTGGTGGGCCTCGACTTCGACGCGCGCACAGCGTGGCCGTCCTACGACTGGATGGGCGTGGCCAAGTCCGCACTCGAGGCCATCGCGCGCTACCTCGCGCGCGAGCTCGGGCCGCGCGAGATACGCGTGAACCTCGTCTCAGCGGGGCCCGTCGCCACGCTCGCCGCGGGCGGCATCCCCGGCTTCTCCGCGCTCGCCGAGGCTTGGTCGGCCACCGCGCCGCTGTCCTGGGACGCAGAGGACGCCGCGCCGGTGGCCGACGCGGCGTGCTTCCTGCTCTCGCCGCTCGCGCGCAGGATCACGGCGGAGATCCTCCACGTCGATGGTGGCTACCACGCGATGGGATGCGCCTCACCGGCGGGCGTGCTCACGGGACCGTCGGGCCCATGAGCGGTGCGATCCTGCTCACCGGCGCCACCGGCTTTTTGGGGATGGAGACCCTGGCGCAGCTGATCGACCAAGGCCAGCGCGACATCGTCGTGCTCATACGCGCTGAGGATGCCGACGGGGCCCAGCGGCGTCTGGCCGCGATCATGGCGAGCCTCTACGACGAGCCCGAGCGGGCGGGCGTCGGCGTCCGGGCGATGCGCGGGGACCTGCTCGAGCCGGGCCTGGGGCTCTCCCGTGAGGACCGTCTGCGCCTGCTCGAATCGGTCGAGGGGATCATCCACTGCGCTGCCTCCATCTCGTTTGACCTGCCTCTCGGGGATGCGCGCGCGATAAACGTCGCCGGGGTGGGCCGCGTCGTCGAGCTCGCGCGTGAGATCGCGGCCGTCGGGGCCCTGCGCCGGCTCGTGCACGTCTCCACTGCGTACGTCAGCGGGCGCCACGCCGGATCCTTCGGGGAGGACGACCTGGACGTGGGACAGGCGTTCCGCAACACCTACGAGCAATCCAAGCATGAGGCCGAGCACCAGCTGCGCGAGGCGGAGGACCTGCCGGTCGTGATCGCGAGGCCCAGCATCGTGGTCGGCCATCGTTCAAGCGGCTGGACGCCGGCGTTCAACGTGATCTACTGGCCGATGCGCGCCGCCGAGCGCGGACTGCTCGAGGAGGTCCCGGCGCACCGTGACTCGATCGTGGACTTCGTGCCGGTGGACTACGTGGCCGAAGGCCTCATCGCGCTGCTCGAGCACCCGCAGGCGCATGGCGTCTACCACCTGGTGGCGGGCCGTAGCGCGTTGACCACGGGCCAGCTGGTGGAGTCGCACGCGTCGCTTCTCGGGCGCGTCCCGGTGCGCCTCGCGCCGCTCGCCGCGGGCTCGCAGCTTCCCCAGGGAGCGGAGGCATACCTCCCTTACTTCGACGTGCGCTGCAGCTTCGACGACGTGCGTGCCAGATCGCTCCTGCGCTCTCTGAACATCGAGGGGCCTGCCCCCAAGGATCACCTCGGGCCGATGATCGACTACGCGCACACCACTCGTTGGGGCAAGCAGCCCCTCACACGGCAGGCCGCGCTGCGGCGAGTGCCGCTCGCCCTCGGGCCGGCAGCGGACTGAATCGGCGTCGCTTTCGAGCATCCAGAACTGGGCGGTGCGGGCTCCCCGCTGCAGCTAGCTTGGACGCTCCTACGAAAGGGCTATACCTTGAGACACGTACCACCGCAGCGGCAGCTTGAAATCTCCGAATGGGTCAACGGTCAGTTCGAGATCGGCGAACCACCGGAACTCAAGCATGCGCCACACGACGTTGACGACTATCCGAGCTGGGAATCGAACCCCGAATCGGGCCTCACAGGGACCGTATATCTCGCTCGTCACACGGTGTACTGCTACGCAGCAGACGCTGACAAACCACCGAACACGGGCTGGTGGGACATGGGGCAGTTGCCTGCGAACCTCCGCGAAGACGACGACGACTAGGGGCAGGCGCAGATGAAGCTTCGTGTGCCTGAAGCGGTGGCGCGGCTGTTGCCGGGTGTGGTCGGTCGCCTCGGGCTGGGTGGCGTCCCGTGCATCCGGCGGCTCGTCAGCCGTGCGGTGATCAACAAGTTTGGGTATGCGACGACGTTGCGGCCGCGCGCTCTGTCGCTGGCCAGCGACTACACGAGCTGGTTGAGCCTCACCGACCGCACCTACTCGGGGCGGCATCTGCCGCCGTCAACGGCTGAGCAGCAGGCGGCGCTTCCAGCCGAAGCGGACGTGGTCGCCCTGTACCGGCGTGAGCGGTTGATCCCTGCGACGGACACGAGCGTGATGTTCATGTTCTTCGCACAGTGGTTCACCGACAGCTTCCTGCGCACCAGCCTGACCGACTATCGCAAGAACGAGTCCAACCACGAGATCGACCTGTGCCAGATCTATGGGAGGAACATCGAAGCGACGAACCTGCTGCGAGCGAAACGGGGCGGGCGCCTGAAGAGCCAGATGATCAAGGGCGAGGAATACCCCGAGTTCCTGTTCGCCCCTCGCCAGCCGGGTCAGCCGGCGGTGTTCAAGGCGGAGTTCGAAGGGCTGTTCGATGAGGCTTTCATCACCAGCGTGATCCTGAGGAGCGCCCCCGAAGTGCAGACCGACACGTTCTTCGCGGTCGGCTTGGAGCATGGCAACTCGACGATCGGCAACACGGTCATGAACATCGTGTTCCTCCGCGAGCACAATCGCGTCGCCGGCATCCTCGCTGGGGAGAACCCCGAATGGGATGACGAGCGGATCTTCCAGACGGCCCGCAACATCGGGATCGTGACGCTGCTGAAGCTGGTCGTGGAGGAGTACATCACACACATCGGGCCGTTCAACTTCCCGCTCGAAGTGGTGCCGCTGATCGCGGATGAGGAGCGCTGGAACCGGACCAACTGGTGCGCGATCGAGTTCAACCTGCTCTACCGCTGGCACCCGCTCGTACCTGAGAAGATCGGCACGGGGCCGAGCGCGCTCGACGCCACCGGCTTTCGCAACAACAACGCGCTGGTCCTCGAACAGGGCATCGAGGCGATCATGGCCATGTGCTCTTTAGAGCCTGCGGGGAGGATCGGGCTGCTGAACACGCCCGCCTTCCTGGTGGACAGCTCGCGCTGGCCTTCGGTCGAGCAGGTGACGGTGGAACTCATGCGCAAGGCGCGGCTGAGGTCATTCAACGACTACCGCGAGGCATACGGCCTCTCGCGGCTCACCAGCTTCGAGGAGCTGACCGCCGATGCCAACCTGCAGCAACGGCTGCAAGCGCTCTACGGCGACATCGACAAGCTCGAGTGGTACGTGGGCATCTTCGCTGAGGAATACGCCGACTACGAACGGATGGGCGAACTTATGAGCTGCATGGTCGCAAACGACGCCTTCACGCAAGCGCTGACTAACCCGCTGCTCGCTCGCAACGTGTTCAACGAAGCGACCTTCACGAAGACCGGTATGGGGATCATCAAGGAAACCGGCTCGCTGCAGCAGATCGTCACCCGCAACGCCGCAGCGCCAGACGCCGTGCACGTGAGCTTCAGCTACTGACGGAGGCTCCTCCCCGCAGCGGCCCCCGAGCGCGCTCGAACACGCCCCAACGGCGCGGTTACGAGCGAGCTTGTCTATCCAGGGCCGTCTCGGCCGCCCGGTTGAGGATCATGCCGCGTATCCAGTCGGAGCCGGACTCATCCAGCGCCTGAAAGGCTGCGTCCTCGCCATCCGCCCGCGCGAGGCTGCAGAGCGCACGTAGTGCGAGGTCCTCGAGCCGCCGCAGTCGGTCGCCGCGCTCCTCGAGGATCTGCGGGAGCTCTTCCATTGCCCGGCGAACCGGTCGGCTTTCGCCACCGAGGATCCGGCTCATGCCTGCGGCTGTGGCGGCGTGCTCCGCGGAGACAGAGCGAAGCGTACGCACGGTGTGCGTGTAGAGATCGACTTGGGGCATTCGGTGACTGCTTCAAACGCAGCGCTGCCGCTCGCGGTCGGCGCTCCGATCGATGGGCCTTCGGGCTGCCGGCTGTGGCCCTGGGAGGTTCGCATCGGCGCCACGCCGGCGTCAATCGGCCAAACGAGCTATACGTAGCGCCCGGTCACGGCCCGATGGAGCGTTCGATTACCCAATATTGGACCTTGACGCGGTGAGGTGACATACCTACGGTCGTCATCAATGAGCTCAATGCGCATATCCCCGTTCAGCGGAGGCGTCTCGGCCCGGGGCGCCACGGTGCCGGGGCGCGAGTTGGGTGAGCTTGCCGCGCCGAGCCCCGCGGCTCCCACTGACGCCAACTTCGGATATGAAGGCGGACCGGTGATCGTCTCGCCGCGCGTGTACGCGAGCTTCTGGGGCCCTTTGTGGAGCGATGAAGCACATCGAGGTGAACGAGAAGCCCTGGTCCAGTTCCTCCAGGACTTCCTGGCGAGCAGCTATATGAACATCCTCAGCCAGTACGGCGTCGGGAAGGGCGCGGGGCAGTGTGGGACATGGGAAGGCGTCTCAGAGCTCCCCGCTGTCAACGGGTCGATGACGGACAGCGACATCCACAATGCGATCCAGTCTCTGATCAACGCAGGTTCATTGCCTGAGCCCGGTACGCCGTCGGAGGTGGCGTTGATGATCTTCCTCGACGAGCGCATCGAGATCCGAGACAGCCAGCTCGGAGTCGTTATGTGCGAACCGAACGGAGACAACGCATTCGGCTACCACAACCACTTCACGACTGCCGCCGGCAACCCGTTCTATTACAGCGTCGTTCCAGCGCTCGACCAGAAATGCCTGGAAGAGAGCTGTCCTGAAGGAGGATGCTCCCTGAGCCAGTCCTTGACGCAGCTGCAGCGACGCACGCAGGTGGCGAGCCACGAGTTCTCCGAGATGGTCACCGATCCCGAGATAAACGCGTGGCGTGACCGCAACAGTGGCGAAGAGAACGGCGACGTCTGCAACGGCCGCAGCACCACCATCAACGTGAGCGGCCGCGAATGGACCGTACAACAGATGTACAGCCACGCCACCGATCTGAAGGGCGAACCGGCGTGCATCGCGGGGGCGCCGGCGCCCATCCCGCCGTTGCCGACGTAGCGGGCCACGGCACCGACGCTTTCACGCCCGAGCCTCCAGCCACGCACGGTAACGGCCGAGGGCGCGCCGTTGGGCACGCTGGTCGCACACGAACGCGTGCACGGCGTGCGTCTTGCCGGTCGGCTCCTTGCCGCGCGTGATGCGGCGCATCTGGTGGCGGACGAGCGCCATGCTGGCCGCGGACGCGAGCGTCTTATCCGACCACGTGACAGCGTTCAAGCGCTCATCGGCCTCAAGCCCCTCGCGCCAGCGGTTCGGAAGGTCCGGCGTGAGCGCTATCGCGGTGCCCATCCCGACCACCGCGATGCCGTCAGCGAGGACTGTCTCGGCCGTCTCGCGGCGCGTGATGCCACCCGTGAGCATCAGGGGCAGCGGACTGGCCTTGGCGAGCTCGGCGGCGAGCTCCAGGAAGTAGGCCTCGCGCGCTGCGGCGCGACCGTCGGTTGGTCGTCCCGCCATCGCGGGGCTCTCGTAGCTGCCGCCGGAGAGCTCGACGAGGTCCACCCCGAGTGGCTCGAGCATCGCTATCACCCGCCCCGCGTCCTCAGCGTCGAAGCCGCCACGTTGGAAGTCGGCGGAGTTGAGCTTGACCGCGAGGGCGAAAGTGGGGGACACGACCTTCCGGATGGCTCGGATGACCTCCAGCAGAAGACGTGCGCGGCTCTCCAATGGTCCGCCCCAATCGTCATCCCGCCTGTTCACCAGCGGCGAGAGGAACTGCGAGATCAGATAGCCGTGCGCGGCGTGCACCTCCACGCCGTCGAACCCGGCCTGCTCGGCGAGCTTGGCGGCTGTCGCGAACCGCTCGACGGTCGCGACGATCTGCTCTTCGGTCATCGCCGTCGGCTTGCCGAAGCGCTTGCTGTGCTTGCCGAGCTCGACGGCGATCGCAGAGGGGGCCCATACGACGCCCGGCATGCGGGCCTGGACCTGGCGGCCGGGATGGCTGATCTGCATCCACATGGTGGCGCCGCCCGCCCTCCCGGCCTCGGCCCAGCGCGCGAAAGGCTCGAGTGGAGCGCTGTCGTCGAGCACCACGCCGGCGGGGCCGGTCAGCGCCTCGGCGTGGACCATGACGTTCCCGGTGATGAGCAGGCCCGCGCCACCTGCTCCCCAGCGGCGATAGAGGGAGATCAGTCGCTCGTCAGGCAGTTGCCCGCTGCCCGCCAGGTTCTCCTCCATCGCCGCCTTGGCGATGCGGTTGCGCAGCGTGCCTCCTGATCGGAGCGCCAACGGCGAGAACAGCTCGCGCGACATCGATCACCTGCCCTTCTGGTCGACTAGGATGTTTACGGCGCTTACATTAGACGCTCGATATGAACGCTGTCAACATGCTTTGCGTGTCTGCCTCCAAGGCGACCTATCACCACGGCGATCTGCGCGCCGAGTGCGTCCGCGCGGCGGTTGAGCTGCTCGAGGAGGGCGGCGAGACCGCGCTGTCGCTGCGCGCGGTCGCGCGCCGTGCTGGGGTCTCGCCCGCTGCTCCCTACCGGCATTACGCCGATCGGGAAGCGCTCGTCTCGGCCGTCGCGGCGGTGGGCTACCGCGAGCTCGCCGGCCGGCTGGCGGCGGCGCATCCCGCCCCATCGACCCCGGAGCAGCTCGCCAGCGTCGCGGTTGCCTACGTTCAGTTCGCCCTCGACCGGCCCGCGCTGTTCAGAGTCATGTTCGGAGAGCCTTGCGATCGCGACAACGACGAGCGGGTTGCCGCGACAGCGGCGGTGTCGCTGTACCTGCAGGGCATTGTCGAGCGAGCGTTCCCGGATGCTGACGCCGAGGCGTTGGCGACCGCCATCTGGGCACTCGTCCACGGGCTCGCGTTCCTGCACCTGGACGGCAAGCTCGACGCGCCGACGCCGGCGGCGGTCGCCGACCGGGTCACCGCTGCGGTCCAGGCGCTGCTGGTGGCTGATCCTCGCGGGGCTTAGGCGAGCCCGCTGTGAGTGCGGCGCTCGGGTGGGGCGGCTCCCTCTGGAAACATGTGCCCGTTGCCCGCCGATGCGAACCCGCTGTCCTCGGCTGACCTCGCTACCTTCGCCGTGGCGATGGAGTCGGGCAGCGTCCACGGTGCCGCAGATGCCCTTGGCCTGACAGCTTCCGCCGTCACGAAGAGGCTGCAGTCGCTCGAGCGGCGTGTAGGCGTGGTCCTGTTCGATCGAGGTCGCCACGGGTTGAGGTCAACCAGCGCCGCCCAGGTGCTCTATCCGGAGGCGAAGGCGGCGCTGGCCGCATTGGCCAGGGCCGACCAAGCGCTTCGCGAGCATCTCGAGGTCCACACTCACACGCTCGTGCTCGCAGCCAGCCACACAGTCGGCGAGTTCCTGTTGCCTGCGTGGCTGGCCGCATTCCGCCAGGAGCATCCCGACGTCCGTGCTCAGATCGACATCGTCAACTCCGCCTCGGTGTTGGCGAGTGTCAGAGCCGGGGCATCGGAGATCGGCTTCGTCGAGGGCGCGGACTCCCTCGACGGGCTGGAGGCCGTCACCGTCGAGCGCGATGAGATCGTTGCCGTTGTCGCTCCGGGGCACACATGGGGGAGACGCCGAAGCGTTCGGGTGCGCGACCTGCGCTCGGAGCCCTATCTCGCTCGCGAGGCGGGCTCCGGTACGCGCGGCGTGGCGGCAATCGCGCTGGCCGAGGCCGGCATCGAGCTCGAGCCGTCGCTCGAGGTCGCGAGCTCCCAGAGCTTGAAGCGGGCGCTTGCAGGCGGCGGCTTCGCCTTGATGTCAGAGCTGGTGGTCGCCTCGGAGGTGCGGGCTGGGACGCTGCACGCCCTACCGATTGCGGACATCGAGCTGCGGCGCGATTTGCGAGCGGTCCGCGACGCGTGTGCCCGGCCGCGAGCCTCGACCGATGTGGCCGCCTTCTGGCGCTGGCTCACAGTCCTGGCCTCTGAGCCGGCGCCGCTCACTGGTTGACAGCTCCGGGGCCGGACCGGGATGGTCCCCCCGAGCTCAGGCCGCGGCCAGCAGCTGACCGTCGACCGTACGCGCAACGGTGTTGGTGAGGGCTGTACCCCACGCGCAGGCGAGGAGGACGAACAGCGTCACGGCCAACCATGCCAGTGCGATCGAGCCCGTGTGGATGGCCAGCTCGCTGGTGCCGGTGACCATCGTGCCGACCGGGAAGGTGAAGCTCCACCATGTGAGGCTGAACGGCAGCCCCGCTCGGATCGTCTTGATCGTCACCGCAGCCGCGATGCTCAGCCACAGCAGCGCGAAGCCAAGGACCGGCACCCCATAGAGGATCCCGAACGCCTCGAGGGCGCTGCTGTACGGGGGCGCCAGGACCAGATGTGCCTGTGAGCCGAGCAGATTGGCGGCCGTGATCGACTGGCCGAGCGGGCCAAGAACGATCCACAGGGTCGGCACCGTTCTGGCGGGCCCCGGGCCGTGATGTATGAGGCGTCCCCACAACAGCACGATGATGACCAGCGAGGCGATCAGGCTGAGGCCGAACATCCCGTAGCAGCCAAGGAGCATGGTCAGGCGCGCCTGACCGGCCGGTATGTGCGCCAGGAGAGCTGCACCGGTGGCGGCCGAGACCATCGGCGGGACGACCGGCATCAGCCACGAGCCGAGCGCATCCTCGAGGTGCACATCATGGACGGTGAACATCAGGTAGGGCACGACGGCGGCGACAACGAGCCCGGTGAGTGTGCCCGCACCCCACAGCACCAGGTCGATGCTCAACGCAGCATGGTGGCCCACGATCGCCGGGCCGACCAGCAACGCGCCGGCCCCGACCGTCAACATCGCCATCGGCGGCGCACCGTAGAACGGTGCCATCGCGGGGTTCAGCGCATGGTGCCTCGCGTTCTGCGGATAGCGGATCCAATGCACCGCAGTTGCGATGAGCAGCGCGAGCAGGAGTGTGGCAGCGAGCAGCCACACGCCGGCCGCGAACACATCTTGGCCGGCGAGTTGTCTGGGCAGCAGGCTCGCCGCGATCGCCACGATGCCGGTGCCCATGACCGATGCGAACCAGTTTGGCCCTATGTGCGCGAAGGCCTCTGACGGTGAGTCGAGCGCTCCGAGCACATGACGGGCCCGAGTCGTCGCGGTGGGCCGGGGAAGTGTGACTGACGTGGCCATGTCTTCATCATGGACCGCTCCCCTCGCACCTACCAGTCGGATCTCGCCCGATTCGTTTCCGTGGCGGACCGACGATCGAGTAGGTCTACCCTATGGTCATGGGCGAGGAGCCGGGCCGGCGCAAGGCACGCCGCCGACGCGCGCCGGCGGACGGGCGGGATGAGATCCTCGCAGCGGCCGAGGCAGCGCTTGGCGATTACGAGTGGCGCGAGCTGACTGTTGCCCGGGTGATGGCGCGCACCACGCTCGCGCGATCGGCCTCCCGTTCCAGGACACCCCCGCTACTGCTGGCTGGAGCGCGCCGAGGGCCGCCCAGCGGCGGCGAACTCCTACGTCGTCAGTGCGTAGCCGGCCGGTCCGTGAGCATGCGCGCGGACCCGCTTCGGAGTACGGTGGGTGGCATGCGCGTCTGGGGGGTGGCTGTGTCGTGTGCCTGCGCGCTCGTGCTCGCGCTGCCGGGCGCGGCGCTCGCTGGTTGGGGCGCCGCCGAAACGGTCGGCAACAGCATCAACCAGGTTCTGCTTGCTCCGGGCGGCCCGGGGTTCCTCGTCGGCTTCCCTGCCGAAAGCCCCGCCCGGCTGCGGTTCGCCCTGCGCCCGCTCGCGGGTCCGGTGGGGCTGCCGATGGAATTCCCCGCGGGTGTCGGCCAGGGCGAACTTCCCGCGTGGGGCTTCGACGCGGCCGGTGATGCGGTCGTCGTGGATGCGGAAGCCAAGATGGTCTACTGGCGCTCGGCCAATGGCGAAACGGGCCCCGTGCAGATACCGGGAGGCGCCCTGCTCGGGCGCTCGCCGCGGCTTGTGTCGGTGGACCCGGTGAGCGGTGTGGCGCTGGTTGGCTTCAACGCCACGAAAAGCGCTGTGCAGCTCGCGTTCAGGACCGCTGGACCGAAAGGCGAAGTGAACACTAAAAGCGTGGTCAACCTCACCACTCTAGGGACGCTCGTGGGCCTGCGGCTGCAGCCCGACGGCGGCGCCGTGGCGGTCTACTGGGATGAAAAAGCGGAACCGGCTGTGCTGATGCAGGTCATCCGACTCGCCGGAGAAGAAAAATTCGAAGCACCGACCGAAATCAAATCGTCCGGTGACCCGGCGAAGCACGAAGTGTCTTTCGCGAGCGACCCGTCGGGCTGGGCGATGGTGGGCTGGTCGGGTAGCTCGACCAAAGGCGGGCCCTTCAACCAGGCGCTCGCTACGGTGCGTGCGCCGGGCGGCACGTTCCCGGTGGCGACGGTGCTGGCGACGGGCATGAGCGTCTCCAACGTCTCGCCCGCGGTGACCTCGGCCGGGGATGGCCTGGCGGCCTGGTCGGACACGGGCTTCGGCGCGTGCATCTACAAGGAAGGCGTGATCAACGGGGCCACGGAGCATCTCGGCACGTGGTCGGCCCCGAAAGCGCTCGGACCGGGCGCGTGGCCCGACATCAGTACCCCGGCGTACGGCAGCACAGCTTTCGCCGCGGGCACCGACGTGTCGGTGCCGATGACCCGCATACATCGCGAAGGCACACCGTGTCCCGCCGGCGCCACGCAGACGCGCGCGCTGATCGTCCACCATTACCGATCAGGCGCGGCCGGCCTGATCGACGAGGGCACCTCCGAGCTCGCGCCGCTCGGCAGCAGCGAACCGCTGCAGGTGAACGGATGGGCGATGGAACCCTCGGGCAGGATCCTCGCCTGGTACCGCGCCGGCACACAGGCCTTCGTTCGTGCCTTCGATGGAGTGCTCCCGGTCGCGGGAGCACCACCCAGCACCGAAACGATCAGCACGCCCGCGCCGGGCGGCACGTCGACCCCCACGCCGACGGTGCATCCGTCGATCAAACCGCTCGTGCTGCAGGAATTCGCGATCGTGCCCACGCTCACCCCTAAGCAGCTGGAATTCGAAATGCAGTGTCCGCACCCGATCGTGGAAGAGAACGGCGAAGTTGGGGAAGACTGCTCTGTGCAGGCCTACGGCATGTTTCTCTTCACGGGTAAACAGATCAAGGCCTACGGCGCCCGTGCGAAGCCGGTCAAGAAGCGCCTCGACGTGATCGCAACGGGAGCGACCACGATCAAGGCGGGCCACCGTGGCCGCGTGAAGCTCCACTTGAACAGGCTCGGCAGGGCCCTGCTGAAGAGCGGCGCGAAGCTCAAGTTCACGCTTAGGATCACCGTCAAGCTGGGGCACCGTTCGTTCACCGGCAGCCTGCCGGCGACGATCAAGGCCGCCCGCCACCACTGAGCGCGGAACCGGTGACGAAGTGGGGCTCGCTGTGCGGCTAGTTCCGGCGTGCTGCGGGATGAAGCGAGGCAAGCTGCAGCGCGACGAGGCTCGGGTCCTAAATGGTTACGGGGCTCGCGATGGCGGCGGCGAACTGGTCGGGAGACATGGGGCGCCCGAAGTAGAAGCCCTGCGATGCCTCGCCCCCGAGGCGGACGATCTCGGCGCCCTGCTCCGCGGTCTCGACGCCCTCGGCGACCACCGAGATCTCGAGGCGATGGGCCAGCGCGATGATAGACGCCACACTCGCTGTGCTCGCGTCGTCCTCTTGCATGTCCGCGATGAAGGTCTGGTCGATCTTGACGGTGTCCACCGGAAACCGCTTCAGATACGACAGCGACGAGTACCCTGTGCCGAAGTCGTCCAGGGCCAGCTTCACGCCGAGCTCCTTGAGCGCTAGGAGCACGACGAGGGCGCGGTCCGGGTCCCGCAAGAAGACGCTCTCGGTGATCTCGAGCGTCACACGCTGTGGGCTGGTGCGCGTCGTGGCCAGCACCTCCTCGACCATCGTGACGAAGCCGGCCCGCATGAGCTGATGGGCGGACACGTTGACGGCGATGCCGATCGGATCCTCGCCGGGCAGGGCCGGCCAATCCCGGCTGTCGCGGCATCCCTGTTCGAGCACCCATCGGCCGATCTGCTCGATCAGCCCCGACTTCTCAGCGATCCCGATCACGGTTGCCGGTGGCACCGCGCCCTCGACCGGATGGTCCCAGCGCAGCAGGGTCTCGGCTCCATGGATGATCCCGTCGGCGCTGCCGACGATCGGCTGGTAGTCGGTCCGGAGCTCTTTGCGGGCGATGGCTCCAACGAGATCGTGTTCCAGTGAGATGCGGTGCTCGCTCAGACGATGCTGGCGAAGATCGATGACCTGGTGGCTCGCCCCGCCACGGCGCTTGGCCTGATACATCGCGATGTCGGCGTCCCTCAGCAGTTGGTCCGGCACCTGCTCGCCGGGAGCGGCAAAGGCGACACCAACGCTGGCGGACACGATGACCTCCTGGATCCCCAGTTTGAAGGGCTCACTCAGGGCGGTGACGATCCGCTCGGCGATGAGGGACGCCTGGTCCCCATTGTCGAGCTCCTCGCACAACACCACGAACTCGTCGCCCGATAGGCGCGCGAGAGTGTCCCCCGGACGCACGTCGGACAGCACGCGCGACCCCACCGCGATGAGCAGGGCGTCCCCGGTGGCATGACCGAAGCTGTCGTTGACCTCCTTGAACCGATCGAGGTCGATGAACAGCAGCGCCAGGGTCTTTGATGAGCGGCGGCTGCGCAGGACCGCATGGTGCAGGCGCTCCAGAAGGCGCACGCGATTCGGCAGCCCGGTCAGGGCATCGTGCATGGCGATCTCATGCGAACGCGAGTTGGACTCCTGCAGGCAGGCCCGCGCTTGGGCATTGGCGAGGTAGGACGCGGCGACGTCGGCCAGTGTTTGGGCGGTGATCATGTCCTCGGTGGTCAGAGGACCGGGGGTTTCGCGGTAGAGGTCAAGCGCCCCGAGGCGCCGGGCACCCTGACGCAGAGGGAAGGTGAAGGCCGCCGCAAGGCCCGCATCCAGCGCCTGCGCGCTGAACAGCTCGAACCGCGAGTCCGTAGCCAGGTCGGGCACGCTGACCGCCTCACCGGTGAGGTAGGCAGCCAGGCACGGGCCCTCGCCGAGCTTGGACTGCAACTCCTCGAAGTCCAGCGCGGCCGAGTCCGACGCGGCAACATAGCGCGGACCGGCCGGGGGGGATATGAGGGTCACCCCAGCCCCGGTGATTGGCAGCATTTGCACGATGCGTCCGACGAGCTCGTCGAGGATGTCCTGCACTTGGAAGTCCGTGAGCATCGTGCGGGCAAACTCGCTGAGGACCTCCGACAGCTGCTGCTCGCGTTCGCGGGGGAGGAGTGATGTCAGGCTCGACTGCGGCGGCAGGGACGGGCGCGAGGCTGACCCGGATCCCCGCATCGGCAGGTGATGGCCCGCGCCCGGCGGGCCGGCCGCTACCGTCGGTCTCGACGGCGGGGATGCAGCGCTCCGAGGCCTGCGCATGCGTTGACGTTAGGTCCCAAAAGCATCGCTGTCTATGGTTCGAAAAGACCTGAACGCATGGTTAGAATAAACCATAGGGTTGGAACAATCCCAGCGCCGACTTCTGCAGGACGCCCCGCCCTGCGCGGCGTGGCCCGAGAACGTAGGCCGTCCAGATGCCAGAGCAACGTCATGCAGTGACCCGCGGTGAGCGCCCTATTACGGTGGTCCTGGTCGACGACGAGCAGCTTATCCGTGGCGCTCTCGGTCAGGCGCTGATCGATGGCGGCCTGGAGCTGGTCGGCGAGGCCGCCAACGCGCCAGACGCCGTCCGGGTGGTGGTCGAGCTGCGGCCCGATGTCGTGCTCATGGACCTGCGGCTGCCCGGCGGGTCGGGCATCGAGGCGGTCCAGCGACTCGGCCAGCTCGCTCCCAGCTCGCGCATCCTCGTCCTCACCCGCACCGAGCAGAACCGCGTCGTGGAGGCGATCGTGGCGGGAGCCAGCGGCTACATCCTCAAGACGGCCCCGCCCGCGACAATCATCGCAGCAGTTGAGGGAACCGCTGCGGGGGAGGCGGTGATCTCCCCCCAGATCGCAGGCCGTCTGATCGCGCACATCCGCGAGCGCGAGATCCCAGTCACGGCGGCCAGCATCGACGCAGCCGGCGCGATCAGAGCCGTGCTGACACAGAGGGAGCTGGAGGTCTTCCAACGCTTGGCCAGCGGCCACAGCAATCACAGCATCGCCCACGAGCTGTCACTCAGCACCAACACCGTGTCAAATCACATCGCCAGCATCCTCGCCAAGCTGCACCTGGACAACCGGATCCAGGCGGCAGTCCAAGCCGTACGGAGCGGCATCTCCTAGCGCTGTGTCAGAGATGAGCGTGCGCTTGCCTATCCCAAGCTGCGACTACACATCAGCGAGCCAGACGCAGCTGAGCTGGTGCGCTGGGTCGCCAACAGCGCCAGCGTCGTCGTCGATCCGGATACCGCCCCGCCGGTGCACTCGCGTGACCCGAACGATGACTATCTGATCGTCCTTGCATCCGCGAATCGCGCGGCTCTGGTATCGGGTGACAAAGACCTTCTCGCCCTCGAGGAGGCGATTCCGGTGTTCTCGCCGCGCGCCTTCCTCGATCTGCTCGCCGGCGCCTGACACGTGCCGCCTGCGCCTCGGATGGGGCGACCGGTGATGGGAGAGGCCACCGACCGTATGCGCCCGAGTGGACTGACCACCACGGGGAAATCTCCCCGCCCTCAACCTCGTAGACGGGCGAAAGACGAGGGTGCGAAGATGTCGAGGATGCGAAGGCGGCGCTGATCGTGGCCAACAGCTCCGCTCCTCGACTCTTTGGGCGCGAGGAGGAGACCCAACGCATCGAGCAGTTGCTCGCTCAGACCCCACACCGTGGGGATGCTCTCGTACTGAGCGGGGAACCGGGGATCGGCAAGTCGGCCCTCCTGCGTTTTGCTCGTGCTCACGCGAGCGCTCGCGGCATGCGAGTGCTCGAGGCGACGGGCGTTCAGTCTGAGACTCGACTGGCGTTTGCGGGGTTGCATCAGCTGCTCCGGCCGACGCTCGCGGCCTTGGTAGCGCTTCCCACTCCCCAACGTGCCGCGATCCTCGCATCCTTCGGGATGATCGAGCAAGCCGCCCCGAACCTCTTCCTCACGGCACTGGCGGCCTTGGACCTGCTCTCAGACGCCGCCGCCGAGACGCCCCTGCTACTAATCGCCGAGGACGCGCATTGGCTTGATCGCTCGACAGTGGATGTCCTGTTGTTCCTCGCTCGACGCCTGGAGCTCGAGCCGATCCTGCTGCTAGCGGCTGTACGAGAGGGCTTCGACAGCCCACTCGAAGCTTCCGGGCTGCCGCGCGCGGCGCTGCGTGGGCTCAATCGAGCGGACGCCGTCGCCCTGCTGGGTGCGAGCACGCCGGCTACACCCGCTTCAAGGCGGGAGCAAGTGCTCGCGGAGGCCTCGGGTAATCCGCTTGCACTGGTCGAGCTCTCCGGTGCCGTTGAACGCCGCGGTGTTGGCGCCAGGGCGCACGGCAGCCTTCCGCCCGCGACGCGTCTGACGAGCGCGTTCGCGGAACGGATCCTCGATCTGCCCGCCGATACGCGGACCGCCTTGCTGATCGCAGCGATCAGCGACGCGCCATCTCTCGACGAGGTGCTGGCTGCGAGCAGAACACTGCTGGATCCTGAAGTGACGCTTGACGTACTGGCGCCCGCGACGGAGGCCCGGCTGATCGATGTCGGAGACGGGGAGGTCCGATTTCGCCATCCGTTGGTTCGCTCGGCGATCGTGCAGGGGGCGGGTGAGTCTCAGCGCCACGAGGCCCATTCTGCGTTGGCGAGCCTACTGGCCGACGACCCCGACAGGCGGGCCTGGCACCGCGCTGCTTCATCGATCGCACCCAACGAGCAGGTTGCGGAGGAACTCGAAACGGCAGCACGCCGAGCACGCTCACGAGGCGGAACAGCGGTGGCGGTCGCCGGTCTGGAGAGGGCTGCCCGCTTGAGCTCAGACCGCGCCCAACGAGGCCGCCGCCTCCTTCGTGCCGCCGAGCTCGGGTTCGAGCTGGGAGATGCCAACCTCATGAGACGCCTCGTGGCGGAAGCCGAGCCGCTGCAACTCGGGCAGCTGGAGCGGGCCCATCTGCTGTGGCTGCGTGGTGTGTTCGACGGCCGGCAGGTCGGCGGTGCGGAGAGGTTCGACTCGATGCTCGACACCGTCGATGAGCTGATCTCGCTGAACGAGGGTGACCTCGCGCTAAAGTTCCTGTGGAGCGCCGCTATCCAGTGCTGGTGGTCAGATCCCGCGCCGTCGGTTGGCTCACGAATCCTCGCCGCCGCTGAACGTCTTGGCGCCGAGGAAGAGGATCCACGTCTGATCGCGGTATTGGCGTTCGCCTCACCTCGGCAGCGGGGACGCGTCGCGATGGAGCGCATCGCAATCGTGTCCGGTTCAAAGATCGAGGACGCGGACGCCGCCCGGATCCTCGGGACGGCGGCCAATGCGATCGGGGGCTTCAACGGCTCATCCGAGCTGTTGATGACCGCCACGGCCGGCCTGCGAGCCCAGGGTCGCCTCGGCTTGCTCGCCCGGGCTCTCACCCAGCAAGCTTGGAGCAACTCGCAGACGATCGACCTGGGCGTCGCGATCCCTGCAGCGGAGGAAGGCGAGAGGCTGGCCGAGGAGACCGGCCAGCCGACGATCCGCTACACGGCCACGGCCGTACGGTCGTTGCTGTTTGCCCTGCGTGGCGACGTCGCAAACGCGAACGCGGCGGCGAGCGACGCCGAGCAGTTTGGGCTCACGGTCAGATCAGCGGCACTGCTGGCCTTGGTGGGCCACGCACGCGGGGTCGCCGCCATCGCAGATGGCAACTATGAGCAGGCGTTCGCACATCTCAGCAAGCTCCACAACCCTGGAGATCCGACCTTCCACTCGTTCATGCGCTTTCTCTCGGCGGCGGACCTCGTCGATGCTGCATTCCACAGCGAACGCGGCGAGGAGATTGCCCCGATAATCGGCGAGCTCGAGACGCTCGCGCTCGAGATGGCCGCTCCCGGCCTGCAAGCCGCCCTCAGCTACGCCCGCGCGCTCCTGTCCGATGAACGTGAGGCCGAGGCGCGATTCCGAGCTGCAGAGCTCGCCACCGCACACTGGCCGTTCCTGTGGGCGCGGACCCAGCTTGCCTTCGGGGAGTGGCTTCGACGAAAACGGCGCCCAGCCGATGCTCGCGTGCCGCTCAATAACGCGCTCGAGAGGTTCGGGGTGCTGGGGTCGCAGCCGTGGTCGCAGCGCGCCGGACGTGAGCTGCGCGCCTCCGGGGGCAAGAGTCGTCGCCGAAGCCCGGATGCCAGGGACGAGTTGACGACGCAGGAGCTGCAGATCGCCCAGATGGCAGCAAGCGGGCTGACCAACCGAGAAATCGGCCAGGCTCTATATCTATCTCACCGCACCGTCAGCTCGCACCTCTACCGAACGTTCCCGAAGCTCGGCATCACCCGCCGCGCGGAGCTACGAGGTGTGTTGGAGCAGGCGTCGGGCCAAGCAGGCCGTTGATTCGATCCGCGACCTGGTGATCGCCTCGTCGATGGGATCGTGCCGTTCCCCGAGGAGATCACAGTCAAATGACCCAAGCGAAGGCGCAGGTTGGCCCCCTACGGTGATGAGCGCTCAGCGCTGACCGCGAGCGCGAGCGGCGACGTCCACCACCGGGAACCCACGGAAAGCGAGCTGCCATGAGCCCCGACACATCTGGCCGAACAACAGCAGAGACGATCGTGCTGATCCATGGGCTGTGGATGACCGCGCTCAGCTGGGAGCACTGGGTCGAGCGCTACGAGGACCGAGGATTCAACGTGATCGCACGGAGCTGGCCGGGGATGGACGGCGACATCGATGAGCTACGCCGCGATCCTTCGCGCATCGAGCGTCT
>Ga0210403_10000725_pt1 | contig 33324 bp, 26 predicted proteins | sample IncBWC19MmetaG_FD_150863 | JGI IMG/M metagenome (GOLD analysis project Ga0210403, IMG submission 150863) | Forest soil microbial communities from Barre Woods Harvard Forest LTER site, Petersham, Massachusetts, United States - Inc-BW-C-19-M | ecosystem: Environmental > Terrestrial > Soil >...
GCGCCCACTGGCCATAGAAGCCATCGCTGGGGTTCCACTCTTTGTGCGCGGCGTAGCCATCATTCGCGGTGTTCCGACTCCGGTGGTCGATTTGGGAGTTCTTCTCGGGGCTGCTGACGGTGTGACTGGCGGGGGTATCACCGCGCGGTTCGTTACGCTTCACCTCGGCGAGAGACAAGCCACGCTCTTCGTGGATGCGGTCTGCGGCGTCCGGGAATTGGATGCATTGACGATCCTGGAATTGCCGCCGCTTCTGCAAGGAGCTTCCAGTGACTTCATTGAAGCCATTGGCACTCTGGATACGCAGATGCTGGTCGTTTTGCGCTCCGGCTGGCTCATACCCGAAGCGGTGTGGGACAAGATTGTCCCGGACAGAGTCCCTGAGGCTGCTCGATGACCGCCCTCCTGGAACGCAATGATATCGAACGCTTCCGGTCCTTCGTGGTGCAGCGCTTGGGCCTGCTTTTCGACGACAGCAAGTTGGACGCTCTGGCGGAGGTCCTGCGGCAGCAAATGGAAGGCAGTGGATGTAGCAGCGCTAGGCTGTACCTGCAGCGTCTCTCCGCATCTACCCAGGAAATCCGCGCGCTGGCTGAGAGATTGACCGTTTGCGAAACATACTTCTTTCGCTACGAGGGCCATTTCCGTGCGCTCGCCGAGGTGGTCATCCCGCGGCTTCGGGCGCGCGATCAGCGCCGGCAACTTCGGGTTCTCTCGGCGGGCTGCGCATCGGGCGAGGAGGCGTATTCTTTGGCCATCCTTCTCCGCAACGAACTGCCCGACCTGGCCTTTTGGGACATCTCCATCCGGGGCATCGATGTCAATGTATCGATGCTGGCTAAGGCATCGCGGGCCCGCTACAACGCCTGGGCGCTGCGAGACACTTCTGCTGAGCTTCGCGCCATGTACTTTCGCAAGGAAGGCGCTGAGTTTATTCTCGATCGCACCGTTCAATCCATGGCCAGCTTCGAAGAACGCAACCTGATCGAAGACGACTCTGGGTTCTGGCAGTCCGATGCTTTCGACGTGGTTTTCTGCCGCAATGTAACCATGTACTTGACCTTTGAGACCACTCGATCCGTGATTGCCCGTATCGCGCAATCGCTGACTCCGGGTGGCTTTCTCTTTATGGGCCACGCCGAGACCCTCCGTGGCCTCTCTCAGGATTTCCACCTGCTGCATACCCACGAAGCGTTTTACTACCAGCGCCGGGACAGCTTCGCCGCCAAAGACAACGGTCCTTCTTTGTTAAGGCCCAAGCGCAAGGTAGAATCTGTGGCCTATCCCCCGGCCAGCGCTGCGCACGACAACTCCTGGTTTGACGTCATCAACCAAGCCACGGAACGGATTACGCGCTTGACGAACGGAAAGCGGGGCGCGGTTGTCGAAGTTCCGCAAAGCGCTGCCCGGCAGTCCGCAAGTCCGGCTTCACAACCTGCCGAGATCTGGGACCGGACAGACGCGGTTGAGCTGTTGCGTAAAGAAAGGTTTGCGGACGCCATCGAACTTCTGCACGGACTTCCCCCGGGCACACAAGCCGACCCTGACGCGCAACTGCTGCTCGCTGCCCTGCTGACCAACCGCGGAGAGCTGGCGGAAGCTGAAAAAGTGTGCCGGCGTCTTCTTCTGCTCGATGAGTTGAACGCTGGCGCTCACTACCTTATAGCGTTGAGCCGGGAGCATGCGAACGACATGGCGGCGGCAGTAGAACACGATCAGGCCGCAGTCTATCTGGATTCGGTGTTTGCCATGCCTCATCTTCACCTGGGGTTAATGGCCAAACGTTCCGGTGATGCGGAGAAAGCCCGGCAGGAACTCAACCTGGCGCTGGCGTTGCTGGTTCGCGAAGATGCGTCGAGAGTTCTTCTTTTCGGCGGCGGGTTCAGCCGCGAAGCGCTCTCTCAGTTTTGCCAAGCGGAACTCGCGGCATGGGGGAGCAGCCAATGAGCGATCAGTCAGCAATGGCAGGCACGGCGGCTGCCCTGCGGGCGGCCTTCGATCGGACTTATGCGCTTCCATCCCAGACCCAGCAGACCAGCAAGACGGAAGATCTGCTGGCTATACGTTTGGCGGGGGCCCCTTACGCCCTTAGGGTCAGAGAGATTGCCGGCCTCGCGAACCACCGCCGACCTGTTGCGCTCCCGAGTGGCATCCCGGAGTTGCTGGGTGTCGCCGGCCTCCGTGGCGAACTGGTGCCGGTGTACAGTCTGGCCGCTCTGCTGGATGGCCATCGGGGCACAGAAGAAGTCCGATGGCTGGCGTTGTGCCGGGCGGAAGATCCAATCGGCCTGGCCTTCGCCGATTTCGAAGGCTATCTACAGGTCCCGTTGGCGGAGATTTACGCTGCCAACCATGATCACCTGGCCCATCCGTCGGTCTATGAAGTAACGCGTTCGGCGGGTGTAGTCCGTTCGGTCATCAGTATCCCCGCAATCCTAGAGATGGTTAAGAGGCGCTGCGGTAAGGAACGCGTCTGACCGTCAATGAAACAAGGAGCAACGATATGTGGACGTTTGGACGAAAGATCGCGGCTGGGTTCATGCTGGCCTTCCTCTTGCTACTGGGAATCGGCGCGGTGGCCTATCGGAGTACAGGCAGGCTCGCCCAGACGAGCTACTGGGTTGAACACACGCATGAAGTTCTGGAACACGTTGCGGAGATGGTCAGTTTGCTCAAAGATGCGGAAACCGGGCAGCGAGGCTATGTAATCACCGGCGATGAGGCATTTCTGGGACCCTACCAATCCGCACTCGGCGGCATAGCGAAGGTGGTCAAGGAACTCCGAACACTGACCGTTGATAACCAGAACCAACAAAAACGGATTGATGACGTAGAGCCACTCATTGCGGCCAAGATGGAAGAGCTCAAACGCACAATCGACCTGCGAAGAAAAGGAGACACATCCCAAGTAACCAAGATTGTCAGCGGAGGCGAAGGCAAGAGAACGATGGACAGTATTCGCCGGCTAGCCGAGCAGATGGACAACGAGGAACGAGGCTTGCTCAAAAAACGGGCCGAAGAAGTGGAATCGGCGTCCAGCGGCACAAAATCAACCATTATTTTTGGCACCCTGGTCTGTCTTCTGTTTGTCATGGGCGCCGGCGTGTCGATCACACGCTCGCTGAGCGGCCAGATCGGGCAAGCGGTCCGCCATGTCCAGAGTTCTTCGGTGGAACTGCAAGCAACAGCTAATCAACAGGCCTCGGGGGCGAAAGAGTCTTCCACCGCCATGAACGAAATCAGCACCACCATCAGCGAGTTGCTGGCCTCATCGCGGCAAATCGCGGAGAGCGCGCAACAGGTCGCCCATATCGCCGAAGAATCGTCCAAAGCGGCGCGCACCGGCGAACAGACGGTGGAGAAAGCCCATGAGTCCGTAAGCGGCATTAAGCGACAAGTGGACCTCATTGTTACCCATATGCTCGATTTGGGGAAGAAGTCGCAGCAGATTGGCGGGATCCTCGAAATCATCAATGAACTGGCCGAGCAAACCAATATCCTGGCCATCAATGCCACCATCGAGGCCGCCGGCGCCGGAGACGCAGGCAAGCGATTCGCCGTGGTGGCCGACGAGATTCGTAAGCTTGCCGACCGCGTCAGCGGCTCCACCAAGGAGATCCGCCAGCTTATCGAGGAAATTCGCGCGGCGGTCAATACCACGGTCATGGCCACCGAGGGAGGAACAAAGGCGGTGGATCTGGGCGCGCGGCAATTTGCTGAAGTGACAACCGCCCTGAAGCAGATTACAAGTTTATCGGAGAGCACCATGGAAGCTGCGCGGGAAATCGAGCTCAGCACCAAGCAACAGGCCACAGCCGTAGAGCAGGTCAACTCGGCCATTGGCAACGTCTCCACTGCGACTAAAGAGACAGAGACCAGTTTGACCCAGACGCTGCAGACCGCGACCCAATTGACCGGGCTCTCGCGTGAACTGACCCGGCTGATTCAGCCAAATATGAGTGCATAGCTAATGGCGGAAAGCAAAGATCGATACAAGTATTTCCGGATCGAGTCGCGCGAACTCCTGGAGGGGCTTAGCCAGGGCATGCTGGAGTTGGAAAAAGGCAGCCCGGGGAAGGACCTGATTGGACGCATTTTACGTCTCGCGCATACGCTCAAAGGGGCGGCTCGTGTCGTCCAACAGCCGGAGATCGCTGATCTCTCTCACGCCATCGAAGATATATTCGCGCCCTACAGGGACCAGATGGATGCAGTCTCTCCGGAACAGGTCAATCAAGCGCTGGGCATGCTCGATACGATTGCTGCCCGAGTCGCATCACTGGATCTGCCGGCCACAGCAGCCACAGGAGAGTCACCTCCACAGATGGTTGAAGAATTCTTCGAAACCGTGCGCGTGGAAATCGCAGAAACAGACAAGCTATTGGATGGTATATCCGAGGCCGCGGTGCAGCTTACAGCGCTTCGACGGGAAGCCGGATTCATCGAACGGACGCGCCAGTTGGCTGGCAGTCTGCGCGAATGTCTTGCGCTACGGGAAGGGGCCGGGGGAAACGCGACGGGCTGGATGGCGGCTGTGAAGGCACGGACCTTGGCGGAAGAACTTTGCAGCCATCTTGAGCATCTCGAGCGCAACGTAACTGCCAGGAGCAACCAGGTGGCAGCCGAATTTGCGCAGGTACGCGATGCAGCCAACCGCTTACGCCTGCTTCCGGCCAAGACCGTGTTTGCGTCGCTGGAGCGGGCCGCTCGCGATGCCGCCCGGACCCTCCGGAAGGAAGTGCTCTTCGAGTCTTTTGGGGGTGAAATCCGCCTGGATACGCACGTGCTCGCGGCCCTACGTGACGCTCTGCTTCATGTAGTGCGCAATGCAGTGGCGCATGGCACTGAGACCCCGGCCCAACGCACTGCCACCGGCAAGCCCGCGCAGGGCAGGATCGAACTACGGGTGGAACGGCGATCACAGCGTGTGGCATTTATTTGTCGTGACGACGGCCGCGGGATCGACGTGGAAGCGGTCCGGCGGGTGGCCGTTCGCCGCAATCTGACATCAGTTTCCGATGCGGCCTCACTGAAGATGGAAGAAGTCGTGCGCATCATCATGAAGGGCGGTGTCTCGACGGCGGAGAGAGTAGACGAAGTCTCGGGCCGTGGAATCGGGCTGGATGTTGTGCGCGAAACCGCCGTGCGGCTCAAGGGTGAAGTTACGATTCGTAGCGAGCCTGGTCGCGGCACTCTGGTGGAAATATGCGTTCCCGTCATGCTCTCTTCTCTGGCCGCACTCGAGGTGGATGCGGCCGGTGCCATTGTCGCCGTGCCTTTGGACGCAGTCCGCGAGATCAAGCTGGTTGCCGATCGGGAGATCGCCTGTTCGGCCACCAAAGAATCCATGGTCTACAACGGCAAGGTCATTCCATTTTTGAATCTGGCTGCGGTCTTGCGCCGGGAATTGGTTGTGGACCGAAAGAGGCATTTCTGGACTGCAGTTGTCCTTGAGGCTTCCAACGGAACTGCCGCCATTGGCGTGGAGCGGCTGATTGGCGTCTCAAATATTATTGTGAAGCCACTCCCCGCATTGGCCGTTGCCGAGCCCGTGGTTTTGGGAGCATCTCTCGATGTTGAAGGCAACCCGCAATTGGTCCTGGATCCCAAAGAGCTCATAGCAGCGGCCGGCAAGGAAATCGCGCGCGCCAACAATCCATCTTCCGCCCAGCGGAGCGTTATTCTTGTTGTCGATGACTCGCTGACCACGCGGATGCTGGAACAGAACATTCTTGAATCGGCGGGTTACGAGGTGGACCTGGCAACTTCGGGCGAAGAGGGCTTGGCCAAGGCGAGGCAAAGGCAGTACAACCTTTTTCTGGTGGATGTTGAGATGCCGGGTATCGATGGTTTTGAATTTGTCTCCCGCACGCAGAGCGATGCCGTGCTGCGGACTGTTCCTTCGGTCCTGGTGACCTCGCGCGATGCCCCAGAAGACCGGCGGCGCGGCGAACAAATGGGCGCCCGCGGCTACATTGTGAAAGGGGAGTTCGACCAGGGTCATTTGCTCAGGAAAATATGCGAGCTGACTGGATAGCAGATGCCGGCCATGCTAAAAACGCGGGTGCTGGTCGTGGAAGATTCGCTCACGATTCGCCAACATCTGGTGGACGTGATGGGCGCCGATCCGGGCCTCGAGGTGATCGGAGTGGCCGAGGACGGCAAGCGGGCCATCGAGTTGTGCCAGACCCTGCGGCCCGACGTAATCACGCTCGACATGATGTTGCCAGTGATGACCGGACTCGCTGTCACCGAGTACGTGATGGCCTACTGCCCCACCCCCATCCTGATCGTCTCCGCTTCTACGAATCGGGGGGAACTTTTTAGGACCTACGACGCTCTGAATGCCGGAGCCGTGGACGTCCTAGAAAAGCCGACGGGCATGAGTTCGGATGGAGTTTGGGAGCAAAAGCTGGTGGCCGTGGTGAAGACCGTGGCCCGCGTCAAAGTTATTACTCATCTCCGCGGGAAGATGGGGCTTGCTGGAAGGGCCGTGGTGGGACCTGCCATAGTTGAGACATCTAACGGTGCAGCGGGCAGTCGCATTATCGCAATTGGAGGATCAACCGGCGGCCCGGCGGCAATTGCGCAGATTCTTTGCGGGCTGCCGCAGGGCTTTCCCATCCCCATACTGTTGGTCCTGCACATCGGCCGTCCCTTCGGCGCCGCCTTTGCTGAGTGGCTTGACGCTCAGTCGATGCTGCGGGTGCGCTATGCCAAAGACGGCGAACCGCTACCCGCACATGGGCAAGCAGGAGTGGTGATGGCTCCGCCCGATTTCCACCTGGTCGTAGAGCGGGGAAAACTCAGTCTCAGTTCCAGTCCTGAACGGAATTCCTGCCGGCCTTCCGTGGACGTGCTTTTCGAATCGCTGGCCAGAGAAGTTGGACCGGGAACCACAGCCTGCCTTCTTACTGGCATGGGTAAGGACGGCGCTGCCGGATTGCTGACGCTCCGTCGGGCCGGTGCGCTGACATATGCGCAGGACGAGAGGTCGTCTGTCATTTTTGGCATGCCCAAAGAAGCCATTCACATCGGAGCCGCCAAACGAGTGCTGGCGCTTGACCAGATTGCCCCAGAGCTGGTTGCGGTCGCGCTCGAAATGGAAGTTTGGAGGAAGCCGTGAAGCCGACCGTACTCATTGTTGACGACAGCCTCACGGTCCGGATGGACCTGAACGGGGCCCTGGAATCGGCGGGTTTTGTGACCACGCTCTGCGCGACGCTGGCAGAAGCACGTCAGGCGCTCTCACGGGATTCTTTCGGTCTCGTTATCCTCGATGTTTTGCTGCCGGATGGAGACGGCATTGCCTTCCTTCGAGAAATGAAAGGTGCAACGGCCACGGCCAAGGTGCCGGTCATGCTGCTGTCGTCCGAGGCGGAAGTCAGAAATCGCGTCCGGGGGCTCAAGACCGGCGCCCATGAATATGTGGGTAAGCCGTATGACCAAGCATATGTGGTGGCGCGAGCGCGGGAGCTGCTGCGGCAGCAGGGGTTTGAAAGCCGGACATCACGGTCAACCACGGTTCTGCTCATCGATGACAGCCCAACTTTTCGTGAACAATTGAAATCCACGCTGGAATCCGCCGGCTATGAAGTCCTGACTGCGGGTACTGGAGAGGACGGCCTACGGCTTGCCGTGAGTGAGCGTCCGGTGGCCATTGTGGTCGACGGCATACTTCCCGGGATTGATGGCGCCACGGTGATCCGCCGAATCAGGGCGGATGCTATTCTGCGGCGCACACCCTGCATTTTGCTCACGGCCTCGGAGGAGCAGAGCGGCGAGATCAGCGCCCTGGACGCTGGGGCCGACGATTACGTCCGCAAGGAAGAAGACGCGCAAATCATCCTTGCCCGGCTGGCCGCAATTATACGCACCGCCAAGGCGCCCTCGGTGGCTGGGCCGGCCACCAGCATGCTCGATCCCAAGAGAATCCTGGCGGTGGATGACAGCCTGACATATCTGGAGGAGGTCGCAACAAGGCTGCGGATGGAGGGCTACGATGTGGTCACGGCCCGCTCTGGAGAAGAGGCGATCGAACTCCTGTCCGTTCAAATCGTCGATTGCATTCTCCTTGACCTTGTCATGCCGGGGCTGTCCGGGCACGAGACCTGCCGTCGAATCAAGAGTTCGAAACAGTGGCGCGACATTCCCTTGATCATGCATACGGCCCAGGAGGGCCAGGGCGCATTTATCGAGGGCATGAACGCTGGCGCCGACGACTACACCGCCAAGTCGAATGATATCCAGGTCCTCTGTGCGCGGGTAAGGGCCCAGATGCGAAGAAAACAGTTCGAGGACGAGAACCGGAACATTCGCGAACAGTTTCTGCAAAAAGAAATGGAATCCGCGGCTGCCCTGCGGCGCTCCGAGGCGAACTTTCGCTCTCTGGTTGATCACGCTCCGGTCGGCATTTATCGCTCCAGCGCAACGGAAGACCGCTTTCTCGCGGTCAATCCCGCGCTGGTGAAAATGCTGGGCTATTCGTCGGCCGATGAAGTCATGAAGTTGAAGCTTTCACGCGACGTCTATCTGCCGGCCGGTAAGCGCACCGGCCCTCTTGAACCGGCAACCGGTGAAGGCTCCTTTATGGGCACGGAACTGCATTGGCAGCGGAAAGACGGGACACCCGTGACTGTAAGGACCTCCGGCAGCCCTATTTGCAACGAGCGCGGAGAACTCGTCGCCTATGAAGTAGTTGCCGAAGACATTACGGAGTACAAGTCGCTTGAGCAACAGTTCCGGCAAGCGCAGAAAATGGAGGCAGTGGGCCGCCTTGCCGGAGGCGTGGCGCACGATTTCAATAACCTGCTGATGATCGTAAATGGTTGCGCGGAGCTCATGCTCAAACATACTTCCGATCCTCGGGTGCAAGGCTATGGGGAGAAGATCATAGCGGCCGGGCTGAAGGCGGTTGCCGTGGTCCGGCAGCTCCTAGCGTTCAGCCGCAAGCAGGTTTTTGAATCCCGTGTATTGGACCTGAATCAGTTGTTGCGTGATTTCACCAAGCTGCTGCCGCCCCTGATCGGCGAAGACCTGGAGATGATCTTCGTTACCGGCGCTGAGAATGCGCTCGTCAACATTGATCCCGGGCAAACTGAGCAGGTAGTCATGAACCTGGTGGTGAATGCGCGTGATGCGATGCCCCGGGGTGGCAAGGTGGTGATTGAAACCTCGAATGTGGAGCTGGACGCAAGTTATGCCAAGCTCCATCCTGAAACCCTGCCGGGAAGTTATGTGATGCTGGCGGTAAGCGACACCGGCACTGGCATGGATGCAAACACCAGGGAGCGCATCTTCGAGCCGTTCTTCACCACGAAGGAAACCGGCAAGGGTACCGGATTGGGTCTCTCCACGGTATTCGGAATTATCAAACAGATCGGTGGTTTCGTGTCAGTCTATTCTGAGATTGGCAAGGGCACGATCTTCAAAGTCTATTTCCCCCGGGCGGTACAATCGGCAATTGCTTCCCAGCTACCCTCCAAGCCCGCGAGTATTCCTACGGGGACAGAAACCGTATTGCTCGTGGAAGATGAGGATGGGCTAAGGGCCCTCACCCGGGAATTTCTTGAGTCCATCGGTTACACGGTCCTGGAGAGCGCGAATGGCGCTGCGGCCTTCGCCGTCTCCGACAAGCATCAGGGACCGATTCACGTGATCCTTACAGATTTGGTCATGCCTGGTCTTCGCGGCCCAGAAGTCGCCGGCCGCCTGAAGAAGTCCTATCCCGACGCACAGACGATCTTTATGTCCGGGTATTCCGATCACATGCCCGAGGTGGAGGAACTTGGGCCCGATGCTCAATTTCTGCAGAAGCCTTTTGATCTTGCCATATTGGCCCAAAAGCTGAGGACCGTGCTCGAAAAGCGGTAATGTTCGTTGATTCCAGCTACATCGCGCCGATCACCTTGCGCATCAGAGGACTGCGGGCTGGAGGGGGCGTTGCATTGACTGTATAACTGGATTCAATCAACGATTTCGCCTCCGAGAGCTGGCGGTCGTCGTCGTAGTGCAGAGTGCAAAGCGGTTCGCCTTGGCTGACCTTATCGCCGGTTTTCTTGTGTACGATCACGCCTACTGCGGGATTGATGGAGTCTTCTTTGGTACTGCGTCCGCCGCCCAACACCAGGCTGGCGATGCCGATTTTTTCGCAGTCGATCTGGGTCACATAGCCGGAGGATTCGCTCGGGACATCCATCCGATGGCGGGCGGTGGGAAGGAGGCTGAAGTCGGTGAGGGACTGCACGTTCCCGCCCTGCAGCCCTGTCATCTGCAGGAAGTTTCTTAGGGCGGCGCCGTTGGCGACCAATTCCCGTGCAAGTTTCCGGCCTGCGTCGACGGAAACGGTGCGCTCGCCCAGATAGAACATCCAGGCGGCCAATTCCAGACTGAGTTCGGTAAGGTCTTCAGGCCCGTGTCCTTGCAGAGTTTCGATGCACTCGATGACTTCCAGGGCGTTTCCTACAGCACGGCCCAGGGGCTGGTCCATACCGGTGATCAGGGCGATGACCTTTTTGCCCATGCGCTCGCCGGTCTCGACCATCAGTTCGGCCAGATGGATGGCGTCGGCTTCCTGCTTCATGAAGGCGCCGGAGCCGGTCTTGACATCAAGCACCAGGGCATCAATGCCTTCGGCCATTTTCTTGCCCATGATGGAAGCGCAGATCAGGGCCGGACTCTCGACGGTGCCGGTTACGTCGCGCAGGGCATATAGCTTTTTATCCGCGGGACAGATGCTGGCCGTCTGGCCAATCATGCATGCCCCGCAGGTGGCCAGCACCTGGCGCATTTCACCGGATGAGAGGTTGACGTTGAATCCGGGGATGGATTCCAGTTTGTCGAGCGTGCCGCCGGTATGCCCCAGCCCGCGTCCGCTGATCATGGGAACGAGCAGCCCGCCGGCGGCCACGATGGGTGTGAGAATCAGCGATGTCTTGTCGCCTACGCCGCCGGTGGAATGCTTGTCGACTTTCTTCTGCGTAAATTCGCGCCAGTCAAGCACCTCGCCGGAGTGCAGCATGGCCTGGGTAAGGGCCGCGGTTTCCGTCCGCGACATGCCTTTCAGCAGCACCGCCATGAGCCAGGCGGAAAGCTGGTAATCGGGCAGCTCCCCGGCCGTGCAGCCGCTGACGATGAATTCAATTTCCGGCCCGCTGAGTTCGCCGCCGTCCCGCTTCTTCCGGATCAGATCCACCAGACGCATGCGGAATAGTGTAGCCGATGGGAGGGCTAATTCCGGGGGGTGGGATGGGCGGTGGAGGCATTACGGAATTTGCCGTGCAGCCACAGCATCAGGCCGAGCATGAGAGCTTGCATGGGGCCGAGGCGCATGAAGCCAGGACTGAACGAACCATGTTGAACCATGTGATACCCGGCCCACAGCAGGCTAGCACCTACGAGCATCAGGCCAAACCATTTTTCCAGCCAGCGTACCGTATTCATCTTGCGCCTCCTTCCTTGATGTAATTCAACCCCGGCGGGCCGGTGAAGTTGTGGCGGGAAACACCCGGCCAAGAGTGCGCCAACTTCAATCCTACACCCGGAAGCTGCTGGCGGATTGCTAAGAATGGTCAAGGACATGCCGGCTTGGCCGCAAGTGTGAACATGAGAGTTTTCTGGTTTTTTTTGCGGTTACTCTTCCTCGCAGCCGTACCGCTAGTTACCAAAGTAAGTGGCAACCTTAGAAATCGCTCCCAAAGGCCCTTGATCTCTAGGGAGTGTAGATAGGGTTAAGAGGAATTCTTGGAATTGGAAAAACTTTCGCATATTCTGTCAAGGGCGAGATAAAAGACTTACAATAATTCGCTGTATCGGCTTCCATTCGTTAAGAGGGTCTATGGAATCGCAGCGTCGGCCAGAAAGTATAACTGGCGCCCGGCTCACTGGTTGCTTAATCTGCCTTCCATCGGCAACGAGCTATGTTTGAAATGGCGCGTAACAATCAGGATTCTGTGACACTCAACTTCAGGGAACTCAGCATTGCACCGCTTCGGCTGAGGCTGCCTGGCCGTGGTGGCCATGCGTGCCTAGCCACTGTCTTGGTGGTCGCAGTCTCTTTCCTGATGCTGGTCCCCGTAACGGCCCAGTGCTCCAGCTTCCAGAGCAACGCGGTGGCGCCGGAAGCAACCAGCGGCCCATGGCCTGTTCTGTTGGCGTTGTCATTCTCGGTTGAGCCGGCACAGATGTGGCATGAGCCGGCGCAACTGGGCGTAGCCGCGCTGCTGCTGCTGCTGGCTGGGCTCGGCGTGTGGCGGTGGCAGGTGGCCAGAACGGTCCGCAGGCGGACCCAACTCGAATACGAAGTGGCCATGCGCACCGAGGAGTTACGGGCGCTGAATGCCCACTATCTGGTTGCCAGCCGGGCCGCGGAGGCCGCCAGCCAGGCCAAGAGCGACTTCCTTGCCAATGTCAGCCATGAGATCAGGACCCCGATGAATGGAATTCTGGGGATGACCGAGCTGGCGCTCTCCACCAATCTCACGCCTGAACAGCGCGATTTCCTGCTGCTGGTCAAGACCTCGGCGGACTCATTGCTGACGGTCATCAATGACATTCTTGATTATTCAAAGATCGAATCTGGAAAGCTGACGCTCGATCCTGGACTGTTCAATCTGTCTGATTTGATCGCCGCCACCATGAAGTCGCTGGCCGGGCCCGCACACCAGAAAGGCCTGGAGCTGGCCTTTGAAATCGCCGATGGGATACAGGAGTTCCTGGTCGGGGATGAAGTCAGGTTGCGGCAGGTGATCACCAATTTGATCGGCAATGCCGTCAAGTTCACCGGCCACGGTGAAGTTGTACTCTCGGTCACGACCGTGATGCATGGCTATGGAGAAGAAGTCGAGTATCTGCATTTTGCCGTGAAGGACACCGGCATCGGAGTGCCCGGAGCAAAGATTGATCTTATCTTCGCTCCTTTTGAGCAGGCCGACAGCTCGACCACCAGGAAATTTGGCGGGACCGGGCTGGGGCTTTCAATCTCCTCCCGCTTGGTCGCGCTGATGGGAGGCCGGATCTGGGCCGAAAGCACCCCGGGCGTGGGCAGCACGTTTCACTTTACTGCGCGCTTTGGAAAGAAGAGGCCGGCGATCGCGGAACCCATCTCCGCCCATCTTGAGAGTCTGCGCGATGTTCCGGTGCTGGTAGTGGATGACAATGCCTCGAACCGGCGAATTCTGGCGGAGGTCCTGAGAGGCTGGAACATGGCCCCTACGGTGGCCGAGAGCGGCGCTGCGGCCTTACAAGCGGTCGAGCGCGCCAATGATGCGGGCAATCCCTATCGGGTAATGCTGGTGGATGGCAGCATGCCCGATATGAATGGATTCCAGTTTGTGAGCAGCATCAGCCAGCAAGGTGACATGATGGCCGTGGTCATCATGATGTTCAGCGCCGCTGAACAGGCCGAATACTCACCCCGCTGCCGCGATCTCGAAATCACGGAAATGCTGGTTAAGCCCCTGAGTCCGGCGGAATTATTGCGATCGGTGCGCCGCTTGATGAACCGCAAGGCCGAATCGCTGGTGCAGCAGCAACTGGCTGCCTTCCCCATGGCCCAGCGCAGCCGTACGGGCCTTCGGGTGCTTGTGGCAGAGGACAATCCCGTCAATCGAAGGCTGGCGGTAGCGCTGCTCGAAAGAATGGGCCACACTCCGGTAATCGTCGAGAATGGCCGGGAGGCGGTGCGCGAGGTGGAGCAGGGCAATTTTGATCTCGTGTTGATGGACGTGCAAATGCCCGAAGTCGATGGCCTCGAAGCGACCGCGGCCATCCGCACGGCCGAACGGTTCTCCGGGCGTTGCATACCCATAATCGCCATGACGGCGCACGCCATGAAGGGCGATCGGGAGCAGTGCCTGAACGCCGGCATGGATGGATATCTGGCCAAGCCCATTTCGGGCAAATCCCTGGCCCAGGCCATTGAGAGTGTGCTGGCCGGCGCCCTGCTGCGGAGGAGGACCCACAAGACCGCGCCGCGGCCCGGGACCTTCGCCGGACCGCCCGAACTGGCCTAAAGAAGTCACAGTAGATTCATTCTTCTTTAATGCTGCTTTCATGCGGATCTTCTATAAACACCACAAGTCAATTTGCAAAACCTCACTGCCGGGGGGCCTCCCACGATCCAGGCCCCCCTTCTCATCTCTCCCATCCGCCAGGAAATAAATAACAAGACCAGTTATAACAGGTAGACGGAAACTCGCTGTGCGCTGAGAATCATGCCAAATGCAACCAGTCCAAAAATCACTCGGTGCCCGAATTCGTGAGTTGCGGCTGAAAAAGAAATGGTCGCAGGAAGCCTTCGCTGATATTTGCGGTATCCATCGCAGCCATATGGGGGAAATTGAACGCGGTGAGACCAATCTCACGCTTTCAACCCTGTTGGTGATCACGCAACATCTTGAGGTGACAGTCACCTCTCTTTTCAGGGGTATCGCCTGATCTGTCACATTGCAGGCGGCTCGGCAGCCGGCGTGGCGGGAAGCCGATAGAGTTGCCACGTATGCCACAGGATCCTGAGGGTCGCCAGCACCGGGATGGAAAGAAACACTCCGATCACTCCCGCCACTTCGCCCCCGGCCAGCACTCCGAAGAGCACCGCCAGCGAATGCAGTTCGAGCTTGTCGCCCATGATGCGCGGTGAAGTTACATAGTCCTGGATTCCGCGCCAAACCAGCAAAAAAATCAGTACCCATAGCACGTGGTTGTAGCCGGAGAGAAAGGCGGCCCCGGTAATGAGCGCGATTCCTATAAAGGGGCCCACAACAGGGACGAATTCCAGGGCGCCGGCCGCTGGGCCGAGCGCCAGAGCGTAGTCGACACGCATCGCCGAGAGCACCAAGGTGATGACCACCATGGCGATGACTGAGAGCAGCACCTGGGAGCGCAGAAAATCGCCGAGCATCGAATTCATGCGCTGCACGGTGGCCGCAGCAATCTGGCGGTTGTTTTCATGCTTCACCGAATTGATCAGCATGTCGCCGAACATGCGGCCATCCTTGAGAAAGAAAATCGCCAGGATGGGCACCAGGAGAAGCCACCAGGTTTCCTGCAGGCTGCGGAAGGCGCCCAGCACCAGGCCCTGGGCAGCGTTGATGATGTCTCCCTGGTGGTCCGCCACCAGGCCCCGCACCCAGGTAACCGTCTTTTCGTTCCAGCCATGTTGTTTCATCTGCTGCTCGATCTGATCGGAACTGAACTTGGCCGCCCATTGCGGGGCCTGTTGCTTGAGTCCCTGGGCTTCATGCATGACCGCCGGCACAGTCCGCACCAGAAGCACAATGATCAGGGTCAGCAGAAACAGGTAAATGGCGGCGATAGCGGCGCTGCGCGATCCCCGGAGCCAGCCCGCCAGACGGGAAACCGGGGCTTCCAGCAGATAAGCCAGAAAAATAGCAAATAGAAAAGCGATGATGACCCGCCAGGCCGCATACAAAAACAGCCCCCCTAGGGCAAATAGTGTGGCAGTCATGAGGACTTGCGCGGTTTTCTTATCAAATAGGTGCAAGGTCATTAAATCCTGCCAACAATTTAGTCCCATGCCGCCGGGGTTGCAAGGATCATGCTGTCGCGGCGATCATTCCAAGAGGACTCTAATCTCGCTATGCATGAATCTGGAGCATAAAGCATCGAGCAAGAATGGAGGCCACGCACCGATACAATCACCAAGATAAAATGGGTTTGTCTGGAACCACCGAAACCACGTCTCTATTGCATCTTTATTTGCATCTTTCAGCACGCAAGCGTAATCTTACGGATGTTTCCACAGAAGCAGGAAATCTCCTGCAACGCTTGCCTTGAACTGCCCGGATCAAGTAGTCCCGCCAGTGAACGTGCAATTGTTTCTGCAGCATGGAAAGGACCTATGTCGAAAAACATTTATGTAGGCAATCTGGATTACAACGTCACCGAGGATGAACTGCGAGGCGCTTTCGCAGCTTATGGGCAGGTGGATAACGTCACCATTATGCGTGACCGCGACACGGGCCAGCCACGTGGCTTCGGCTTTGTGGAGATGGCCAATGATGAAGAGGCGGAAAAAGCCATTGCGGGCACCAACGGCACGCAGCTTGGCAATCGCAGCCTGAATGTAAATGAAGCGCGTCCTAAGACCGAACGTAGTTCGGGCGGCGGATTCAATCGCGGCGGTGGCGGTGGGTTTGGCCGCAGCGGTGGCGGCGGCGGTGGTGGTGGTGGAAACAAACGCGGCGGCCGTGGTGGTGGCGGCGGCGGTGGTTACGGCGGCGGCGGAAAAGGCAGATACTAGATTCAACAGAAGATTGGTAATCGGGTAATTTGTAACCGGGTAATTGAAAGGCGGTATGGGTCTTCAATTACCCGGTTACCAATTACCCGATTACAAATCCTGTTTTATCTCCGTGGTGGAGCTTGGGATTTTGGTTACGGCCTGCGAGGGCAGCCATCCACGCACCATGATGTAAATCACGGGAATAATGAGGAGATTGAGAAATGTCGAGACGATCATTCCGCCGAAGACCGTGGTTCCGACTGCATGTTTTCCTTCCGCGCCCGCCCCTCGGGCGAATACCAGCGGCAATACTCCCAGGATAAAGGCAATCGAAGTCATCAGGATCGGCCGCAGGCGCAGGCGGGCGGCACGTATCGCCGATTCCACCAGGCCCAGCCCCTGGTGTTGCAACTGCTCGGCAAATTCCACAATCAGAATCGCATTTTTACTGGCCAGACCGATGAGCATTACCAGCCCGATCTGGCAGTAAACGTCGTTCTGCAGGCCGCGCAGCCATTGCGCGCCCAACGCTCCCAGCACCGCCATGGGAACGGCCAGCAGAATAATGAACGGCAGCACAAAACTTTCATACTGGGCCGACAGTGTGAGGTAAACCACTAGCAGACCCAGGCCGAAGAAGATGAAAGACTTTCCTCCCGACTCGATTTCTTCCTGGGAGAGGCCTGTCCAGGAATACGAGTAGCCCGCCGGAAGCGCCTGTTGCGCCAGCTTCTCCATGGCGGCGATGGCCTGTCCGGAACTGTATCCGGGAGCGGCGCCGCCGGTGATTTCCACATTGCGGAAGAGGTTGTAATGGCTGATGGTGGCGGCGGTCGTGGACTCTTTCACGGTCACCAGGTTGTCGAGGGGCAGCATTCTGCCTTCGCTGGAGCGCACGTAGTATTGCTTCAGATCGCGCGGTTGCGAGCGGAATTGTTTGTCCGCCTGCACGTAGACCCGATACGACCGGTTGTTGAAGTCGAAATCATTCACATACTCTGAGCCCATATAGATCTGCAGCGCCGAGGTGATTTCGCTGAACGGCACGCCCAGACTCTTGGATTTTTCGCGGTCAATCTGCACTACGTACTGCGGATCGCGCGCGGAAAATGTGCTGAACAGCCCCTGAAGCTCCGGCTGCTGGGCGCCTTTTTCCAGAAACGCATGCAGGACCGTTTCCAGATCTTCAAGACTGCCGCCGCCCGTCTGCTGCAGTTCGAAGGTGAAGCCGCCGTAACTGCCCAGTCCCTGAATGCTGGGCGGCAGAATAGGGATGATGAATGCGTTGGAGGCCCCCATCAAGGGCCCGCGCAAAGAGTTCACTACGGTTTCCACGCTATGTTCGGGGCCCTTGCGGTCGTCAATGTTCTTCAGGATGACAAACATCAGACCCTGATTGGGGGCGGCGCCGGTTTGGGCGAAGCCTGGAATGGCGAACTGACCGGCGATATCCGGATTCTTGCTCAGCACTACGCTGGCCCGGTCCATGGCCTCCGTGGTGAACTCCAGCGATGCGCCCGGCGGCGCCTGCACGAAGACCAGAAAGTAGCTCTGATCTTCCTGGGGTAGAAAGCTGGAAGGCACTCTCGAATAGATCATGTAGGTGGCTGCCAGGCCGGCGAGGAAGACCACGACCACGGCGAACCTGGCTTTGGCGAGCCGATGAAGCAGCGCTTCGTAGAGGCCGCTGCTCCGCCGGATGACGGTATCGACGGCCCGGAAGAATGCATTCTTCGTTCCTGACGGGCGCCGCAGCAGCAATGCCGCCAGGGCCGGGGACAGTGTCAGAGCATTGAAGGCCGAAATCGCGATGGAAAATGCGATGGTGAGCGCAAACTGCTGGTACATGCGTCCGATGGTGCCCGGAAACAATGAGACCGGCAGAAACACCGCAATCAGCACCAACGAAGTGGCGATGACCGCGCTGGTGACCTCTTTCATGCCCGTCGTCGTGGCCTCGGCCGCGTCACCGGCCCCCTCTTCCATGTGGCGCTCGACGTTTTCTATCACTACGATGGCGTCGTCAACCACCAGGCCGGTGGCCAGGGTGATGCCGAAGAGCGTCAACGTGTTGATGGAGAACCCGAAAAGCTTGGCAAAGATAAACGCCCCAATCAGAGAAACCGGTATGGTGATGGCGGGAATGATTGTGCTCCGCCATCCCTGCAGAAAAATGAAGATCACCAGAATGACGATGATGATCGCTTCCAGCAGGGTCTTCAGCACCTCACCAATGGACTGGCGGACGGTGACCGTGGCGTCGAAGGCGACCTGGTACTTCAATCCTTTGGGGAAATGTGGACGAAGGCGTTCCAGTTCGGCCAGCGCCTGTTTTTCTACGTCCAAGGCATTGGCGTTCGAGAGTTGGACCACGGCCAGACCCACGACGTTTTGGCCGTTGTAACGGATGCTGCCGCCATAACTTTCGGCGCCCAACTCCGCGCGGCCCACATCGCGCAGCTCGACGAGCGAGCCGCCCGGGGTGCGCTTGAGCACCAGCTTTTCAAAATCCTGGACGGTGGAAAGACGGCCGGCGGCGCGTACGCTGATCTGGTACTGCTGCCCTGGAAGGGCCGGTGTCTGGCCCACTTGGCCGGCGGCCACTTGCACATTTTGTTCCCTGAGTGCGCTGACCACATCGCCGGCGGTCAGGTTGCGGGCCGCCAGACGCACGGGGTCCAGCCACAACCGCATGGAGTACTTGCGTTCACCGAAGATGACCACGTCGCCAACGCCTTGCACACGCTTCAGTGCGTCTTTCACGTACACATCAAGGTAGTTGCTGATAAAGAGGTCGTCGTATTCGCCATTTTCGGAATAGAACGCGGCAGCGAGCACAAACGCGTTAGAGACTTTGGCGATGGTGATGCCCGTGGTTTGCACCGCTGAGGGCAGGCGTCCGAGCACGGTGGAAGTCCGGTTCTGCACATCTACGGCCGCCAGGTCGAGGCTGTGGCCAATGTCGAAAGTAGTGACGATGGAACAAGTGCCGTCATTCCCGCTGGTGGAGCTGAAATAACGCATTCCCTCCGTGCCGTTCATCGCTTGTTCCAGCAGCGTAGTCACGCCCGATTCCACAGCTTCTGAACTGGCGCCGGTGTAGAACGCCGTCAACCGGACTTGGGGCGGCGCCAGGTCGGGGTACTGGGCGATCGGCAGCGTGGGAATCGAGACGGCGCCGGCCAGAACGATCAGCAGTGAGCAGACCGTGGCAAAGACCGGCCTGCGGATGAAGAAATTGACAAACATGATGGCCTTTTCTGTTATGGCTGAGGAATAATGGGCATGCCGTCGACCAGCAACTGGATTCCACTGGTGATGAGCCGGTCACCGGGCTTGATGCCATCCAGCGCTACGTATTCATTGCCGCGCAGGTCACCCACCTGAATGATCCTTTGCCGGGCAACGGTCTGTTGTCCCTGGCTTTCGGCCACAAAGGCAAAGATTTTTCCGCTCAAGCGCGAGACTGCGGTCACCGGAATGAGTGCTGCTTTGTGTTCCCGCCAGATGATCCGCGCGCCAACGCTCTGGTCGTTGCGGAACCTTCCGCCGTGGTCGGCCACCGGCGCCTTCAGCAGCAGGGTCTGCGTGCCGCTATCGACCTGCGGAGAAATAAACGTCACATGGGAGTGCAGCACGGCCTGGCCTTCCCCATCGAGGATATCAACTGCAGCTCCGGTACGCAGATCGCGCCCCTTTTCTGCGGGAATATTGATATAAGCTTCGAGTTCTCCACCCCGGTCAAGCGTTGTGAGCAGGGTCTGGGTCGTGACGCGATCGCCGACATGCACTGGAATGTCACCGATGGTCCCGGAGGTCGGGGCCCTCACTGTGTAGTACCGAAGCTGCACCTTCTGTTCCCGCAGCCCGGCTTCCAGGGCATCGGAGTCCGCTTTTGAGGCGTTGAATGCGGCATCCGCTGTATCCAGCTCTGACCGGCTAATGACGCCCGCGGCGTACAGCTTCTTTCGGCGTTCCAGTTCCACGCGGTTCAATTCCAGAGTGGCTATCTTCGAGTTGTGGGTAGCTTCCTGATTGTTGACCGCGGCTTCCTGCTTTAACGGGTCGATTTCCAGGATCGATGCTCCAGGATTTACCCGGTCTCCGGAATGCACGAGAATCCGGATAATGGCGCCTTCCACCTGCGGCTGCAGCGCGGAGGAGTTGCGCGACCGCAGCATTGCCAGATAATCCGAGGATTCGGGGACCATTTGCTCCTGGACCACTATTATTTTGACTGGAAAAGCCGCCGGCGCCGGATTTTTCCCATCTGGGGCGCTTCCGGAGGAATGCTGGGTGCAGCCGGTGGCCATCAATATTGCCATGGCCACACACAGTATTAGGAATGATTTGGGCAATGTGGTTACCTTAGTACCACTATATTTGAGAATCGCCCGAAGCGACAAGCCCGCCAAGCCTACCGGCGTGCGTCGAGCAATTGTCCGCATGTTTGCTGCACGGATCAATTCTCGTGGCCCTGAGAAACGTCGCCGGTCGCCACCTATGTAACCTACCCAGTTACCTAAGTACTATTGCCTCGGCTAGGAATGTAATTAGAATTTCCATATCGGAGACCGGGTCTTCTAATTCATGAAGATCAAGATGTTTTTAATGTGAAGCGTTGGTGAATGAGTAAATGATGGGCACGAAAAAACCGATCTCGGCGGTTTTCACGGCGGCAATACTGGCAAGCTTGATCTGCCTGGTGGCCGCCGCACCGTGCCAGGCGCAGGGCAGTTCGGCCCAGTTGTCGATCAGTCTTACCGTGCAGTCTTCCATCAGCCTGATATTCCAAAACAATCCCAGTGTCGGGACTCCTGGGTTCTGTCCGCTCTCCAATCCCAACACCAACGCAGTGGGTCTTGATCTGGGCAGCGCGTCGTTTACCAGTGGATCCGACACTCTGGCCTGTGTGAACTACACGCATGTCGGCGGCAGCTTCTTTCAGGTCAGCAGCGCGTTTGACGTGGTGGTGACCAAGGCCAATACCGGCAGCCCCAGTTACCGGCTGGCAGCGCAGATTTCGGCCGCGCCACCCGCCAACGTGGTGTGGCTGGTCAACAACACGACATTGACCAACGCGGGCTTTACCACCCTCGATGTCGCCGACAGCTACGGCACGCCGGTGACTAAGACATTGCAGTTGCAAGTGAAGAACAACGTGGTCGCCGGCCTTTTACAGGAAACGATTACGTTTCTGGCGACCGCGAATTAGCTAGGTGCAGAGATGTTGAACAAAAGCAACTCAATTCGGATGACGGTATATGCGGCGCTGCTGCTGGCCGGGGCTTCGCTGTGGGCCCAGACCACGGCTTCCGGAACGATCAACGCCGTGTTCCTCAACGAGAGCGGCATCGCCCTCATTTTCGACACCGATCCGGGTGGAGTCCCTCTAGGGGCCTCGGGCACGACAGCCGTGACCGCCAACTTCGGCACGGTCTCCGCTTTCGGGCCGCTGGCGGGCGGTGTCACCCGGCCTTCGGTCACCGCGGCGACGTTTACTGTACGCACCAGATTTGACGTACAGGTCATTGAAAGCGGGCTGGCCAGCGCGAACTATACGCTGACGGCCGCGCTGCAAGGTGCTGCCCCTGTGGGGTTCACCTACGCCATCGATGCCGTCACCTTGACCGGTGCGGCGCAAACCATCCAGGTCAACGGCGCGTACAACGTGGACGTGCCGCACAACTTGGACCTGATCATTTCTACCGCTTCGCCTACGGGCGGCGGCCCGAGTGTTGGGACGCCGGCATCACAAACCATCAACTTTACGGCTACGGCCAATTAACAAGACTTGCGGCAAGCCGCAAGGAGGAAAATTACCATGAAGAAACTTATAATGATCGCTATCGCTGCTGCCATCATGATTGTCCCGTCCATGGCGTCCGCACAGACCGCCAGCGGCACTCTGACAGTCACTGCCACCGTCAACGGCTCAATCAGCCTAGTATTCAACTCTGACGCGGCCGGCGTGGCCCTGACCGGCTCAGGCACCAACGCTGCCACCCTGGCTTTCGGTAACGTTTCGGCTTTCGGCGCGGTTGGCGCCGGCGTCGTGCGCACCACCGCGGCCGCCAGTTTCACCGTGAGTTCGGCGGTTGACGTGAATGTGACCAAGGCCAACTCCGCCAGCGCGAATTACACGCTGAAGGCGCAGTTGGGCGCTGCGGATGCCACCAACACATGGCAAGTCGGCGGTGTAACGGTCACCAATGCTGCTGCGGCCACGGTCACGGCCACGGGCGCTTATGCGACCAACAACAATTTCCCGGTGGCGATCACCGTGCCTTTCGCTACGGCCAGCGGTACGGTCATCAGCAATACCATTAACTACACGGCCACCGCGAACTAGTTCCTGGTGTTGAGTTCAGAACGCAGCGGGAGTGGCCCAGGCGAGCACGGGAACTACCGCTGCGGTCCGGCATCCGGCAACGGGTGCCGGTCTTCGGTGTGGTGGAGGCGAGCGCCGTTCGCGGCGCTTCGCCGTCTACCCTCACCCTGGGTTCTACGGCAGGCCCACGCAGTCTCTGAAAGATTCACTTGAATGTCATCTCCGCCGGGGTCAACCGTTCTGCCGTATATTGTCCGCTCAGATCGCAGCCGCTTCCCCTTATTTCCCCTAATGTCGAATTCTCTTAATGCCGAATTCTCTTAATGTTGAAATACATGCCGATAACTGGTCTTTTCTTCGCTGCTGTTCCATTCCGCTGGCAGCATTCACGAATTGTCATCAGATTCTAAAATTATTAGGACTGGTCAATATGGCGGCCCGCGCCGAAAGTCACTTTCGTTCAGCGCTTCGGTGGCACCAAAGTCTTCCACATTACATCATCCGGTACAGATGGGCGTATTACTTTCGTGCTTCGCTGGCGCTCTAAATCATAGTAGCAATTTGAATGCGGGCGTATATCCTTGTATACAGCGAGGCATAGATCATGCAATATCGGACTCAACAATCAGGTTTTTCGCTGATTGAGATCTTGATCGTAGTAAGCATCATTCTTCTTCTGGCGGGGATCGTGGTTCCTAACCTTCCGCCGTTGGTCGCCAATTACAGGCTGGATGCCGCCGGACGTTCGATTGCCGGTCTGATGCAGGCGGGCAGGATCCGGGCGGCCCAGACCAACCAGGCGAACTATGTGCGCTTCGACACGACGCGGACTCCGGCTCTCGCCTTCGTAAAGACCGATACGACTACGGCCTATGTTGAAGGTGACCTGGATGTTCCCATCGCGTCCGGTTATGCCTTTCAAACCACCGGCCTGCCGGACCACCAGCAGCTCGATGCCTATCTCGGAACCAGCGTAGTGGTGGAGCTGGGAACGCCGGTGGGGTTCAATTCCCGCGGATTGCCGTGCGTGGCCAATAATGCTTCGGGGACGCTCTGCCAGCAGCTTGACCCGGCGACACCGGGTGCGCCGGGCTTTGAGTGGTATGTGCGAGGCACTACGGCCAACGCATGGGAAGCGATCACGATAACTCCGGGGGGCAGGATCAAGAGCTGGCGGCTGCGCCAGACCGGTGCTGCCGCAAACAGCAGTTGCGGCTACGCCGCTTGTTGGAATTAGGGAGTAAAGCAAATGGAAATAGCAATAAGACATGCAGAGAGCGGAAAGGGCCGCGGCAGTCAAGGCTTCAGTTTGATCGAGTTGCTGCTGGCCATGGTGGTGATCGTGGTGGCCATCTTGGGCGGCATGATTATGGTCGGGTTTGGCATGCTGCGCAACAACAGCAACAAGGTCGATACGGCGGGGACCAACGTGGCCCAGTCTGTACTTGAGAGAATTGCTTCGACCGGCGCCAACGTCAACATCGTTCTGCCAGCGACGGATTGCCTGCAGACCAATCCTGCAACTTCCACCCTGAAGATCAACACGGCGGCCGGCGGCGCGCAGACGCAGGCCAACGGCGATATCGATTTCACCCAGAGTCCCACGGCGTTGAACGCCGCCAATTATCAGATGACTTATATTGTGTGCGGCACCAACGGGCTGCAGTCCGTCTACGACGTTCGTTGGAACATCGTCAATGTAGGCGCCTTTGGGAAGCTGGTGACGGCAGCGGCGCAGCAAACTTCCATCGCCAATGGTAAGGGAACGGTGTTCTTGCGCCCGATAACGTTGCGCACGGTCGTGGGGTTATGAGGGGGACCACAATGAGCAAACGGCAAAGAGTCCGTTCGTCCGGTTTTTCAATGATCGAACTGATGATATCTCTCCTGATCCTGGGAATTGTGCTCGCCGGTATCTTCCGCCAGATCGATATGGCGCAGACCCGCTACTTGGTCGAAGGCCAGAAGCTGGATTTGACCCAGCAGGAGCGTGAGTTCATCGATCAATTCACCCGCGACCTTCATCAGGCGGGCTATCCGAGCGTAGCCCAATATGGCAACCTGCTGGACCTGAACTCTTCCCAGGTCGCCGCCGGGGTGTGGTACATCTCGCAAAACACTGTGGCCATGGAAGGCGACGTTGACGGAGATGGCTTTGCGGATAGCGTCCGTTACAACTACAACGATGGCAGCGGATGGGCCGGCCCCGGCCCCAATCCGTGCCCTTGCCTGCAAAGAAGCCAGATCCAGAAGGTCGCCGATTGGCCTTGGAACCAGCCTGCGCCGGTGTATTACACCGAGGTGCAAAACATCATTCCGGTCGCCGGCCAGCCGTATTTCTCGGCTTATCAATCGGATGGAAGCGCGGTCGATCTCACCAACCCGATTGTCCTGGGCTCAGGCACGGCGGTCAATCCGTTGGCTCGGCCTGCGCTGCAGGCAATCAAGTCGGTAAGAATTACGTTCACCACGCAGGCCTCGCAGCGTGATCCCAACAGCAAGCAGTCAATCCAGGTGAGTATGACGGGCATGGCCCGGCTGCCCAACAACTAGGAGTACGATCATGACAAATATATCGGTTCGAAACTACAGGAACAAAGAACGGGGCATTGCCCTGTTCTTTGCACTCCTAGCGGTGCTGTTGCTGGCCGCCATTGGCATTGGTTTCATGTTCATGGCCGACACGGAAAACAGCGTTAACAACAATTATCGCGATGCCCAGAAGGCCTATTTTGCCTCGCGCGCGGGTGAAGAGAGCATACGCCTTCTTCTGGCCCCGGCCGGGCCTTTGGCCGTCCAGGCGTTGAATCTGGGCATGCCCACGAACGGCAACCAGAACAACGTGCTATATGTGAAAAACCCCAACGCGTCGGAGACGGCCTCGCAGATCGACCCGACAACCGGTGCCGGGGCCACGGTTGCCGCCAATCCTTATCTGGACAATGAACTTTGCCAGGAGCAATTTGCCGGTCTCGGTTTGAACCACACGTCAGGGGTCGCGTGTTTGCAGGCCGCGGAGTTGAAATCCAGCAACAACTATTTCACGGTTCCTGTGCTGCCCTTGGGCAGCGTCCCGAACAGCGGGCAGGCGAATGCCCTGCCCTTCAAGTGGGTGCGGCTCACCAATAAGCAGAACCTGATGGGACTGTTGAGCCAGACAACGGCTACGAAAGTAGATCCCACCCAGCCTGCTGGGGCGCAAATCTGCTGGGATGGAACAAGGGAAGTCGCCATTACCGCCGGCACCTGTCAGAATCAGCCTGTCAATATGCGACCGGTGTGGTTGCTGACCTCTCTGGGCATGCTTCCTGCTGTAGGAAACATTTCCGGTTCCCGGCGTATTCTGCAAATGGAGCTGGCGCTCAGTCCCCCACTGCTGCCTCCGGCCAACATTACCACACAGGCCCCGGTTACCCTTCAAGGAAGTTTCTCCCTTAACGCCTACGACAACTGCAACTGCACCTGCAATGGGACTACCTGTACCGGGGCCGGGTGCAATGGCACCCATCACGCGATTTATACAGCGGGCACGGTCAGCGTTTCCGGCAACGCCGGAAATACCATTACGAGCTTCGGATCTAATCCCGCGGGCACCGCTTCCGTACAGAACGTTTCGCCCTGGCCCTATGACACCAACACCCTGATTACGCAGTTCAAAAACCAAGCGGTGAGCGCCGCCGGACCACCATGGAATTACTCCTGCACCGGGACCGCGAACTTCTCTGCCATCCCTGCGGTCTATCAGAACTGCGGGACCCAATCAAGCCAGGTCTTTGGGGTCTATCCAACGGGCCTTCCCAGCAATCCTATCGGGTCAGTGCCCGCGACTGTCTATGTGCCGGGCAGCGTGAAACTTACCTCCGCCGCAACCGGGTCGGGCGTACTGGTGGTGGATGGAGACCTGGAGATTAACGGCGGCTTGAATTATTATGGCCTGCTTCTGGTCCGTGGAAAAGTCAAGTTTACCGGTGGCGCAGGCCCGAGCGTTAACCTTTATGGCGCCATTCTGGCCGGTGAAGACGTGAACGCCACCGATCAAGCCCAGAGCGACACCTTTGGCGGCAGCATCAATTTCAATTACGACAGTTGCGCGCTTTCGCAGCAGAACTCGACCGTGCCTCCCAAGCTGCTGGCAACCCATGAGATCACCTATTAGCGCAGGAGCGTGTGTATGAAGTTTGTCTGGATGGCAGCAGTCCTGGTGATGAGTGGCGGTCTTTGTCTGGCCCAATCCGAGCCACCGTCATTGGCCGATATCGCGCGTCAAAATCAGGCTGCGCGCCACCAGGGAAAAAGCCGGATCGTCTTGACCGATGATGACTTCTCCAGTGGCAAGACGGAACCTCTCTTAAAGAAAGGCGCCGGCCTACGATCGAATGCCGGCGTCACAGGGGTCGATTCCGGCAAACCGGATGCCGCCAAGGCTTCAGACAGCGGCCCCCAAACCGAAAACCCGCAAACAGAAAAGAAGACCGAACAGAAAAAAGAAGATAAGGGCCAAAGCACTACCCGCCCGCCCTCAGCTCAGGATGAAGTTGAACGGCTGAAGAAAGAGCTTGAGGGCTTCAAGGCCCAGCAGGAAGGCTGGAGGCGCTCCGCCGGAAAATACGAAGAACAACTCGCTGCAGAGACCAGTGAATTCAGGCGTTCGATGTACCAGGATGCGCTCGATAACAACCGGCAGAACATGGTCTTTTTTCAGCGCAAGATTGACGAAACAGAATCGAAGCTGGCCAGCGCCGAAGAGGCTGCCGCCAAGGCCGACACTTCATCGCAGACGGTAGCTGGGAGCGGCCCGCCTCACTGATCGCTGAAGACCTGCTTCAGGCATACGACGGGTGGGTGGTGCGATCACTCTGCTAGAAAGCGTCAATCATTAGAAATTGTTAACTTTGGATCGCCCCCGGCCCGTGTACGAGCAATAACAATCTCCCCCTCCCCCATTACCGTGCCCTGAGCGCCGATCCGGTGGTACGATCATAGGCAATACCATTAACTACGCAGTTACCGCCAATTGGAATTTAGTGGATTCGCTGCCGCAGGAGAACGATGATAGTTCTTGGCGAATGGTAGAAATCGCGAGAGGTGTGAGATCAGGTTGCGCTCTGTCCTGCCCGTGCTTGTGCTCGGTTCCTTCCTGACGACCGTGGGGTGGGCACAGAAGAAGAGCGTGACAAAACGGCCTCCCAGCACCGCCCTCAAGATGCAGACCCAGGGCGCGGGCTCGATCTCGGTGGTGCTGGCCGCTCTTCCTGGGGGGGGGCCGCTGGTTTCCGAACTAGCCGGCAAAGGGGCGCTTGATCTGGGGCAGGCTGCCTATGGCGCCGGTTCTCACCTTCCCAACGTGGAAGTGCGCACGCTCCGGGACCGTATGGTTGTGAGCACCAGATTCGGCTTGGCGGTACGCGATCCCAGCGGGCATTTTGCCAGTGCTTCGGTGCTGGCGTCTCTCGCGTATAGCGATTCCAGCCGGGTGCTGCGGTTGGATGGTGTGCGCTTGAGCACGGTCCCCCAGTTGATCCAAGCCCAGGCCCGCTTGGGTGTAACCTCGTCCCATCGCCTTGAAATCGAAGTGCCCACGCTGCTGACGGAAAAAGACGCCCAGATGCGCAACGCCATTCTATTTCAGGTGATACCGAATTGAACGCAAGTAAGTCTGAGGTATAAGTGAAGAATTCTCCACTGCCATGGATCGTTTTACTGGGTCTACTGATGAATCTGGCCGGCGCCCAGACTGCGCCGCCGGCGCCTGTGCCCCCGCCTTCTCCAAGCCAGGAAGTGCCTCCTCCTTCCATTACGCTGAGCCCGGCGGTGGTGATGGCGCGCGGTTCTTTTGGACAGGCGCTTTCCCAGACCCTCACCATGACCAACCAGACGAGCGCGGAATTGTCCTTTGTCATGGAAGCCTACGATGAGGTCATCAAAGACGGGAAACGCGTCTTCGTGCCCGCAGGGGAACTCGAACACAGTATCGCCGCCACCGCCGTATTCTCACAGAAGACCGTCTTTGTGAAGCCCCATTCTTCCGCCAGTGTGGACGTTCGTCTCTCGCTCCCGGCCGCCACCCATGTGCGCGCAATCAGCGCATTGTTTCGCGGAACAGACGTGCTACCCAGCCGGAACGCCGTGGGAATGACGGCTTCTCTGGCGACATTGATAACATTCAATCTCACCAATGATGTAAAGGTCGAGTCGGAAAGCATTCATGTGACGCCCTCCACCGACACCTCGAACATGAACGTCGCCTTGCGGATGATCAACAACGGCAGCGAACCCGTGGTGCCGGAAGGCGTCGCTGCCGTGCTCGATTCCACCGGCAAGCTGGCCGGTAAGGCCAGCTTCCCCAGCCTGCGCCTCTTGCCCGGAGAAAAGCTGGATTTCACCGCCGAGTTTCCTGAGCAACTACGGCCCGGAAGCTACAAGGTCTTGTGTTCGTTTCAGTTTGAAGGCAAGACCCTGACCGCCGATTCAGCTTTTACTGTCCAATGAAGCGCTGCCTGACAGTGGTCGGGCTGTGTCTGCTCTGCGCCCTGCCGGCCCGGGCGCAAGTGCCGGTTTCGGTTGGCTATCTAAAGAAAATCCACATTTCGGTGCCTGGCGCAACCGCCGCCTATTCGCTCGACCCTAACATCGCTGAAGCCTCGGCGGACAATGGCACGGTCGAGATTCAGGGCCGGGCGCCGGGCAGCACCAACCTGATCGTCGTGACCTCTGCTGGTGTGCAGACCCTGGCGGTCACCGTACCCCAGCCGCCGCCCAGCTACCCGCCGGGCTTTGTGCCACCCGCCACGGAAGGCAATGCTGCGGAACGCGGGTCCTATGAGGTGCGCTACAACTCCGACCCGTCGCAGCTCACCAACTCTCTTCTGCTCATGCGTACGCAGGGTGATTCTTTTGACCGCTTGCAGGTGGTCAACGCTACCTTGTTCTCCGCCCGCACGGGTAGCTCCCAGTCCGGTTTCCCGCTGGCTTCCTACGAACTGAGCCGCCCTACGTACGATGTCACCTTGGTCGATCAGATCGTCAAGAACTCACCCATGACCGTCGATGGATTCGCGGTGCGCGGCCTTCACTTGCGTCTGGGAAAGTGGGATTATCATGCGGGGTTTACCTCCATTGCGACATTCCAGGACCTTTTCCTGGCCACCGATCCCGAGTATGTGGCAGGAATCAGCCGGACATTTTCATTGCACCGCGCCGGATCTCTGGAAGCCAACTACTTTTACTTCCAGAATACCGGCCGTCAGCGTTTGCTGACGCCCAGCGGCGGCGTTGGCTCGATCGTTTATCGCCTCAAATTCAAGGACAAAGGCCTCCTGATGACGGAAGCCGGTGAGAGCCACCTGGGCTTCGGCTTTGCCGCCTCCGGCAATTTCGAGGACAAAAAAAGCCGCGTGGCCGCAAACTTCCGTATTCTGCCCCGGCGTTTCGCGTCGCTGGCAGTCAGCAATCAGCGTGGAACTTTCTCTGCGTTGAATGCGTCCCGTGAGCTTACCCAGAAACTCTTTGCCGCCTTCAATCTCAACCAGACAAATTTCAACCTGCCGGGGTTGCGCCAGAATACTTTTGTCACCGACAGCAGTCTCAATCTCAAGCTCAGCCGCCACTTTGCTATTTCGGGCGGGGCCGCCTATTCGCGATTTAGTTCCCTGTTTCCTGCCGGCCCCACGTTGCGGACGCTCAATCTTCCCGCCGGTATTGATTTTTCTTCGCGCCACTTCGGCACCGGCTTTCAGTACCAGCGCAGCACCAATTTCGACTCCACCGGCGGCAACGACTATTCATTCAACGTCCGCGGATCGGCCGGACGGCTGCTGATGAACGCCTCGTATCGCCATGATGTCCAGGTGCCCACCTTGGGTGCGATTCTGGCGCAGGTGCCGGGATTGCAGGACCTGCTCGAGCGTGCCGGACTTGTGGTTACCACGCCCGCCGATCTGGCCCAGCTCTTGCAGAACGGCGCGCTGCTCTCCACTTTGGGTTTCAGCACGCCTTTCATGGTCAATTTCGCGCCTGTCCGTAACGACTTCAACGCCTCGGTGGGCTTTTCCGGAAACAGCCGCAGCCATCCGCAGTTGAGCGCCAGCTATTTTGACAGCCACACCGGGTTGGTGCTCGGCGGTTTTCGTTTCCAGACGGCGTCTCTCAGCTATTCCCAGCGCATCAGCGAATCCACGGATATCGTAGCTTCGGCTTCGCTGGTCCGTTCTACGTCCGGTCCCTCCGCCCCGTTCCGGCCCGTCTATTCGCTCTCACTACGCCACCGGTTCGCCTCGGTGCCTTCAATACTGCTGCCCGGCCGGCACGGCGAGATTTCCGGCCATGTTTTTCGCGATGAGCAGGGCATTGCCCAATACCGCAACCAGCAGGCTGGCATAGGCAACGTTGAAATCCGGCTGGATGATAGCCGCACCACCCACACCGACCGTCTCGGCTATTACCACTTCCGTCATGTGCCTTTTGGAGTCCACCAAGTGGAGGCCAAATTTCAGAACCCGGAGCCGTTCTTCTACACCACCGACTCACCCGCCACCACCGACATGAATGGCATCATCGATTTCGGTGTTGCTTTTACCAGGGACCAGGTCTTCGGTTATCTGTTGAATGATGCTGGGGCGGCAATCCCCGGAGTGACCGTGGAACTCAAGAAGGCCGGATCTGTATTCACTGCGCAGACCACGTCCGATGGCAAGTTCAGCTTTCCTGGCCTTGAGCCGGGCGAGTATTCCATCGCCACCCAGCCCGCGACCTATCCGCCGGGCTATTCCCTGCAGGACCTGCAAGACCAGCATGTCCTTGTGGAAAAGGGCAAGCCTGCCAGTCTCAGCTTCACCGTCAAGGCCCTGCGCGCAATTTCGGGACTGATATCCGGCTATGATCAGGCATTGCTGCAGAACGTCCCCTTGCCCGGCCTCACCGTGCGCATCAAAGAACTGTCTCTCGAAACGGTGACCGGCGCCAACGGCGCTTACATCTTCCGCAATTTGCCGGCCGGTGTTTTTACGGTCTCGATTGTTTACCATGAAAAAGAAGTCACACGTACGGTCGTTGTTCCATCCGCGCCTGCAAATCTGCGGGAAATCAATCTGGCAGCCGGGGCCAAATAGGCCCTTTCGCAGGCCGGGACGGCTTGCAGATGGGCGCAATGAATCCGCGCCGCAAGTTCTTGGATTGACATTCAATTGCGCCACCACACCAATCTGAGATAAGGTTTTTGTTGACCCTGGATTGATATGCTAACGATGCGCAGGATTTCTCTTTTTTCTCTTCTTTGCCTGATGGCTGCTCTTTGTGCGGCGCAGGAATGCACCACTTATGTGGTCTTGAACGCTTTCGAACCCAAGCTACGGCTTGAAGTCGAAACCTTGAAGGCTTCCGACCTTGAGGTCAAATGGGTGAAAGACCGTGGCCGGACGGGGCCTTCCATCGCAAGCATTACCCGGAATTACAAGAGCCGTCTGTTGGTGCTTATCGAGACCGATGGGGTGTCTGTCAATCGCGATACGAAGGAAGTCATCGATACCGTAACCAAGCTGGCGCGCCAGGCCCCCGAAGGCCAGCCGGTCGCCTTCGGCGTCTATGCCGGGCGGGCCGTATTCACCAAAGGATTCTTCCCCGACCCGAAAGAGCGGGAGACCGCCATTTCTGCCGTAAGAGAGGAAGCCAATGTCTTGGGCAAGCGGGTTGCGCTCTACCGCTCGCTGTTGGAAGCCGTAAAGCTGTTCGGTGAGCATCAGCCGGGAGATGCCATTCTCCTGGTCGGCTCGCCCTACGATGACTGGAGCAACGTTTCCGCCGGAGATGTAGAAAGGGCCTTCAAGGCTGCGGGTGTGCGCCTGCTGGTCATGCTGCGGGAACCCTTGAGCAGCCTCAATCGTGACGATTTCCTGGTCAACTCGCACGAGACGGAGAAGCGCATGTTCAGCGAGCTGACCGCCCAAACCGGCGGCCATTACTCGGATTTTGACGCCGCCGCCTTCGGCTTCGCCTGGCGCGGATACATGCTCGAGATCAAGCTACCCGTTGGCGCTGGCGCCGGCAAGAAATGGAAGCTGAAACTTCAGGGCCCGGCCGCCGAGACCCTCAGAGATGCCCGCCTGTCATTCCCCGAACAACCGCCGCCCTGCGGCAAAACACCGCCCGAGCACAGCAACATGGCCACATCGCATTAAGGCCAGGAGTTTCACCACGGAGGCCACGGAGAAAAACAAAAACCGGTACTTGGTATTCGGTAGTTGGTAGTTAATTTCAGGAAGACCACAGTTTTTCAGATTCAGCAATGCTTCGATTAGCCGCAAATACCAACTACCGAGTACCAAATACCTGTTGTTTTGTTTTCCTCCTCGCCTCCGTGTCTCCGTGGTGAAGCTTTTGGTTCTTGACTCTTCCGCAGAGGTTACAATGATTATCGACGTTGAATCCTGAAAGGAATGCCCCCTTATGATTCGATTGTTCTTGGTTCTCTTGTTGTGCGTCCCGCTGATGTTTGGCGCGGTTTCGTCGATCTATGACTTCACCCTGACTTCCATCGACGGCCAGCCCGCACCGCTGGCGGCTTATAAAGGCAAAGTCGTGCTGCTGATCAACGTGGCCAGCCGCTGCGGATTTACACCCCAGTATTCTGCGCTGGAGTCGGTCTATGAGAAATACAAGGACCAGGGCCTGGTCATCGTCGGAATTCCAGCTAACAATTTTGCCGGACAAGAGCCCGGCACCAACGAAGAGATCAAGACGTTTTGCTCCCGCAAAT
>Ga0210403_10000726_pt1 | contig 33284 bp, 25 predicted proteins | sample IncBWC19MmetaG_FD_150863 | JGI IMG/M metagenome (GOLD analysis project Ga0210403, IMG submission 150863) | Forest soil microbial communities from Barre Woods Harvard Forest LTER site, Petersham, Massachusetts, United States - Inc-BW-C-19-M | ecosystem: Environmental > Terrestrial > Soil >...
CCAATCATACGTGAACTCCTCTTTGCGCCCGGCGTTTGGCCTATAATCGGTCCACCGTTGGTCCGGGCTGTTTGCACGTTAGTGGAGGCCTTGGCGACAAGTAACGAAGGAAAGCCAAAGAAACGCCAAAGAATTGATGTGGCTTGGTTTAGGCCTGCTAGAACGCTGGGAAGCTTGGGGCTCCCTGCATGATCGATCGAGAAATCGCGAAGAATCCAACCTATTACCGCTTCGGCGAGTTCATTCTTGAACCCGAGCGAGCCTCACTGGTCAAAGCCGGCCGGGAGATCAAGCTGCGCCCCAAAGTTTTCGACGCCCTGCGATACCTGATCGAACACCGAGGGAGACTGGTGCCCAAGGAGGAGTTAATTCAAACCCTCTGGCCGGAAGCATTTGTCACCGATGACTCGCTGGTGCAGTGCATGGTGGAATTGCGCCGCGGGCTGGACGATCGCTCCCAGGAAATTCTGAAAACAGTTCCAAGACGTGGTTATATCTTCGCTGCAACGGTCACGACCGATCATGAGGCATCAGCTTCTGCCTCGCCGACAACTTCCCTGCCTCACACAATGCAGGGAGATTACAGGCTGCCGGTTGCACGCACCCCTATAGTCGGTCGCGAGCGCGAACTCGATGCTGTCCTGCAATTGTTGAGGGATCCGGCAGTGCGGCTGGTGACACTCACCGGCGCGGGAGGCTCGGGCAAAACACGGCTTGCCCTCGAACTGGGGCGCGAACTGACGAATGCGTTCAACGGCTACGTATTTTTCGTCGCCCTCGGCTCGATCAGCGATGCTGCGATGGTTCCCGCTGCTATTGCGGAATCAATCGGCATTCGCGAGACCGGCGGCCGTACCGTTGCTGACCTTCTGAAGGACTACCTGCGAACCTGCGAGCCATCGCCGGTTTTGCTTCTCCTCGACAACCTTGAGCACATTCTTTCGGCTTCCGCGTTTGTTGTCGAACTGATGGAGTCCTCTCGCCTCTTGAAGGTGCTCGTCACCAGCCGGGCTGCGCTGCACGTGTATGGCGAGTATGAATTTCCTGTGCCACCTCTCGCATTGCCAGACAAACGGCTGGTGACATCACTGTCGGCGCTGGCTGAGAACCCAGCTATCAGTCTGTTCGCGCAGCGCGCAGCGGCCGTAACGCCCGATTTCGAGCTTACCGCGGAGAATGGTCCGCTCGTGGCGGAGATTTGTGCCCGAGTGGATGGTCTTCCGCTGGCGATAGAACTTGCCGCAGCGCGCGTAAAGATGTTGCCGCTCAGTGGAATCCTCACGCGCCTTGAGAGCCGTCTGCAACTCCTGACCGCGGGCGCCCGCGATCTTCCCGAGCGTCAACAAACGCTGCGTAATACGATCGATTGGAGCTACGACCTGCTCACAGAAGCGGAGCAGAAACTCCTGCGCCGGCTCAGCGTTTTCTGGGGTGGATGCACTCTCGAAGGGGCGGAAGCCGTCGGTAACACGAAAAACGACTTGGGCTCTGACATATTCGACCTGATGTCTTCGCTGGTCGACAAGAGCCTGGTGCAGCAGCGCCCTCAGGATGCGGACGAGCCGCGATTTCGGATGCTGGAAACCATCCGTGAGTATGCCGTGGAACGCCTGCAACAAAGCGGCGAAGAAGCGGCGACCAAGCGAGCTCACGCTGCCTATTGCCTGGTGCTTGCGGAAGAAGGTAATCCGGATCTAGCCGAACCGGAGCGCTCAACCTGGTTGACCCGCTGCGACATCGAGCATGACAATTTTCGCGCCGCCCTCGATTGGTTGTTTCAAAACCGCGACCTCGACTGGAGCTTCCGTTTCTGTATTGCCCTGTTTCGATTCTGGGATATGCGTGAGCATTCCGCCGAAGGGTGGGCTCGCCTGGAGCGTCTCCTGGAAATGGCAGGAACCGAGTTCCCCCGGGAGCGCGCTAAGACTTCCCTGTTTCTGGGAGCGTTCGCCACGGCGCAGGGCGGCTTCCCGACAGCCACCCGGTACCTGGAACAGGGTCGTGCGATCTACGAGGAGTTGGGAGACCCTTCCGGCGTCGCAGTGACAGTCAATGCTCTGGCGATCATGTCGCGTGACCGCGGCGACTACGCCACCGCCCAACGCTACTTTGAATGGAGTCTCGCTTACTGGCGCCAAGTCGACGATCGCCTTGCGACCGCGCGCTGTCTTCACAATCTCGGAAACGTTTCGAGGATCTGCGAGGACTACATCTCCGCGCGGATGGCTTTGGCGGAAGCCATGCAGATTTTTGAAGAGCTTGGAGACGACAGCGGCGTGGCCTGGGCTCTGAACCAGCAGGGCGATATTGCCAGAGAGCAAGGAGAACTGACCGAGGCCCGCGCGCTATACCAGCGGGCCCTGTCCGCATTCCGCAGCGCCCGCGACCGGTGGGGCCAGGCGCGTTCGCTCGCTGATCTGGGCGGCATCGCGTGTGAACTGGGCGAGCAATCCGTTGCCTATGAGCACTACCGCGAAAGCCTGGACATCTTCAGCGCCCTCGAACACCGACGAGGCATTGCCCGTGTCCTGGAGGGCCTGGCTTGCGTCGCTTTGTACCGGGGAGATGCGCGGCGAGCGCTCTCGGTCGCGGCGGCGGCATCGCACTTGCGGCACCTGGTGAGCGCACCGTTGCCATCTACGGAAAAGTTGAAGCTCGATCAAAAAATGGCGGATGTCCGGCAGCAACTGGGCGAGCCTGAATCAAAGAAGGTGTGGGAAGAAGGTTACGCCATGAACATGGAAGCTGCGATCCGCTATGCTCTGCCCGAGTAAGGCTTAGCCGTAAACCTTGGGATCAATCAGCCTGCGGACCGCGGAAACACGATTGGCGGGGATATTGGCTTTGCGAGCGTGTTCCCGGACAGTATCCTCGTCGGGAGCAAAGTAAACGCAGTAGACCTTATCTTCGGTCACGTAGCTGTGGAGCCACTGAATCTGCGGCCCTATGTCCTTCAGGCTTTGCAGCGAGCGCAACGAAACCTCTCGGATCTGCGCTTCGCTTAATGACCCGGCGCCGGGAATATCGCGCTCGATGACAAATTGAGGCATAACCGAATCAGTCTACACTACCGGCCCTGCTCATCAAGATCGGATCCTCTTGTTGTAAGTTCCTTATCACCCCCAGGCTATACATATATATCGTATCACGATATACAACGCCATTCAAAATGCGCCGATGCCGGCCAATCGAAGGGGCACGGACACGATCCAAAGTGCCTCTGGAAGGCTTTCTTCGATGTTCATTCCGCCACCGAATCCATTTAGATTCGGCGCCCGTCTGGAGTTCAAGGAAGGGGGTGACAACTCCCACTGACCGGCTTACAATTCCTCAAGGAGTCCCCCCAAGGAACTTGCCCCCTGTTCCCTTCCCGTCGGCGTGAAGACGGACAGCGGTAATGACACGCCTGGCGAGTCACGGTGACAACTTGCAGACACAAATCCAAGGGCTTCGCATTGCTGTGCTGGTGTCTTTATTATCGGCACCGCTGTGCGCGGCGGACACAGCCTCGGATATTAAGAACCTGGCTGCCGCGGTCGATGCGCATTACAACCACCTGCGATCGCTGGAGGCGGAATTTACCGAGGTTTACCGTGGTTCGGGCATGGACCGGACAGAGTCGGGCACGCTGTGGCTGAAAAAACCCGGCAAGATGCGTTGGGAGTACCGTTCTCCCAAGGAGAAGCTCTTTGTGAGCAACGGGAAAGATGCGTGGTTTTACGTCCCGGACGACCGGCAGGCACGAAAGGAAGCGGCCAAGAAGTTGGAGGATGTTCGATCTCCGCTTGCATTCTTGCTTGGTAAGACAAAGCTAGAGAAGGAGTTACTGGGACTCTCCCTAGCGCCCGACATCACCCCTCTAAGCTCCGGGAACACGGTACTGCGGGGAGTACCAAAGGCTTTGGCGGACAGTGTGAGCGAGATCATCCTGGAGATCACGCCGGACGGCAGAATTGTTCGCTTAGTGATGCAGGGAGTGGATGGGGCGTCGACGGAATATCGCTTTACCGATCAAAAGGAGAACGTGGGGATTGCCGACGGACGGTTCGATTTTCGGGCTCCGGCAGGCACTGAGGTCGTCGAGGGAGAGCTCGGGCAATAGCCGAGCAGGTTACTTGCGATACCTCACAGGGGAGCTTTGGGGTGGGTCGACGGCTTAGAATGGTAGACTGAGCGGTAGGTTTCCGGGTCGACAATTCCTTGAAAAACAAGGGCAAATGGCGGAATTCGTAGTCAAAATCGCGGACGACCGCGGGCGCGTCCATCAGCACATCGAGCAAGGATACTCGGAGGCCGAAGTCCGAGATCGCTTCTCAGCCCAGGGATACCTCGTCTATTGGGTCAAGCCGCAGGGGATGATGGCCGGCGGTTTCTCGCTGCGACGCCGCAGGAAGCTCAAGCAGGACACGTTTCTGGTTTTCAACCAGCAGTTTCTGACCCTGATCCGCGCCGGACTGCCGATCCTGAACTCGCTCGAATTGCTGATCAAGCGGCAGAAAGATCCGCAATTGAAGACGATTCTGGAGAACGTTCGCGAACGGGTCAAAGGCGGAGAGTTGCTGTCCGATTCCTTCGCGGCCCAGGGGATCGTTCCCAAGATCTATACGACCACGCTGATGGCGGGCGAGAAGAGCGGCAACATCGATGAGGTTTTGGCACGTTACATCAGCTTCCAGCGTCTGGCGATGACATTCCGCAAGAAGTTGTTCGTGTCGCTGATTTACCCCACCCTGCTGGTCTCAGTCGTGCTGATTATGGTGACGTTCCTGTTCACCTACGTCGTGCCCAAGTTCGCCGACCTCTTTAATAGCCTTGATGCCAAACTGCCTGAAATCACAGTTTTCATGCTGAATGTAGGATTGAACGCGCAAAAATATGCGCCATTCATCCTGGTAGGTCTGGTGGGTAGTACCATTTTTTTGTGGAAGTGGAAGGATACAGATCGCGGGGCGGACCGCATTGATCGTGTGATTCTGAGTATGCCGCTGCTGGGTGAGATCAGGATCAAGCATCAGGTCGCAAGCTTCTCGCGAATGCTTTCTACCCTGCTGTCGGGCGGATTGCCCCTCGTTCCTGCGATGGAAACGGCAGGTTCCGCAATGAGCAGCCGGCGCATCTTAAAAGGGGTAATGCGGGCGGGTATCCGTGTACGAGAAGGTCAGGGACTGGCGCCCAGCCTGGAAGAGCAGAAGATCTTTCCCGAACTGGCGGTGGAGATGATCGAGGTTGGCGAATCGACCGGCGCGCTGCCACAGATGTTGAACTCGGTGGCCGAGTTCTATGAGGAAGACGTGCAAACGGCGCTGGGGGCATCGATGGCTCTGATCGAGCCGATCATTCTCATTGTGATGGCGATTTTTGTGGGTGGCGTATTGATTTCGTTGTATTTGCCGATCTTTACCTTGGGAGTGCATTGAGCTTGAAACGATGAGCTGCGATAGCTCACAACTTAAGGATGAGGCGGCTAGCATTCAGGACTAAGTAAATGGCAACAGCAGACAAGAAATCAATCTTCGTAGGCGGCGGCAACGGCGGACCGATCAGCCCGACCGGAAACCCGGTCACGGACCTGGAGCGGGCGCAGGATGTGGCGCGGCGCTATCGCTGCGAGTTCATCGATCTCAGCGGGTTTGAACTGCACCACGAACTGTTTAAGAAGATCCCGGTTGAGCTGATGTTCCGCTACAACTTTGTGCCGCTGGAAGAGACCGGTGACGGCAAGCTGGCGATTGCGATTGCCGATCCCAGCCAGCTGATGATGATCGACGAGATCAGCCTGCTGTTGAAGCAGCGCATCATCACCAAGGTGTCGACGCTCAAGCAGATCTCCGACATCCTGAAGAAGACTGAGCAGTCGCAACGCGTGCTCGAGGAGGCAAGCGAAGGCTTCCAGATCATCCGCGAAGATGAGAATACGGGCGCGGAAGAGACGCTGAGCATCGACAAGCTGACGGCGACGGGCGATACCAGCCCGATCATCCGCCTGGTCGATACCACAATTTTCACCGCGCTGCAAAGGCGCGCTTCCGACATTCACATTGAAACGCGCGACGATTCCGTCGTGATCAAGTTCCGCATTGACGGCGTACTCACGCAGGCCATGCCGCCCATCGGCAAAGAGCATCACTCGACCGTAATCTCACGTATCAAGGTCATGAGCGAGTTGGACATTTCCGAGCGGCGCGTGCCGCAAGACGGACGCTTCCGAGTGAAGTACAACGGACGCGCTATCGACTTCCGCGTATCGATCATGCCGTCGATTCACGGCGAAGACGCCGTGCTCCGCGTGCTCGATAAAGAGTCGATGAGCGAGAAGTTCCGCACGCTCACTCTCGACGTGGTCGGCTTTGACGAGGATGACTTGCGCCGCTTCCGCCGTTACATCAAAGAGCCGTACGGCATGGTGCTGGTCACGGGGCCGACCGGTAGCGGTAAGACGACAACACTTTACGCCGCCGTCAACGAGATCAAGACCGACGAAGACAAGATCATCACGATCGAAGACCCGGTCGAGTATCAATTGCGCGGCATCACGCAGATTCCGGTGAACGAGAAGAAGGGGCTGACATTTGCCCGCGGGCTGCGGTCGATTTTGCGTCACGACCCGGACAAGATCATGGTCGGCGAAATCCGCGACGCGGAAACGGCGCAGATCGCGATTCAATCGGCACTGACCGGTCACCTCGTGTTCACCACCGTCCACGCCAACAACGTGGTGGATGTGATTGGACGGTTCCTGAACATGGGCGTTGAACCGTACAACTTCGTCTCGGCGTTGAACTGTATCCTGGCGCAGCGGTTGGTGCGTTTGATTTGCGATTCGTGTCGCACCGAAGTTCATTACGCTCCCGAGGTGCTGGAGGCCAGCGGCCTCGATCCGGCGCAGTGGGGCAAGGTTCCGCTGTACGAAGGTCCGGGATGCATTGAGTGCGCGGGCACGGGATTCCGCGGTCGAACCGCCATCCACGAATTACTGGATTTGAGCGACCGCATCCGCGAAATGATTCTCGGCAAGAAGCCGACGTCGGAGATCCGGCGGGCGGCGCGAGACGAGGGTATGCGTTTCCTGCGCGAATCGGCTCTGGATAAAGTGCGTCTGGGAATGACGACGCTGAAGGAGATCAACAAGGTAACGTTTATTGAGGCCATGCGATAAGGATGCGCGCCAAACGCGCGCTTGTGGCGTCGCAAAAACCGCGACGCTTCGCGCGGCGCGCCCAGATCCTTCGCGAGACAAAGAGCGTTTCGCTCAGGATGACACCACAAACCTTCTCGGGCGAGCACAGTTCCCCTTCAGCTATTGCAATTCTCAGCGAGACGGTTTCTCATTTATAGAGGCAAAAGGCGTACTCGGGCATGAGTTCATCTACAAATACAGCCAAGCCGAGGTTGGCTTGTGAGATTTCGGCGGACCGGGTTCTGGCCGGGCGCGTCGTCGACAACGGAGACGGGCTCGAAGCTTGTTCTGCGCACGAACTCGCACCCGGCAGCGTTGTCCCCGACCTGGTCGAGAATAATCTGCGGCAGCGCAGCGTGGTCCGCGAGGGTATTGAAAGCGCGCTGGGCGGAGTAGCTGGACGTTCGAAAGATGTGATCGCCATCGTCCCTGATGCGGCGGTGCGCGTCATGCTAGTCGAATTCGACACGCTGCCCTCCGATCATGAAGAGGCCCTTGGAGTGGTGCGGTTCCGGCTGAAGAAGTCCTTGCCCTTCGACGTGGAGAAGGCGAAGGTTTCGTATCACGCGCAAAAAATTGGCGACGAAATAAAGGTTGTGGCCGCCGTGGCGCTGGGCAGCGTGATCGAAGATTACGAAGCGGCGTTCCGCGATGCGGGGTTCAGTCCGGGAATCGTGTTGCCTTCGACGCTGGCGGCCCTGGGCGCGGCCGACGGAAAGAAGCCGACGATGGTCATCAAGGTCGACGCGCACACGACCAGTATCGCGATCTTGAATGAAGATCAGCTGCAGCTGTTCCGGACGCTGGAAAACGCGCGCGGAGTGACGATCAATGGCGAGCAACTGGCGGAGGAAGTCTATCCGTCGATCGTGTTCTTTCAGGACACGTATCATTTGAACATCGAGCGAATTTACGTCGCGGGGCTTCCCGAGTCGGGTGGCGCGGCGGCGGCGCTGCGCACGCAGACGGAAGCCGATGTGCAAGAACTGGTGTCATCGGCGCAACTGGGAGCCAGCAACGGCGGCTCGGTGCCACGATGGAGAATGGCAGGAGTGGTGGGAGCATTGATTTCGTAACGCGGCTCGCTCTGCTTCTCCTGACAGCCGAGGCGGCTGTCGCTACATGAGCTGATCTGAATATGCGTATTGATATCAATCTCGCGAGTCAGCCGTACGAGGATGCGCGGCAGTTCTGGATGCGCTGGGGGACCGCCCTGGGCATACTCGGACTGCTCACACTCGTTCTGCTGGTGCTCGACATTACCGGATGGTTGGGTGCACATAAGGACCGCGTCGTGATGGCGCAAACGCGGGCCCTGATCGCCGACCGCGACCATACGCGTGCAGAGGCAGACCGAGTCCTGAACCAGCCGGAGAATCGCACGACTCGCGACCAGTCGCGCTATCTGAATGAATTGATCGAGCGGAAAGCGTTCTCCTGGACGCGCGTTCTGGAGAACCTTGAGAAGGTCATGCCGCCTCGGGTCCATTTAGTCTCGATCAGCCCCCAACTGGATGAGAACAATGAACTCGCCCTGAAGATGACCGTCGCGGGCGACTCGTGGGACCGCGGGGTTGAGTTGCAGCGCCGAATGGAGGAGTCGCGCCGTTTTGCACAAACGGCTATAACAGCAGTAAGGCACGTGGACTCACAGACGGGCGATACAGAACAAATTGAGATGGCGGCGATTTACATTCCCGAGTTGCCCAATGAATTGAGGCCTTCAGCAGACGCGAAACCTGTAACGAACCAGAAGCCGAAAACGGCGACGCCAAAGCCGTCGCCGAGGAAAGGGATGCAACACTAATGCCCGATCTCCGGCAAACTCGGAAGAAACTGAAGGTGACCCTGGCAGTCCTCGGTGGAGTTGATGTACTGGCGGCGGTTCTGTATTTCTCCCCCTTGGTGGGCTCGGTTGAATCACGACAGATGGAACGGAACCAGCTTCAGGCAGAACTGACAACGAAGAATCATCAAGTGGCACCGCTAAAGGATCTGCCTCAGAAGATAGAGATCGCGAAGCACCAGATCGCGGATTTCTATCGGAATCGCTTTCCTTCCCAGAACTCGCAGATTTACGGCGAACTCGGCAAGGTGGCTGCCGCAAACGGCGTGAAGATCGATCAGTTGCGGAATAAGCCAGCGGATACCTCTAGCAACGGAGTGCAGCCCATCGAGATGGAAGCAGATCTGTCGGGAAGCTACACGTCTCTGGCGCGTTTCATCAACGCGATGGAACGCGATGAGATGTTCTTCGTCATCAATAGCGTGACTCTGGGTGGCGAGCCGCAGGGCGCTGTGAAGTTGAGCGTGAAACTCGAGGCGTACTTGAAGGTAGGGACGTAGTGCAACTCGGACTCGAAAATAAGAAGCAAATGACGTGGGCGATCGTCCTCGGAGTCGTTGCGCTGATCGTGTGCGCGTATGAACTAATTCCTCTCATTGGTGGATCATCTACGCCGGATTCGAGCGCGCAGGCAGCATCTGCGGTGGTGCCCCGTCCTGCGGCTTCGAAGCCTGGAACGAAGGGATCAACCAAGCCCGGCAAGCAGCCGGCGGGCGAGAATCTCGATCCTACCCTGCGGCTGGATTTGTTGGCGAGCAGCGAAAAGATTCAGTACGAAGGCGCCGGCAGGAACATTTTTGTCTCGCAGCGAGAAGAAGTAGTGATTCAACAGCCGGTTGCTTCGGCAGTCACCGATCCCGGTCCACCGGTCTATGTTCCGCCGGTAGTGACGCCTCCGCCCGCGATTCCATTGAAGTTCTACGGCTTCGCGAATTCCCCCGGCGAACCGAAAAAGGTCTTCCTGAAAAATGGGGATGACGTTTTTGTAGCAGGCGAGGGCGAGATTGTAGACCGCCGCTACAAGGTGATCCGGATTTCAGCCACTTCAGTTGAGATTCAGGACATGGTGTACAGCGGTCCCGCGCAGGTCATCGCGCTGACGCAGGGAAGCTAGGAATTAGCTTTCGATGCCTTTTCGATCCCAAACACGGTGCACTCATCGGAACGGCGAGCAGGGTTACGTCCTGCTCACAATGCTGCTGATGATTGCGGTAATGGGGATCATGGCGGCCACGCTGGTGACCTCGATCAAGTTCGATATCAAACGGGACCGCGAAGAAGAGATGATCCACCGCGGCGTCCAGTATTCGCGGGCGATTCGCGCCTATTACAAGAAGTTCGGCCGGTATCCGGCGACCATCGAGAATCTGGAAAATACAAACCAGATGCGGTTTCTCCGCAAACGGTACAAAGACCCGTTGAACGGGAAAGATTTCAAACTGCTCCATTTCGGCGAAGCAAAGATGGGGCTGGCCGGAATGGTGGGCGGAGGGATGATCCCTGGAGCGAGCACGATCGGGGCAAATGGAGCTTTGACTCCGAACTCAACCTCCGGTTTCGGAAATAGCAATTCGTTTGGGAATTCGAACTCGTTCAGCCAATCGAGCCCCCAGAAGATCGGCACTGACTCCTCTCAAACCGGAACTGACACGAACGCGGCTCAGGCCTCCTCCGGCGGAAGCAGCGACTCGAGCGGTCAGGGCTCGTCCGATCAACCGGCGCAGACGTTTGGCGGTTTGCCCATCGTGGGAGTCGCCAGCTTAAGCAAGGATCCGACCATCCGGGAATTCGACAAGAAGAAGAAATACAACGAGTGGCAGTTCGTTTACGATCCCAGCATGGATCGCGGCATATTGATTACAACTCCGTATCAGCCGCAACTGCAGATGTTCGGGACAGGACCGCAGAATCTCAACGGGCCAGGAGGACAGCCCACGACACCGGGCATGGGAACTTCGGCGCCGGGAACCGGCGGACTCTCGGGTTCTCCAAGCCCTACTGCGCCTCCTGCGGGAAATCCCAGCCAGCCGACGGACACACCCGTGCAGCAGTAATAAGCGGAGGTTGAGTCAAAAGGCCTCGTCGAGTGACGAGGCCTTTTTGATTTCACAAAACGCTGCCGCGCTTCGCGCGGCGGACAGCCGAGGCCGGATGCCCCACATTCAATTCCTTACACGCTAAATGACGATCCGCAACCGCAAGTGCTCTTCACGTTCGGATTCTCGAATTTGAAGCCAGCGCCCTCGAGCGACTCGACATAATCGACGATGCAGCCGTTGAGATACATCACCGAGGTGGCATCGACGTAGACCTTAAGGCCATCCATATCGAAGGTTTTGTCCATCATTCCGGCGCCGTTCTCGAACTGCATGGAGTAGGAGAAGCCGGAGCATCCGCCGCCCACGACTCCAATACGCAAGCCGGCGGGCACGGGATTCTGCTGTGCCATGATCTCTTTCACTTTGGCTACGGCGTTGGCAGTCAGGTTAACGGGTGCTGCTTTCTTGACTTCGGGCACGGTTGTTGTCGCCATTCGTATCTCCTTGGCTTTAAAGCTGTTTGATTATAGCAAATATGACCCACCCCACTGGCCGTCACGGCCGGGGATAAGGAATCATCTATACGATTTGGATGCGGATTGCAAGGGGGAAGTCGCACTGTTCCAGTTCTGTAACAGGCTTTTTCAACAGGGATTAAATCGTCGCCGGGGGCTTGCCATCAGGGCTATAATCGTGCCGTTAAGGCCTTCCCCGGGACTGTATGGGGTCCGCGTGCCCCAATCAGCAGGTGGAAAGCCGCAGTGGTTGGGTCGACTCTGCCGAGGTGGCTTATGACGCCTATTGAAATCGTCGGGGGTCTATTCGGACTCTTCGCCGTTGGTTTGATCGTCCTGCTGATCTACAAGAGCACGCTCACGATGCATGAGGACGATCAACTGTTTCTGGATGATGCCAATTCCCACATGCAGGAAGAACAGACGGAGTTGCTAACGAAAGTCAACAAGCTCACGGTCCCGATGCGGGTGTTCAGTATTGGCTCCGGAGTATTTCTGCTGGCTTTTCTCGCGATGCTCATCTATCAGAAGCTGAACGAAGTGCAGTAATCGCCACTGGCGGAGCGTCGAACGCGGTCGACGCCTCCGTCGCAGAGCCAGCATCCGTCGGTTACTCTCCTTTGTCGGTTAGTGGATACAGGCAAGGGAAGCGCCGAATTATTGGCTTCGTCCTTCCAACGCCAGACGAGCACTTCTATAACAATTCTGTGTTTTCCACGTCGACAGTGGTGCAAAATCAGCCGCAGGGTCTGCAAGGGATAGACCTTTCGGCGATCTAACGAGTTCTTGGAAGTGGCTTGTATTTGCCGGAGTCATAGAAAGTTCCACGGGCGGGCAACGTCCTAGCACAATCAACATTCCTATGGGCGGGAGTAGCCGGAAATGTCAACAGCTCCTGCGGAAGTGACCCCCGAATCTGAGTCCTTACCGGAACAGCCGGGATCACAGCCGGAACCCACACCGGATGACCAGCGTCCGAAGCGTTGGCGCGGTTGGGTCATCGCGGCTGTCCTTCTGTTTGCTCTGGGTTTGGTCCTGCCATTCGTCTTCCGCAGCCGAACTACCCTTTCAACTAAGCAAGTCTCCGTCGCGTCTCAAAATCCCGAAAATTTCTTGCGCCTGAAAGGGACCACCGAGGCGGTACAAGCGAGGGCCATTCTCGCGCCACTGCTTGCGGGGCAGCAGATCGGCACCCTTACCATCATTCACATCGCGCAAGCCGGCACCAAGGTCAAGCAGGGAGATTTACTCGTCGAGTTCGACCGGCAGGCGCAGATGCGCGACATCATCGACAAGCAGGCGGAGTACCAGAAATTGGTGGACCAGGTTGCCGGCGAACAGGCAAAAGAATCGGCGGCGCGGGCCAAGGATGAAACTGAACTCAAGACGGCGGAAGACAATCTGCGCAAGACCGAACTCGAGATCCAGAAAGCCGAGATCGTATCGCGCATCGATGCGGAAAAGAATCAGGAAAATCTCGAAGAGGCGAAGGCCACGTACGACCAGTTGCGGGAAACATTCGATCTGAAACGGAAAGCGGCACAGGCGGCGATTCGCATTCTGGAGATTCAGCGGGACCGCACCCAGCAGACAATGGAGCATGCGAAGGCAAATTCCGACAAGATGCAGATTCGTTCGCCACTGGACGGCGTGGTCGTGCTGAATACGATCTGGAAGCAAGGCACCATGGGCGAGGTGCAGGAGGGCGACCAAGTTCGCGCGGGAGTGCCCTTTATGCAGGTGGTGAATCCGGCCACGATGCAGGTGCGGGTGCACGCCAATCAGCAGGACTTCCCTTCTCTGCAGGTTGGACAGATGGCGAAGGTGCAGCTGGATGCCTATCCGGAGATGGTTCTCCAGGGCAAGGTGGATCAGATTTCACCGATCGGGGAAAATGGGGATTTTTCCGCCAAGCTGCGCACATTTGTCGTGATCGTCGCCATTGCGGGAAACGATCCCAAGTTGATGCCGGATCTCTCTGCGGCAGTAGATGTGGACACAACCAAGCACAGCGCACAGTCAAGCATGGTCGGAACCGTGGGCGGCTCACTATGATGCGGCGTTTCCGACAGCTCTCGGTCAGAGGGAAGTTCGTGGTTTTCGCCGTTGTTCTGCTTGCGGGAAGCGGCGTCCTGTTCGGCGCTGTGCGGTTGGGCCGGCGAGCACCGACAGTTCCTACGATCGAGGTGAAGCGTGGAGAGTTTCTCGACTCGCTGCAATTCCGCGGCGAAGTGAAGGCCCTGAAGTCGGTGACGATCAGCGCACCGGCGGAAGCGGGCGATCTGCAGATCATCAAGATCTCGCCCGAAGGAACTGTCGTTAAGACCGGAGACGTGGTCGTGGAATTCGACCGAACGAAGACCGAGCAGGACCTCGCTCAATTCAGATCCGCACTGAAGTCTGCCGAAGCTGAAATCGGGCAGGCCAAAGCGCAGGCCCGGCTGGCCGAAGAAGAGAACAAAACTGCTGTCCTGAAAGCGCGATATGACGTGGAAGGGGCAAAGCTCGAAGCGAGCAAGCAGGAAATTGTGTCGAGAATCGAGGGAGAAGAAGCCAAGCTGAAGCTGGCCGATTCCGAGCAGAAGCTGCGCGAGGCGGAGACGAAACAAAAATCCGACGAAGCCCTGAACCAAGCGACCATCGAAAGCAAAGAGCAGGCGAGCAAGAAAGCGCAATATGACGTGCTGCGAGCGGAACGAGCGCTCACGCAAATGAGTCAGCGCGCACCTTCGGCGGGGACCATCAGCCTCCTGCAACACTGGGGAGGGTCTGGAATGGTCACTTATCGCCCGGGCGACAGGGCATGGCCGGGAGCCGCAATTGCGGAATTGCCGGACGCCACGACATTGCGAATAACCGCTCGCGTCGATGAAACGGAGCGAGGAAGGCTCGCGCTGCAACAGCCAGTCACGGTGCAGTTGAACGCCATCCCTGACCGCCAGTTCACCGGGCACATCGAGCAGATAGGGGCCATTGCCAGCCTCGACTTCAATAGCGGCTGGCCGATTACGCGGAACTTCATTCTGGAGGTTGGAATTGATCAGACCGATCCGCGCTTCAAGCCGGGCATCACTGGCGAGGTGACGGTTGTCGTCGACAAAGTCGCGAATGCCGTCATCCTTCCGGCGCAGGCCCTGTTTCAGAAATCCGGACAAAACGTGGCCTACGTATGGCGCGGAGGAGAGTTCGAGGAGCGTGTTGTCGAAGTCGGCCGGCGAAGTGGCGACAAGATCGTAGTCGCCAAGGGCGTTTCTGTAGGGGATAAGGTGGCGCTGAGGGATCCAACCGTAAAGGAGTGATGTAGTTCCGATGAAAAGCCGGAGGGCCATTGCATGGGCGGTTGTGGCGGTCGTTTTGTGCGCCGTAGTCGGCGTGGTTGCAGCCGTCCGAGGCGTTGGTTCGTCTAGGAGCGCGACGGATGTGCCGACCGGTCGAGTGAAACGCGGCGATCTCGACATGAAGGTCTTCGTCACGGGCGACCTGAAGGCGAGTCATTCCGAGATGCTGACAGCCCCGCCCATCGGTGGAGGCTCCTTGCAGATTACGCGTCTCCTGCACACCGGCTCGCTAGTAAAGAAGGGCGATCTAGTCATGGAATTCGATCCCGGCGAGCAGCGTTTCAAACTCGAGCAGAATCGCTCGGAATTGTTGCAGGCAGAACAGGAAATTACCAAAGCAAAGGCAGACGCGTTGGTAGTCGCTGCACAAGATCGGGTCGCACTCCTGAAGGCTCGCTTCGACGTGCGGCGTGCAGAACTGGAGGTGCAGAAAAACGAACTGGTGAGCGCAATCGACGCGCGGAAGAATCAGCTCGCGCTCGAAGGGGCGCAGCGGGTTTTGGCGGAACTCGAGCAAGACGTGAAGTCTCGCACTGCGTCCAATCAAGCAACGATCTCCCTGGCGGAAGAGAAACGGAACAAGGCAAAACTGGCGATGGAGCAGGCGCAAGGCAACATCGACAAGATGCGCGTCATCGCGCCGATGGATGGACTGGTTGCGCTCGAGAAAAACGAGGGTTCAACCGGCGGTTTTTTCTTCAGCGGCATGTCGCTGCCGGAATACCGTGAAGGCGATCAGGTTGAGCCGGGCAGAACCGTTGGACAGGTCATCGATCCGAATGGAATGGAACTCGTCGCCAAGGTGGGAGAACTCGAGCGGAATCGGATTAAGGAAGGACAATCCGTTGATATTCAGCTCGACGCGTTGCCAGGAACCATGTTTCACGGCACGGTGAAGAACGTCGCCGGCAATAACGCCCGCAGATTCTGGGATGACGATACGACCACCAAGTTTGAAGTCTCAATTACCCTCGCTTCCACGGATCCGCGGATGCGGCCTGGCCTCACGGCGCATGTGTCCATCAATAGCGATGCACGGAAGAATGTTCTTTACGTGCCACGCCAGGCGCTGTTTCTGAAAGACAACAAACGCGTGGTGTACGTGCGCAACGCCGGCAGCTTCGAGACGCACGAAGTAAAGATTCAAGCGGAAAACGAGAGCCGAGCCGCCATCGAGGGCATTGAGGCTGGAACTGAGATCGGACTTGTCGATCCGACCGCTACCCGAAAAAGTTCTAATTCCGGCGGGCTTCCCGGGCCAGGAGGCATTCTTTAATGGCGACAATCGCCTCCACGGGATCGCTTCGAGCGCTGCGCGGCTATCAACAATGGCTCCCGGATCTCCAACTTGGCTGGCAGAACCTCCTGCTGCACCGGCTTCGCTCATTGCTGACCATGCTGGGGATGATTTTCGGTGTGGCGGCCGTCGTCTCCATGCTTTCGATCGGCGCGGGCGCGCGGCAGAAAGTCATGGCGATGATCGAGCAGATGGGCGTCCACAACCTGATTGTCGAAGCTAAGGAAACGACGGAGTGGCAAGCGCATCAGAAGGTCCGGAAGATTTCCCAGGGTCTCACCTTTCAGGATTATCGTGTCATTCGCGACGACGTGGCTGATGTAGTCGCCGGCACGCCACGCAAACGGATGACTCCTTCGAAGACACTCCCCAAGTCCCAACTGGATCCTCCAACCATCTATGGCGTCGATCCCCTGTACATGAACATTGCGGGACTGCACGTACTGCAAGGACGATTCTTCACCGATAACGAGCAAACCGGTGCAGCGCCCGTCTGCGTGTTGGGGGCGGCGGCGCGTTCCAGTTTGTTCGGCTCATCCGACCCGGTCGGGCAGTACGTCAAGGCAAATGACACCTGGTTCCGCGTGATTGGTGTAGTTTCCCCGCAACTGAGTTCACAAACCGAGGTCGCGGGCGTGCCTTCGCAGGATGTGAACAACATCATGTACGTTCCGTTGAACTCAGCGATCCTGCGGCTCGAAGACAACTACAGCGACGTGCGCGACGAGATCGACGGAATTTACTTGAACATCCGCGAAAGCGCCGACATGAGTTCCGTGGCGCAAGTGGTGCGCGCGATTCTGGATTCCTCGCATCACTCCGCCGGCGATTTCAGCGTGATCGTTCCCGCCGAGTTACTGGCCGAGCAGAGACGGACCGAGCGTTTGTTCAACGCGGTGATGGTAGCGATCGCCTCCATTTCTCTTTTGGTCGGTGGAATCGGAATCATGAATATCATGCTCGCCAGCATCCTCGAGCGCACGCGAGAAATCGGTGTGAGGCGTGCTGTGGGAGCGCGGCAGCGCGACATCATCCGTCAGTTTGTGGTCGAGGCCGTCCTCATCTCCTTCATGGGAGGAAGCTTCGGCATCGCGTTCGGCTTCATCATGTCGCGGCTGATCGCATGGCTCGCCGGATGGTCAACGATCGTCACGGCGAGTTCGATCCTGCTGGCATTCCTGGTTTCGATCACGGTTGGATTGGTGTTCGGGATTTACCCTGCAGTCAAGGCGGCCCGTCTGGACCCAGTCGAAGCGATTCGCTACGAATAGACGGGTTCTGTCTTCACGTTAACGGTCAAAACAATCCTGGAGGAGTGAGGAATGAAGCGTTCCCACGTTGTGATGGTCGCGTGTCTGTTGGTGTGTTCCAGTCTGCCGATGCTTGCGCAAAAAGATGAGGGTTATGGCGCCCTGATGACTCCTCAGCTCCGTTCTGACAAACTCGGCGCTCCCGAGCACTTGCGAGGCTATGTGGTTGACGGCAAGTTGCGCCTCGGCCTGCGGGACGCCGTCGTGCTGACACTCGAGAACAACAGCCTCGTACGCGTGCAGGAGACACAGGTGGAATCGTCGAAGTTTACCTTGCTGGGAGCGCATGCCCCGTTTGATCCGCTGATCACCAGCACGGACAATATTATTGGTTCAATATCCCCGCCTTTCGCTTTCCTTCAGGGAACAGGAGGGAATAGCTTTAACATCAACTTCAAGAATACGAGCAAGAATCTGCAAGTGAATTACTCCCAGACCTTCGAAACGGGAACGAATGTACAGACCGGTCTGCTCACAAATATTGATTCCACGAATATCCCCCTGGGCTTTTTCAATCCGTTTACCACCTCAACACTGAACTTTCAGTTCACGCAGCCTCTGCTGCGAAATGGTTGGCTGGCGGCGAATCGCGCGGCGTTGGTGATAGCGAGGCGCAGCCTCGAACAATCCCGGGCCAGTTTTGCGGCAGAGGTGAACAACAGTGTGCTGCAAGCGGTGGCGCAATATTGGGCGGTCGTGCAAGCCCGCGGCAACCTGCGCGTCGCGCAGTCCTCGATGGAGGCTGCGGAAGCCACCTATAAGCACGACAAGCGGTCGCTGGAGTTGGGAGCGTTGCCGCCGCTGGATATTTACCGGTCGGAATCGCAGGTGGCATCGCGGCGCGTGCAGGTGATCCAGAGTGAATACGCATTGAAACAGGCGGAAGACACGCTGCGGTTAACGATCGGTGCGGACCAGGATCCGTATTTTCAGGCGCTTGATCTTGAACTAACGGAACAGGCGGAAGCCGCCGGCGAGTTACGAACGATCGACGCAGCAACCGCTTTGCAGACAGCGCTGACGAAGCGTCCGGAGTTCGATGCAGCCCGCGCCGCTTTGGCGAGGGATGAAACGCAGATTCGGCTGGCGCACAATCACCTTCTTCCTCAGCTGGACTTGACGGGGCTCTACGCCAGCAATGGACTCGGGGGAGCCGGCTTCAATAGTCTGGGTCAACCCATTAGCAGCTCGTGGGTCAGCCAGATGTTCAGTTTTAGCTATCCCACTTACCAGGCGCAGTTGACACTGAGTCTTCCATTGAAAAATCGGGCGGCGAAAGCCGAGATGGGGACGGCACTTGTGGGGCGGCGCAACGATTTATACAGCCAGCGCCAAATCCGGGAGCAAGTCACCCTCGATGTCAGCAACGCCGTACACCAACTCGAACAAGCCAAACTGAGCATAGTCGCCGGCAGAGAGGCGTTGGACTTGGCTAAGAAGACAATGGCCGCCGAGCAACGCAAGTACGAGTTGGGCTCAGGAACGATTTTTCTGGTACTCGAAGCGCAAACCGAAGTCGCCACCGCCGAGCAGAGCCTATTGCAGTCCGAAGTCGGTTATCAATTGGCCGTGGCCGCCATCGATCATTCGACTGGCGAGTTGTTGGAGCCTTATCATGTGCAGATTGCAGAGCTAACCAAATAGGGCTGGAGTTTCCAGACGCTCTTTCGTACTGTCACTTCTCTCGCCGCGCGAACGACACTGCGCGCTTCAGTTCGGTAGTAAGGTCGGCATTGCCGGTCGCTACATGGACTGGCTTTCCGGATTCCTTTCCCATCCAGTCATTCAATTCTTGTGGGGTGGTGCTTACAAATCGGCCCTGCCGCCGGACCGGCATCCCTTCTGACGCCCACCTTTGCACGACGGAAGTGGGTTCTCCCAGAAAGGCTGCAATCTGTTGCCAGCCTTTGAGTTCATCTGATGTCGTGCTCACCTTCGATTTCGAAGTCTTTGATTTGTGTGCCATATCGTCTCCGGCATTCTTTGGATGCATCAGGAAAGCACAAAGTCAATGCAAGAGCCGCCAGCCTCACGCTACAATAGACTCACTTCCTTCGCGTCAAGCGTGCGAAAGTGGCGGAATTGGCAGACGCACCAGACTTAGGATCTGGCGGGTAAAACCGTGGGGGTTCGAGTCCCCCCTTTCGCACCAGCAACTTCGAGGCCCGAGGCCCCTTCTTCTGTTCTTCGCTGTACCTAGTATTGTGCCCCGTCGACCATTTCCGGGATTCTGACGTTCGTTGCAAGGGCCGAAAAGAGTGCCTCGTGGGCGGGCATCTCTTTCGCCGCGGTCCATTTGTTTTGCTGGCGACGAGTCAGCCAATCTATTCATGTAACCGAGCGCCTTGAGTGGCGATGTGGATCAGGCCTGGAAGATTCTCTACCAGAATGGCGCTGCGCTCGGGTTGAATAATTCCCTCCGCCGCCCAGCTACAAAGCAACCGGCTGACTGTGTACAGCGTGGTCCCAGCCATCTGCGCGAGTTCCTCACACGAGAGGTCGATGGGCTGGCGGCTCTCACAACTTTCCGATTGCACAATCAAGCGCAGCAGGACTCGGGCCAACCGCTGCGGGACCCGCTCGGTTGCTAGTTCGTGAAGACGACACTCCGTCATGCGCAAACGGCGGACAAGCGAACGTGTGACATTGCCCTGCAATTTGGGGAACCGGCGAACGAACCCCTCGAACACTCCCACATCCCAGGTCAACACTTGGCAGTGGCCCAGCGCATGTGCCGTAAACAGGTGGTTACTTCCCATCGAGAGCCCTAACCCGTCTAGAACTTCACCCGGATCAGCCAGGTGGAGAATTACCAGCTTCCCAACCCGGTTGGACCGAATGGTCTTTACGCGACCGGATGCAACCGCGTAAACGAAGCCCACCGGATCATCATCGCGGAAGATCGTTTCGCCGCGGGAGAAAAGTCGTTTCCCGGACACTTTTTGTAGGCAGCGGAAGTATGCGCTATGTGCTGAGCAGTGCGGCGCAGTGGAACATACCTGGAGAGTAGCAGACCGCCTCTCGGCCTATTCCTAAATGTGAGATTCTCGCGGAATTCTTCCATACACTTTGTCCGAGGCGGCTTCTGGTCTTACTCACAGACAGGATCACGGAATCAATGTCGCCAGACGGCAAAAAATGGGGAGCCAGTGGCGCACTCAACTATCTGTCGATCATCGCGACCGTCCCGCCACGAACCTCAGGAAGATGACATTACCAGCGTCTTAAAGTGAATTTGTTGGAACCTGGGGGTAGCCGACCTGCGCAGGCGTCCTATAATCCGCCAGAGAGGTATACGGTGATTCGAAAACTGACGTCCGGCAAATATCGCTTGTACTCACGCAAGAAGGATCCCAAGACGGGCAAACGGCGCAATCTTGGGACTTTCGGAACCCGCAAAGCAGCCGAGGCGCACGAGCGAGCGGTTCAGTATTTCAAACGTCACGGGTGAGGGGTCGCGTTTGGTGCTGCGCAATCTGCTTCTTCGCAGCAGCGACAATGTTTTCCATGCTGAAGCCAAACTTCTTCAATAAGTGCTTAAGAGGTGCCGATGCGCCAAATGTTTCAATACAAACGTTGTGCCCATCGCAACCGGTATATTTGCTCCAGCCAAAGTCTGATGCTTGTTCCACCGATACTCGGGCTTTCACATTTCGGGGCAGAACAGACTCTCGGCAGCTTCTGTCCTGGTCGTCGAACAACTCCCAAGACGGCATACTAACGACGCGCACCCGCACTCCCTCTTTGCTTAATTTCTCATATGCTTGCAGGCAGAGTGCAACCTCGCTGCCCGTACCGATGAGGATGACCTCGGGGTCTGCACCCGGGGCATCGGCCAGAACGTAGGCTCCGCGTGTCAGACCCGAGGCTGCTGCGTACTTCTTTCGGTCGATCGTGGGCACGGCTTGGCGGCTAAGTACCAGCACCGCCGGTTCATGATGGAGTTGCAGTATTAACTTCCAAGCCTCTGTCACCCCATTCGCGTCAGGGGCCGGATCACGATCAGCCATGGGTGTTCCAGGATGTCCGGAGTTGGCCGCCTGCACGGCATCCATAGAGAGGGTACGGATCGTGTTAATACTCGTCAGATCCATGCTTTCAGTTGCTGGTGAAATAGGGGGAAATTGCTACGCTCATTTGAACTCCTCTCCTGCAGCCGTGCCGCGGAGTCCGGCTCGGCGAAGCAGGTCATCGGGCTTGTACAATCCGTCCTGGTTAGCTGTGCCGCGCTCCGTCAGCAAGGCTTGCCCAAAGCACGATCACAGACCGAGGGCCAGCTCGATATGTGGAATCAGGAATAGTAGGTGCTTCTTGCCACGGCACTATGTCTTCTGGTGCCTCTTGAAAAGTGTCGATCCATCGCCTCCATGCGTCTCCCTTCCCTGCCCCTACCTGCGGAAGTTCGAAGTTAAGAGGCTCCCAATAGGCATTGAAAATGAAATGCACAAGCAGGGCTTCTTTTGGTAACTCGGCACTGAGGGCGACACTGTGTGAATGATCACTCCAGTCGGGCTCATCGAGTTTCACTCCATGCCAGCCCTTAATGCCCTCGCGAATTAACTGAACCAATGTCATCCGCTCTCGTTCGGCACCGGAGTCTCGCACTGTTCGCCTGGCGTTGAGTAACTTCACAAAACGATGCACATCCGCGTGCTTCGTGAGCAAAGACCAGTCGAACCAATTCCCTTCGTTGTCCTGACAGTAAGCGTTGTTGTTCCCGTGCTGCGTTCGGCGAACTTCATCGCCCATCAGGAACATGGGAAGGCCAAGAGAAAGCATGGTGACGGTCATGAAATTTTTCACTTGGCGGGTTCGGAGTCGCTCAATTTCAGCATCCGTGGTTGGACCCTCGAAACCACAGTTCCAGCTGCGATCGTCATTGCTGCCGTCGCGGTTTTCCTCGCCATTGGCATCGTTATGCTTCTCGTTGTAAGAGACCAAATCATTCAGCGTAAATCCATCGTGACAGGCGACGAAGTTCACGCTCTGCTCTGCCTCGCGCTCCTCATCCCGATAGATCTCGTGGCTGCCGAGGAGTCGGTCTGCGAAGATCCTTAATGATCCTTCATCGCCGCGGAAGAAACTTCGTACGTCATCGCGAAAGCGTCCGTTCCACTCCTTCCAACTATCGCCGACAAAGCTGCCCACTTGATAGAGCCCGGCAGCATCCCAAGCTTCAGCGATCATCTTTGTCCCAGCGAGGGCGGGATCAGACTCAATATCCCAAAGCACAGGAGGATCGGACATCACCTGGCCAGCAGAATCCCGTGCCAGAATGGATGCGAGATCGAAACGGAAACCATCCACGTGCATTTCTTCGACCCAATAGCGGAGACTATCCACGATCATGCGGCGCACAATGGGGTGATTGGCGTTGAGCGTATTTCCTGTGCCGCTGTAGTTGGTGTAGCGTGACCGATCGCGTTCCAACAGGTAGTAGGCGCCATTGTCGAGGCCCCGAAAACTCAATGTCGGTCCACGATGATCACCTTCCGTTGTGTGATTGAATACGACGTCTAAGATCACCTCAATCCCCGCGCGGTGCAAAGTCTTGACCATATCGCGAAACTCGTCCACGGGGCCCGCGGGATCCTGCCGCGAGCTGTACGCCTGGTGTGGTGCGAAAAAGGACACGGGCGCATAACCCCAATAGTTGATGCGACCGGGCGGGCAGTCCTGCGGATCGAACTGGAACACGGGAAGCAACTCGACAGCCGAGACGCCGAGGTCCTGAAGATAGGGTATTTTCTCAACGAGTCCGCGGAAAGTGCCGCGTGTCGCTTCCGGGACGCCGGAACTCGGATGCCGTGTAAATCCCTTTACATGCATTTCGTAGATGATCGTCTGCGAAGATGGCCGTCTGAGTGGTGTGTCGCCCTCCCAGTCGTACAGACTCGTATCCACGACCACACTTTTCATCGCCGTGGCGGCATTGTCCCCTTCTCGTTGTGCCGTTTCACGTGAGTAGTTGCGAGGAACAGCGACTCCGCGACCATACGGATCGAGCAGCACTTTCGTCGGGTCAAAACGCAAGCCTTTAGCGGGATCGAATGGTCCGTGCACCCGATACCCATACAGTTGCCCCACCCGCAGGCCCGAAACGAAGACGTGCCAGTAGTGATAAGTGCGGTTGGCGGCTGTATCCAGCCGGATCACGTGTGAGGGACGCCCGTCATCTTCGTAATCGAAGAACAGCAATTCGATAGCTGAAGCATCGCGAGAGTACAAACTAAAATTGACGCCGGCAGAGGAGACTGTGGCGCCAAGAGTTGCGCTTCTCCCCACAGTTGAGGCAAGAACCAAGCCGAGTTGATCACTTCGTTGTGGGTCAGTTGCAGGCATATTCTCACCGAGAATGCCGTGTTCTGCTTTGCGGATTTGCGACATCGTATGCCCCGAATATGTTGCCCGTACACTGTCAGGCACGGCGAGAATGTATCGCGCACTGACAATGCCGCGTCACTCGCGTCGCACCAGACAAATTCCGTCTCTTAGGTCAGCCGGCCGCTTGTTCCAACAGGACGCTGGCAGAATCAATCACTGACATCAGCTCATTCCAAGACTTCACAAACGACTTCGCTCCCTCGTCCTGAAGCTGAGCAGCAAGCCCGTCTATGTTGATGCCATGCTTAGCGAAACGCGATAACACTTCTTCGCAGTCACCTCCATCGGCGGGCAGAATCGATCCGAGTTCTTTACGATTGGCGAGCGCATGCAAAGTTGATTCCGGCATTGTGTTCACCGTGAAAGGTGCAGCGAGAGCTTTGACATAAAGAACATCGGACGCGGTTGGATCCTTCGTCCCTGTGCTGGCCCACAAGAGGCGTTGCGGATAAGCACCAGCGTTGTAGACGCGATGCCAGCGAGGCGAACTGAGCAAGTCGCGGGCGGACTTATACGTGCGCATCGCGATGGCAATCCCGAGCTTATGATCCAATTCACGAGGAGTTTTCCCTTTGACTGCGGCGTCCCAGCGACTGACAAAAACCGAAGCTACCGAGCCGACATTGGGTCTGAGCCCAGCTTCGATGCGCCGTTCGATTCCCCGAAGAAACGCCTCGGCCGCCGCCAGATACTGGTCGCTCGAAAATAAGAGAGTGACGTTGACAGGAATTCCGGAAAAGATCGCCTCCTCGATGGCTGGCAGCCCTTCCTTGGTGCCCGGAATTTTGATAAGGAGGTTCGGGCGCCCGGCACGGGCATGCAGGTCTTTGGCGGCGGCCAAGGTCTTGGCTGTGTCGTACGCGAGTAGCGGGGAGACCTCGAGCGACACCCATCCGTCCACTCCGTTTGTACGGTCATAGATCGGGCGAAACAGATCGGCGGCTCGGGTGAGGTCTTCCAGCGCCAGTTCAAAAAAGACTTCCTCAGCGGATCTATCCTGGGCGAACTTCGTGCGAATTGCAGCACTGTAAGCAGAGCTGTTCTTAATGGCTTGATTGAAAATTGTGGGATTTGAGGTGAGCCCTGTTACGGACAGATCATCGATATAAGTCTTCAACGTACCGCTGTCGAGCAAGTCGCGGGTGATATTGTCGAGCCAGATGCTCTGTCCCAAATTGTGGAGCAGTTGCGTTGCTTTCATTTGTTTACCTCCATCAAAATCGCCAGAAAGTCGCCCGGACCAAGGATCACGATGCAACTCCGATCGCACTGCCAGGTTGCTCGCTCTGTAGCACGAGCAGACGATGTGAACTTGCTGTCACATCCCGAAGGCGGCGGAAAGCCGAGCTGTGCAACATCTCCTCAGAGCAGCGCCAACGCCAGTGTGCATCCGTTGATCCGGGCAAGTTCATCCGCCCCTCGGCTCCCAGGTTCAGCAGATCTTGCAAGGGAGCGATTGCGAGCGCAGCAACCGAAGACCACGCTAGACGGACGAACTCCTCAGCGATCTCGTTGCCCTCGGCTGGATTCAGATAGCTCCATACCCGTCTTCTTTCCGGTTCGGGTAGCGTCTCGAACCAGCCACGAGTCGTGTTGTTGTCATGCGTTCCCGTGTACACGACTGTGTTTGTTGAGTAGCTCTCTGGGAGGTGTGGGTTACCAGGATTTCCATCAAAGGCAAACTGAAGCACTTTTGTTCCTGGAATACGGAACTCGTCGCGGAGTGCGCAAACGTCAGGCGTGATCACTCCGAGATCCTCGGCGATGAATGGGAGAGAACCCACTTCTTTTTGGACCGCTCTGAAAAATTCGGCCCCTGGGCCTGGTGTCCAGCACCCTGTCCGCGCCGTTTTGGCGTCGGCCGGCACGTGCCAAGCTCCAGCGAAAGCGCGGAAGTGATCCAGGCGGATGACGTCCACATGAGCCAGCAGAGCGAGTAGGCGATCTATGTAGAAACGGAAGCCAGTCTGGCGGAGGGCGTCCCAATCGTACACAGGGTTGCCCCAAAGCTGCCCGTCCGCGCTGAAGTAGTCCGGAGGCACTCCAGCAACGAATCGCGGACGGTAATCTTTGTCGAGGAGGAACAGTTCGGGGTGGGCCCATACGTCGCTCGAATCAGGCGAAACAAAGAATGGAAGATCGCCGATCAATCCAACTCCGCGAGAGTGTGCATACGTTTTGAGACGTTGCGCTTGTTCGAAGATCAGGAATTGGGCAAAGCGGACCTTATCGATCAGTGGAGACAGCTCTTGCCGAGCTTGAGCGACGGCCGCAGGAGTGCGTCCAATGAGTTCTGCAGGCCATTCAAGATAAGAGACGCCATGGAACTTCTGTTTCAGGGCCCGGAAGAGCGCGTAGTCTTCCAGCCAGTGGGCTTGCTGATGACAAAACATTTCGTAAGACGGACCCAAGACTCTTCGCGCACCCGCATTGAAATTACCCCACAGCCGGTCGAGCAATTGGTGCTTGAACTGGATCACCGCACCATAATCAACAGCGTTTGACGAAAAAGACTGACCGTCGCACGCCTTCGCGTCGAGCAAGCCAGCCTCAACCAAAAGCTCAGGGCTGATCAGCAATCCGTTGCTGGCGAAAGAAGAGAGAGCTTGATAGGGTGAGTCACCATATCCAGTTGGGCCCAGGGGCAAGGCCTGCCACCAGCTCTGACCCGCTTCATGTAACCGGTCGATCCATGAATAAGCCGCCGGCCCCATATCGCCAATGCCATATCGCGAGGGCAAAGACGTGATATGCAGCAGCACACCCGAGGTGCGATAGCCCTGCAGGGAGGACGGAAATCTCACGGTCTGTGTTTGATCGGGCATACCTTAGTTCTCTCCGGCCAAGTGCAAGCGTCACCGCAATGCGTTGTTCACGATTTCCTGCGCCTCATTTACAAGTGCGTTCAAGTGGGACAGGTCCCTGAAGCTCTCCGCGTAAATCTTGTAGACGTTTTCCGTACCAGATGGCCGGGCGGCAAACCATCCGCTGCTAGCCACTACCTTGAGACCACCGATTGGCGCGTCGTTTCCCGGCGCACGAGTTAGTTTGGCAATGATGGGCTCTCCCGCGAGACGCGCCTCCTGAACACTTTCGGGGGACAATTTGAGGAGCCTAGCCTTCTGCTCTGGAGTAGCCGCCGCGTCGATGCGCGTGTAGTAAGGCGTGCCGAATTCTCTGGTCAGTTCGAGATAATGTTCGCCCGGATCCTTACCCGTGCGGGCGGTGATCTCTGCAGCCAATAGATCCATGATCACGCCGTCTTTGTCCGTCGTCCACGCTGTTCCATCTCGTCTGAGGAAGCTTGCGCCGGCGCTCTCCTCGCCGCCGAAGCAACATGAACCGTCGAACAAACCCTGCACGAACCACTTAAAGCCCACAGGGACCTCTGACAGTCTGCGGTCGAATTTCTGCACCACACGATCGATCATGCAACTGCTAACTAACGTCTTGCCCACCGCAGCGTCAGGGGGCCACTGCGGACGGTGTGTGAGCAAATAGCCGATGGCTGCTGCAAGGTAATGATTTGGGTTCATGAGTCCGGCAGAGGGCGTGACGATGCCGTGCCGGTCTGAATCTGGGTCGTTGGCAAACGCGACGCGAAACTCATTTTTCAGGCCAACGATGCGGGCCATAGCATACGGGCTGGAGCAATCCATGCGGATCTTGCCGTCGTGATCGAGTGTCATGAATGAGAAGGTATGATCCAGAGTCGGATTTACGACGACGATGTCTAATCCGTAAACCGCATTGATCACCTCCCAATAGGGTAGAGACGCTCCGCCGAGCGGATCCACCCCCAACTTGACGCCCGCGTCGCGAATCGCATCCATGTCAACCACGTTCCGCAAATCGCGCACGTAAGGCGAGATAAAGTCCTCCTGGTGCGTATTGGCTGCACCAAGAGCCGCGTTGTACGGAACTCGCTTTACGCCGGCATTGTTAGCGCGCAGCAGTTCATTGGCACGATCCTCTACCCATCGAGTAACTTCGGTATCAGCGGGGCCACCGTTAGGCGGGTTGTACTTAAGTCCTCCGTCCTCCGGAGGATTATGAGAGGGTGTGATGATGATGCCGTCCGCAAGGTGCCCCTTGCGCCCACGGTTGTAGACAAGGATGGCTCGCGAGATGACGGGCGTAGGAGTTACGCCGTCCTCTTGCTGAATGAAGGTTTGCACGTTGTTGGCTGCTAGAACCTCGATTGCCGTGCGCTGGGCTGGCGCGGAAAGCGCGTGCGTGTCTTTACCTATGTAAAGAGGACCGTCGGTACCCTGGCGATGCCGGTAATCGCAAATGGCTTGGGTGATAGCCAGAACATGGGCTTCGGTAAAGGTACCCTCTAACGATGAGCCTCGATGTCCACTGGTGCCGAAGCTGAGCATCTGGTTGGGACAACTTAGGTCGGGGCGACGAACGAAATACTCACGTTCGAGCCGCACCAGGTCCACCAGCATTTCCTTGGGCGCAGGCTTCCCTGCGAGATGAGAGATCTTCACTTTGCTCGCTAGATCACCCGCCAAAGGCCGGGCTTCTATGGCACTGGACATGGTTTCACGTTCCAGATCTCGGCGGCATATTCCGCGATCGTGCGGTCAGTGGAGAACTTCCCCGAACTCGCAACATTCAGGATGGTTTTCCGCGCCCAAGCGTCCTGGTCACTATATAAATCGAGCAAACGCTGGTCCGCTTCCAGATACGACTTCAAATCCGCCAAGTGCAGGTAGTGGTCGCCGTGTGCCAACAACGTATCGTGGAGTTCTGAGAAGACGCCGGGCTCATAACGGCTGAAATAGTCGGAGCGGATCAGATCTAATGCCGCACGCGTCTCCGGCTCATTGTCATAGTGCCACTGCGGACTGTACCAACCACGACTTTGAACCACTTGCTCCGCCGTGAGGCCGAATAGGAAGAAGTTTTCCTCGCCTGCTTCTTCCGCCATCTCGATGGTGGCGCCGTCCCGAGTGCCGATGGTCAGGGCACCGTTCATCATGAACTTCATATTGCTCGTACCACTGGCTTCGTAGCCCGCCGTGGAGATTTGGTTCGAAACATCCGTCGCAGGGATGAGTCGCTCCGCCTGCGAGACGTTGTAGTCGGGCAGGAACAAGACTTTGAGCCGTCCCCTCACAGCGGGGTCGCCATCAATCGTCCGGGCAAGGTTGTTAATGAACTTGATGATGAGCTTAGCTAACCGGTAAGCGGGTGCTGCCTTGCCGGCGAAAAGGAACGTACGCGGAGTCATCTCGATGTCCGGGCTTTCTCGGACACGGTTGTACAAAACCACGATCCGCAACGCATTGAGCAGTTGCCGCTTATACTCGTGGATACGCTTGACCTGGCTATCGACGATAGTGCTGGGATCAATCTCCAAGCCCGCGGTAGATTTGAGCCAATCGGCAAACTGCAACTTGGCCTGGTGTTTGGCCTTGCGGAAAGTATCACGGAACCCCTTATCTTCGGCAAGCGGCTTGAGCTTGCTCAATTGACTGAGATCGCTGATCCAGGCGTCACCGATGGCCTCAGTAATGGTGCGGGCGAGCGCTGGGTTGGAAAGCAGCAACCAGCGCCTGGGAGTGACCCCGTTGGTCTTATTATTGAAACGTTCGGGGAACATCTCAGCCAAGTCTTTGACCGTTATCGTGCGAAGCAGTTCGGAATGGATCGCAGCGACTCCGTTTGTGCTGTGAGACCCGACAATGGCCATGTTCGCCATTCGAACCTTGCGCTGCGCACCCTCCTCGATCAGGCTCGTGCGCTCCGTTCGTCCTTCATTCCCTGGGTAGCGATTCCGAACCTCGTCAACCAGTCGCCGGTTAATCTCGAGGACTATTTCAAGATGACGCGGTAGCATGGTCTCAAACCACGCGACCGGCCATTTCTCGAGAGCTTCGGGCAGCAACGTATGGTTCGTGTATGCGAGGGTCTTTTGCGTTATGCCCCAGGCCAACTCCCATCCCAGATGTGCGTCGTCGAGAAGAATTCGCATCAACTCGGGTACTGCCATTGCGGGATGAGTGTCGTTGAGCTGGATGGCTACCTTTTCTGGAAACCTCTCCCAGTCATCATTGCTGTGCCGGAAGCGCCGCACCAGGTCGGCCAGCGAAGCGGCAACCAGGAAGTACTCCTGTACGAAACGGAGTGCCTGTCCCATGCTGGTAGAATCGTCCGGGTAAAGTACCCGGGTTATGGATTCAGCGGTTAGACTTTCAGCCAGCGCGGCGACGAAGTCTCCGCTACTGAATTCCTGAAAATCAAAGTAATCAGGGGTAGCTGCGGTCCAGAGCCGTAATGTATTGATAGTCTTTCCGCCGTAGCCCACGACTGGTCGATCAAATGGAACGCCGATCAAGCTCGACGGTCGACCGGGCAGGGCACGCAAGCTGCCGCCGTGCAGCTCGAACGAGCAGTTGAGCTTGATCTCTACCGTCTCTTTTAGGCGGGCGACCTCCCAGGGATCAGCGCGACGCAGCCAATTGTCCGGCTTCTCCAACTGCCATCCGTCTTGCATGGATTGTTTAAAGATGCCGTATTCATAACGCAGACCATAGCCCATGGCCGGGAGTTGCAACGTCGCCATAGAGTCGAGAAAGCACGCTGCCAAACGCCCCAGGCCCCCATTTCCTAGCCCGGCATCAGGCTCCTGCTCCACCAACTCGAGCCAATCCACGTTTTTTTGTCGGACGGCATCTTTAACAAGGGGATCAAGCAGAAGGTTGATGATGTTATTGCTGAGCGAGCGGCCAATCAGGAACTCCATCGACAGGTAGTACGCACGCTTGGCATTCTCCCGCTCGTATGTGGTCTCAGTACGCACCCAACGTTGCGAAAGAATATCCCGCACTGAGTGGGCAAAAGCTTCGAACCTCATCCGAGCGTCCGAAGTAGCGGGATCGACGATATTGTCAAAAGTGAGATGGCGCTCATAAAGAGCATTGTCTGTTCCGGAGAACTGAACGGGGCCACAGCCGTACTGCTGGATGAGCTTAGAAATATGCTGGGGTGCCGTTGGGATTGGTACGACGGTTGCGGATTTTGTAGCTGTTAGAGTCTCCGGGAGTGCCACAGGTTTTGTGCTCATCGTAATGTCCTTTTTTCTGGTGCGACCAGCTTGCGTTTGCGAAAGCTAGTCCCTTGAGATGCTCACCGAGTTGCTGGGCGGGTGCTCAGTGCGCTCAGTGAGCGGTAGATCAATAAGACGAGTGGGTTGGACCAGTCCATCGCGTCGGTATTCCAACCCAATTGCTAGCACACGATGCGCCGACCGAGAATCAGGCCGGCCACGTCCATTGATCGAACTCAGGCTTATCGACGCCATGCTCGTAAGCGTAGTTCTGGCAGTCGATCTGCATATTGCGCAGGGTTTCTTTGGCATGGGCGCCGGCCACTTCCAGTGAGGGCACCCGGTCAATAACATCGATCGCCAGACTAAAACGATCAATTTGGTTCTGGATGGCCAAATCGAGAGGCGTATTGATGTTTCCTTTTTCCTTGTAACCACGCACGTGCAGGTTCTTGTGATTCGTGCGCCGGTAGGTCAAGCGATGAATCAACCAGGGATAGCCATGGAAGTTGAAAATGATGGGTTTGTCTTTCGTGAACAAGCTGTCGAAATCCCTGTCCGAAAGTCCGTGGGGGTGCTCCGTCGAGGGCACGAGTCTGTAAAGATCGACTACGTTCACGAAGCGGATCTTGAGATTCGGGAAGTGCTCACCAAGCAACACTACTGCCGCTAGCGCCTCCTTGGTTGGAATGTCGCCCGCACAGGCCATCACGACATCCGGCTCCGAGCCTTGGTCGTTGCTCACTTTCTGCCAAATGCTGATGCCCTTGGTGCAATGCACAATGGCCTCATCCATGGTCATGTACTGGAGGTGCTTCTGCTTATCGGACACGATGACGTTGATGTAACCCGTGCTTGCAAGACAATGATTGGCGACACTCAGCAGAGTATTTGCGTCGGGAGGCAAGTAGATCCGACAAACATCCGGGCTCTTGTTGACCACCAGGTCGAGGAACCCTGGGTCCTGGTGGGTGAAACCGTTGTGATCCTGTCGCCAGACGGTGGAGGTAATCAGCAAGTTGAGCGAAGACACGGGCGCACGCCACGGCAGCTGTTCAGCCATCGCTAGCCACTTAGCATGCATATTGAACATGGAATCGATAACGTGGACAAAAGCTTCGTAGGTGGAGAAGAACCCGTGTCTGCCGCTTAAGAGGTAGCCTTCATACCAGCCTTCCAGCGTGTGCTCGGAAAGCATTTCGAGCACTCGACCATCGGTGGACAATTCGCCTCCATCCGCGTCCTCCGGCTTGTAGTCGGCAAGCCATAGTTTCTTGCTCACCTCGTACAGCGCATCGAGCTTGTTCGAGGAGTTTTCATCTGGCCCGAAGACGCGAAAATTAATCGGATTCTGGCGCATGATGTCGCGCAGAAACCGGCCGAGAGGTCGAGTGTTCTCAGCCGCAGTCTGTCCGGGCTTTTCCACTGGGATGGCATAGTCACGGAAGTCAGGGAGACACAGGGCTTTTCGCAACAAGCCCCCATTGGCGTGAGGGTTGGCGCTCATTCGCCGCACACCCGTTGGGGCCAGCGCTTTCAACTCTGGGATCAGCCGCCCCTTTTTGTCGAACAATTCTTCCGGCCGGTAGCTGCGCATCCAGTCTTCGAGCAGCTTCAAATGGGCAGGGTTCTCGCGTACGCCCGCAAGCGGTACCTGGTGGGAACGCCAGTAACCCTCTACTCTGTGACCATCCACTTCCTTCGGGCCAGTCCACCCCTTCGGGGTACGCAGCACGATCATGGGCCAATGCGCCCGGCTGGCCTTGCCACTCGCACGGGCCTCTTCCTGAATGCGTCGGATGTCGAGCACGCATTCTTCCAGCGTACCCGCCATTTCCTGGTGCATCAAATCGACATCGTCGCCCTCCACGAAATGCGGCGCCCAGCCGTAACCTTTGAACAGGTGCTCCAACTCTTCCTTGGGCACCCGCGCGAGAAGCGTCGGGTTGTTGATCTTGTAGCCGTTCAGATTAAGAATCGGCAGAACGGCACCATCACGAATGGGATTCAAAAACTTGTCAGAATGCCAGGAGGTGGCTAGTGCCCCCGTTTCTGCTTCGCCATCCCCCACCACAACTGCCACCAGCAGGTCGGGATTGTCAAAGGCAGCTCCGAAAGCATGGGAGATGCTGTAACCCAACTCGCCTCCTTCATGGATCGAGCCCGGGGTCTCTGGAGTGCAATGGCTCCCAATACCGCCTGGGAAGGAGAAATCTTTGAAGAACAGTCGCATCCCATCTACGTCTTCGCTCTTGCTCGGGTAAATCTCCGAATACGCCCCCTCCAGATAGACCGGCCCTAGCACCCCCGGCGCACCA
>Ga0210403_10000727_pt1 | contig 33199 bp, 21 predicted proteins | sample IncBWC19MmetaG_FD_150863 | JGI IMG/M metagenome (GOLD analysis project Ga0210403, IMG submission 150863) | Forest soil microbial communities from Barre Woods Harvard Forest LTER site, Petersham, Massachusetts, United States - Inc-BW-C-19-M | ecosystem: Environmental > Terrestrial > Soil >...
ACGCAATTTTTGGCCCAGGCTACACTGATGTTGATTTCTCCGTCACCAAGAACACGCAGCTCTGGGAACGGCTCAACCTGCAGTTTCGGGCGGAGTTTTTCAACATTTTCAATCATCCGAACTTCGCGCTGCCCAATCACAATCTGACACCGGGTTACGACCAGAATGGCAACCTGCAGTGCGATCCGAATGCTGGGTGCCATCAGGGAGTGATCAGCCAGACGCCCGACGTCGCTCAGACTAATCCCGGCCTGGGCGGCGGAGGACCGCGGGTGGTTCAGTTTGGGCTCAAGGTGGTATTTTAGGGACGCGGGAGGGCACAGCTTGGGAAGCCGGGCCCTGCAAGAATCGTCTACTACTTGCTCCTGCTCAACTCCTCTGCAATCCGCGGCAACACGGCCCGCAACAGCCCGATGAACTGTCCCATCACTCGCCTTCCCACTTCGAGCACTTCCTCGTGGTCGAGCGCCTGATCGAGAATTCCGGCGGCCATATTCGTCACGCACGAGATGGCCAGGACGTTCATCCCCATGTGCCGCGCCGCGATTGCTTCTGGGACGGTGGACATGCCCACCAGATCCGCGCCGATAGTACGGAGATATCGAATCTCTGCCGGGGTTTCGTAACTCGGGCCAGCAAGCGCCGCGTACACGCCCTCGCGCGGAGGAATCGAAAGCTTCTTCGTTTCCTCGAGCGCTATCTCGCGATAGCGCTTGGCGTAGGTATAAGTCATGTCAGGAAAGCGCGGGCCCAAGCGTTCGTCATTCGCGCCCGTCAGCGGATTCTGTCCCTGAAGATTGATGTGATCTTTAAGGATAACCAGCGCGCCCTGTCCGTACTCGACGTTAATGCCACCGGCGGCATTGGTGAGAATCAAAGCGTGTATGCCCATTCGCCCGAGCACGCGCGTCGGAAACGCGACCTCGGCAGCCGAATAGCCTTCATAAAGATGCACCCGTCCTTGCATCACGGCGACGGGAACGTCGCCGGACGTGCCCACCACGAGTTGTCCGGCATGCCCAATCGCCGTCGAACGCGGGAATCCCAGGATGTCGGCATAGGGAATGCGGACTGTTTCGGTAAGGTCGTCGGCAAACGCTCCGAGACCCGAACCGAGGACGAGTCCGATCTGCGGCCGCAGGGCGGTTTGTGAAAGCACAAATGCCGCGGCGGATTCGGTGCGAGTAAACAGATCTGGGTTCATAGACAAAAGTTATAGGCAAAGACATAGAGGCGGGTACCTTCACCCGCCCCTAGCTCTCTGGTTCGCGATTTCCGTTACTTCACGCCGCTGCTTGAAAGGGCTCGTCGTAACTGCCGCCATAGATCGAGGGCACCTTCGATCCCATGGGACGGAGATATGTGGCCAATTCGCCCCGATGATGGATGCTGTGATTATTCAGGAATCCTAAATAGAACGCCGCCGGTAAGTTGAAGACGCCGAGAAAATCGATCGGTGTCAGCAACTGTGCGGCCGACAGAGCGCGAACCCGATCCGCGCCGCGCTTGATATTTCTGTCGTACCAATCCACCACCTCGGCGATAGTCTTAGGCTTGTCTTCCGCCGCCGGATTCGCCATTGTGAATTCTAAATTCGCGATCCCGTCCAGAAACTGGACGTCGGTGTTCGCGAGATGCCAGGCCAGTTCCCAAGCCGTGCGCGCGCAGGGATCCGGCCGATAGTCCTTTTTACCGTCGGGGACGGCAGCCAAAACTCTTTTGGTAGTTTCAACTTCTCGGACAAAGCCATCGAGCATCATGTCGCGATAGGTCAGAGCAAAATCGGGCGTGGGAGCGGACATAGCAGTCCTCCTTATAGGCTGGGGTTAATGGAAACAAAACAAGATAGCCTGTGACCAGGCGGCCTTCACTATAGCTCAAGAAAACAAAAAAGAGCAAACGCCCTCCTGGCAGCCCGTAGTCGATTCGTATCCGGGCCCGCCTTTACGGATCGCTGAAAAAACTCGACGTTGAGTTTGATTTTGGGTGGGGCAGCGGTTCACCGCTGCGATAACTGGCTTAGTTTTCAGAGCCGGCTGTAGCCGCTGAGGGCGACTGCGCCGCTCAAGCCGAGTTTTTCAGCGACTCTTCAGGCGCCCGCCAAAACAAGTTAGACGCCCACCGGTTGCTTCGCTCCCACCGCAACCGGTGTCAGCCAGTCGTAGCGGTCCGCCTTCTCGCCGTGAACGATGCCGTAAAACTCTGCCTGCAGAGACTTAGTCACGGGGCCAAGCTTGCCCTTGCCCACGGTGATTTTGTCGACCGAGCGAATGGGCGTGATTTCGGCGGCGGTGCCGGTAAAGAAAACTTCGTCGGCAATGTAGAGCGACTCCCGCGGAATCTGCTGCTCGACAATTTTGATGCCGAGGTCGCGCGCGATCTGCAACACCGAATCGCGCGTGATGCCCGGAAGCACGGAGTTCCCGAGCGGAGCCGTGTGGAGCACGCCGTTGCGGACGACGAACAGATTCTCGCCCGAGCCTTCGCTGACGTAGCCGTTCACATCGAGCGCGATGCCTTCGGCGTAGCCGTTGACGATGGCTTCCATCTTGATAAGCTGCGAGTTCATGTAGTTCGCCCCAGACTTGGCCATGGCGGGCAACGTGTTGGGCGCGATGCGCGTCCATGAGGAAACGCAAACATCCACTCCCTCTGTGGCATCCGTCCCCAGATATTTTCCCCAGGGGTAGTTGCAAATGTAGACTTCGGTGGGCGAGTTGAAGGGGTTGACGCCGGCTTCGCCGTACCCGCGTAGCACTATGGGGCGGATATAGCAGGGCCACACGCCATTATGTTTCACCAGTTCGACCATAGCGCGCACGATCTCGTCGCGGGTGAACGGAACGTCGATGCGGTAAATGCGCGCCGAGTCGACGAGGCGTTGCATGTGTTCGGTGGCGCGGAAAATCGCGGGGCCGGCGGGCAGCGAGTAGCAGCGAATACCTTCAAACACCGAGGAGCCATAGTGCACAACGTGAGACATCACGTGGAGCGTAGCGTCGTCCCAAGCGATGAACTTGCCGTTGTGCCAGATTTTGTCCGTCTTCTGAATGGCCATGCAGACTCCTTCGGTATAAAGATTCGCGGAAGCGCGCCGGGGATTCTCCGAATGGTCGAATGATCGAAGAAACTTCGTCTTCCACAATGGATTATAGCGTGGAAGCAGGCTTGCTCCCAGCGCTCGAAAGCGGATTCATGCGAGATAGCTGTCGGCACGCATGCAGGCGATGCCTTGATAGGAATCCCACTGCACCACCCGCGGTCACCGAATCGCAATGATGTTGTTGGCGACGAACCCAGCTTCACCAACAACGATCAGCCGCATCGTGACGCGCTCCGCGTTGTAGTGGTGGCTTCGATGCAACAGGTACACGATTCCAACTCCCGCGCCAAAACCTAGAGCGGTCCCGGCAGCCTGTCCAACTGCTCCACGCGTCACGAAGGGGCGCATGACCGGATTGACTTCTCGAAGACCCTGGTTCAGACCGCGCTGAGTGGTGAAGGCATCGGCGGCGACCAGTCCGGCTAAGATGCTGACGTTTACCCTGTTCTCGATTGTCCAGAAAGGACGCTGGCTGGGCGCATCGGGAAGCGCGGAACGGCTGGGTGCCACGAGACTCTGCGCCGCCAAGCCAGTACTCAGCAAAACAATCGAGAGAAAGAGCTTCATCTGATTTCCCACAATTAGTTGGGTGGTGTTGCGGTACCTAAGATGAGAGTAAGTGCGGGAAGCACTGTATCACATGGCCCGTCCCGGGGGATGGGTGGCCCGTTGGTAAGAGTTATTGTACGGTCCAGGCAGGTTACTTTGCGATGGCTCCCAGCCCCCGGAACGGGCCGACAGCGGGGCGGTTTCGGCAAAGCGATGGCCCAGCAGAACACGTCCGCCCAAGCAGAGCTTGGACGGGGCGCACTCGAGAGTAACGACGGAACGTGCGAACCCGATTCACCCACCCAACAAAAGTTTTTACATCGTTGTGACATTTGCAGCCTCAAAATTTGCGGGAATCGCTTGACAATCCGAATCCGGAAGTAGCAAGATTCCCGGCGTTACCCGGCCGAAGTTTCCAGGAGGAACCAGATGATCGTCCCCGCCGTACGCACTCTCCTTCTTGCAGCGTTGCTGGCGCTCCCTGTAGCGGCAGCAAATGATGCCACGCGAAACATCGATTCACCCGACGTCCCAACGGGACACAACGAAGCCACCGTAGCCCAACTCCAGGCCGAGATGGCCTCCGGCAAACTCACCTCGGAGGAGTTGACCAACGAATACATCAAACGCATCATCGCGATGGATCAGAATGGTCCGGGGGTTAACTCGGTGATCGAGCTGAACCCCGAAGCGTTGGATATGGCGCGCCATGCTGACCAGTTGCGTCGGCACGGCATCGTGCTCGGGCCGTTGCACGGCATCCCGGTGCTGCTGAAGGACAATGTTGACACCGGCGACATGATGCAGACCACGGCGGGCTCGTTCGCGCTGCTCGGAAAGCCGGCGCTTACGGACTCCACCGTTGCCGCCAACCTGCGCGGGGGCGGCGCGGTCATTCTAGGAAAGACGAACCTGTCGGAGTGGGCCAACTTCCGCTCCTTCGAATCCGTTAGCGGATGGTCGGGCCGGGGCGGGCAAACGAATAATCCCTATGGCATCAATCGCAATCCCTGCGGCTCCAGCGCCGGTTCAGCCGCCGCGGTGTCGTCGAACTTCACAGCAGTATCGTTCGGGACGGAGACTGACGGCAGCATTGTGTGCCCCGCCAATGCGAGCGGCGTAGTCGGCATTAAGCCGACAGTGGGCCTCACCAGCCGTGCAGGCATCGTGCCGATCTCCCATATTCAGGACACTTTCGGTCCGCACGGCCGCACCGTGGCCGACGCGGCGGTAGCGCTGGGCGTGGTGCAGAGCCGCACCTACGACGGCCGCGATCCTGCGACCGGCGGCGTCCCCCTGGGATGGCAGGGCCGGTTCACGCGACCCACGAATATTCCCACCGACTACACTAAGTTCCTTGATCCTAATGGCCTGAAGGGCGCAAGGCTGGGTCTGACGCGGCTCGGATTATCTGGCTTTGATCCACTCGTCCCCACGCCACAGCCGGTGGTGACCGCGTTCGAGGCCGCCTTCGAGGCGCTCACTGATGCGGGCGCGACCGTCATTGACCTGGATGCCGCTGGCTTTACGTTTCCCAACGGCGGCTCGAGCCCCGGTGAATTCCTGGTGCTGTGCTTCGATTTCAGGAATGACGTGCAAGCTTACTTCCACACGCGCATTGGAGTGCCCGTGGCCGGCAAGACTCTGAACGACGCCATCGCGTTCAATAACGCCCACGCGAACGCCGAGATGCCATTCTTTAATCAGGACATCTGGGACCTGATTGCCACCATGCCAACCGGACCGGACGATCCGCAGCCTGCTTTCGGCGGCATGACTTACAACCAGGCGCTTGCCGCTGACCAAGCCTTTGGGGTAAACGGCATCGACGCCGCGCTGAGCCAGTTCAATCTCGACGCAGTGGTCACCGCTACCGACAACCCGGCGTGGTCCACCGACTTGATCTTTGGAGACCACTTTATTTTCGGTACGTCGGGCCTGGCGGCGCCGGAAGGTTATCCGATCGTCCAAGTGCCTGCGGCCATGGTGTTCGGAGCGCCGATGGGAATCAGCTTCTTCGGGACGGCTTTTAGCGAGCCTACACTGATCAAGCTCGCGTCCGGCTTCGAAGCCGCGACCAAGGTGCGGGCGCACAATCTGCCCACGTTCGCTCGGACGGTTCCGTTCAACAACATCGCGGGAACGACATTGAAGCCGCCGGATCAGCGTAACAAGCTGCCGAAGGTCAGCCGAAGCCAATCCTCGTCGCCCTCAAGTACAACGAAGGAGCCAGGGAAGGATCTCAGGCGACCGCACCACTTGTGATTCTGTTTGGAGTTTGTCGACGATCCCGGGGGGTGTAACTTTGCGGTGCGCCCTCCTACCCCGTCCGATCACAGAAGGGATAGGAGGGCGCTGTAGCGGACCAAGGAATCCGGGCGGTTGCACTTGCTCACTTTTCAGCTCTTATTGCAGACGCGCAATCTTCGCGAAACTCACCATCACAATCTGTTCAATTTCGTCTTTGGAGTGGCGTCAGCATCGGCGCAGACCTTCGTGGAATACACCGCGAAGTTCATGTGTGGAACGGCCACGGCGACCTCCACACCGATGGTCCAACCAGGTACCTACTCGACCTCGGTCAACATTCACAACCCTCACGACACCGTGTTTTCAAAGCAAACGTCCAACACATTTGCGAAGAACGCAGGCCCTGACATCGAAAGCTGAGCCAGTTCGACTATTGCAAGGTCGACCAGCCAACGACTTGTCCAAGATCGTTAACACCCTGCGCGACGGCATAGTTGCCGCCAAGAGTTCCCAGATCTTGAATCTGGTTCGGCGGGGTCCACAGGGCCGCGTGGGTCACTGTCTGGCTCAAGTCGGAAAAACCGACGATCTGGCTCTTGCCGTTTATGGCTAGCCCGCTGCTATTTTGGCCGCCCAGTGTTCCAAGGTCCTGCATGCCAGTGCCCTGCGTCCACAGGAAAGCGTGGAAGGGCAGGAATCCGTTGAGCGAAGCCCACCCGACAACCTGTTCCGACTGACTGATTCCGAAGGCCGCACTGTTGTCGCCACCGAGAGTACCCAAGTCCACCATATGGGAACCCTTCCGGCGAATGAAAGCATGGCTTGGGTTGAGATTTTTGTTCAGCGGAGATGCTCCGACGACCGTCGCTGCGGCGTTGATGCCATATCCATAACTGTATCGGTAGCCGAGCGTACCCAGTCCATACATCTTCTCGGGCGGGGTTTGTCGAAATGCCACAACGCGGATATCTCCCGCTTGTGACGCGCTGCCAGTGACATCGCCCAGATCATTGATGGCAACTGCGCTGCTGGACGCGCCGCCCAATGTCCCCAAATCCTGCATGCCGGATGCCGCCGTCCACAGGAAAGCGTGGACCTCACCAGACGCGGTGTTGGCGGCGCCCACAACCTGGCCTGTGGAATTGATCCCCGAGGCGATCGCGAAATCTCCGCCGAGAGTGCCAAGATCCTGCATTCCGCCGCCGGAGGTCCAAAGAAATGCACGGTCGGTCCCCCCGGAGGTTACGTAATAGCCGACAACCTGCCCGGCATTGTTGATCCCATTGGCATAACTGCCTCCACCGCCGAGGCTACCGAGATCCTGCATCCCGGACGTCGACGACCACAGAAAAGCGTGTGTGGTGGCGTTTTGCGCATTTGCATGAACCGTTAGGGTTGCCGCAACTACAAACAGCCATAGCCACGTGCGAGCCAGTCTCAGCATTAGTGCCCTTTGCGAATCCAAGGGTGAGTTGGGGGGATGTGAAAACTTAGTCGCGAGACTAAGCATCAGTGGGTGCATCTTACTACCGATTGCGCTAGAAGGCTGCGGAAAAAAATCGATGCGCGGCCCCATAGAGAGGGCATCTGATTTTTAGGGTTTACGGCACCGATGCCCTGATACGAACCTACTTTTCCCGCAGAGTTCTAGTGCCGCCAGATTTTCTGAGCGGCGTGGGCACTGTCGGCGGAGGGGCTTTCCGGTTGCGCGGGCGGAACACTCTTGTTGACGCTGACGGGCCCAACCGTGGCCGCGATCGGCGTGGAGGTTGCTGGTTCCGGCTTAGCGCCTACTTCGTCGCCGCGGAAGTAGCGGCCTTTCGCGGCGCGCATTTCCGGCATGGCCGTATACGGCTTTGAGTAGTCGTTGTTGGCGTTCCAGAAAAGAAAGCCGACGCCGCCTTTTTGTTTCGCTACCTCGATCTGAACTTCAACATATTTAGGAGAGTAAGTCTTAGTGCGCCAGGCGAAGGCTTGCAGCCAGGGCCGAATCACCACGCCGCTGTCCTTGGTGATGAGCTTGAAACGAGCCATGGACTCACCAATGAAATGCTCGGGCGCGTCGCCGGGGTGCGCGATGCCGTCCATGCCGAAGAAGTGGGAGGGATAAATCATGGGCGAGAGCACGTCACAGTGCTTAGCCATGGCTACGATGTCCTGCCCGGTGTGCGAAAGGTCGACGGGACGCTGCCAAGCCATGACTCCAAACACGTCGAGCGAGAGCAGGACGCCGGTGGGATGAATCTGCGTATAGGCGCGATCGAGGAAATTAGCAATCACGTCCGAGCGCTGCATCTTGGTTGGAGGGTCAGGATGCTCGGTCTGGTAGTGGAAAGCGGCATCTTTCTGGTCGCCCTCGGCGGGAAAGCGGACATAGTCAAATTGCACTTCATCGACTCCGGCCTGGGCTACAAACTTGGCCAGGGCGATGTCATAGTCCTGGACTTTGGGATTCGAGGGGTCAGTCCAGACAAGCTTCCCGTTTTCGCGCCAGCTCTCACCGGTGCGGCGCGACTTTACGGCCAGTTCGGGATGGCTGGTGACCAGATGCTCGTCGCGGAAAATGGCGATGCGAGCGATGGCATGCATGTTTTCGGAATGCAGGAAGCGAATGAGCTTGGGCAGGTCGGAAATGTAATGGCGCTGTCCGGTGGCTAGCGGGTGGTCGAAGGCGATGTTGACGATGCCGTCGCTATCCTTGATGTCGAAAACGACCGCGTTGCCGCCGACTTCGCGCCAACGGCGGATGATGCGCATTCCATGATCGCTGCCAGCCATCATCCCGGTCAGATAAATGGCGCGCACTTCGAAATCCCTTGCAACTGGGACAGTCTTCTCTACAATAGGCCCTTCGAGAATTCCGGGGATGATGATCTGCTCTCCGGATTTGAGGAAGACACCCTGGCGGTTGTGATTCGCTTCGCGGATGGCTCCCGTCAGTTCGGTTGAGGTCAGGTACTTGGTTCGCTTCAAATATTTGCGGGCGACCGACGGGATGCTGTCTCCGCGCTGGGCGACGTAAAGATCAGAGCCCGGGGGCACGATAACTGCCGCCGGGGACTCGGGCTTTTTGGTGGGATCGGTTTTCACCTGGACCAACTGCACGCCGTGCGGGTTTTGTACGGCAGCCGCCGGCGGAGAAAAGAGGCCGAAGCCGGTCAGGGCTAGTCGGAATAGGAAGGCGGCAACGCTCGCGATCGAGAGTCCGGGCTTCGAGAGTCGGAATTTGGACAAGCGCATTCTCCAGAGAGGAAATCTGCTTCTATTGTGCACCGGAAGTAACCCGGGCGGCCAGTTACGTCGGGCCAAGTTCGTGAAGGCTTACCGGACATGGGCGCAGGGGTGGCAGGGAGCTAGGGGAAGTTCCCCCAGTCTGCAAACAATTGCTCCTGAGGAAGCTGTGGACAACGTGACCTTCCGACATTAGGTGCGCTGGCCGCATCTAAAACGATGGGAAGTGGGAAAATGCAGTGCTTCGGGAGGATGGCGAGCGGCTTGCACAAGCAGGGGAGGCTGAGGAATGCAACCTTCATCCGGAGTGGCAGGCGACCGACAAGAAAGTGATAAAAATGAGCAGTTTGGCAGCAAATAGTTTCCCAGAAGACAAGCAGTTCCCGGAAAGGAAACAAGGGCCCGAAGCGATGAGAACGAACCTGGCAACCGTGCTTGACCCAAGCCGCCGCAGCAACGACGCCCGTGACTTTGAGACCGCCCTGCGCCGGAAGATTGTAGGCCAGGATCAGGCGATCGAGAAGGTCGCGGAAATCTACCAGATGTTTCTAGCCGGGCTGAATGCGCCCGGCCGACCAGTCGGCAATCTGCTCTTCCTGGGGCCAACCGGCTCCGGCAAGACGCGGGTGGTGGAAGCGGTGGCCGAGTCGCTGTTTGGCGACGCACGAGCCTGCATCAAGATCGATTGCGCCGAGTTCCAGCACTCGCACGAGATTGCGAAGTTGATCGGCTCGCCTCCGGGATACCTGGGACACCGGGAGACGCATCCGCTGCTGACGCAGGAGGCGCTGAACCAGTGGCATACGGAGAAGCTGAAGCTCTCGATCCTGCTGTTCGACGAAATCGAGAAGGCATCCGACTCGCTGTGGCAACTGTTGCTCGGAATTCTGGACAAAGCGACGCTGACCCTGGGCGATAACCGCCGCGTGGATCTTTCGAACTGCATCATCATCATGACCTCCAACCTGGGCGCCGCGGAGATGAATGGATTGGTCGATGGCGGCTTGGGCTTCGCGCCGAAAGCGGTGCAGGTGGATAACGCGCTCGACGATAAAATTAACCGCTCGGCGGTGGATGCGGCGCGGCGCAAGTTTGCGCCGGAGTTCATGAACCGCATCGACAAAGTCGTCGTGTTCAAGACGCTGCGTTCCGAGCACCTCCAGCAGATCCTGGAAATTGAACTGGGGATGGTGCAGCAGCGCGTGCTGATGGCGGCGGGCGCGCATCAATTTGTGTTCAACTGCACGCCGCAGGTGAAGAGCTTCCTATTGGCGGAGGGCACCGATCCGAAGTACGGGGCGCGGCACCTGAAGCGGGCGATTGAACGGCATCTGGTGTTTCCGCTGGCGAACCTGGTGGCAACGGGGCAGGTAAAACTGGGGGATTTCGTCCGCGTTGATCTGCTGGGCGAGAGCAAGCTCACCTTTGTTAAGGAAGCCGAAGGCGCAATGGTGCCCGTACTGCTCGAGCGTTACGGAGCGGCGGCCGCAATGCCGGCGGCAGCGGCAGCCAGAGCGGCGCGTCCGGTGGCACAGCGCAAGGAGTTTGGCGCCGGATCACTCAACGAGAATAAATAAATCAAGTTGCTGGTAGGTAGGGACACCGCGTGAGCGATGTCCCTTTTTTTGTTTGAACTACATGCAGGCCAATTGACCGACACGTTCGTGGCAGTTACCCTTCTGTACGAAACTGAAACTCGCCGTGCTGATGGCCGTGTCAAAAGCAACTTTCCTAATGAGGGAGGAAAGCCCGTTGAAGCGATGGATCGTGTGTGCACTTCTCACACTCATAGCAGCCAGGTTAGTCTCCGCGCAGCAACCATCTCCGAGTGACCAAACAATTGATCCCTATCGCCCGACTGTCGATCGCCTGCAATCGCTTACGGACCTGCCACTGTCAGATTGGCGGTTTCACACCGACGTGCCACATCCTGAGGATTCGTCCTTAGATGACTCGGGCTGGGGAACAATAAAAGTCGGGGAGAAATTGTCAACCGGATCTCGCGTGTTGCGCTGTCGGATCGAGATTCCGGAAAAGATCAACGGTTATGCCGTGCTGGGCGCCCGCGCAACATTGGACCTCAGGTTCGACTTTATATGGAACAACAAAGGCCCAGTCATGATTTCCGTGTTCTCGAACGGATCGCTCGTGTCGCGAGGAGACGACGACATGCAGCAGCCGATTCCTCTCACGAACAACGCGCAGCCCGGGCAGAAATTTCTGATTGCCGTGCGCATCGATGCTCCGGAGATTGAAACGCGGCTTCATCACGCTCAGTTGAGTATGGAACCTGCCCGTAGCCGGCCGGACCCGGCGATGATCCGAACGGAGATCCTGGCGGCGCGTCCGATGATTGCGGCGTATGAGGAAGGTCGGGCGGAACGCCAGCAGCAGCTCGGCGCGGCGGTCAAAGCCATTGATTTTTCGCCGCTCGACAAGGACGACCAGGCGGGCTTCGACGCATCGCTGCGCCAGGCGCAAAGCAAACTGCAATTGTTGAATCCATGGTTGAAACAGTTCACGGTTCGTGCCGTCGGGAACTCGCATATTGATATGGCATGGTTGTGGCCGTGGACGGAAACGGTCGAGGTCGTGCGCAATACATTTCAGAGCGTCCTGGATTTGATGCGCGAGTATCCGGATTTCAGGTTCACCATGTCCTCGGCGAGAACCTACGAATGGATGCAGGAGAAGTACCCGGATATGTTCGAGCAGATCAAGCAGCGGGTCAAGGAGGGCCGCTGGGAGGTCATCGGCGGGATGTGGGTTGAGCCCGATCTGAATATGCCGGACGGCGAGTCGCTGGTGCGCCAGATTCTTGTCGGTAAGAAATATTTTCAAAAGAACTTTGGCACTGACATCAAGATCGGATGGAATCCTGATTCGTTTGGATACAACTGGCAACTTCCGCAAATCTATAAGAAGTCCGGCATTGATTATTTCGTGACCAGCAAGCTGCTCTGGGCCACCGACTACACCAAGTTTCCCTACCGGCTGTTCTGGTGGGAAGCACCCGATGGCAGCCGCCTTCTGACCTACTTTCCCCACGAATACGCTAATGAATTTGATCCGCAGCAGATCACGCAAGACCTGTCGTTCTATGCTCCGTCAGTTTATGGCAGCAAAGTCGCCGATTCGCCGCAGATGCTTTACTTGTACGGAATCGGCGACCATGGCGGCGGCCCGACTCGGACGATGCTGGATCGGGCGAATCGCCTTCGGGATCCGGATACCGTGTTCCCCAAGATTGAGTTCAGCACCGCCCAAGAATTCTTCGCCGACCTGACGCAGGGACTTCCCAATCTCAAAGTCCCCACCTGGAAGGACGAACTCTATTTCGAATATCACCGTGGCGTGCTGACTACGCAAGCGGACACGAAACAGCGCATCCGGCGTGATGAGGAACTGATGCTCGATGCGGAGAAGTATGCGTCGCTGGCTTCGCTGTTCGGCCGCTCGTATCCCCAAGATCAGTTCGAACTCGCCTGGAAGAATCTGCTCTTCGACCATTTCCACGACGTCATGCCGGGCTCTGGAATTGCCGTGAACTATCTCGACGCTAAGCGAAACTTGGAAGAGGTTGCCCGCTCCGCAAAACAGATCACGGACGGCGCGCTCGACGAACTACTGGCTCACGTCAACACCCAAGGTGCAAATGCGCGAGGGGACGGTGCGCCGGTTGTGGTTTTCAATTCGCTTTCCTGGCCGCGAACCGAAGTGATTGAGGCGCAGGTACAACTTTCCGGCCCGGCACAAGAGGTTCAAGTACTCGATGGCGCGGGCCAACCGGTTGAACACCAACTGCTGGCCCTGGACTCGTCCACGAATCGGGCGCGGCTCCTCATGCTTGCGGATGCGCCAGGGCTCGGCTACAGAACTTATTTCGCGCGGGCATATTCTGGGCATTCCACGGCGAAGCCAGGCATCTCTCCAAACGTGAGGAATGGCAACGTGCGCGTTGTCCAGGCCTCCAGGGAGACGCTGAGGAATGCGTACATCCAGATCAAAGTCGATCCGAAAACCGGATGCATCACCAGCCTTTTCGATCTGCGCAATCAGACGGAAATGCTTGCTCCCTCCGAAACTGATACGGGCGGCCCCAGGTCGTTCGCTTGCGGGAATCTCTTGCAGGCTTTCCACGACAAACCCAAGCAATGGGATGCCTGGAACATCGATTCCGATTTCGAGCGAGAACATTGGGATCTGGATCAAGCGGACGAGGTGAAGCTCGTTGAGCGTGGGCCGCTGCGCGCCGTGATCCGCGTGAAGAAACATTTTCAGGATTCCACATTCGTGCAGGACATCACCATGTACGCCGGGGTACCGCGGGTCGACGTGAAGATGCAGGCGGACTGGCACGAGAAACACATTTTGCTGAAAGTGGCATTCCCTTTGAGCGCACACAGTGACAAGGCTGCGTTTGAAATTCCCTATGGTTCGATAGAACGTCCAACCACTCGGAACACAGCGGCCGAACAGGCCAAATTCGAAGTCCCGGCGCAGCGCTGGGCCGATCTCTCCGACACCAAACACGGCCTCAGCCTGCTGAACGACAGCAAGTACGGATACGATGTGAAGGGCAATGTGCTCCGTCTGTCGTTGCTGCGTTCGCCGGAATGGCCCGATCCGCATGCCGACGAAGGTCATCACGAATTCACGTACTCCTTGTATCCGCATGGTGGAAATTGGCGGGACGCTCAGACCGTACGGCGCGGCTACGAGCTCAATTACAAGCTAATCGCGATGCAGTCGCAGAAACACGAGGGGACATTGCCGGGCGACCATTCGTTCGTGCGAGTTGAGCCGGACAACGTGGTGCTCACCGCGGTCAAGAAATCAGAGGGCGATGACTCTCTGGTGCTGCGTTTCTATGAATGGGCAGGGAGAGAAGCTGATGTGAAACTCCAGCTTCCGGCAGGAGCGCAGTCGGCGTCGGAAACCGATCTGATGGAGAGATCGACGACTTCTCTTGCCGTGCACCATGATACCGTCACGGTGCATACCAAACCCTATGAGATCAAGACGCTGAAAGTCCGATTTGCGCCTCACGCTCCGAAAGGAGTTCCATAGCGTTCAATCATGACCAATCCACTCGGTCTTCAGACTCGGCGGCCGCATTAAGGTCTGCATCACCACGCAATACTGTTCTGTCTTCTCCCGCAATCCGCGCAGTTGCTCCGGTGTTGCCTTAGGCGCAACAACATCAAAATGAAGATGAATGCTCTCAAAGCCGACGGAGACGTCTTTTGACATGCCCAGGGTACCTCGGAGATCCAAATCTCCTTCGACTGTGACCTCAATGCGTTCGGTTGGAATGCCCATCGCCGCCGCCACCATCTGACAGGTGATCTGGGCGCAAGCCGCCAGAGCTCCAAGCAAAAGGTCGCCGGAACAGGCTCCGGCACCGGCGCCTCCGACTCCCTTGTGGGCCTCGGCTTGGTAAATGGCGCGTCCGAGATCGACCGAGCAGGTCACCGGAACATCCGTCTGCCCGCCTTTTGCCCGCAGCGTGATGTGCGAGGCATTTGGGTCATTGCGGTATTGCTCTTTCAGCGGCTTCTGAAGCGATCGAAGATCCATGGCACCCTCGTTCTTTTATTCTTGGCCGTTTTGCGCCGACTGGGACAGCTTCGGCCAAGCCTTCTTGAAGCTGCTCCATCTGCATGCTAGCATCTGTGCACATCAGGGGACGTCCATGCCCAAATTCGTCATCGAACGCGAAATTCCGGGAGCCGGGAATCTAACCGACGCCCAATTGCGGGAAGTCTCCCAAAAGTCGGTCAATGTTCTGAAGGGAATGGGTCCCGAGATCCAGTGGCTCCATAGCTACGTAACCGGGGACAAGGTGTACTGCGTCTATCTTGCCCCGGACGAGGCGACCATCCAGGAACACGCCAGGCGCGTAGGCCTTCCTGCCAATCGCGTCTCCGCCGTGCGCCGGCTTCTCGACGCGGCGAGTGCAGAGTAAGCGGACTGGCTGAAGCTTTCCGAGAAGCGTGCGGATTTAACAGGAGGGAGACGCAGCATCCGGCATCAGCACCTCTTCAACAACTTTCTCAACCGGCAAAGTCCAGCCTTCCAACCAGGCTGCTACGCCCGCCGTGTTGCTCAATGCCTGCCGCGCCATGTGCAGACTTGCTTCCAGTTTGGCCTGTTCCGCCGACGTGAGCGGAGCGCCAATATTTTGGCGCAACGCGGCCGCCGCGCCCGCCAGCCGCAGCGAACGCTCGGCATGGGATTGAGCAGCCGCTGAGCAGGCGAAACACTCCAGCAGGCGGGCAATTCCGCGTTTATGTTCCAGTTCCCGGAAGATTTTTATGCTTTCCTGGTACAGCGAGTTGCCTCTCGGATAATTTCGCTGTTCCCTCGCCAAGCTTCCCAGATCAGCCAGCGTACCGGCAATGCCCCAGCGGTCACCGAGCTCCCGAAAGATTGCCAAGCCCTGTTCATACAATGCCTGCGCCCCAGCGGAATCCCCTTGATCGCGTGCCACATCCCCCTGGTAATTCAGCGACCATGCAACACCCGTGCGGTCTCCCAGTCCTCGGAAGATCGCACGGCACTCTTCGTATAGCGAGCGAGCGCGCTCATAGTCTCCCTGCAACTTGAGGACATTCGCCAGGTTACTGAGAGCCCGAGCGACAGCCTTCTGGTCGCCCAGTCCCCTCCACAACCCCAGACTTGTTTCGAACAGCATTTGCGCCGTCGCGACATCTCCCCGGTCGCGGGCAAGGACTGCCAGCGCATTTAGAGAGACGGCGATACCCGTTTTGTCGCCCAACTGATGCGCGATGTCTTGACTTTCGTTGATGAGCGCTTCCGCCGAAGCGTAATCTCCCTGTTCGCCGGCGAGGACGCCCGCGGCAAAGAGCGCTCGCATCCGTAGCTTCGTGGGAGCTGAAGCTCCTTCAAGCTTCAGCAATCTACCCAGCCGGTCCCTGCCTTCGGCGAGATACTCGCGAATCTCCCAATAGCGAAACAGTGCGGTACCGAGACGCAGGCCCCACTCCGCATCTCCGGTTTCTGTCAGCCACTCAAGGGCCGCGCGAAAATTATCATGTTCGGACGCGAAGCGTTCCAGCCATTCTGCCCCTTCCGCCCCGCTCTGCTCCGTAGCCTCTTCTTCTACCAGTACGAGGCAGTAGGCGGCGTGAGCGCGCTTCGTCAATGCCCCCTCCTTACTCGCTTCTAGTTTTTCCAGAGCATACTCGCGAATCGTCTCCAGCATGGCGAACCGCGATTCTCCCTTCGCTTGTTCAACCTGCTGCGCCAGGCTTTTATCCACCATGGATGCCATGGCGTCGAGCAGGTCCAAATCGATGTCGCCCCTGGTGTTGCACACAGCTTCCGCGCCTTCCAGCGTGCATCCGCCCGCGAACACCGATAATCTTCGGAAAAGCTTCTGCTCGGCGGCGTCCAGCAAATCGTAGCTCCAATCGATGGCAGCACGAAGTGTCTGCTGCCTCTGTGGCAGGTCCCGCGCACCCCCCGTTAATAGCTGCAGCCGGCTCGCCAGGCGTATCAGCAGGGAAGAGGGCGAAAGAACTTTAACCCGGGCGGCCGCGAGCTCAATCGCGAGAGGCAGACCATCCAATCGGGCGCAAATCTCTGCGACGGCGGGTGCGTTTTCCCGGTTCAGTTCAAAATCCGGTTTGGCGGCGACGGCGCGTTGCAAAAACAGGGCGACGGCGGGGCACTGTAACAGGACCTGCAGAGATGGCACCGACCGCGAATCGGGGAGCGCAAGCGGCGGCACCGGAAATTCGTGTTCGCCATACACGTGCAGCGCGGCTCGACTGGTTACCATGATTTTAAGATTGGGACCCGTCGCCAGGAGCTCTGCCACGGTCGGCGCAGCCTGAACCAGGTGCTCGAAATTGTCCAGCAGGAGCAGCATGGGCGCGCGCGATGAATCTTGCAAATTTTTCGTGAGTATTTCGAGCGGCGACTGACCTCCCGCCTCCCGGATGCCCAATGCCTGAACGATCACGGAAGCGATCAAACCCGGGTCGCTTAGCGATGAGAGCGAAACAAAATGAGTGCCACCTGGAAAACTCTCAACCAAGCCATTCGCCACTTCCACCGCGAGACGCGTTTTGCCGATCCCCCCAGGACCCGTGACCGTGACCAGGCGCACGTCCCGACGCAGCAGGAGTTCTTTAACGGCTGCAACTTCTTTCTCCCGACCCACAAACCCGGTTCGCTGCACCGGAAGATTCGCCTCCACCTGTTGAAGCGGTTTCTCCGAGAAGCGATCGCGAATGGTGGCAAGTTCCCGTGCCAGATCTCGGGTAGAGACGTAGCGCTTATCGGGTTCTTTCGCCAGGCACCGCTCGATCGCCCAACACAGGGGAGCGGGCGCGTCACGGTTTTGCCTTGTGATCGGTTCCGGCGGTTCTCGAAGAATGGCCACCATGGTCTCGGCTGCGGTGCTTCTCTGAAAGGGGCGTTTCCCGGTCACCATCTCGTAGAGCACCAGGCCGAACGAGAACTGGTCTGACCGGAAATCCAGCCGATCGCCGCTGGCCTGCTCCGGCGACATGTATCCCACCGTTCCCATAACCAGACCGGGCATCGTCGACGTGGTGCAAATATCCGACCCGCTGGGCGACACAAGCTTCGCCAGGCCAAAGTCGAGGATTTTGACGAATCCATCGTCAGAGACCATCAGGTTCTCGGGCTTTAAGTCCCTGTGCGCGATGCCCGCCTCATGCGCCTTGGTCAGACCTTCCGCAACCTGAGCCGCGATCTCAATCGCTTGGCGCAATGGCAGCGAGCCCGAGGCAAGCAGCTCGCGCAACGTCTTCCCCTCCACCAGCTCCATCGCGATAAAGGCACGGCCATTGGCCTCGTCAACCTCGTAAACCGTGCAGATATTTGGATGGTTCAGGGCGGAGGCAGAGCGCGCCTCGCGGCCAAAACGCTGGAGCGACTGCGGGTCTTCGGCGAGGTCTTCGGGAAGAAACTTAAGCGCAACATGCCGGCCGAGCTTCAGGTCTTCGGCTTCGTACACCACGCCCATGCCTCCACCCCCGATCTTGCCCAGAATGCGGTAGTGGCCGATCACAGTTTCGGCCAAGCCAGATTTTGGATTTAAAGGTGGATTTAAAGATCGAGAGCTACGGGGTAGCAAAGGAGGCGCGCCCCGGTCAGCAAATGCCGGCGTTTCGATGAAGCTCCCGGATTCACTGTGATGCGCCAGCAGCGATTCCACCTCGCGGCGGAGGTCCTCATCCCCGGCACACGATTGCCTGACGAGTTCGCTTCGTCGGCTTTCTTCCACTTGCAGGGCAGAGTGAAAGATTTGTTCGACTTGTCCCCAGCGCTCACGCTCCATCGGGTTTCTCTCCGCTCAGCTCGCGTAGCAGCCAGGCCTTGGCCAACCTCCAATCCCGCATCACGGTTTCGGGTGAAACCTTCAACACCTCCGCGGTTTCTTCTACGCTCAGTCCTCCAAAAAAGCGCATCTCGACAACCCGGCTCTTGCGCACGTCCACTTTCGCGAGTTGATTCAGAGCGTCATCCACGGCGACCAAATCGGCACCTGCCTCAGGGGCGACCACCAAAGCCACATCCAGCAGGACCGGTTGCGCCCCGCTGCCGCGCTTATGCGACTGCCGGGCGCGGGCCTGGTCGGTAAGAATGCGCCGCATCTGCCGCGCACACAGGGCAAAGAAATGCCCACGGTTCTGCCAGTCAATCAGCTTCAGATCGGAGAGGCGCAGGTAAAGCTCATTAATTAACGCCGTGGTTTGCAGAGTATGGCCGTCAGGTTCCCGTGCCATGCAACGCTTCGCCGCCAGATGCAGCTCGCGGTAAACCTGAGGAGTTAGCTTCTCCAGAGCACCTTCATCGCCCTGGCGCCATGCCTGAAGCAGTTCTGTAATCTCGTGTCCGAGGGCCTCATCCATCCCAAAGCCTCTGCACCGCAGGGGGAAGTCCAGGGGCGGTCACAGGAAACATTAGCACACCGATCAGCAGTTTCGGCCCCGTGAGCCCGCGGGCGGGAATACTTTCTTCCTCGGTTACAGGTTTTCACCACAGTTCTCGCTATAGGAAGTGACAGGCAAGAAAAACAGGCGCGGTCGGCACTAAGGCCGTGGCCACAATTCATAAGGAGAATCAAAGATGAGAATCCTGACAATACGTCTCCTCGCAGCGTTTTTTGTCGCCGCAGGAACACTCGGTTTTGTGCCCGCAGCGCTTGCGCAAGCCAAAACGCCAAGTGTCGCTCAGGTCGTGGCCTTGGATGAATGCGATCCGGTCAGCTTCAATGCCGTGCTTGGCCCTGACTTCTGCAAGAACGTCGCGCTGGCCGCGCTTGGATACGCCACGACATTGTCCGAGTTATTTGGAGAAGCAGGCAATGGAACTCCGGATCCGGGATGGGACTTCGAACCGGACACGGTCAAGATCAAAGAAGGAACCATTCTTACCGTAGTCGACCAGGGCGGCGAACCTCACACCTTCACCGAGGTGGCGAAGTTCGGCGGCGGCTTCATACCGGGGCTCAATAACGGAGAGGCTACGGTTCCCGAATGTGCCGGCGGCTTCAAGAACGTCGCCGTCGCCAAAACTCGAATCCTTCAAGGCAGCCAAACCCAGGTCACGAATCTGTCTAAGGGCGAACATCTTTTTGAGTGCTGCATCCATCCTTGGATGCGGGTGAAAGTCGAAGTGAAAGGTGGAGATGAGAGTGCAACGACCCTTGGCACCCGATAGAACGCGAGCCGGGTGCTGGAGTCGAACGGAGGCGAAGCATCTTGCCTTGATTCGTCTGGCAAAGTGCTTCCCGAACGTGCACTTCCGCTGATTCCTCCCCGGCTTGTCGATGTCCGCTACTCAGCCGATGCTCGCGCGGTAATGCCAGGCCAGTCATCCGTCCGAAAAGGCGACGCAGGCAATCCAGCCTCATTAAACAAATTGCAGCGCGGACTGTCGCCCCAAGCATAGCGGACTGCTGCTGGCAACGGCACATCGGGACTGGATACTACGACCGAGACTCCATCGATCGTTGCTTCCGCCCAGTGGAACTTTCGGTCCGAACCGGCAATGGCAAAGCCGACCAACTGGCCGCTACCGTGTGCTTCGATGCGACGACCACTATTTGTAAATCGAATCCTGATTTTGTTTCCTTCGACTGTCATCGACTGGTAAAGCGGTCCGGAATCGACAATCGGCTTCTTGTAGGTTGTGCCCAGAGCCAGCAGAGCGAGCCGCTGCCCAACCTCGGCCTTACGGTGCGGATGAACATCGTTCGGATCTCCGACGTCGATCGTCACTGCGATTCCGGTATTCGGAACCTGCCGGGTCGTTAGCAACTGCGCCTCCCGCAACTCCGCCCAGGCGGACTCGGAGGGCTCGTCGGGGATGGCACCGTGATTCGGCAATTGCACGATCAGAAAGGGGAAGTCTCGATCGTTCCACGATGCGCGCCAGCTCTGAATTAATGCCGGTAGCAATTTTCGGTATTGATAGGCTTTCAGCGCGTTGCTTTCGCCTTGATACCAGATCGCCCCGCGCAATGGGTATGGCGCCAGAGGAGTGATCATGCCTTCATAAAGTCCAGAAGATGGACGAGGCGGATAGCCCGACGCTGGAAAACTCTCAACGGCAAAACCGGTGAGCGCCTGCGGAGTGAAATCCTTAGTTATGCCCCAGCCCTCCTGGCGAAGGTCGCGGAACAGGACGACAACCGGCTTCCAATCGGGAGTTGCTTGAAACAAAGATGTGCCGTAGTCGTCCCAGTCGGTGATCGTGGGTTGCACTGTCTTCACGCGAAACGAGCCGTCTCCTCGCACCCAGAAGCGGATCCCGGCAAAAGAGCTTAAATCCGTGCCAGAGTTATCCGGTCTGAAGCGCGCGGTCAGCCGGGAATCATCCGAGCCATCCATCTTTCCCGCGACCCGAGCGGCAAAGCCCGCTCCACCATGTCCCGGTGCGACCAGCTCAAAAAAAGTCTCCGGTCCATCCTGCCAGCTATACGACCATTCCCCTCCCATCGAATTCCGGGAGGTACCGTCATCGAAGTTGCTGAATGCGGCGCCTGGGCCGGACGGATCCCGGATCAATTCGAAATCATCGAACTGCAAATTGAAGGACTTGCGCCCGATCGCCGATTCGAACGAACTATCCTCGCGATCGGCATTGCGCTTTCGTTCTTGAGTCCCCTGGAGTGTTTCGGAGTCGATCCATTCTTCAATGGTCGTTCCCGGCCATGCGCTTTCGATAATCCCGATCGGAACGTTAAGCTTGCGGTGCAGATCTCGCGCAAAGTAATACGCTACCGCGGAAAATTCCTTGGCAGTCCCAGGAGAACAAATCTGCCAGCCAGCCGTAAGGGTGTCGGATTGCGGCTCCACTGCAATTTTTCTGGGTACGGCGAACAGCCGGATCTGCGGGTAATCCGCTTTGAGTATCTCCTCTGCCCCGCCCACTGAATCGCTCAAGGCAAAGGTCATATTCGATTGCCCGGATGCGACCCAGACCTCCCCAATCATGACATCTCTCAGCACGATGGTTTTTTTGCCGCGAACCACAGCTGTGAATGGTCCTCCCGCCGCCATGGCAGGAAGACGGACGCTCCAGCTCCCTTGAGCATCCGGCTGTGCCGAACTCGTTTTTTCTCCCAGCGTGACCGTGATCTTTTCTCCGGGGTCAGCTTTGCCCCAGATGTGAATCTCGCGGCCCTGTTGCAGGACCATGTGGTCGCAGAGCAGGTGAGGGAGAACAGGATCTGCCCATGAAGGCGTAGACAACCAGCACAACACGGCTATTGTGAGCAGCCGCAGCACCGGACTTGGAGAAAGGGACAAGCGCATGTCCGTCATTCTGTTTTGCTGCACGGGACTCAGCGGCTTAGTGTAAATAAGCCTTTTAACTCGATCTTAGCGGACGAACTGCCGATCAAAATCGCAAAGTCGCCGGGCTCGGCATTCCAGTCCTTCTTATTCACGTCGTAATACGAGAATGCTCTGCGGTCGAGTGTCAGCGAGACACGCTTTGTCTCCCCGGGCTTCAGCCGGACTTTGGCGAACCCCTTCAACTCCTTGACTGGCCGAGGAACGCTGGAGTGGGCATCGCCGACAAACAATTGTGCGATTTCAGCTCCAGGGACACGGCCTAGATTCTTCACGTCGAAAGAAACTGTGACAGGCCCACTCAGATTCCCGTTGCGAGGTGTAACCGACAACTTGCTGTACCCAAAGGTTGTGTAGGAGAGACCATAGCCGAAGGGAAACAACGGCTTGATGTTGGAGCGATCGAAGTGCCGGTAGCCAACGAAAACCCCCTCCGAGTACTTCACGCTCTTCTCGTTATCTTGCGGGTAATAACTGCGAAACGTGGCGTTGTCTTCCCAACGACGTTCGAAAGAAGCCGGAAGTTTGCCCGCAGGACTGTAATCACCGAACAGGATCTGAGCCAGTGCCCTGCCGCCCTCTTGCCCTGGATACCACGCGTGAAGAATGACAGGCACGGCATCGATCCATTTCGTCACGTCCACATTACCGCCAGCTGTAATCACAACGATGGTGTTCTTGTTGACACTCGTGACTTGGCGAATGAGTTCGTCCTGGCCGCCGGGAAGAGCGAAAGGGCGGTCAGCCCCTTCCGTTTCTAATGAAGGATTGAACCCGACACAAACGATGGCAACGTCGGCTTTGGCCGCTAGCGCCTTTGTTTCTCGGCCGATGGATGCTTCAGCCAAGACCACTCCGAAACCGGCGATTGCGGTGCCCACTGCTTCAAAGTACTCGAACCGTATCTTGTAAGCACGTCCGGATTCCAGATGGGCTGTATAAGTATTCAGCGTTTCGCTATGACGGACCCAATCATCAATCACTTTTTGATCGTTGAGATAGAGGCGCACGCCGTCGTCTGCTGACGAAAAGAAGTTGTAGTCCCCAGTTTTCTGCGGAACGAAATAGCCGGTCCAGCGGACCGAAAAGTGATCCACTGGCCCATCTGCCGAATAGCTACCTTCTCCCCACTTGAAGTCAATATGCCTGTCCCTGCGAGTTAGGGCCGGGTTGCCCTCCAGTTCCTGATTGTTAAAGTATTCTCCCTTCAGGCCTGGTTCGCCATTGGGTTCGGTCACGAATTCAGAATTGGAAAAGACCTCTTCCAAGGGAGGATGATTGACCTCATACAACACCTTAACTTTCGGCCCCAGATAGTTACTGATGCCTTCCAGATCGCTGACCGCGTTGAATGGCTTGGTCAGAGAACTGCCGCCGCCACCGACCACTGCGGGATAGGCATCGGGCCCGAAAATAGCCACGGTTTTGAGTTTCGCTTGATCGAGCGGAAGCAAAGCCCCGGAATTTTTGAGCAGGACGATGCTGTCGCGGGCCGCCTCCAGCGCAGTCTCCCGGCCCTCCTGGCTATACAGAGGGATGTTCAGGTCAGCTTGTGAGCGGTCGAGAAACCCAAACTCGATAACTTTTCGCAGAACGCGCCGGACCTTATCATTGATCGATTCTACCGGTACTCTTCCCTGCCGAACAGCCGGAAGCAGAGTTTGTCGGTTGATGAACTTGCCCCACGGCATCTCCAAATCGAGCCCGCCGTTTGCGGCAGCTATACCATCATGAGTAGCGTCCCAATCGGACATGAGGATTCCATCAAACCCCCACTCCTTCTTGAGAATCTGATTGTTGAGATAATCGTTCTGCGTCATGTGAACGCCATTCACAAGGTTGTAGGCGTCCATAACGGCCCCGACTTTGGCTTCCTTCACGCAAGCTTCGAACGCAGGCAGGTAGATCTCGCGAAGTGTACGTTCGTCGATGTCGGAACTGACATCGTAGCGATCGTACTCCTGGTTATTTCCAGCGAAGTGCTTTGCCGTGGCGATTACGCCCTGACCCTGCACGCCTTCGATGAGCGCCACAGCCATGCGCGAGGCCAGATACGGATCTTCGCCGTAGTACTCGAAATTGCGTCCACACATCGGCGCACGGTAGATATTCATCCCCGGACCTAGAACAAAGTGGACACCGCGGGCTCGGGCGTCTCTCCCCAGGCTCTCGCCAACGCGCCTCGCGAGTTCCGGATCCCATGTTGCCGCCAGCGCAATGCCAGCTGGGTAAGCAGTCGAAACGCCGTAGTTATGGACGCCGAGGGGTCCGTCAGACATTTTCAGTTCCGGCAATCCCAGCCGCGGGATCGCCCGGAGGTAGTAATCGTTAATTCCTCCTAGATAGTCGATCTTTTCCTCAAGCGTCATTTGGCTGAGGATTGAATCCACTCGCTTCTCTAAGTCGGCCGCAGGAGGCCGAGCCGTCTGCCCGTCAGCCAGCGAAACAAAGAGAGACAGGAGGCATGCGATCGCACACCCATGACCATATCTGCCCTTCAATCTAAAGAACTTCCTCATGATAAGACGTCACTCACCCATCAAGAGTGCGTTACAGGTGCCACTGGTTAGGCCGCTTTCCCGCATTACTTCTCTTCCACAACCACAAGATCCCATGGCTTCAGAGTAACTGTTTGCTTATGCGATATTGCAGTTTCTGTTAACAGATCGGACCCCGCGCCCCAAGAATAAATGAATGCTCGCGGACCGCTCGAGTAATTGAAATAATAGTGAATCATTTTACCGTTGCGATTTATCCCATGCTTGACGCGCACCGTTGGCGGAAGTTCCTGATCCGAGCCGACGAGTCGAGCCGTCTCCAATACGTCCAGCAACACTCTTTCCTGCAACTTATCGCTGAGAACCGTCCCTTCGTAAGTCAGTGTTCCCTTTCGGAAGTGATTTCTCGTAACAGCCGCGTACTTTCCAAAAAACGCGTGGTCGTAGTAGGCAAGGGGCTGGGCCGTGTCAACGACGAGCATTTCCGCCCACTCTGAAACTTTGTTCTCAGCGCCGGCGCGGAAAGGGTCGCCCCTGAGCGCCAATGGAGCGCGCAAACTGGAGAACTCCTGATAATGAAAACCTGCCGCCTCGCGAAGCGGCCCGGGAGCCATGCTCCAGCGCACCGTGTCGTACTGGTCGGTGAATCCACTTTTGAAGCACATCACTAAGTTGCCGCCGCCGCGCGCATACTCCACCAGTTTGTTCAAGACATCATCGCTGGCAACATACAGCGGGGGAACGACCACGACCTTGTAGCCCGCTAAGTTCAGGCTTTCCGGAAAGACGAAATCAACGCCCACATTCTCGCGGTACAGTGTGTTGTACATCTGCTGCATCACCGAACGGTAATTTGCGTGGTCGCTGAACTTCATGAACTCGATTCCGTAATAGGAGTCGTTGCTGTAAAGAATCGCAACTTTGTTGTTGCGCTTGAGATCAACAAGATGTGGTCCCACGCGCTGGAGCTCGTGTGCTGTCCGGCTCACCTCGGCGTAGACGCGGTTCGGCTCCAGGTCGTGCGAGAGCACGCCTTTCCAGTAGGCCTCCTGACCGTAGTGTATCGAGTGCCAATGCCAGTACTCGACCATGTTAGCTCCCGACGAAAGGTGGGTGTAGACGTCGAGACGGATTTGGCCATCATAAGGCGGGAATTGTTCCTTGGAGTCCCAGCCAATGGTCTGCGCATTGGTTTCCGTGACCAGGTAATTCGTCTGCTTCAGCGAGCGAGTATAGTCGCCCTGCATGCTGGAACCAATGCCGTCAAACTCATCTTGTGTGCCGTGATACGGATTGACGGCGACGATATCCACCGCACCGCTGATCTCACGCTCGTTCACTTCGGGGCGTGGCGGTCCGGCAAGATCGTGCGTGATGAACTGGTCTGGACGCTTGTATTCATTGACCAGCGCTGCCTGCCAGGCAAGAAAATCCGTAGTCAGCCACTGCGAATAGCGTTGCCACTCGAGCTTCCAGCCAGGATTGATGATGCCTTCCTGCGGAGGAATCTCGCTCCAGTCATTCAGCCGCTGCCCCCAGTAGTTTAGTCCCCAGACTTTATTCAGCTCATCGACTGTCTTGAATTTCTTCTGAAGATATTGCACAAACCCGGCCTGCACGTCAGCGTTAGCAGCGCCACCAGACGAGGTTTCGTTGTCGATCTGCCAGCCGATCACCGTTGGATTGTTCTTATAGTGCTCAAGAAGTTTCCGGATGATTCGCTCGCAATAGAAACGGTAGGTCGCATTTGCGAGATCCGTGTTCTGGCGATATCCATAGGTGATCGTCTGCCCGCCAAATCGAGTTATAAACATCTCGGGATGTTCTTTGTACATCCATGCTGGTACGGAGTAGGTCGGGGTGCCCATGATCACCTTGATCCCCGCCTTCTGCATGCGATCAACCACCCGGTCCATCCAGGCGTACTCGAAATGGCCGTCCTGCGGCTCCCACAGTCCCCAACTAGATTCGCCGAGGCGAACCACGTTGATGCCCGCCTGCTGCATGAGTTGAACATCCTTCTCCAACCGCTCATAGGGCATATATTCCGAGTAGTACGCGGCGCCATACAGAACGGTGTCCATCTTATCGGGGGCAAACGGCGCCACCGATTGGGAGAGTGCCGATCTACTAACCAGGAACAGAACGGCGCTCCCAATGAACAGGAACAGCCGCGATGTGAGACCACATGGCATAGACAACCATCCTTTAACAAAGAAAACTTATCCGGTCGAACTGGAGGCTGCATGTTGCGAATTTTACGGCGTTCGAGAGAGTCCGAGCGGATCGCGACTCTTCTCCTTATTCTTGCATGCGTCAGACTGGAACGCGCCCCGGTCCACGCCGCCACAGGAGGGCACAGGGTTTCCGAAAAAATCCCTCCCACCGCCGGGCTCGATCCTTCGTCCCGAATCGATCGCCGGTGAACTCGTTCGCAATGCGTATCCCGAGACTGTAAGCCGGCCTATGCCGCCGAGGCCCGGCTGGATCATCTGCGGGTTCGATATCAGAGCGTGCGGATCGTCGGCAGCCGGCACCCCGTAGTACAGGTTGTAGTCGTAAGTGTTGTTGGCGCTCTTGCCCGGGCCCGCCGCAGTCACATAAGACCCATCCGCGTTGCCCGACACGCCGTACGAGAATCGCGCTGTGCCTTCCACATAGAAGATATTGTTGTAGAAGTAAGTATCTGTCGCCCATCCGGTCCAATCGGTGTGGAGAACCACATCCACATTTTCTCCTTTTCCGACGTAGATGGTGTTGTTGTAGATGAGTGTGTTCTTCACCGGACCAGAGAGCTTAATCGCTCGATGATGATCGTTCTGACTGATGTTGTAGCGAACAATCGTCCCGGTATTCCCCACGCTGACCTGCGGACTTTGGGAACCTTCGTTGCAAATCAGGAGAAATCCGCCCTCGTTGTCGTGACTGTAGTTGTACTGAATGATCGTATTCCGGCTGTTCCAGTCGGAATCGAAGCCTTCCGCATCGTGCTGGCCGCGAGTGCCGTAGACTTCGTTGAACTGCACGACCGTGTTGTCGGCGCTCCACGGCCAAATACCCACGTTGTAGTCCTGCGAGCGCTGGCTGGCATGGGCGACCACGTTGAATTCAACCACCGCGCCGTCAGTCGCAACGTTCACAATTCCGTCACCGCCAATATCGTCGAGTAGGTTGTTCCGGATCACCACTCCCAGGCTCGGATACCAGTTCGAGCGCACCCAATGCGTGGACGAACCGAAAATACCGCTGCGGTCGACGTGATGAATGTGATTGTCTTCGATGCGAAGATCGACGAACCGGCTCGGCTTCGACTCGCCCGCACAATTGTAGGTGATCCCGCCGTTCTCCTTTATCTGTTCGCTGCCGTTGACGTCGTGCACGCTCAGTCCGCGCAGGTAGATGTGATGCACGTCGCCGTAATTGTCGGCCACAAGCCGCACCCCGCGCCGCGTTCCCGGAGTTGAGCCGGCGTTGGTCACTTCGAGATTGTTGATCTCCCAATACTCCTGGTTCTTCAACAAAACCGCATCCTCCGCCGCGCCGTCACCGTTGATAATCGGCTTCGCCTCGCCGCCATACTTATCGATCACGATAGGATGCTGCTCGGTCCCCGACCCCTTCGGCCAAAGCTGACCGGTCCACTTCTCGCCCGACTTGAAGAGAATGTGGTCACCGGGGGCGAAGGTAGTCGCGTTGACTTTTCCCAGGGTCTTCCAAGGCGTACCGCTCGAGGTTCCGACATCGTCGTCATGACCAGACAACGAGTTAACGTAATACATCTGGCCTTTCTGATTCGAACGGTCCTCCCATCTCGCGGCTCTTCCTCTTTCAGAAAGGCCTGGTTTTCCCAGCAGGAGCAAAACAATGCAGATCGAAATATTCCGGGGAATCTTCATCCCGATTGAATCCAAAGATGCCGGGGTGCAGTCACTCTACCCGGAAAGGCAGGGTTCGAGTTGCCCGGACCCGGTCTACGGACAGTGCTTCTAAAACTCGAAACGAACCGAAAACTCCCCGATCCGTGGATTGTCAGTTACTCCGAATATTTGGCCGAAGTTGGGCGAGCCCACCGACGATCTCGATCCCTCGCAACCGTTGATATTGTAATAGTGGCGGTTGAATACGTTGAAAAATGAGCCACGGAGAGACAGCCTGTACTGCCCATCGGAGCCTAAGCGGATATCTTTCAAGACATTCACGTCTTCATTGGCGAAACCAGGGCAACGCAGCTCCGAAGTGTCTCCGGGGTTCCTTCCAAGTTGCCCAGGAGCAGGCGTGGTAGCTATGACGCCTTGGGGGGCAGTATTCGATATGTAGAAATCCTGCGGCGGAATATTGTTCGGATCGGAGATTGGCACAAACTTGGTCGGATCGTTCGGACCCCTGAACCCGCTTAGATCGAAGTTTGGGTAAATGTTGCCCCACTGTGGATAATATTGATTCGGTACACCCACTTGGAACGGCTGACCGGAAGTATAGCGAACGAGACCGGTCAGGCTCCAGCCGCCAACGATTTGGTTCACAATCTCCCCTTTGTCGGCCAGCCAGCGCTTCCCCTTACCAAAAGGCAGTTGATACGCGACAAATCCCTTTAGTACGTGGGTTTGATCGTAGTTGGTCAACGCATGCGCCGCCACACCCACGTTGGAGAAATCCTGAATGGGCGTGTAAAAGCCATTGTTCTCCTGCTGTGCCGAGAAGGTATCTCCTTCGGTTCGGGAAAGTACGTAGCTCATGTCCATGGTCAAGCCACTGCCCGTGCGCTTCACGACATCCACTATCATCGAATCGTAGTAACTCTGTCCCCGGGGCAGCCCTACATACAACAGGTTGGGGAAGAACCAAAAATTCGATTCCGCCTGCGCTAGCTGGGGATAGGGCGCGATCGCCGAAAGAACAGGTCCGCAAAAACCGCTGTAGGGGTATTTGACGCCATACGTGGCCGCATCCGCCGGACTGCAAACGTAGTTACTGAAACCGTTGAGGGTCGGGTACTGTTGGGCCAACCGCAAGAAAGTTGAGGTGGGGCCTTCGTTATAGGCCAATGCGGTATCCGTCAACCGATGGCCGCGATTGCCTACATAGGAGGCCTCCACCCTCATGGTGGGCGTCAATTCGTACTGAACTCCAAAATTGAAGGCGTCGCTGTAACCAACGCGAAGGGCGTGGGGATCGACAGTCGTGACAGGAAACAGGAATTGAGGATCGACATTCTTGTTACCGGGCTGGAAAACTCCCGGATAGCCTGCGTCCCAGTTAAACGGACTCTTCACTTGATTGATGCCCTTAAAGCCAGGTGCAAACCCATTGGGGACGCCGTCGAAGTACGGCACGCCCGGCGGGTTGTAGATCATACCGAAAGAACCGCGGAACACCACTTTTTTCCAGGGCGAATAGGCAATGCCGATCTGAGGCGCGAAGTTTGTTGCGTATTCGTTTTTTTCGAAGCTATCGCCGCCGTTCTTGGCGAAAACGAGGGTACCAGGGATGCCGAGAGTGGGATCAATGGCGTTCTGATCAAAATTTGCCCAATGGCCGTACTTCTCGTGGAAGCGGAAATTGTAGGTCCAGCGAAGGCCCAGGCTGAGCGTGAGGTTCGGTCTTATCTTATAGCTATCCTGGCCAAAAAGGGACATTCCCTTTTGCCGTCCGTACAGGTCGAAAGGCGTGGTTTCGCTGGCTGTACTGACGTCCCCGAGAAGAAAGCTGGCAAAAGCGAATCCAACCTGGTTGCCATAGGGCTGGCTTGGCGCGCCGGTGGTATCGTTTGTGAAGTTGAAGGAAAGCGCGCCGGATCCGCTGTGACTATTGATCTCCTGCGCGCGGAAGTCGCCGCCAAAGGTGAAGCTATGCCGTCCCTTCGTCCAAGTCACAGTATCACCGACGATAGTCGCGGCACCGACAAAGTTTCCTTGAAAGTTGTTACCGATAAAGGTCTCAGTGTGTCCATTCACCTTGCCGCCCCCGGCATCGGAGAACCCGATCAGAGGGAAGTTGGAGGCGCCGGTGCTCCCGAAGCCGAGCTGCGAATTCCAATTTCCCGCGGCGGCAGGCTCGTTGCCATTCCAATACCAGTTATAAGTCAAGTTCAGCACGTTCAGGACGTTAGACGAAAACGTATGCGATTCACTTGCGCGAAATTCGTGCGAAGGGACAAACTGCAGACGCGCGGCAGAGAGCGGACCTCCGTCGGTGGTTCCTGCCTCCCAAATGCCGCCGCTATCCACCAGTGTTCGGGGCTTGTGGTTATAAATCCATGAGCCTGATAGATGGTCTCTCGCGCTCAAAACATGGTCCAACTTGACGACAGCTTCGTTCGGGGTTTGAAACGGTGAATTACTCAGGGGCAGCCGGTTGTTGGCATCGATATTGGAGCCCACGGGAGCATATGACTTCCGGTAAATGGCGTCAATTTTCTGCGACGTACTGCTCATGCGCGTTGAGTCGATCACATTACCAGTAAACTGGTTGCCCGTCAGTGGGTCGAAAATCATTCCCGCTTGGAGGGCAATAGTCTGGCCGGCATTGTTCTGCACGTTGATCGGAGTACCCCCGTTGGAGCAGGCCTGAATACTGCCATCAGTCTGAGTACAAAGCGTGGATCCCAGCAAGGCACCGAAATTCCCGGCGAGGAAGTCGGTGGTAGGCACAGACTGAGTAGGCCCGCTCAACCTTTGATCGACCTGGGTATAGCGCTCGAATGTACCGAAGAAGAACGTCTTATTCTTGAAGATTGGACCACCCAGGCTGGCTCCGTAGTCCCAGGCTCGCTTCTTGGCCTTGGGCTGGCCTAGACTGTCATTCGTCCAGGTATTGGCGTCGAGGAATTCGTTGTGGCCAAAACCAAATAGCGAACCGTGAAACTTGTTGGTTCCCGACTTCAAGTTGAACGAGATGACTCCCCCAGCAGTGATGCTACTTTGAGCATCCAATCCGCTCGTTTGCGACTGCAATTCCTGAATCGCCTCCATACTCGGACCGGTTTCCAGGGAATCGCCCTGAATGCTCGAAGTGGCGGAAGTACCATCGATGGTATAGTCCTTCGTAAACCACTGTCCGCCATTGATGACGGCGCCGTAGGGACTGCTGATCGTCGAATATCCGGGGGTGAGAAAAACGGCAAACTCCTCGACAAATCGCCCACCGCCGAATACGGGCAGCGGGAGATCGGTTACCACTGCGCCTTGCATGTTGGTTCCGATCGAAGCCCGCTCTTGGTCCAGGACAGGAGCGTCTGCAGTGACCGTGATGGTATCCGTGACGGCGCCTACTTTGAGCTCCGCATTGATTTGCACAACCTGCGTAGATTCCAGCGTTATAGTCGGACGTCTTACGGTCTCGAATCCGTCCCTCTTGAATTCGACTGAATACTTCCCTGGGAAGAGATTCGGGATGACGTAAATGCCGTCCTGGTTCGAAGAGGTTTTCGCGGACACATTCGTGCCGGTGTTCGTGGCGGTTACTTCTACTCCCGAGACGAGCGCTCCGGTCGAATCGGTTACCGTGCCGGTAATTGAGGCGCGATTGGCCTGCGCCCACGCGCGTTGGTTCGATAGCGAGACCATCGCTGCCATGCTCATGACGAAGAGAGAAAGTAGCCAACCTAACCGGGGAATCTGACGCATAGCGCCTCCTGCGTTTGTGATTGGAGTAAACGTATACTCAAAAGCTGAAAAGCCCTTGCTAATAAACCTGAACCTGCTTAGGGACCGTCCGAAACGATAATCCGGTCTCGAGCAATTGTCAAGCCTCTTCGCGGGTGCGGCCTGTGATGGAAACCACCCGGGCCACGTCCGCGTAAACCTTTTCTAATACCTAGTATTCCACTTGGTACACATGCCCTTCGAGTTGGACGAGACTCTCCTCTGCCGACGAACACTCGATCGTTACCGGCGCTCCCGGCCTGAGCGCTCCGTGCTGGATCTCGCCTACGGCCCATGAGAGGCCGCTCCAGATTACCTTGTCGTAGTTAGTCTCTACGGGCAGCGTCTTGCCGTCCTGGGACGCGCTCAAAACGAAAAACTTCCCCATGTTCATCCCGGTCGGAGGCCCGCCTTTCCAACTGCGCATGACGGTTCCGTCTTTGGACGAGCGCTGTTGCATGATGATCCTCAGATTGCCGTTCTTTGGAGCGCTGACCGTCGCCGCGATTGCATTCTTCCCGTGTGGCGAGAACACCGCGTCGACCGGCTGAATCGAGCGCGGGATCACCACGTCCTCCTGTACGCCGAAGTCGTATTCCGGACGCGCGTATTTACCGAGACCTACGAGTGCCATCTGCCCCGGTCCCAGCTTGATTTTGTCGCCCGCCAGCACTGCCTGAAATCCCGCGTCCCGGAAAATCACGCGCCCATCTTTAACGGCATTCTGCTCTCGGGAAAGACGCGGCATCTGGATTTCTTCCACGCTCTGCGCCGGATTCACCACCGCATACACTTCGCCGCCGGCGTCGAGCGAACCGAAGCCATAGGGCTGCACTTCCCCCGGAATTCCTCCGAACGTTTTGGTGCGCCCCATCGACTGCAGGCGGAGATAGAGAGATTGCGCCTTCGCAAACCAGCGCGCGTCGTCATCGCTCAGAGACTCCAGATTGCCATGGACTGTGTTCACCCAGCCGCCGCGGGCCATCATCAAAATCAGCGCGCCTTTCCAGGCATGTGTCTTGCGGTAATAAATCGTGCCCGTGTTTCCCAGCATGAAACCGGTGG
>Ga0210403_10000728_pt1 | contig 33167 bp, 26 predicted proteins | sample IncBWC19MmetaG_FD_150863 | JGI IMG/M metagenome (GOLD analysis project Ga0210403, IMG submission 150863) | Forest soil microbial communities from Barre Woods Harvard Forest LTER site, Petersham, Massachusetts, United States - Inc-BW-C-19-M | ecosystem: Environmental > Terrestrial > Soil >...
GTTCGTCCTCCTGCGCGGGGATCTCGGGGGGGTACTGGACGAGTTGTTTGGCCAGGGCGAAGGTGAGGGCGGAGACCCGGTAGACGACGACGAAGGGATTGCCGATGACCGCAGCCTGGACGGTGGCGGTGCCGCTGGCAACGACGGAGGCGCGGCTGTGGCGCAGGGCCTCGCGGGCGTCGGGGACGAGGTGGAGGTAGGGCAGGGAGGTGGAGGGAGAGGCCTGGCCGGGCTCGAAGGTGATCCAGCCGGAGACGAACTCCTTCAGGCGGCGTAGGTCGATGGTGGAGGCGACGGGGAGGAGGAACTCGCAGTTGAGGGGGTGGAGGCGGGCCATCTCGACCATGGTGGGGAGGTTGGCGGTGAGCTCGCGCCAGCGGCTGCCGGGGAGCAGAGCGATCCAGGGCTTGGCGGGGTCGAGGTGGTGGCGGAGGGCGTAGTCGGCGCGGGAGATGGTGGGTCGGGGCAGGTAGGCGAGCGGGTGGCCGATGAACTCGGCGTCGACCTGGCGGGCGCGGTAGAAGTCGGCCTCGAAGGGGAAGATGACCAGCATGCGGGTGACGCGCTGCTGGACCCAGCGCAGACGGCGGCGCTTCCAGGCCCAGAGCTGCGGGCTGACCAGGTAGACGACGGGGATGCCGAGGCGCTTGCAATGGGCGGCGAGGCGGAGGTTGACGTCGGGGAAGTCAATGAGGATGGCGATGGAGGGGCGCTGGCGCTCGACACTCCTGAGGGCGCGGACGAGCTTGCGGTACTGCGCGTAGATGTAGGGGGCGTGGCGCAGGACCTCGGTGATGCCCATGTGGGCGACGTCTTCGGCGCGGACGACGCGGTCGAGGCCGGCGCGCTCCATCTCCAGGCCACCGAGGCCGAAGCAGCTGGCCTGGGGCAGCGCGGCTTTGAGGGTTTCGAGGAGCTGGGCGCCGTAGTGATCTCCGCTGGCCTCGCCGGCGGAGAGGAAGATGCGTGGACTTTGGCCTGGTTCGACTGCGCCGATGATGGTACCCCCTCCCCCTCCTACTAAAGTATCCAAAGTCTTCCAAAGAAAGCGGATAAGTCCAAATGAAGTCTAGACTAGTCTGGACTGAGTCCAGACTTTTAGGGGACTTTGGCGGCAACAAGAAAGCCCGGCGGTTGGCCGGGCTTCACGGAAGCCTCATTTATAGTAGCTCGCGTGTCAAGTTTTGCAGGTCGGGCAGAAGCGTGGAGCGGAGCGTGGCGGTGAGTCGAGCGAAGCGGTTTCAGGCGGTGCTGGAGCGGGGCGACCGGGCGCTGGGGTGGACGATTGCGCGGGTGCCGTTCGAGCCGGGGACGGTGTGGAAGGAGATGGTGCGGCTGCGGGTGCGGGGCGAGGTGAATGGGTTCGCGTTCCGGACGTCTTTGTTTCCTTACGCGGCGCGAGGGGCTGCCGATGGCGGCGGAGCGGGCGGCTTCTATCTGCTGGTGAACCGGGCGATGCAGGCGGGCGCGAGGGTGGAGCTGGGGGATACGGCGGAGTTTCGCCTGGAGCCGGACCTGGAGCCGCGGGAGGCGGAGCTGCCGGACGAGTTGGCGGTGCTGCTTGAGTCGGCTGAGAGTGATGCGCCGGGGCTGCGGGCGTGGTACGACGGCTTGAGCGAGTACACCCGGCGCGAGATCGGCAGGTGGGTGCTGGGGGTAAAGAGCGCGGAGGCCAGGATGCGGCGGGCGCAGCAGATGGCGGAGCGGCTGCTGGCGACGATGGAGGCGGAGGTGGAGCTGCCGCCGGTGATCGAGGCGGCGTTTCGGTTGCGCCCGAAGGCTCGGGCAGGGTGGGGGAGGATGACTGCGGCGCAGCGGCGCGGGGAGCTGTTCGCGGTGTTCTACTACCAGACGCCGGAGGCGCGGCAGCGGCGGGTGGAGAAGCTGGTGGAGATGGCGGAGGGACGATAGGCGAGGCCCGTTTCTGGATGGCCCGTCAGAACTAAGCCGCTGGCGCGGCAGCGTCGTCATCGTTGACGGGTCGGGAGGAAGTGGAAAGCTATGGCAAGCGTTCCTTCTACTGCGGTAAGCTGAGGCGGTCGTGTGGATCGCTGTTTCAGTGGGTTGGTCAGGTTTCTCGCTTCTATTCCAACTCTCTTGGATTCAGCTGCTTACAATTGAAAACCCATAGCATGCCGCGTCTGTCGCAAACGCCAGTCCCTTCCTTCTGACCGTCGGCCCCAGGCCGGCGCGGCCGCGATCTAGTCGGTGGCGGCAGCATCCAGCGTCGGCTAGCGAGGCGCATCGGCTACTGGGCGCCGACGATCATCATCGCCAACGGCTCGCCGACGCTATGGGCCCCCGCGCCGCCACGCAGCCCCGACACGTTCCGCAGCAGGTGTGATAAAGCGCGATTCGAAAGACGTCCGCGCATTTCGCGATACCCTCAGATCGTACGTCAGCAGCGAAATCCTCCCGCTCTACAAGGGGCGCTGCGTCTGGGTTTTTACATGGAAGTCGGCAAACTGGCGACAACAGGGCAAGTCACTCGCAGCGCCTTTCGGGAGAATGGCGCGTTGCTGGAGTCTCCTCATTTCACAGCGAAGACCAGTACCCGCGCACTCGTTGACCCATGCGGCGGCACGGCCACTAAATACTCTTTCAGTTCCGGCACCAATAAACCGGTCTTGCCCAGCGGGCCAGTGGGAATCTTTCCGATGGCCTGATAGTGGTCCGCGTCGATTTCCTTAAAGACGTTAACGAACCCTTCCCCGGCGGCCACGTAAACTCTTTGGCTTGCGGGATCGAATACCATGTCGTCGACTCCGGTAGAGATCGGAAGGTTTTCGAGCACCTTTCCGGTATCGGAATCCAGCACATTCATGTTTCCATCACGGCACGCGACGAAGAGTCGATGATTTTTTTCGTCCATCGCGACGGACACATTCACCTTACACGTGAGCGGCCAGACGGCGGCTATTGCCTGCTTCTGGCGATCGATCACGCCAATAGAATTCTTCTCAGTCATGTTCAGGAACAGTCTCGATCCTGACTTCTCGACGACCATGGCCTCCAGGCGATTGGAATCAATCTTGATTTGACCTACCTTCTCGCCCGTATCGGTGTTCACAATTTCCAGGAACGTGTGGTTCAGTTTCGCATCCAGGCCGCCGTCCGCAATGTACAGATTATGTGTCACGGGGTCATACCCGGTCGCATCCGAATCGGCCAGGAGCTTCACGGTCTTCAGCAGTTCGTACGTGGTTCCGTTGAAAATTTTCAAATCGCCGTTGGAACCGTCGGTCACGAAGATTCTGTCCATGTCGGCGCGGTATACCACCGAATGTCCGACGCCGATTCCCTTGATGCTGTGCACAAAATTGCCGGTGCGAATATCGTAGACTTCGATTGTCTTGTTATCTTCCGGGACGACGAAAAGGCGATTGTTTTTCAGGTCGGCTGTAAGGTGGTCGAAATGGTTCTGAACGCCGACCATGCGCGTCGTGGTCAGATTCTTGGCGAGTTGATCCGCCGAAACGTCGGGTTCGCCACTGCGAATATCCGTAAGCTCGATGGTCTTGACCAATTTCAGTGGCGGCGTATTCTCGGCAAATACGAAAGCTCGCGGCGCTGTCCACGCAGCGATAGCGAGTGTGGCAACCCAGAAGAAATACCGTTGGTACGAACGCATCAATCCCACCCACACACCCTTCAAAACCCGACAGATTAGCCGTGCGGCAATTCCGAAGCGCGTCTCCGAAAGAGCCCCACAATTCACCGATGATAGCACCGCTTGCGGGACACGAACCTGACTCGCTCCGACCATGACGAAGGTTCCGCCGGGCCGCAGTGCGCGTCTATGAGCAAAGATCGAATGGTGCGCGTTTGCTGCGAGAGTCAGATCGTAACGCCGCTCGTCAGTCGGCGGAACTCGAAGAGCATACTCAGTCTCCAGCGCAGAATCATGCCAAAGGCCAGCACGAAGAACAGCCCCGCTGTCTGCTGGATGGACATCAGCGTGTCGAGATAGCTGTGGGCGAGGATGCGGACGATCCCGAGGCCAATCATCACGACAAAGAAGCTGGCGGAGCGATGCATCATGACGGTCTCGCCGTGGAGAGCCAGGCGGGAGGTGCGCACCAGAGGATAGGCGAGTATGAGCGCGCCCAGGAGGAACGCTCCGGCCGCCCACGCCCAGGGAACCCGGAAAGCCGGCACGAAAAACATGCTGAACCCTGTTGCCATGCCCAGGGGAGGAATCACAATCTTCCGGATCGTCACTGCCGTGCGCCCCTCGCGAATGCGCCACGCCAGGACTACAAGAAAGCCTAAGGTGGCGCTTGCCACCGACATCGCTCGAAGAGAAACCATCTTAAGAATGCTACCCTAGCGCACTCCCATCCCCAACCTGCCGCTAGTTCGACTTCGCAGGAGATGGTCTCGCAACTCTGCTCTCGGTGTTCTCCGGATGTCGGTGGGACGCGGGCACGGTCGAGCTTCACCTGCTCCATGGACGATGCGGTTGCAGACATATCGACTAAGCGACAAGGGCACTTGCCTCGGCAGATGCGCTCGCTGAGCTCAAGTTTTCTAACGCTTTTCACATGGGTGCGGGAGGTGCGTGGGGCAGTTTCGCGGAATTGTCTGGCTGGTATACTTCCTGCGAAAAACGAAGGCGGTGCAGATTATGTCGTCGAAGACGTGGCCTGACGTGCTGGTTCGAGCCGCGAGATTGGAGGACTGCTCCGTATGCGGACGGATTTGCTACGACGCCTTCTCCGCGATCAACGCGACGCACGGTTTCCCTTGCGATTTTCCTGGACCGGAGGCGAGTACCGGCTTGCTTGCGATGATGTTTTCCAGCCCCGGCTTCTATTGCGTGGTTGCGGAGAGCGATGGGCGGATCGTGGGTAGCAACGTTCTTGATGAGCGGTCGGTGATTCGAGGGGTCGGCCCGATCACCATCGACCCAGGCGCACAGAACCTCGGGATTGGGCGCCGGCTCATGCAGGCCGTGATGGATCGCGCGCGTGAGCGGGGCGCTGCCGGAGTGCGGCTGGTGCAAGCGGCCTTTCACAATCGCTCGCTCTCTCTCTACTCCTCGCTCGGCTTTGACCTCCGTGAGCCGCTTACCTGCATGCAGGGGCGAACGCTCGAACGGGCAATTCCCGGATGCATGGTGCGGCCAGCGCGACCTGCCGATGCGGATGCCTGCAATGCTCTATCTGGGCGGGTTCACGGATTCGATCGAGGCGCCGAGCTGGCGCAGGCGATCGAGCGGGGCACGGCGCGCGTGGTTGAGCGCGGCGGCCGCATCACCGGCTATACGACGAACCTTGCGTTCTTCGGCCATTCGACGGCGGAGACCAACGTGGATTTGCAAGCGCTCATTGCTTCGGCGGAGTCGTTCGGTGGGCCGGGAATTCTTGTGCCCTCCCGGAACAATGTTCTGTTCCGTTGGTGCTTGTCGAACGGTTTGCGCGTTGTTCAGCCAATGACACTGATGAGCACTGGACTTTATAACGATCCGGCTGGGGCGTGGCTGCCGTCGGTGCTCTTTTGACGTACCCAGCCTGCCGCTCGACCGATTCGCGTAAAGCTATCTCCTTCAAGGGAAAGCGGCTCTGCCGTGCGCGGAGGTAAATTCGGAGGTTATATATATAATATTTTGTAGCGATGCCTTTTGAGACTGTCCAGACACCAGAGTTAAGCAAGATTTTGATGACGCAAAGTGCTGAGGTGAGCGGGGTTCCTCCTCAACCACCGCAAGCACTCCAGGCAGTCCCGGTAGACGGTCCGATTACGATTGAGTACCAGCTGAGGCTGCGCTCGGGCATTCGTGGCCGGGAGCGGTGGCAGGTGGATGGCCTCAAGGGGAATAAGCGGCTGGCATCGACTCTGGCGATGGCACTCGAGGCTGAACCGGGGGTTGCGGAGGCCGTGGCCAATCCTCTGACCGGCTGTGTTTTGGTTCGCTATTCGCCTGAGCGAATTCAAGCTTCGGTGGAGACTTTGATTCGCCGTGCACTCGCGCTGGACCTCATCGTGATGCCAGAGGCTTTAGAGCCGGCGGCGTCGAAGCGCTATCTGCTCCCGGTGCGACTGGTCGCGGCCGAGCTGGGTTGCTCACTTTTCAAGATGCTGCTTCTGGGCGGCGCTTCGGCGCCGATCGGGAAACTCCTGTGGGTAGCTGGAGTCATCGTGGTACTCGGATTCGCTTTCGTTGGCTCCGGATCCTCTTTGGGCTGAGGCCATACGGCCTGATTCGTCGGTGGATCGTAATGGATGAGTCGCGCGGAGTTGAGGATGACGAGCATGGTGCTCAGATTATGCAGCACCGCGGCGATGATCGGATTGATCCTTCCCGCAGCAGCCAGGACCAGACCCATCGAGTTGACCCCCACGGCCAAGCCATAGTTCTGGCGGATCGCCCGGATCGTGCGCTGGCTAATCTGCACTACGTCGGCAATATGCCGCAGGTCGTCTGAGGCCAGTGCGACGTCGGCGGTCTCAATTGCCACATCGGAGCCCGAGGCTCCCATCGCAATTCCGACATCAGCGATGGCCAACGCGGCCGCGTCGTTGATGCCATCGCCGACCATGGCGACGCGCCGCCCAGCCTTACGGAGGGCTTGAACCGCCTCGAATTTATCCTCCGGTAGAAGCTGAGCGCGCCAATCCTTCATCCCTACGGAGGAGGAGACGTGAAGGGCCGCATCGTCGCCATCGCCGGTGAGCATGATGAAGTCGCTGATGCCCGCATGCCTCAACCTGTCGAGGGCGCAGACGACCTCCGGGCGAACTCGCACGGAGATGCCGACTGCGCCGATAAGACACTGTTGGTGGGCGACGTAGATGACGGTTTCGCCCTTGCGGATTCTCGATTTGACCAAATCCTCGTCTTTGGCTGCTACGGGCACCTTGAACTCTTCGAGCAGGCGGCGACCGCCGACCAGGACTTCATGCTCTCCCCATGCAGAGCGGACGCCACGTCCTGCCAGCAGTTCAAACTCGCTCTCCTGGTGATGGCGGGACGGGCGGCGTCCAGAGTGGTTCATGATGGCAAGGGCCAGGGGATGTTGCGAGCCGACCTCGGCGCGTGCCGCGAGACCGAGCACCCGCTCCTCGCTGTAGCCGTTGGCGCAGGAGATGACCTGGGTGACGCTGGGCTGGCTATCGGTGAGTGTTCCGGTCTTGTCGAAGACGATGGTGTCGAGGTTCGCCATGGCCTCAAGGTGAGTGCCGCCTTTGACCAGGATGCCGCGACGCGCGCTGTTTCCAATGGAAGCACTGACCGCTGTTGGAGTAGCCAGTCCTGCCGCACAGGGACAGGCGACGAGAAGCATCGTAAGCGCCCGGCGTGGATCGCGAGTTGCGATAAGGACCAGCGCGGCTGAGATGAACGATGCGGGAACCACCGTCTTAGCGAATCGATCACCGACCTTCTGAATCTCGGGTCGGAGCGCTTGCGCCCGTTCCACGCGCTCGATCATCTTGCCAACTACAGTGTCCGTTCCTGTCCCGGTCACACGAACTCGGATTGTTCCCGCCAGCAGGACGGTGCCGGCGTAGATCGCATCGCCTTTTTGGCGAACCACGGGCATGCTTTCGCCGGTGATGGGTGCTTCATTCACCACGGCGTCGCCCGACTCGATCACACCATCGATCGGGATTCGGCGGCCGGCGCGCACCATGACGCTCGCCCCAGGTTGAACCTGCCTGATGGGAACCATCACCTCCACGTCCCCCACTATGATCCAGATATCTTCGTCGTCGGTGGAGAGCAAAGAGCGGATCGCCGCCCGCGTTCGGCGTAGCGTCACCATCTCCAGGTATTCGCCGAGATTCAAGAGCCACAGAACGGTGAGCGCGGTGACGTTCTCGCGCAGGGCCATGCTGGAAAGGGTTGCTACTCCAATCAAGGTTCCGGTTGTGATTCCGCTTTGTCCAACAAGCGCGCGATAGAAGGCACGCAGGAAGTCGTAGCCGGTGATGACGATCCCGAAGACCGATAAAACTTGTATGGGAGCTGCCAAGGGACCTGCCACAGAGGCGCCCCAGATCAGGCGACTGAACAAGATCAACGAGAGCTTGAAGCAGCCCAGGGCGAGCTTACGAACCAGGTTGCGAGCCTTGGCGTCGGGTTCGCCACGAAGTTCCAGGTAGGACGAGTTGCTGATTGGCCTTTGCGCCAGCGCTTTTCCGAGCAGCGATTGTATTTCGATGGGTTGCAGTGGATCCCACTGGACCAGAATTCGTCCGGTGCGAAAGTTCACATGGACGCGAAGCAGGCCCGGTTCCTTGCGGAGCATTCTTTCCACGCCAGCCGCTGTGCGGGGCCTGTTTTGAATGCCCGGCATATACCAGCGTTGCCGTCCAGGGACCTTCGACAGCAGACGCATCTGGGGAGTTGGAAGCGTAGTCCGTGGCATTAAGCTTCGGTCGCTCTCGGCTGATCTAACTCCGCGCGAGCTTCATCCACCAGTTTATGCGCCTCGGACAGTGCGGTCTCCCGGTAGGCGTTGAATCTGCGCTGGGCCACGATCCCGCTTTTTACGAGATTGCGAAGCGCGGGCCGAACTTTTCCTTTGCCCGCACCTGCGGATACTCCACCGAGCGCCGCGCCGACGATTGCCAAGCCAATGATGTGATGCATAAGCCCTCACGTCTCCCGTTCTTCTGCTCTTTCCTCCGCTTCAACTTCCCGCTTCGCTCTTTCTCCTGCCTGCTCTTGATCGAGATCGGCTTCTGCTTCCGCTACGATGTCCTCGAACTGTTCCTTCAGGCCAGAACCGACCTGTCTGGCGTAGCGTCCGATCAGGATTCCGCCCTTGACGGTGCTACGCATGGCGGGCCGCAACAGCGGCGCTGCGAGCGCGAGTGCGACTCCGGAGGCACCCCCCACTAAGTAGGCGCGCCACCGCCCTGACCGATTGGCGCTCGGCCTCGCTGAGGCGTCCTGCCGTTGGAGTTGCGCGCTGACCCGCTCTGCGACCTGCGTTAGTTGCGCTTCGCTTATTCTTTTGCTTTTTGCCCCCACTATGTGCCTCCCCCTCCAAACGCTTCGCCGTACGCTTCTTTTTGAAAGACTTCAGTAGCGTTCGCTATCGCCGAGCATCTAACGCGCCATACTGGTCATCATGAAATCGACGTGGCGTAGAGATGATCCTTGGCCGTTCGTGACAGGGGAGGCGCCGGGGGATGGTGCACGCGGTGAATCCCATCGGGAGCCGCCTGAATTTAGGCTTATTTATACTCTCGTCATGATTCGCGCTGCAAGCCTGCTAAAGGCGACAGACGACATCCGTCCACGCGTGGCCCTCCTTGTATTGAGAGTGAAATCGATGTACCCAGCTCTGAGATCGGGACGAGCGGGAATCGACGCAAAATCATGGGTTTCGGTCTTTTCTTCGTGGGAGATACTGTTCCATGTAGAATGGCGGACCTATGACTGCTGCAGCTTTGTCCGCCCATAAACCCGATCCCGCGATCATCTTCGACACCCTGAACGCCTATCAGCGACCGGCAGCCTTGAAGGCGGCGATTGAACTTGACCTGTTCAGCGCAATTGCTCGTGGAAGCCGCAGCGCGGATGCGATCGCTCAGGCGGTCAGCGCATCGACTCGCGGGGTTCGCATTCTATGCGACTACCTGGTGATCAGCGGCTTTCTTGCAAAGGGCAACGACGGATACTCTTTGACCGCGGATTCGGCGATGTTTCTGGACCGGAGTTCGCCTGCTTATCTTGGCTCCGCCGCGCGCTTTCTTCTTGATCCCCGGCTGCTCAGTCCGTTTCTCAACCTGGGCGATGTGGTGCGGACGGGAAGGACGACGCTTCCAGAGGAAGGAACGGTCAGCCGCAATAATCCCATCTGGGTCGAGTTCGCGAAACAGATGGCACCGATGATCTTCCCGGCGGCCTCGGAGACGGCGGATCTGGTGGCGGGCGACGGGGAGATGCGGGTGCTGGACATCGCAGCCGGACATGGACTGTTCGGCATCATGATCGCCCAGCGTAATCCGATGGCGCAGATCACGGCGCTCGATTGGCCCAACGTGGTTGCCGTGGCGACCGAGAACGCAGCGAAGTTCGGTGTGGCCGAGCGTCATACTGCACTGCCGGGAGACGCGTTCGAGACGGAGTTTGGCGGACCATACGATCTGATCCTGGTCACGAACTTTTTTCATCACTTTGACGTGGCCACCTGCGAGCGGCTGATGCGCAAGGTGCGCGCGTCGCTGACTTGTGGGGGGCGCTGCGTCACGCTCGACTTCGTGCCGAATGACGACAGGGTGTCGCCGCCGGTCGCAGCGGGATTTGCCATGATGATGCTGGGGACGACAGCGGCAGGGGATGCGTACACATTTGCCGAATACGAGAAGATGTTTCGGAACGCCGGATATGTGACTTCGGAGTTACACACGCTCAAAACAGCGCCGCAGACGCTCATCGTAAGCAGGGAGTAGGGCGCAGGCAAGAAGGCTCTGGCCGCAGCGTGTTTACGCCATCGCTCTAGACTCCCGGTTCTTCATACGCAGCCAGGACTGGCATCTTCTGCAATGTGCCGTAGCGAGCAAGAGTCGCGCCCAGTACGAGCACTCCGGCGGAAAATACAGCGTTGCGACCGAGGTCGATGTGCAACATGAGGTTGGTCGCTCCTAAAGAGAGCCAGGGAATGAGGTCGGCGAAGAGGCTCAGCACAACAACGTTGCCCTGACGCATGCCAAGATCCCACGCGCTGTACGCAAGGAACAACAGGAAGCAATACGCGACAAGAAGAAGCGCGGACAGGGGAGTGAGACGCGTCCATGTGGCCATGCCGGGTAAGAAGGAGATCGGCAGTGCCAGGCCAAGGGTGGCTTGGAATATGGGAAGGACAGTCGAGCCGCCGGTCGCATCGCCCGCGCGCCGCGACAAGGCCGAATACATGCCCCACGAGCCTGCGCCGATCAGGACGACGAGATAGGCGAGACAGTCAGCCCGGCGGGAAAAGAGGTCCAACGTGATCCCGGAGGAGCCGATGATCTCCGGCAGCATGCTGGAGACGACGATCAGCGATCCGAGCAGGAAGGCCCACCAGCGGGTGATCCTCACGGCTGCAAGCAGGACGGAGCAGAGGATGATCGCCGTGGGCCATAGGTAATTGATCAGAATGAGGAAGGGCATATGCCGCTTCTGCACGGTGTAGATTCCTGCAACGAGCAGTCCTTCGTGCAGCACGAAGAAGAGCCATCGCGCGTAGAAATAGGGATTGCGAAAGATCGTCTCTTCAAGCAGGGGACGGCGTCGCAGCGAATGATTGAGGACGCCGAAACCGGCCATCGCTGCATAGGTGAATCCCATGAAGGCCAGCAGGCCTATCTTGTCTTCGACCACCTTCACGATCGGTAGAGCGCTTCCCCAGACGAGAACGGAGCATGCCGCGGCAAGGGTAGGGTTCACGGAAAACTTTTTCGCCATTCCTTTTATTGGAACCCGCTCTTGTGATCGGAGCAAGCCTCTGGTTGGCACAGCGGCGGGTCTGCGGGCGCAGGCGGGGAGTTTTAGGGGATGGGGGTTCCCTGGTGGAAGTGCATCTGCCAGCTCTGGTCGCGGTGGATCCAGATGGAGCTGCGCAGGGCTTGGGTGGTCTCGCCCGTGGCTTGGTCCTGGCGCGTGGATACGTAGGTGGCGAGTACGACGTTTGGAGCAAGAAGTTGGGTGGCGAAGTCGCTCAGGGATAGGGTGGATGAGCTGGAAGGTTCGCTTTGCAGATGGGCGATGATGTCGGCTTTGCTGTAGGCGCGGCCGGAGCTGCCGAACTCGCGGAGGTCGTCGGCGAGCAGGGAAGCGAGCTGCGCGGGGTCCTTGCGGACGGCGGGGTCGAGGAGGTTCTCTTCAAGCTGCTGCAGGCGCGTGGTCCATGTCGCCGGGGTGAGGCCGGTTGGGGTTGCGAGCAGGGTGCGGACTTGATCGAGTTGAAGGCCTCGGTCGCGCAACAGGCGGGCCGCCCAGCAGTCCTCCTCGCAGAGAATGCCGAGCAGCAGGTGTTCGGTGTCGATATGCGAGTGGGCGAGGCGGGCGCTCTCCGCTGCGCTGGAGTTGAGGATGTGCTGGCACTCCTCGCTGAGTGGGACATCGATGCTGACCGGGGTCGGCTCCCGAAGCGGAGTGGATTGGGTGATGACCGCGCGAATCTCCGCCGCGGCAATGATGCGATCGAGGAAGCGATCGAGAAGGCCGTCTCCTTCGCGCAGCAGGCCGAGCAGGAGATGCTCGCTTTCGATGGCGGGACTGCCGAAGGCACTGCACTCATAGCGGGCAAAGAAGATGACGCGACGGGCTTTTTCGGTGTAGTTGTCGAGCATGCAGCTTCCTCGGTCTTGTTGCTTCAATGTACTCCGGCTGCAGGCGATCCGGATCACGTTTGGTTTTCGCTTGAGTCGCCCGCATTGTGGTCTGCGAAAAGATCAGAAGAGCTGAATTCATTCAGTGCTATAGTTGCTTCCCTGTTCGCGCCGTGCGGAAGATGGGGTGGGAAGGAGGGTGCCGGCATGCTGGGCAACCGGAGTTGGGAGAGTTGGATCGCGCAGTACTCGGAGAGCCATCAGCATCCGCTGAATCGGCTGACGCATACGTTCGGGATTCCGATGATCATGGTCTCTCTGCCGATGATGCTGGTGGGAATCCTCTGGCGTCCAGCTCTTTGGTTCGGGATGGGCCTGTTTGGTGTGGGGTGGGCCTTGCAGTTTCTGGGGCATGCTATCGAAGGAAAGCTGCCGGAGTTTTTGAGCGATTGGCGATTTCTGCTGGTCGGGTCGCGGTGGTGGGCGGCGAAGGTGCGGGGGAAGATCTAGAGAGGTCGAGCGTAATCTTGCGTTGCGCGGGGAGCCTTTCGCGGAGTCCCTCGAGATTGGAGAGGCAGCGATGAGCACAGTTCTGGATGAGGTTCTGGCAGCGAATGCACGGTATGTGGCTTCGTTTGGGGAGAAGGGCAGCCTGGCGTTGCCGCCGGCGCGAGGGTTTGCGGTGCTGACGTGCATGGACGCGCGGCTGGACCCGGCGAAGTATGCGGGGCTGGCGGAGGGCGATGCGCATGTGATCCGCAATGCGGGCGGGAGGGCGAGCGACGATGCGATCCGGTCGCTGGTGATCAGCTACAAGCTGCTGGGGACGCGGGAGTTCTTCGTGATCCATCACACCGAGTGTGGGATGGAGTTCTTTACGAATGAGGTGATGCGCAGTCTGTTGGCGAACAGTCTGGAGACGGCGGAGCTCACGGGCGCAGGGTTTCGCGACGTGGGCAAGGGACCGGGGTCGCGGGCGGGGGAGTTTGTAGAGTGGCTGACGATTGCGGACCGGGGGCAGGCGGTGATCGACGACGTGCTGCGGATTCGCACGCACCCTCTGGTGCCGGGGTCGATTCCGATCTACGGGTATGTCTATGACGTGAAGACGGGGAGATTGATGGAGGTGGAGGGCGCGGCGGAGGCTGGAAGGGCCCGGTAGACAGGCCGAGGTGATCGGGAATGGGGGAACCACTGTTCGATCGGTCGCGTATTGCGATGCGTGAGCAGCGTACAGAGTGCCCACGCGGCGGGAGGTGGAGACGTCGGAACGGAGCCTGGGAGAGAGCTGGATGGGGAGTAGGAGCGGCGCACCGGTCAGGCGCGCGGCGCTTCCTTGGTGGGTGAGCACGGTCGCTGTGGTGGGCGCTCTTTTGATGGGGTTGGGCGGGATCATCGCCCTGGTGAAGCCGGCGATGCTGGTGTCACCGCAGGATTAGATCAATGGAGCGGTTCGGATCTATGCGGGTTATATGGCTGCGCGCAACCTGGCGCTGGCGGGGGCGCTGGTCGGGCTGCTGGGCGCCGGTGCACGGCGGCCGCTTGCTCTCTGCATGATGGTCGTCGGGTTCGTGCAGTTGGTGGATGCTTGTCTGGATGCTGTGGAGGGGCGATGGGCAGTGCTGCCCGGGGTGCTCTTGCTGGGGGTGCTGTACCTGGCGGCTGCGGGCGGGTTGGCGGCGCTCCGTTCTGGAGATTGGCGGCTTGGCGGTAAGGGACTTGGGGCGGGAAGGAGAGCGGTCTCGCTGCGCGAGAGGCCCACGCATCGCATAAAACAAAAGCGCGATACATGGGGCACCCGCTGTTCGACGGGAACCTTGGTCCCTTTTTGGGTGGAAGCCCATGTCTCGAAGGCGAGACATGGGGCACCCGGGCTGGTGGTCCGGGTGTCCAGATCTATCGTGCGGCGGAGGCGAGTGGGGCGCGGGCGGTGGGGAGCTCCTGGTCGCGGTACTGGAGCTGGTAGAGCTTGTAGTAGAGGCCGCGTTCGACGAGCAGTTGCTGGTGGGTGCCGCGTTCGCGCAGGGTGCCTTTGTGCATGACCAGGATGGTGTCGGCGGACTGAATCGTCGACAGGCGGTGGGCGATCAGGACGCTGGTGCGGCCGGTGATCATGCGGGCCAGGGCCAGGCGGACGCGCTGCTCGGTGTCGGTGTCGACCGAGCTGGTGGCCTCGTCGAGGATGAGGATGCCGGGGGCGTGGGCGAGCGCGCGGGCGAAGCTGATGAGCTGCTTCTGGCCGGTGGAGAGGGTGGCGCCGCGCTCCTTGACCGGCTCCTCGAAGCCGTTGGGCAGGGTGCGGATGAAGTCGCCGACGTTGACCTCGTCGGCGGCGTTTTCGATGGCTTCGTTGGTAATCCAGCCAGTCCCGAGGCGGATGTTGTCGCTGATGGTGCCGGTGAAGAGGAAGGGATCCTGTAAGACGACGCCGAAGCGCTGGCGCAGGGCTCGGAGGTCCTGATCGCGGACATCGACGCCGTCGACCAGGATCTGGCCGATCTGGACGTCGTAGAAGCGCATCATGAGGGCGGTGATGGTGGTCTTGCCGGCGCCGGTGTGGCCGACGATGGCGGCGGTCTCTCCGGGCTCGATGGTGAAGCTGACACCGCGCAGGATCCATTCGATGTCGTGATCCCAGGGGAGGGAGTCGGTCGGGTGGAGATTTTCGTTCCCATCCTTGTCGCGGTGGGGCAGCGACAAGGATGGGGCACCCGTCATCTTCGCGAGGTGGGCCTTTTGTTCTTCGGTGAGGGGCTGGTAGGTGAACCAGACGTTCTTGAACTCGATGCGGCCGGAGCCGTCGCCCGGCGTGGGGTGGGCGGGGGAGAGGATCTCGGGCTCGGAGTCGAGTAGTTTGAAGACGCGTTCGCTGGCGGCCATGGCGGCCTGCAGGATGTTGTACTTCTCGCTGAGGTCCTGGATGGGGCGGAAGAAGCGCTGGGCGTACTGCATGAAGGCGATCAGGATGCCCAGGGTGACGGTGCCGTGCAGGACGCTGAAGCCGCCGCGCCAGATGACCAGCGCGATGGCGGAGGAGCTGAGCAGTTCGACCGCCGGGTAGTACCAGGCGTAGGCGAAGATGGCGTCGGTCCAGGCGGCCATGTGGGAGCGGTTGACCTGCTCGAACTCGTCGAAGGCGCGGCGCTCGCGGTTGAAGAGCTGGACGACGGCCATGCCGCTGACGTGCTCCTGAGTGAAGGCATTGATCTTGGCGACGTTGGCGCGGATGCGGCGGTAGCTGTCGCGGACCAGCTTGCGGAAGATCTTGGTGAGAAAGAGGATGGCCGGGATGACGGCGAGGGTGAGCAGGGCCAGCAGCCAGCTCATGCGGAGCATGATGAGAACGATGAAGGTGAGGACGAAGACGTCCTCGAAGATGGCGAGCACGCCCGAGGTGAACATCTCGTTGAGGGCGTCGACGTCGGAGGTGACGCGGGTGACGAGGCGGCCTACGGGGTTGCGGTCGAAGAAGGAGGGGCTCATGCGCTGCAGGTGGCGGAAGATCTGGCTGCGGAGATCGAACATGATCTTCTGGCCGGTCCACTGCATGAGGTAGGTCTGGAGGAACTCGAGCGCGTAGCTGAGCGAGAGCGCGCCGAGGTAGATGGCGGCCAGCTCGCTGATGCCGGTCATGGGCTGGTGGCTGAGGTGGCGCGCGAGCCAGGAGAGCTTGGCCGGCGGGGTGTCGGCCATGTAGGTATCGACCGCGACCTTGGTGAGGTAGGGGCCGAGCACGTCGCTGCCGGCCTTGAGCACGGTGGCGAGCGCGGAGATGGCGGTCTGCAGCTTGTAGGGGCGTAGGTAGCCGAGTAGGCGGCGCATCAGGCGGCCGTCGTAGGCTTTGCCGACGACGTCGTCGTCGTGCTGCGGCGCGGCGGGCTGTTTTTTCTGCTTCGCGTTCTTCTCGTTCGTCTCGGGGCCGGGCTGGCTCGGCTTGGCGGCTTTATCGGGCATGTTATGTCCTTATTCTAGATGCTTGGGGAGGGCTGCGGATTCCAATCTGGTCCTGGCCTGATGGGGCGGGGTGGGGCGTGAAAGAATTGTGGGTGAGGGATTTGGGTTGATGGAGCAGTCGCTTGGGGTCTACATCTCGGTGCCGTTCTGCCGGGCGAAGTGCACGTTCTGCAACTTCGCCTCGGGGGCGTTCGCGCTGGAGCGGCTGGATGGGTATGTGGAGCGGTTGTGTGAGGAGATTCGTGCGGCGCGCGGCTACGCGGCTGGGTTGGGCGCGCGGGCGCCGGAGGTGGTCGACAGCGTGTACTTCGGCGGGGGAACGCCGAGCCTGTTGACGGCGGCGCAGCTGGAGCGGATCTTCGGCGCGCTGCGGGGGGAGTTTACCGTGACGCCCGACGCGGAGCTTACGCCCGCGTGCGCTCCCGGGCAGATGGCCGAGGCGACGCTTGAGGCGGGGATGCGGCTGGGGATGAATCGGGTGAGCTTCGGGGTGCAGTCGTTTGTGGATGCGGAGACGGCGGCGGTGGGGCGGCTGCATACGGCGGCGATGTGCGTGGAGGAGATCGGGCGGATGCGGTCGGCGGGGCTCAAGGAGATCAGCGTGGACCTGATTGCCGGGCTGCCGCGGCAGACTCGGGCGAGCTGGGAGCGGTCGCTCGAGCGGGTGCTTGAGTCGGGGGTGCCGCACGCCAGCGTGTACATGCTGGAGGTGGATGAGGAGTCGCGGCTGGGCAAGGAGCTGATCGCGGGCGGACCACGCTATGGGGCGACAGCGGTACCGACCGATGAGGCGATGACGGAGTTCTACGCGCGGGCGGAGGTGGCGTTCGGGGCGGCGGGGCTCGCGCAGTACGAGATCTCGAACTTTGCGCGCGAGGGGCACGCCTCGCGGCACAACTTGAAGTACTGGCAGAGGGCGCCTTATTGGGGATTCGGGCTGGATGCGGCGTCGATGCTACGGCGCGGGCCGGGCGAGGGCGCGGTTCGGCTGGCGAATCCGGATGGGCTGGAGGCGTATCTGGATGGAGGCCAGCGCGAGGTGACGGAGGTGGACGAGGGTGCGGCCTTCGAGGAGGCGCTGTTTCTCGGGCTGCGGCTGAATGCTGGGGTTTCCCTTGACGGGCTGGAGGCGGAGTTTGGCCGGGCGCGGGTGGAGGGGGTGCTGCCGGCGATTGGGGAGATGGTAGCGGGCGGGACGCTTGACCGGGATGGCGTGCGGGTGCGGTTGACCGAGCGCGGGCGAATGGTCTCGAACGAGGTGTTTGCGGAGTTGCTGGGGAGTGAATGAGCGGTTTCCCCTCCCACCAATGTCGCGGTGAGGCTGCGCCATGGATGGGGCACCCGGCATTCGAAACAGGGAACGGTGAGAGCAAAGGCGCAATACAGGGGTCTCTCCACTGCAGCAGCGGGCGGTGAGATGACGTCTTTTATTTTATGTATGGTTGAAGAAGAGCCTTCAGATGAAAGAACCAAGCAGGTCCTCCCGCTTCGCGGAAGGATGACAGGACGTAAAAACAGAACATCAAGACAAAAGAACAAAACAGAAGGAGTGAGGGATTGAGCGAGTTGTCGAATGAATTGATCGATCTGCGGAGCGACACGGTGACGCGGCCTACGGCGGCGATGCGGGCGGCGATGGCGGCAGCCGAGGTGGGCGACGATGTGTACGGCGAGGATCCGACAGTGAACCGTCTGGAGCAGTGCGCGGCCGAGGTCTTCGGGCGTGAGGCCGCGATCTTCGTGCCGACCGGAACGATGGGCAATGTGATCGCGATGCGGTTACATACCCAGCACGGGCAGGAGGTCATCTGCGAGTCGCGGGCGCACGTGCTCGACTGGGAGATGGCGATGATGTCGGCGTTTGCCGGCTGCCAGGCTCGGACGGTGGCGGCCGAGCGCGGGATTCTGACCTGGGCGCACATCAAGCCGGCGATTGCGCCGAAGATCTACTACCGGGCGCAGACGGGTCTGATCTCGCTTGAGAACACGCACAATATGGCGGGCGGAACGGTGACCCCGCTGGCGGTGTTCGAGGAGATCTGGGCGGGCGCGAAGGAGGCCGGGCTGCCGGTGCATCTGGATGGGGCGCGGGTGTTCAACGCGGCGCAGGCGCTGGGGATTTCGGTGAAGGAGTTGACGCGCGGCTTCGATACGGTGATGTTCTGTCTTTCGAAGGCGCTGGGAGCGCCGGTGGGCTCGATGCTGGTGGGCAGCCGGGAGGCGATCGGCCGGGCGCGGAGCATTCGCAAGGCGCTGGGCGGCGGGATGCGGCAGGCGGGCGTGTTGGCGGCGGCCGGGCTGATCGCGCTCGAAGAGGGGCCGGGGCTGCTGGCCGAGGACCACCGCAACGCGCGGTTGCTGGCCGAGGCGGTTGCGGCCGAGCCAGAGTTCGAGATCGATCTCTCCGGCGTGCAGACCAACATCGTGATCTTCAAGCTGAAGCAGGGCGGCGACGCGGCGGCCTATACAGCGGCGCTGAAGGCGAAGGGGATTCTGGCGAGCGCGATCGGACCGCACGCGGTGAGGCTGGTGACGCATCGCGATGTCGACCGAGCGGCGTGTGAGCGGGCGGCGGGTGTGCTGCGCGAGGTGCTGCAGGCCGTGTAAGGGGAGCGCGCGATGTCCCGAAGGCGGGACATCGCGCGCCCGTTTGGTGCTGCGAGGCGGTCAGTGGGAAGACGTACGGACAGCGAGAAGATTGCGTTTCAGCAATGGGAGATCGTTGTGAATGGTCCGCCACACGACTTCGAGATCAACCCCGAAGTACCCGCGCGACAGCGCATTGCGCTTGTCGTAAGCCGAGCGGATCGGCAGTTCCGGGTGTGCCGCGACGAAGTCGGGAAAGTTTTTGTCGAGATTACTCGCCTCGCCAATGACCTCGAAGTTTCTGATGACCGCATCCTGGTCACGCGTGCTTTCCGAGAACTCAGCATACGTAAGGTTGGTGGTGTAGCTTTCGATCCGGTTCACAGCTTCTAGGATGTGGTTCAGAAGGTCGTCCAGCTGGAACGTGCGCATCCGAGCGCTCATACCGGTCGTGCCTCGGAGAGGACCTGATCCCGCAAGCGGGTATGTAGTGCCCGGGGCGTGAGGACGTCGACGGATACGCCCAGGAGCTGACGCAGTTGGTATCGAATCTCGCCAATATCGAAGATCGATGTCTCTGGGGTGGGGTCGACGAGCAGGTCGAGGTCGCTTTCTTCGGTGTCGTCCCCATGGAGGACCGACCCGAAGACACGAGGATTCCTGGCGTGCCGCGATGCCACGATTCGACGAATCTCTTCTCGATGCAGATGGAGGGCCTGTGACGGTCTCATGAAATCCTCCGGCTCAATGATTGTGGCTCACTTGCCTCCGCAGTGTACGATTCATCGTCTGTTTGCATTTGGGCCTGTGGAGTAAGCTAATCTGATCGCGGTGCACTGATGCGCCCCACAGCGCAGTACGAGAGGGCTACGAACTTGAGTCAGACCATCTTTGTGCTGGAAGATGACGCCGACATCTCCAGGCTTGTTCAGTATCACCTTGAGAGCGCAGGATTTACGGTGAAGCCATATCTGGCAATCAACCAGATTATGGGGGATGCGGAGCGGCAGCCGCCGGCGCTGTTCCTGTTGGACATCATGGTACCGGGCGGGGACGGGCTCGATCTATGCCGGAGGCTGCGGCAGAATCCGAACCTGAGTTCGGTGCCGATCATCTTCCTGACGGCACGGGCGGCGGAGAGCGATCGGGTGCACGGGTTGGAGCTGGGCGCGGACGACTACATTACCAAGCCGTTTGGGACGCGCGAGCTGGTGGCGCGGGTTAAGGCGGTGCTGCGGCGGTTCGAGCGGCCGACGGTGTCGACGCTGCTGAAGTTCGAGGCGATCGAGATCGACGCGAGCGCGATGCAGCTGCGGGTGAACGGCGAGCTGGTGACGACCACGGCGACCGAGTTCCGGCTGCTGGATTACCTGGCCCGGCATCCGGGGCGGGTGTTCAGCCGCGATCATCTTCTGGATGCGGTGTGGGGCGATGCCCGCTTTGTGACGCCGCGCTCGGTGGACGTCTATGTCCGCCGGATCCGGGAGAAGATCGAGGAGGATGCGGAGACGCCACGCTATCTGAAGACGATGCGTGGGGCCGGCTATCGCTTTGAGATTCCGAAGACGGCGTCGGCGGGGAACTAGAAGCAGGACAGGTTGGGGAAGGAAGAGATGGGCGTGCGTCGAGGTCTGTCGCAGCTGCTGGCGGTGTTTTTGGGGATGGTGGGGATTGCATCGGCGGTCGAGCTGATGACAATCCTGGTTCCCCGCGACCACTGGAGCGGCTGGGGCTGCGGGGTGTTTCTGGCGGCGCTGTTTGCCGGTCTGCTGCACTGGCGGCTGCAACGGGAGACGGTGAAGCTGGAGCTGGCGGTACGGATACTGCCCGAGTTGGCCGGGACGAAGGCGCTCCCGTCGCTCGATGAGCTTGAGGGCGTCGTGCATGTGCTGCAGGGCACGTCGCAGCGACTGCAGCAGGAGTTTGCCACCGCCAAGCAGTCGCGACTGCAGCTGGAGGCGTTGCTCGACAGCATGCAGGATGCGGTGGTCGCGGTGGATACGGCGGGGCGGATTCAGTGGACCAACCAGCGGTTACAGCGGCTGATTCCCGGCTTCGGTCCGGGAATATCGGTCAGCAGTCCGGTGCGTGTTGGGCATGCTCTGGTGCAGACCATTCGGGATCCGGAGGTTCTGGAGTGCGTGGGGGCGGCGCTGGAGCATGGTGTGGTGTGCGAGCGCCGGTCGACGACGCTGCTGCCGGGGCGGATCTTCGAGGTGAACGCCTCGCCGATGCCCTCTGGCGGTGCGGTGGCGGTGCTGCACGATATCACCCGGATCGAGGAGGTGGAGCGGACGCAGCGGGACTTCGTGGCCAATGTGTCGCATGAGCTGCGGACGCCGCTGACCTCGATCACCGGGTATGTGGAGACGCTGCTGGACCATGAGCGCTCGCTGAGCCCGACGGCGCGGGAGTTTCTCTCGACGATCTTGAAGAATGCGACGCGCATGAACCGGCTGACGGAGGATCTGCTGCTGATGGCGCGGGTGGAGTCGTCGGAGCAGGAGCTGCATCCGGCGGCGGTCGCGGCGGATGTTCTGGTGCGGGACGCGGTGAAGGCGATGGCGGGCATGGTGCAGGACACCGCGGCTGTAGTCGAGGTGGGAGAGGTGACCAGCCGGCAGGTGTTCGCCGATCAGGATGCGGTGATGCAGGTGCTGAGCAACCTGATCGAGAATGCGGTGAAGTACGGGAAGACGCGGGAGAATCCTCATGCCCGGGTGGTGGTGAGCGCGCGGTCGATCGCGGATCCGGGTCTCGGCGGGCAGGAGGCGGTGGAGTTCCGGGTGCGGGACTTCGGTCAGGGCATCGGATCCGAGCATCTGGGGCGGATCTTCGAGCGCTTCTACCGGGTGGACAAGGCGCGTTCGCGCGAGTCCGGGGGGACGGGCCTGGGACTGGCGATCGCTTTGCACATAGTGCAGGCGCAGGGTGGATCGATCCGGGCGGAGAGTGAACTGAATCGCGGAAGCACGTTTATTTTCAGTCTTCCGGTGGCAGAGTCGGCGGCTGCCTAAGGGGGCGGGGCGGCGATTCGCGGCTATTTCGCGGCGATGTAACCGTATCTTAACAATTGAGCGGCAGACTGGTTCAGTGTGCCCAGAATTCGGGCGCTCAAATTTTTCGAGGTGTTTACGTGAGACTCAACCTACTGGCAGCAGGGTTTCTGGCATTGACCGCAACGGCGGCAGTGGCCCAGAACATCAACGGAGCCGGCGCGACGTTTCCTAACCCGATCTATTCCCGGTGGTTTAGCGAGTATAGCCAGTTACACCCCGAGGTGAAGATCAACTACCAGCCGATCGGTTCGGGCGGTGGCATCCGCCAGGTCTCGGAGGGTACGGTGGACTTCGGCGCGACGGACGGTCCGATGAACGATCAGCAGATCGCCGAGTCGAAGGTGAAGACGGTTCACCTGCCCACGGTGCTGGGCGCTGTGGTTCCGGTGTACAACCTGAGCGGCGTGAACAAGGAGTTGAACTTCTCCGGCGAGGTGATCGCGGATATTTACCTGGGCAAGATCACGAAGTGGAACGATCCGCGGATCGCGAAGGAGAATCCTGGTGTGAATCTGCCGGGCAACTCGATCCTCCCGGTCTATCGTTCGGACGGAAGCGGCACGACGTACATCTTTACCGACTATTTGAGCAAGGTGAGCCCGGAGTGGCAGAGCCAGGTCGGCAAGAGCACGTCGGTGAAGTGGCCTACGGGCATTGGCCAGAAGGGCAATGAGGGTGTCGCCGGGATGGTTCGGCAGTCGCCCAACTCCTTTGGCTACGTGGAATTGATCTATGCGGTAACGAACAAGATGCAGTACGGCACGGTGCGCAACGCGGCGGGCAAGTTTGTGAAGGCCTCCACCGAGGGCGTAACGGCTGCTGCGGCGGCTGCGGTGAAGACGATGCCGGCGGACTACAGGGTATCGATCACCAACGCTGCGGGCGCGGACTCCTATCCGATCTCGAGCTTCACCTGGCTGCTGATCCCGACCCACTTCGCGGATCCCGCGAAGGGCAAGGCGATGCAGGGATTCCTGGAGTGGATGCTGGCCAAGGGAGAGGGCGAGGCTGCTGCAATGACCTATGCTCCGCTGCCGAAGCAGGTACAGGACAAGGAACGCGCAACCATTCGCCAGATCAAGTAAGCTTAAGTTCTGGCGCACGGGCTTCGTTGTCAGCCTGTGCGCCAGTTTTTATTTGTGGGTTCATGCTTCCTTATCGTGATGCGGCAGGCGGCGTGGGCTTTTCCAGGAACTAACTGTGAATTCGAGCCAAATGACCACTGATCCTGACTCCCGGCAACCCCTGCCGACTCCGCCGGCGGCCGCGGTGCCGTCTTCGCTGCCGGGTTCGTTTTCGTCCGCGGCTTCGCCTGCGTCTGTTCCGGTTCCGCTCGCGGTGCCGATGGCGACGGCTGCCTCCGGTCCCAGGCGCGAAGCAGATGATCCGGGTGAGATGGCGCCGTCGGCCATCCGGCAGTTTTTGCGGACGCGCGGCAGCGGGAAGATCGCCGATAACAGCTTCGCCGCGCTGATGCTGTTGTGCGCGTGCAGCATATTCGTCATTGTGCTGTTCATCCTTGTCATTCTGGTGCTGCGGTCGAAGCTGAGCCTGGCGCAGTTTGGCTTCAAGTTCTTTACCAGCCAGGCGTGGGACCCGGTGAGCGGCGACTTCGGCGCGCTCCCGTTCATCTACGGAACGCTGATGACCTCATTTCTCGCGCTGCTGATGGCGGTTCCACTGGCGCTGGGCGTGGCGGTGTTTCTGACGGAGCTGTGCCCGCGGGCGCTGCGCGCGCCGATCTCGTTTCTGACCGAGCTTCTGGCTGCGATTCCCAGCGTGGTGTACGGGCTGTGGGCGGTGTTCGTTCTGGTGCCGGTGATGCGTGACGTGCTGGGGCCCTTCCTGTACAAAGTGCTGGGCTGGACCGGGTTCTTCGAGGGCCCGAACTTCGGCGTCGGACTGCTGACGGCGAGCATCATTCTGGCGATCATGATCCTGCCGATCATCTCCTCGCTGACCCGTGACATTATGACGGCGGTGCCGAACAGCCAGCGGGAGGCGGTGCTGGCGCTGGGGGCGACGCGCTGGGAGATGATTCGCGTGGGTGTGCTGCGCAACTCGCGCATTGGAATTGTGGGTGCCGTGATGCTGGGTCTGGGCCGTGCGCTGGGCGAGACCATGGCGGTGACCATGGTGATCGGCAACCATCCGGACATCGCCAAGTCGCTGTTTGCTCCGGGCTATACGTTGGCCAGCGTGATTGCCAATGAGTTCTCCGAGGCGACCGGGGATGTGTATTTGAGCGCCCTGATCGAGATTGGCCTGGCGCTGTTCCTGGTCACGATTGTGGTGAACACCATAGCCCGGCTGCTGGTCTGGGCGGTGACGCGCGGCGCGCCGGCGAGGGTGGCCTGAGGATGAGTATGCAACCATCGAATCCGTCTCCCGAGTTGCGGGAGCCGACCAACTTCAATACCCAGAGCATGCGCCTGGATCAGCTGCGCCGCCAGGGAGTAAACCACCTGGTGACGGGGTTGGCGATCCTGAGCACGATCGTGGTGATCGTGCCGCTGGTGGCGATTCTGGGGTACCTGATCTTCAAGGGCGCAAGTTCGCTGAACCTGGCGTTCTTCACGCAGATCCCCAAGCCGGTGGGCGAGGAGGGGGGCGGCATGTCCAACTCCATCGTCGGCTCCGCGGTGATTCTCGCGCTGGCGAGCTTGATGGGGGTTCCCGTGGGCATCGCCGCCGGGGTGTACCTGGCGGAGTTCGGCCGGGGCAAGATGCTGGCCAATGCGGTGCGGTTTACGGCGGACGTGCTGAACGGCGTGCCGTCGATCGTGATGGGCATTGCGATCTACTCGCTGATCGTGATGCAGCAGAAGCATTTCTCGGCGTTTGCGGGCGGAGTCGCGCTGGCCATTATGATGGTGCCGACGATCACCCGCACCACCGAGGAGATGCTGGCGACGGTGCCGCACGCGATCCGCGAGGCGGCTCTGGGGCTGGGCGTTCCCAAGTGGCGGACGGCCATCTCGGTCAGCCTGCGGACGGCGTCCCCGGGGATCATCACCGGATGTATGCTGGCCTTCGCGCGCGTGGCCGGAGAGACGGCGCCGCTGCTGTTTACCGCCTTCGGCAACCAGTTCTGGAGCACTAGCTTGACGCAGCCGATCGCCGCGCTGCCGCTGCAGATTTATATTTACGCGACCGGACCCTATGACGAGTGGCATCGTCTGGCATGGGCCGGATCGCTGGTTCTGATCGTCATGATTATGGTCTCGGTTACACTCGTCCGCATCTTTGCCAACCGCGGCGTACTCAAGGGGGGAAGCTAGTGGGAGTTGGCATTCAAGTTGAACATCTCAATGCCTGGTACGGCACAACGCATACGCTGCAGGATATCGACCTGCATATTCCGGCCAACCATGCGACCGCTCTGATCGGTCCGTCGGGCTGCGGCAAGAGCACGTTCGTGCGCTGCCTGAACCGGATGCATGAGACCAACCCGATCGCGCGGGCGACCGGAACGGTGAAGATGGGCGAGCTCGACATCTACAAGGATGCCTCGCCGGTCGAGATCCGGCGGCGCATCGGGATGGTCTTCCAGCGGCCGAACCCGTTTCCCACGATGTCGATCTACGACAACGTGGCCAGCGGACTGAAACTGAATGGCTTCCGCAACCGGCGCATCCTGGACGATACGGTCGAGCGCTCGTTGAAGCAGGCGGCGTTGTGGGAAGAGGTCAAGGACGACCTGAAGAAGAAGTCCGGCGCCAGTCTTTCGGGCGGACAGCAGCAGCGTCTGTGCATTGCGCGAGCGCTCGCCGTGGACCCTGAGGTCCTGTTGATGGACGAGCCGGCCTCGGCGCTCGATCCGGTGTCGACCTCGAAGATCGAGGACTTGATCTTTCAGCTGAAGAGCCAGTACACCATTGTGATCGTGACGCATAATATGCAGCAGGCGGCGCGCGTGGCGGAGAACACCGGCTTCTTCCTGAACGGCAAGATGGTGGAGTTCGACTCCACTCATCGGATCTTCACCAACCCGCGCGACAAGCGGACGGAAGATTACATCACCGGGAGGTTTGGCTGATGCGGGTGAAGTTTCATCAGAGTCTCGACGATTTGAAGGAGAAGCTGCTGGTGATGGCCGGCATGGCCGAGCAGGCGATCCAGCGCTCGATCGAGGCCTATCGCACCCGCGACCTGAGCATCTGCGAGCTGGTCTTCCGCGCCGAGCCGTCGATCAACCGGCTGGAGCGGGAGATCGACCAGATGGCGCTCGACCTGCTGGCGATGGAGCAGCCGATGGCGATCGATCTGCGCTTCATCCTGTCGGTGATTCGCATCAACGCCGATCTCGAACGCGTGGGCGACCAGGCGGTGAATATCGCGGTGCGGGTGCGCGAGATGGGCGCGTTTGCCAATATCGAGCTGCCGGTGGATATTCCCAAGCTGGCTTCGCTGGCGTCGGCGATGGTGCGCAAGGCGCTGCAGGCGTTCATCGAGGCGGATGCGGACCTGGCGAAGTCGGTGCTGAAGATGGACGACCAGGTGGACGAGATGAACGATGCGGCCTTCTACGCTCTGAGTTCGCTGATCAAGGAGCGTCCTGAGCTGACGCCGCAGTCGCTGAACGCGTTGATCATCTCGCGCAACCTGGAACGGGTGGGCGACCATGCGACGAACATCGCCGAGGACGTGATCTTCTGGGTGCGCGGTGCGGATGTGCGGCACCATCTGGTGGACGGGGACGAGGCGTAGAAACTGTCGGTTCGCCTACGGCTCGCGTCCCTAGGCCTCAGGACCCGAGATTGACCTCGTTCTGTTCTTCGTCTCCTGCTTCAGGGCTGCTCGACAGTCGCTCCTGAGATCGAAGCACCTCGTCGCGGAGACGCCAGCTTGCTATGGCGTCGAAGGTCACCCAGAAGGTCTTGGGCGCGAAGAGCAAGAACAGGAACAGGCCGACGTACTGAGCGTGTGAAAGATTGAATCGGAAGATCGGCCAGTCGGCGAAGATCAGGATAAATGCAAGGTTGATTTTGTTGCGATTCGTCATTTTGACGAGCATGGATTCTCCCGAGGCAGTGAACGCAATTTCGCAATAGGTTCCCGAGTGGCCTCGCCCATGAGTCTGGACGGTTTGTAGTTGTCTTCATGGCACGGCGGTGATGCTAGCAGAGGGAAATGCAATCCCCGAAGAGTACGAATAGACGGACATGAGTAACGCTTGGTGAGATTCCCTGGATCGTGGTGGGGTCGGGGTTAGGAGCTATTCGGGGTTTTGCGAGCCGTCCGGAATCCACCAAATGAGTTGAGGCAGTAGAGGGTAGTAGAGCGCGAGGCGAAGCTCCTGAGTGGCCTCGGCGCCACTCTCGCTGAGGATGCGGGCGTAGGCTTCGAGCTGCGGGGCGTAGCGTTCGCGTTCGCTGCGGAGGAACTCGTCTCGATCCTGGCCTGCAGGGGTGGTGGTCTTGTAGTCGACGATCCAGAGGCAGTGGTCGCCGGGCGTGAGCGGCTCGGGGCCGGCGCGGAAGATGCGGTCCATGCGGATCTCGCTGCGGCTCTCCGGGATGCCGTGGCCGGGCTGCAGCTTCCAGGCGGTGAGGGCGTACTCGCTGGCGGCTCCGGTGTGCGCGCCCAGCAGCCAGAGGCCCTCGGGGTGGCGCAGCGTGTTGTCGAGGGCGGCGAGGACGCGCTGGGTGAGGCGCTCGACCTGAGCCGGCGGCAGGCCCTCGGAGCGCAGGATGGCGGCGATGCGCGGGGTCCAGGTGGGAAGGGTCGCGAGCAGCGAGGCGGCTGGCTGGCCGGCGGCGAGCTCTTCCGTGAGCTTTTCCAGGAAGGCGTGGACGGCGTTTCCGAAGGCGCGGGCGGAGAAGGAGCCCTCGGGGCGGGTGAAGAGGCCGGAGTGGGCCGTGCTCGCGCTGCCGTGCTCGCTGCTGCCGTAGGGCAGGGGGCGGGCGCCGCCGCGGAGGGCTTCGGGATCGAAGTCGAGCGGCAGGCGGTGGAGCAGGTTTTCGCGGGGCGGTTCGGCGGCTGCGGCGGCGAGGTCCAGATCGAGGCCGAATGCAGCGTCGTTGGTCGTGAAGGCGTCGGCCTCGGCAGCGGCGAGCTGGGGCCACTCGGTTCCCTGCGCAGGGATGGCGAATTGAGGGCTGGCTGCGGGCCAGGCGGCGGCGAGCAGGGTGCCGGGCCTGGGGTTGATCTCGCCTTTGGAGGTGGTGCTGGGTGCGGCGAAGAGGTGCAGCTCCTCGCGGGCACGGGTGCAGGCGACGTAGAAGAGACGCTTGCGCTCCGCGGCCTCGCGCTCACGGTGGATGCTGTCGATCCAGGTCTTGAGCGCCTGCGACTCCTTGCCCTTGCCGTGGATGGGGGCGAGCAGAAAGTGGGCGGCGCCGGTCGGGTCTTCGTCTTCGGTGATGTCGCCGTCTTCGGTCAGGTGGGTGCTGTCGAGCTCGAGCCAGGAGAGCAGGCGGGGCTTGTCGGCGCCGCCCGAGCGTTCGAGCGCGGGGACCAGGACGAGGTCCCACTCGAGACCCTTGGCCTTGTGGATGGTCATCAGGTCGACGGCGCTGGGCTCGTTGGCGGGTGCGGCGAAGAGCTTTCCGAGGCGGCGCTCGAGCTGGGCGAGGTCGACTGTGCCGGTCTGCTGTTCGAGCTCGTCGAGCAGGCGGAGGTACTGGGTGGCGTTGGCGCGCTCGATGGGGCCGAGGTAGGAGTCGCCGCCGAGGGCTCGCCAAGTGCGCTCGACGCGCTGCGCGGTGGTGAGGCGGGCGTCCATGGCGGTGGCGGCCTGGAGGATGGGCCAGAGGCGCTCGAGGCGGGCGATGCCGTCGGGGGCGAGCAGGTCGCCGCGGTCGTCGATCAGGCCGGGCAGGGTGTGCTGGGCGAGGTGGGGGTCGTCGCCGCCGGCCAGGGTGTGGAGCTGGGCGAGCGAGAGGCCGCACCAGGGCGCGCGCAGCACGGCCAGCCAGGCGACGCGGTCGGCGGGGTGGAGCAGGGCGCGGGTGAGGGCGATGAGGTCGAGCACCTCCTGGCGTTCCTGTAATGCGTCGATTTCGATTGCCCGATAAGGGATGCCGGCGGCGCGGAGCGCAGGGACGATCTCGTTGAGATGGCTGCGATTGCGGACCAGGACGCCAATCTTCCAGGGCTTGGGGGGATTGGCCTCGGCGCGTGCTGCGGGCAGCGGGCGGGAGCGCCATTCGGCGAGGATGCGGACGATCTCGGCGGCCTCGGATTGGCGCTGTGCGGCTTTGGCCTGGGCTGGATTAGGGACTGGATCTTGCGTGGTGGCGTCGGCTGCTCCGAGCACGGTGGGGTGCCAGGTGCGGCTGGCGGCGGCGTGGTTGGGCGGGCGGACGGGGAAGGCGGAGGCGAAGGGAACCTCTTCGGGGCGCTGGGCGTCGAGCTCGGCGGGGAAGATGTGTTTGAAGTCGGCGTTGAACTGCTCGACCAGCGCGGCCTGAGAGCGGAAGTTGGCGGTAAGGCGCAGGCAGCCGAGCGGAAGGTCGCCGAGCAATCCGTCGCGCATGGTGCGCAGGAAGCGCTCGACGCGGGCGTGGCGGAAGAGGTAGATGGATTGCTTGGGGTCGCCGACCAGGAAGACGGTCTGGCTGTGGCCGTCCCAGGTGTGGGTGAGGCGCTCGATGAGTTGGTACTGGAGCGAGGAGGTGTCCTGCATCTCGTCGACCAGAAGATGCTGCAGGTTGTAGCCGAGGGCGGCGCTGAGGGTGTCTGAATTTTCGTCGTCGCCCGTGGGTTCGGCGAGTGCGGCGCGGGCAGCGAGTGCGATCTCGGAGAAGTCGCACTCGCCGCGCTGGGCGAAGACCAGCTTGAGCTCGACGAGGGCGTGGTTGAGGATGCGGAAGAGCGCCTTGGCGACGATCCACTGGTCGGCGGGGTAGGTGGCGGGAGGCAGCGGCCCGAGGCGGCAGAGGGCGCGGAGCAGGTCGTCGCGGCCTTCGAACTGCTGGATGAGGGCGGTGAGCTGCTGCTTCTCGAGGGCCGTGACCATGAAGCCGAGGTGGTTGACGTTGAGGCCCTTGCGCCAGGTCTGCGAGGAGGGGGCGACGAGCATGTGAGCGAGCGCGCGCCAGTGCGGCAGGTCGTCGGCGGTGGTGCCGGGATGGCCTGAGCACAGAGCAATCGGCGAGGGGTTTCCCTTGTAGCCTTCGAGGTGCGCCATGCTGGCAGCGGTCTCGGCGAGCTGCCGCAGGAGGTGGGGCGGGATGGCCTCGGCGAGCTGGGCGAGGGCGCTCGAGATGGCCTGTTCGAGGGCGTGTTCGAGCTGGGGAAGGATGTTGGCGTCGAGGTAGGCGTCGTCGAGCACGCGGCGGCCCAGCGGGACGAGCTCGCCCCACTGATCGCGGCGGCTGAGCATCTCGCCGAGCAGGGCCTCGCAGTCGGCGAGGTTGCCGTCGCGGTGCAGCAGGATGAGGCGCAAGGCGGCGTCGAGCGCCGGGTCGGGTCCGCCGAGCTGCAGGAAGGTGCGGCGGGCCGCGAGCGTGTAGAGCGGCTCGGGGTCGCTGACCGGGGACTGCCGGCCGCTGTGGCCGGAGAGGATGGGCAGGGAGCGGGCGATCTCGGCGCAGACCGAGTCGATGGTGCGGATGTTGAGGCGGTGGGGCTGGTCGATGATCTCCCAGCCGAGGGCGCGGTCGCGGGCGAGCACGGCGCGGGCGAGCGACCGGGTGAGGCGGTCGAAGTCACTGGCGGGAGCCAGATTTTCTTGAGACGCTGCGACCTCCAACTGGCCAAGAACGCGCTCGCGCAGCTCGGTCGTAGCCTTGTTCGTGAAGGTGATGGCGAGCACCTGCTCGGGTGTTTCGACGCTGGGGTCGGCGAGCAGCTTGAGGTAGCGCTGGATGAGCAGGCCGGTCTTGCCCGAGCCGGCCGGGGCCTCGACGATCCAGGACTGGCCGATGTCCAGCGCCTGCTCGCGCTCGTCGGCGTCGGGCGGCGGAGGGGCTGCGCGGTCGGGTGCGGCGGCTTGTGGGCTGTCGACGAGAAAGAGCTCAGGCATGGGGTTCCTCGACCATGGCATGGTCGTGATCGGTGTGGTCGGGGAAACCGGATGCTTCGAGGGCGGCGGGATCGAGGCGGCAGAGCAGCCGCTGCGCGCAGTGCTGGCAGGTAGTCGGGTAGCTCTTGGGGCGGACGCGGGCGTCGCCGGAGTGGAAGTCCTCGGCGAGCTGGATGAGGATGCTGCGCCAGTCTTCGATCTGCTCATCGAGCGTCTCGAAACCGAGCCGGGCGGGCTTGGGCAGGATGCCGCCAGGAGGAATCTCGGGCGAGGTGTAGCCGTCGAGGCCCATCTCCTTGCCGGGACGGATGCGGGCGAAGGCGATGGCGGCAAGCGGCGACTGGGAGAGCATGGCGTAGAGCGGAAGCTGCGGCTCGTCGGGGCGCTCGGTCAACCAGTCCTTGTGGCCGGCGCGGCCGGTCTTGTAGTCGATGAGGACGTCGCCGGCCTCGGTGGCGTCAACCCGGTCGATGCGGAGCTTCAGGTGGAGCGGGCCGACGGCGACGTCCATGGCCTCTTCGCGGGCCTTGACGGTGAAGGGTAGCTGGCGGGCGAGCTCCTGTTCGAACCAGGGGGAGAGCAGGTTACGCAGGCGCTCGTGCTGGGTCTCGAGGTAGGCGGTCTCCCAGGAGGTCCAGTTCTCGGGGTCGGCCGGCTTGGGCTGCGCGGGGTGCGCCTTGGAGAGGAGCTCGGACAGGGCTTCGTCGATGGCGCGATCGAGCGCTGCTGCGCGGGCGTCAAGGCTCAAGGCCTGGAGAGCGGCCTGGGTGTGGAGCTCGTCCCAGAGGTGCTGCAGGGCGAGGTGGACGAGGTCGCCGCGTTCGCGCGCGTCCATGCCGGGCTCGGCGGCCTCGAGGTCGGTGGACCACAGGCGGCGCTCGGCGAAGGCGCGGAAGCCGCAGGCGGCCTGCGCCTTGAGCACGCTGGCGCCGCCGCGGACGACAGGGTCGGCGAGCGGGATGCGGGCGTCGTCGGCGACGGCTTCGAGCTGGATCGTGAGTTGGTCGGGCTCTCCGGCCTGTGAGATCGCTTCGAGCGGTTGCAGTGCGAGGCCGGCGAGCAAGGTAGAGGGCCGCTGTTCGCTCTCGGGATTATCCGGGGCCTCCTCTGCGTAGCTGAAGATCACGGCGGGGGCGCTGGCGGCGATGCGCTGGGTGACGCGGCGGGCGTGTTCCCGGTCGGCGGCGAGATCGGCTCCGGGCATGCCGAGGGCGCGTTGCAGCGGCCAGCCGAGCAGAGGATTGATGGAGGAGCGGACCGGCCAGTTGAGGTCCCCGGCGCGCAGGAACCAGACCGCGTCGAACTCCGAGCCGGCGGCCTCGAGCGGGCCCATGATCTGCACCGGAGCCTCGCGCGATTCGGGAGCGAAGAGTGTGTTGTAGAGAAGCGTCTCGAGCGCGTCGAGTGCCTCGGAGAAGGTGGGGCGGAGGCCTTCGAAGTCGAGCGTGGCGAGCTGGTCGAGTGCGCTCTCCCACTTGCGCCGGGTCTGGAAGGCGAGGCTGTCGGTGGACTGCGGGGCCGCGGAGGTGGCGGCCCAGTTGGCGGACTGAAGCAGCTCGCGGATGGTCTCGGCCCAGTCGGCGTAGGGGCGCTGGGGTTCGGCGGAGAGGAGATTGGCGGCGGTGCGGCGCAGCGAGCGGAGCTGACGCAGCAGGCCGCTGAGCCGGGGGGCGCGGCGCGAGCCTTCGGCGAGGGCGATCAGGGCGTCGAGGCTGAGCTCGGGTCGCAGCAGCGGGGCGCGGCGCAGATCGAAGGCGTCGAACTCGGCGCGGGGGCCGCGCTCGCTCGCCTCGGAGAGGAGGTAGGGGGAGAGCAGAAGGCGGCTGACGGTCTCGAGCGGAAGGGCGGACCTGGAATTTTGCGAACCTCTTGATTCCTTCGCTCCCTGTGCCCAGCGCAGCAGGTCGAGCGCGGCGGCGATCATCGGCGCGCGGGTGAGCGGCTGGCCGAGCGAGAACTCGTAGGGGCCGCCGGTGGCGCCGGCGGTGATGGGAAGCAGCTCGGGCGAGAGGATCTCACGGAAGACGCGTTCGATCTCGGAGCGCTCGGTACCGGGCGAGGGCAGGATGAGGGCGACGCGGCGGTTCCCTTGTTTGGGAGCAGCTTCCTCGTTGGGGATCTCCTCCAGCAGGAACTGCCGGATCCACTGGGCCGCGGCGCGTAGTTCGGCATCGGCGTCCTGGGCGGCGTGGAGATGCAGTGTGGCGGCGTGCGCCGGGGTCCAGGTGTCAATGGCGACGCCGGAGTCGCGGAGCGCGGCGATGAGCGCTGACTGCGCGGGCGTCATCTTGTCGAAGCCGACGAGCAGCAGCTCGGGGCTGGCTTCTTCT